>Ga0102944_1000819_pt1 | contig 22495 bp, 26 predicted proteins | sample SalPonD_shore_MG_FD_78172 | JGI IMG/M metagenome (GOLD analysis project Ga0102944, IMG submission 78172) | Salt pond soil microbial communities from South San Francisco under conditions of wetland restoration - Salt Pond MetaG... | ecosystem: Environmental > Aquatic > Marine > Intertidal zone >...
ACTGGCCTCTCCAATCCGTGATCACCTATACCGCGCTGGCATTCGATGCGCACCTACCGGACGACGTCGACGGCACCGAGCCGCGGGCGCAGCTCGTGATCGACAACATCGGCGAGGAATTGGTCCAGTGGCTGGAGATGAGCAGCGGCGGCGAGGGCGCGACCGCGCGGTTCATTCAGGTATTACCGAGCGACCCCGATACCATCGAGTACGAGGTCACGATGGACCTCGCCAATGTCGACATGACCCCCGTCGAGGTAAGCGGCGAGCTGTCGTTTGACAGCCTCGTCAACACGCCCGGCGTGGCGATCCGCCATACCCCGGAAACGACCCCGGATATCTTCTGATGCTCGAGCATTGGTCCGACGCCTATGTCGACATGCCCTACGCCAAGGCCGACTGCGCCGAGCTTTGCGCGCTGGTGCGGCGTGAGATTTTCGGGCACACGGTCTGGCTGCCCACAGAACGCGGATTCGGCCTGCGCGACATGAACGACCAGATCGAGGGGCTGTTTCACGAGTACGTCGTTCGCACGAGCGACCCGGCAGACGGCGACGTGGCGCTCATGTTTTGTCGCGGGCGCCTCCGACACGTCGGCATCTTGTGCCTGATCGGGCGCCACACCTACGTCCTGCACGCCATGAAGATTTTCGGCCGGACCTGCCGGCACCGGACAAAGGATCTGTTCATGCACGGGCTGACGATCGAGGGATACTACAGATGGCGGTAACGGCCGACATGGTGCCGCGCATTGCCTGCCGGCTGGTCTACGCGGACAACCCATTGCTGCCGGCAGCGAGCCGGACGATCCTGCCCGTGCGGGTGCCCTCGGGCACGCCGCTCGCGTCGGTAATCCACGAGTACATCCCGCACATCGCGGCCGACACCGCCATCGTGCGCGTCAACGACCGGATCCTCGAGCGCGACGACTGGCCGTGGTATCCGCTGTGCGATGGCGACGTGATCCATGCCGTGGCGGCGCTCGGAAACGGCGGCCATTCGGACGTCGGCCGGGCATTGCTGACGATCGCGGTCGCGGTCGCATCGATCTACGCCCCGGGTTACTTCGGCGTGACCAGCGCCTTCGGCGCCGCTGCGACCCGGGCCGCCGTGCTGATCGCAGGGCAGTACCTCGTGAACCGGATCATTCCGCCACGCCTCCCCGACTTCAGCAACAAGCAAGCCGACACGGGCAGCCCCACCTATTCGATCGCCGGCGGGCGCAACAGGGCCCGGGCCTACGAGCCGATGCTGCTGGTCTACGGCGACCACAATGTGGTGCCGGACATCGGCGCGAAGCCGTACACCGAGTACGAGGGGGAGGATCAGTACCTGTACCAGATCTTCCATTTCGGCGTAGCGAACAGCCTCGGCCTGTCCGACTTCAAGATCGGCGAGACCGACTTGTCGAAGTACGACATCGACATCGGGGCCGACGTCCAGATATCGGGGTACGACGGCAAGCTGACGCTGTTCCCCGGCAACGTCGACACCATTGAGGGCGGCACCCTGACCGGCGACTCGACGTGGGTGACGCGCACGACCAGCACCGACACAACCGAGTTCGGCATCGATATCGTCGGCAGCCTCTACCAGATCGAGAAAGACGGCATCGGCAACCTGTCCTGCTCGATCGAGGCAGAGTACCGCGTGGCCGGGTCCGCGGATTCGTGGTCTCCGATCTGGCAGACGGACGTCACGGTCACGCGCGACCACTATTGGTCCTTCGGCTATTACCCGCCGTTCGGCAACACCGAGTGGGTGCAGCTCAAGTACGACGACTCGACGGACTCGAGCAAGTACACCGGCGCGCCGCACGAGACATTCACAGTGTTTCGCGGCCGAGGCAGCTCCATCGATGTAGACGCCTACTGGCGCTGGCGCCCATACAGCGAGACCGAGAATCTGTGGACCCGGTACGGACGCGCGGGCCCTCCGACGACCGCGACGTGGAACGACGCGACGCCCCCAAAGACATACCGCCAGCGCGTCAACGCGAAGATCATCACGAACGGCACCTCGAAGCCCGTGCGGTTCACCGAAAAGGTGCGCGTGCCGCAAGGCCAGTACGAGGTCCGCGTGCGCCGGACCACGCCAGACTTCACGGACGACAAGAAACAGGCGCAGTTCACGTTCACGCAGCTCAAGAGCTACCAGCCGGACACGGCCGACTATACCGGGCAGAAACGCGTCGCCATCAAGATCCGGGCGACCGGACAGCTCAACGGCGCGATCGATCAGTTCTCGGCCGTGGCGCATGCCCCGGTGCTCGTCTACGACGACGCGAATGCGGCGTGGGTGACGAAATACACCGCGAATGCGGCGTGGGTGTTCCTCGCGCACGCCCGCGGGCAGCACGACGCGAACGGCAAGCGCCTCTACGGCGCAGGGCTTGACGACGAGCGGATCGACATCGAGGCAATCAAGGATTGGGCCGCCTTCTGCGAGACCAACAACCTCACCTGCAACATCGTGTTCGACAGCTACCAGAGCGTCGGCGAGCAGCTCGACACGATCGCGCAATGCGGGCGGGCCAGCAAGACGTGGGGCACAGGCAAGCTCGGCGTCGTGATCGACGAGCCCGGGGCCGTTGTGGCGGCATTCGGCATGACCGATATCGTCGCCGGATCGTTCAAGGTCAGCTACATGACGCGAGCCGTGCCGGACCAGATCGAAGGCCAGTACATCAATGCCGAGATCGGATGGAAGCCCGACGTGGTGCGCGTGAACGTCCCCGGCGTTACCTCGCCCGAGCGCCCGACAAGCGTGCAGCTCGTGGGCGTTACGAACCCCGAGCAAGCCGCGCGCGAGGTGAACCTGATCGCGGCGTCGCAGTATTACCATCGCAAGCGGATCGAGTGGCAGACCGACGCAGCCGGCCTCGTCGTCCTGCGCGGCGACACCGTGAGCCTGTCCCACGACCTCACCCGATGGGACTACAGCGGGCGCATCACCGCCGGAGACACGACCAACATCACGCTCTCGCGCGAGATCCCGTTCTACGGCCTCGACACGGCCGTATGGATCATGGCGATTCAGCCGGACGGCACGCAGACCTACCACGACGTGCAGCCGCAGGCGGTGGGGCAGAGCGATGCAATCGAGCTGCTCACGCCCCTGCCCGCGGCGCCGACCGTCGACTGGCGATTCTTTGCCGGCACCAGCAGTACCCCCGGCAAGAAGCTGAAGATCATCGACGTGCGCCCGGCCAGCATGAACCGCATTCGGATCTCGGCCGTCGAGGAAGTCGACGAATACTACGCGGCCGCGGACGGCACCTTCGACGTGCCCGGAAGCGTGACGGGATACCGCGACGCGCTCGCCGGCTCGATCGGATTCGATGAGCAAGTGCTGACCGGGGACGGCGTCACCCGCGTCTACATCACGTGGGAGCTGGTGGATGCGGATTCCGCGCGCCTGCGCGTGCGCGTCAACGGCGGCAACTACACCGAGTACCCGGTCACCACCGCGCGATCGCAGCACATCGACGTCATGCAGGACGACGTGATCGACGTCGAGGTCAAGCCGATTCAGAGCAACGCGCTGCTCGGGCCGAAGGGCGGCGTTACTGCCACCGCCACGCATACCGTCGCCGGGATCGGCGGCGCCCCGCCAGACGTGCAGGACTTCGCAGCATCGCGCTCCGGCAAAACCGATCGCATTCGACTGTCGTGGACCAGCGTCGCCAACGATGGGTACCGCTGGCTCAAGCAATACGAGATCCGCAAGGGCGCGAATTGGGGACAGGCAGTAAAGGTGGCGACAACCACCGATACAAACTACGAGCTGATCACGGCGCAGAACGGCACATTCCTGATCGAGGCAATCAACACGCGCCTGCAGGGCAGCACCACTGCGGCCGCCGTGATCATCAACACGGCGGCCGACATCAACGTCGTGGTGCAGGGCGACGAAGCGCCATCGTGGACGGGCGTCGGCACGAATGTGAACGTATCCGGGGGCACGCTCGAGCAAACAGACGCGACGGCCGAAGCCCGGTACGAGGCCGACGACGTCGACATCGGGGCCGTGCTCACGTCGCGCATCGAGCTCGAATGGCAACCCGTCGGGCAAAGCATCGGAGACACGTGGGACAACTGGACCGACCCGTGGACCAGATATGGCAGCGGCTGGACGTGGGCCGGACCGACCGACGTCGTCGATGCAGATATCGAGGTGGCCACCAGCGACACCGACGCGCCGACCCCGACGACCGTGCCCGACTCGGGGCCGAACAGCAACGCAGCGACGCTGGCCGGGGGGACGAAGTTCTCGCTCGAGGCACTCGCCCCCGGCTTGCCCGGAAGCATCGTGTTCCCCAACACGGCCAGCGGAGACTCTGCGACACTCAACATCGGTGCTTCGGCCGCCGACCTCGGCATGTCCAGCAACCGATTCACGGTCGAGTGCTGGTACAAGCCCGCGACGTTCAACTATCTCGTCGACATTTTCCGGTTCGGCGGATACGGCGCCGGCATCTGGACACTTTCCGTAGCGTCGAACGGCATGGTGGTGGTCAACATCACGGATTCCTCTTCCATAAATCATTCAGCGCTCGGCGGGAGCCTTACGCTTGGCGAGCCGGCCCGGATCGCGGGCGTTTACGACGGCACGGACGTGATCGCCTACATCAACGACACGGAAGTCGCGCGCACGACCGTGGGCGCCATCACCTTGAACACCACGGCCACCGGATCGGTCGGGAAGCCTTCGGGCAGCCTGTCAGAGCTTCGCGTCTGGAACATCGCCCGCACCCCGGCCGAGCTGCAGGCCACCGCCGGCGCGCGCCTCGCCGGCACGGAGACCGGCCTCACGGGCTACTGGAAAGGCGCCGACCAGCTCGGATTCACCGACTGGCGCCCGTACACCCCGGGGTATGCAACATTCCGGCACCTCAAGGTGCGCGCCACCATGCGCTCGCTCAACGGCGCTCTTTACAGAGCCGGCCTGACCGAGCTCAAGCACATCATCGACGTGCCGGACGTGGTGCAGACGTGGGAGGATGAGCCGATTGCGGCGGGAGGGACAACGCTCTCTTTCACGCCCCCGTTCACGGCGACGCCGCGCGTGTTCGTCACGATCCAAGGCGGTGCCGCCGGCGACACCTACAAGGTAACCGGCAAGAGCACGGCCGGCGTTACCATCCAGTGCTTCGACACCAATGGAACGGCCGTCGCGCGCTCCTGCGACGTCCGCGCCGAGGGATACTGATATGTCGCAGGACTTCGCATTTCTCGACCAGACATCGGGCGGCAACAGCCCCCTCGATAGCTTCCCGAAGCTGCAGACCCTGTTCCTCGCCGTACTCAGCGCATGCTCGGGCACAACCGAGCCGAGCAAGACGTGGGCCGGCCAGCTATGGCTCGACACCTCCGCATCGATGCTGCGCGTTCGCAACGACGCGAACGACGGCTGGATCGACCTTCTGGATATGAGCACCGGGCAGGTGGCAAACGCGGCCGCGCTCGAGGGCAACGCGGCTTCGGCTTTCGCCCCGGCATCCCACGTCGCAAACACGAGCAACCCGCACGGCGTCACGGCCGCGCAGGTACAGCTCGGCAACGTGCTCAACAAGACCCTCAGGTTCGAGAAGAACGGCGGGGCCGCGCTGAACGCCACGTGGAATTTCAACACCGCCACCGGCGAGCTCGCCATAACTACCAGCTAAGGGGGCGCCCCGATGGGCATCACAATCGACGGGACGTCCCTGACGGCCATCACGATCGACGGCACCGCGGTCTCGCGCGTGACCGTGGACGGCGTCGAGGTCTGGAGCCTGCGCAAGATCTGGACCTCATCGGACAGCTACGGATCCGGCACCGCGGAAACGATCGAGTACCTCTCCGACACGAACAATGCGTCCGGGCCGACATCGCAATTCAGCGTATCGCCAACCTACGACACCTCCGGGCTGCCAAACGGCGCCCGGTACGACCCCACGGACGGCGGCGGCGTGTTCCTGCGGAGCAACGGCATCACGAAGGTGCTGCCCGACCAGACGACCGCGTGGGAGCTGACCCCGCCGAGCGGAAACTTCTCAGGCATCGACCTCAGCTCCAGCTACGTCTACTTCAGCTACGGCAGCGGCCTCACGCATTCGATCGAACGGCGGACTCTGGACACGGGGTCGGCCGCAGGCGACTCGTGGAGCTTCTACTTCAATCAGGCATTCGGCGGCTACGGCCTGCACAACTTCAAGGTCGACGCGGCCGGCGATATCTTCGCGGGCGTATGGCGGTCGGCCTACAGCGACGTGCACGAGATCCGCGCAGCATCGGGCAGCGTGCAGGGCGGCGCGGTCGCGCAGCTTTACCACTACACCCCGCCAAACTACACGGACAGCATCGAGGGATTCCAGCCGGACGCGGCCGGGAACCTCTACGCCGTGCTGCAGGACGGCAACGACTACTCGCACTTCCGGGTCGTCAAGATCGCCATCGACGGCACCACCACATGGACGCAGACCTTCGCCGGGCTTGGCACCAGCTCGGTCGTGAGGGTTGCGCCGGCGGGGCAGGTGTTCGTGATCTTCGGGAACAGCAGCGACACCCTGCTTCTCGATGGCGCGGACGGGAGTACCGTGTGGGGGCCGGGCACCCATACGTGGCCGCTCGGCGTGTCGGAGGATGGCGTGCGCCTCTCCAGCGACGGGTTCGCCTACGGCATCGACACCTCCGCTGGCGGAAACTCCACGAAGCTCGATCTCGCCGGCGGCCTCACGCAGGTCTGGACCTACGACAACGGCGGCTACCAGCACTCGATCACGCCGCAGGGCGGGGACGAGGCGCAGGGATTCTGGTAGGAGAAATCTCCCCCCTGCCGGCCCCTCGCCCGCGGGGTAGGATTGGCCGGGCATAGCGGTTTCGACCGACTGGAGACGGACGATGAGCGATGACGTGTTCAATGTGGCGCGCGGCCGCCTGCGCGAGAAGGTGCTCAACGGCGGCGCCAATTTCGGGATCCTGATTCTCAAGGCGGTCGAGGCCGACGCCACGCTGGCGGATCGCGCCACCGTCGCCGACATACTGGCGCAAGCCGGCAACGTTGAGGCCGACTTCACCAACTACATCCGCAAGACCGGGCTCTCCCCGACCGACCTCGGCCCCGACAATGCGGCCGAAACCGCGTCTGTCGATCTGGCAAACCCGACGTGGGCCAACGCGGGTGGCGCCACGAACAACACGACAGCGAAGCTCATCTTCTTCTTCGACGAAGGCGGCACCGATGCCACCCGAATCCCGATGACCTTCCACGACTTCGTCGCCACGACCAACGGCAACGACCTGAACGGGATCGTCGACGCGGCCGGATTCTACGGCTCGCAGTAATCACCGGGGCCCGGCCCCGCCGGGCGAGGCACCCGCATGAGCTACGTCATCAGCGCAGCCGGCCGGGGCGCATACCTCGCCTCTGGCCTCCCGGCATCCGCCGGGCAGACCGCGGCGTTCACCGTCGCTGCGTGGACGAAGATCGTCACCGACCGGGTCGGTCAGTGGCGCTACCACATCGAGCTCGGCAGCGCGCTCACGAACGCCCCGCAGTACATCAACGCCGGATGGCGCGCCGATGGCTCGGGGCTCACCTATGAGGCCAATTCCTCCTTCTACGACCCGCTCAACCCGGGCAACCCACCCGTCGACGCCTCATGGTTCTATCACTACCTGCGCTGCGATGGCGCCGGCAGCCTCGAGGAAGGATGGTGGGATAGCGCAAACGGCGTATGGGTGCAGGGCACCACCACGATCGGAGGGGACATCAGTCTGGCCTGCCTGACGTTCGGCAGCGACAGCTACAGCGAGTGGATCAACGGCAAGATGCAGGGCGGGCGCATGTGGAGCGCCTACCTGAGCGACGCGCAGCTCGAGGCCGAGAAGGACGCCACCGCGGCCGTCACGACCGCCGGACTCGTGATCGACGCGCCGCTCGACACGGACGGCACCGATGCATCCGGCAACGGCAACGACCTCACCATCGCCTCCGGCACCTTCGACCCGGCGGATTCCGCGCCACCGTGGAACGCCCCGAGCGGCACGGACGTCTCCATCGGCACGGCCACCGAGACCGAGACCGCCAAGCCCATCGGCGTGACGCTCGGGACCACGGCCGTGCACGTCGAGTTCGGCCAGCAGGGCGACGCAGACAGCACCTACGACCTCTCCGGCGACGGCACCGGCCCGTGGGCGCTGGTCAACGCCCCGGCCAGCATGAGCGTGAGCGGCAGCACGCTCACGTTCTCCCACGCGACCCCGGTGCACGAGCGCGCCGTTCTCGAGGACAGCACCGGCCAGCGCGTGGCCGTCTGGCACTCGACGCGCCCGAGCACCGCGCCGCAGTACCCACTGAGCGTCTCCGGCGATCGGCGCTACATCACGGACGCGGGCGGCCACTGTTCCGCGTGGAACGGCGATGCGGCGTGGAGTGCGGCGGTCAACCTTTCGCAGGCCGGCATGACCACATACCTCGCCGACCGGGCGGGGCGCGGCGTCAACGCCATCTACGTCAACGCCATCGAGCACGCATTCAGCGACCAGAGCCCGCGCTACCTGAACAAGAACGGCGACGCCCCGTTCACCACGATGACGGACTGGACCGCGCCGAACGAGCCCTACTGGCAGCTCGTCGACTGGCTGGTGCGCGAGGCCCACCGCTACGGCATCACCGTGATGCTGTTCCCCGCATACGTCGGCTACGGCATGGGATCCGAGGGATGGGCCGCGGAGATGGACGCGGCCGCGGCCGCCGACTTCACCACCTACGGGGATTTCCTCGGCAGCCGCTACGCCAGCTACCCGAACGTGGCGTGGGCGATGGGCGGCGACAGCCCCCCGACCGGCACCTACGACCTCACGACGAAGATCAACAACCTCGCCACCGCGATCAAGGCGGCCGCCCCGGATCACCTCATCACCGCGCACTCGCAGCGCGGATCCTCGTCGATCGACAGCTACAACGAGACGTGGCTGGACCTGAATGCGACCTACGCGAGCCTGTCTACCGTGGCGGCCGAGACCGCGACCTCGTGGGCGCAGGATCCCACCGGCGCCGCGACGGCGATGCCCACGTTCCTGATCGAGTCCACCTACGGCAACGAGGCAAACAGCGCGCCCGAGGACATCCCGAAACAGGCGCTGGAGACCTTGATGCAGGGCGCCTGCGGGCACTTCGCCGGCTCCGACCCGACGTGGTACTTCGGCGTCGACGCCTCGAGCCCCGCGAACAGCTTCGCCGACACCGGCGGCCTCGACTGGCACAACACGCTCGATCAGTTCGGCGCGCAGTATTTCCAGACGATCGCGGACCTGATCGACGCGCGCGACATCCCCACGCTCACCCCCGACCATGCGCACGCCGTGGTCACCGCAGGCGGGACATGGTGGGCGCGCGCCAGCGCGCAGGTGCTGGTGGCCTACACCACCACCGCGACCGACCTCACGATCGACCGCACGGCCTTGTCGGCGGGCACCTACAACGTAAATTGGTACAGCCCGACCACCGGCACCGTGACCAGCGAGGCCCCGCAGACGATGGGCTCGGGCAGCGTCGCGCTCACCCCGCCGGACGCGAACGGCTGGATCCTTCTGGTCGACGACCAAGCCCTCGGCCTGTCGGTGCCCGGGGCCACGCCCGTCGAGGCATCCATCGCGCCCGCCTACGAGACCGAGGCGGCGCGCGTAATCGTCGCACGGACCCCGACCACGGTCCCCATAGGGACTGCGACCGAAACGGAGCTGGCGCGGGCCGTGACGGCCTCCACCGCGGTATCCGCGGCCATCGGGCAGGCGGTCGAGACCGAGATCGCCCGCGTCGTGTCGGCCGGGTCGGCAATCAACGTATTGATCGGGCAGGCGGTCGAGACCGAAACGGCCGCGCCGATGACGGTTCGAATCCCGCTGTCGGTCTCCATCGGGCAGGCGGTCGAGCTCGAGCAGGCCCGGGCCGTCGTCGCCGGCGTCGATCGCAGCGCGGCCCTGCGCACCGCCATCGAGACCGAGGTGGCGCGATCGATCACGCCGCAGATCATCGGCCCGATCAACGTCCCCATCGGGCGGGCGACGGAGACCGAGCACGCGCGCGCATTCCAGATCGACGTGGTACGGGTGATTCTGGCCGGACTCACGATCGAGCCGGCCCTCGGGGCCACATTCAGCGTCGGCGCGCAGCTCGAGATCACGCTCTCGCTGCAGCCGCACAAGGGAGAGTGATATGCAGATCGACCTCTACGCGGGCGCGAACACCCACCGAGCCGTGGCGGTCGTCGTTGATGCAAACAACGACGCGATCACGAACGCCTCGGTCGGCCTCACCCTCTATGAGCAGGACGGCACCACGAAGGTCGGCGGCACGGCGTGGCCCGCGACGCTCGATCACGTCGGCGGCGGACACTACGAGGGGCAGATCAGCTCGGATGCGGCTGTCGAGCACGGCAAGCTCTACGTCGTCCTGCTTACGGTCACGCAGGGCGGGACGAAGGGCGAGCTTCGCTACACCGGCGTGCGCGCGCGGTACCGGCGGCCATAAAAAAGGCCCGCTCGCGCGGGCCCAAGGACTCCCCGAAGGGGGCGGGGCTCAGAAAACCAACAGGCCGACGCCGAACAGGCCGAGCGCGAGCCCGATCAGCGCGCCGAAAAAGATCAGGCCGAGCGACCCGATCATCTCGAAAGCGCCATCGTCGATATCGTCGGGCGACATGGGCCACTGCCGATTGAACACGAACATGGCGGTGCGCGCGTCCCCCGTGACCGACCACACGTCGTCAGGCGCCACGAAAATCTCGTCAGGGACGTGGCTGGCATGCCAGACCGAGGCGCGCCCGCCATTCTCGATCTTCTCGGTGCGGCGGATCACGAGCCCATCGATACGCACCGCCTCGTAGGCGGTCAGCATGGTCCAGCCCGGAACCCCCGACTGCGCGGGCGGACGGTAGGAATCACGCAGAACCGCGCCATCCCGAAACCTCATCTTCTCGATCGTCATAGCCTTCTCCCTCACGCCGCCCGGGCGGCGCCAGTGGTGTCAGAACGGGATATCGTCGTCGAATCCCTGCCCCGGATCATACGACGTCCCGGCCCGCGCCCCCGAAGGGGCCTCCGAGCGGCCGCCGTCGAGCATAAGGAAGCTCGAGCCGATGATCTTGGTGGTGTAGCGGTCATTGCCCGAGCGGTCCTGCCATTTTTCGGTCTTGAGGCGCCCCTCGACGCAGACCTTCGCCCCCTTGGCGAGAAGGCGCCCGGCGAGTTCAGCCTGCGGGCCGAACAGCACCACGCGGTGCCATTCCGTGTCCTCCTTCATTTCGCCGGAGCGCTTGTCCTTCCACCGCTCGGTCGTGGCGACCGAGAAGTTCGACACCGCCGTCCCCGAGGGCGTGGCGCGCTGCTCTGGATCGCGGCCGAGGTTCCCGATAATGAACACCCGATTGATGCTGCCCGCCATGTCAGCTCGCCTCCCCGTTGTCAGGCCACGCGCGCACCGACACGATCAGATCGTCGGAAAGGAAGGCATCCTCGACCAGCACGCGCCGAATTTCGCGCTCGAGATCCTCCTGCGAAACGTGCGCCGCATGCACCCGGAAGCGCGCCTCGACGATCCAGTCCCCGAGTTCATCCGGCGCGATCGTCACCCCCTGCGTCGGGCCATCGGCGGGCGCGGAGGCCGGCTCGGGCGCAGGGGCCGGCTCTGGATCCGGATCCGGCGCAGGAGGCGGCTCGGGCGTGGGCGCCGAAGCCTCCGCATCCGCGGCCCGCGCGCGCTCGGCCGCTTCCCGCTCCTGCCGCTCGCGGTTCTCGCGCTCAGCCTGCCGGCGGGCGTGATCGCGCATGCGCTCCTGCCGATCCTTTTCGACCCCGATCAGGCGATCCACCTCGGCATCGTAGGTGGCGTCGTCAGCCTCAATCACGCGCCAGACGTGGTCGACCGACAGCGGCTCGGACAGGCCGGAACGGTAGCAGCGGTTCTCCAGCTCGAGCGCGCGCTGGCGGACGAGCCGCTGCAACTGCACGTCCTTCATGACCCGGTCCAGCAGCGCGTTATACGCCGATCGCGTCAACTTGCCCTTCGGCGTCACCGCCGACGCGATCGCCAGATCCGCGTATTCCGCCCGGCGGAACGAGTCGTCGACCTCGTGCGCGTTCCACAATTGCTCGCGCTCGCGCTCGAGGTGGTCGGCGGCCTCGGCGCGCTTGCGATCATCGAAGGCGGCGATCTGCGCCATGATCTCCTGCCGCACTTCCTCGCACCGGTTCGTCAGCGCGCGGATCCGCGCGTCGAACGCCTTGGCCGGGGCCGACAGCTCGTCGAGGACCGCGCGCCGGCGCTCATTGAGGCGCTTCTTCAGCGCATTGACCTCCGCGGCCGAACGCCGAGCGTCGGGTATGCGATCACCGGTCACGATCGTCTTGTATTCCTCGAGGCGCGCATCGAGTGCGGCCTCGAGGTACTCGAAATTGGCCTCGACCGACCCCGGCAGCACCGACACAACCAGCTCGGACTGCAGATCCTCGGCCTCGACCCCGGACGTTCCCGTACCCTTTGAAGCAGACATCACCTACCCCCTCTGAAAAATTCCGCGCGCCTTCTCTGCGCGCACCGCAACCCCGCCGGAGCCCCCGGCGACATGCTCCAGATCGTAGTACCCGGGATCCTCACGCAGCATCGCCTCGTAGCGATCGACCACGCTGGAAAACTCCACAAGATCCCGCTCCATCGCCTCGATGTAATCGTCGTCGCGCTTGACCTCGTGGATGGTGAGGTCGCGCTTGCAATCCTTGAGCTGCGGGACGTACAAACAGAAGTGCCACCACAGACGCCCCGTGATCCACATCCCGCCTTGGATCTGGTCCATGTAATCGGACACGTCGGAGGCGAAAATGATGTTGCGGATCTTGGCCACGTCGAGCAGGCACTTGTACTCGGCCCCGCCGTCATCGCCGATCAGCCCGTCCGCGCTGGCGCCGAACACGTCGTCGTCGGTGCGCACGAGCCCGGTAGGCTCCACGTCGAGGCCGACCGTGAACGCATGCAGCGAGCGCGCGTCGGATTCCAGCTCCATGCCGCGCTTCGCCTGCCACGGCGTGTAATCTTCCTCGAGCGGCCGACCCGAGATCCGCTCGATGGCGACCCGAAACGCGTAGTCCCGAGCCGCGGACGTGTAGTCCCCCTTGTTCGGCCCCGACTTCAGCCGGCGACGGATCTCGGCGAAGTTCGAGGCCGTGATCACCCCGGCGCGGGCGTTGAACCATTCCGGCGTACCTTGCTGGCATTCGATTACGTTCATGCACCACCTCCCTTTCTCGCGGCCTTGCCATTGGCACGGCGACGGCGCTCGAGCGCCCCCACCGCCTCTTCGTATGCCTGCGCGCGCAGTTCCGAGATCTGCCGGATGCGGAAGTAGCGCAGGAATTGCGACTTATCGACCCCCACCTCGTCGATCAGCGACTGGATGTTGGCGGCCTGTTCCTCCGAAATGAAGGGCCCGGCCGGGTCGTCCGCTCCCCCATCGCCGACATCGGACGCCCCGGCCGACACGCCATCGTCGTCGGCCTGCTCATCGGCAGCGACGATTCCGGTCATGGCCTCGAGGGTGTACCGCTGCAGATAGCGCACGGTCGAGCCCATCGCCTGAATGTTGTTCTTCTTGCCGGACTGATCGAGCCCGGCCTCGAGCGCCGTCGATTCCGAGTGCCCAAGCTCGTGGGTGATCACGCAGGACACCCGCACAAGCCCTCCCTCGAGGCGATCGGTGCGCCAGAAGTACGACAGGCCATACGGCGCCATCGCGGTCGAGATCACGCTGGCGAGGTTCGGCAGCGAGACATGGTTGTACTCGTGCCACTGATTGTTGCTGTCACAGAAGCGGACGGTGCGATCCTTGTAGACCACCGGGCAGTTCGCCCGGAATTGCGACATGGCGTGGTTGTACGCCTTGCGGGCCTCGTTCGCCTCCCACTCCTTCTGCACATCCAGAAGGTCGCGGATGGTCTGCGGATCGTAGCCGCGGGCGACGGCACGCTCGATCACGGCCATCGCGCCACCGCTATCGGTGCTTGGAACCGAGACAGGCTCGGACGTGGGTGTCGGTTGCGCCCCCGGATCAAGCGCCGGAAGGTCGTCCTGTTCAGACATGGCTTCCCCCTTCGGAAGTGAGCGGTCGCCCATCGACCGCAGCGACAGTACAGCATAAGGGCGCCTTGCTTACAACTAGAATTTGCCGCATGATCCTCCCCGGGCACACGACAAAGGGCACGAGGATGCCGAAACCACCGAAGATCCCGGCACGCTACAACACCCCGCCGGAGATGCAGGAAGTGTTCGACGAGATCGTCGCGGCGGTCGCCCCGCCGGATGGTGACGGCGGGATTTCCAAGCTCGCCGAGCACTTCAACGTCTCGTCGCAGGCCGTCGCCAAATGGCGCGTCGACGGGCTTCCGGGCTATCGAGCGATGGACGTCGCCGAGCTGACCGGGATCCCGATCGAGCGCATCTTCGTCGCGGTGCGCAAACCCGAGCACATTGGGCGCCGCAGGAAATCGGATGCGGCCTGATGGATCTGGCAGGGGCGCTGGCGAAGATCGTGGACGCAGACATCGGGGGCAACGCCCGGCGCTTGGCCGAGGCGGTGCTGCTCTCGAACATGCGAGGTGAGAGACCAACAGGGAGGGCAATCGGGCTGCGGTTCGGCTGGTCCAAGCACACAACCAGCCGGGCCGTCCGGCAACTGGAACAGGCCGGATTGGTCGAACGGGACAGCCAGCGGAGCGGGCTGGCGCTCGAGCTGATAGGGCATGAGGTTGCGAAAATCGCAACCTCGGGCGCAGAACAGGGGCATGAGGTTGCGAAAATCGCAACCTCGGGCGCAGAACAGGGGCATGAGGTTGCGAAAATCGCAACCTCGGGCGCAGAACAGGGGCATGAGGTTGCGAAAATCGCAACCTCGGAAGGTTCGGAGGGGCATGAGGTAGCGAAAATCGCAACCTCGACCACTGAGGTTGCGAAAATCGCAACCTCGTGCCTAGAGAGAGAGAGTAGTAGTAATACAGATATAGATAATCTCTCTCTCGCGCACGCGCGCGTGGACGGGGCCCGGTGCCGAAAGCTGCTGGAAGGGGCCGGGCACACGTGGCACGAGATCATGCGAGGCAGCACCGGCCGCATGATCGCCGAATGGATCGAGGCCGGTGCGACCGAGGCCGACGTCAAGAACGGGATCGCACTGGCACGCCAGACGAACCGAGGCAAGCCGGACAGCCCGGCCTACTACCGATGGGCGATCCGCGAGGCGATCAAGCAAAGAAAAGCCCCGGATGGGGCCGGGGCTTCAGGGGTAGGGAACGGGCGCCCGGGGGAACAGGCACCTACGGAGAATATACATGGGCTCGACGACAAAGACTATACCCGAGGCGCTACGGGGCCTCGTGGATGGCTCGCGCAAGCTGCCACCGGCACCGGATTACCGGGAATGGACCCGGCAGATGGAAGCGGAGAGTCGGAGTGAGGCGCGCCAGATGGCGCGGGACAACCGCGAGCGGTATCGGCGAAAGCGGCTCGAGGAACAGTTCGGCCATGCCGGGATCCCGCCACGGTTCCACGAGCGCGGCTTCGACAACTACCGGGCCGTCTCGACGGAGCAGTACCGCGTGCTCCAGACCTGCAAGGCATACGCCGAGCGGTTCGACGAGGCGCAGAAGCTCGGCTCGAGCCTGATCCTCATCGGGCGCCCCGGTACGGGCAAGACGCACCTCGCCTGCGCGATCGCGCGCGTGGTCATCGAGCACGGGCACTCGGCGCTATTCACGAGCGTGGCCGAGATGCTGCGCCAGACGCGCGACAGCTTCCGCGGCGAGGAAACGGAGCAGAAGATCCTGCAGCGGTTCACCGAGCCCGACCTGCTCATCCTCGACGAGGTGGGTATCGGCATCGGGCGCGAGGAAACGCGACACGCGATCATCATGGACGTGATCAACCGGCGCTACGAGCACCTGCGCCCGACCATCCTCATGGGGAACCTTTCGACGCAGGAGATGCAGGCCTACCTCGGCGAGCGAGTCTGGCGCCGGATCAGCGAGGACGGGGCCGGCGTGCTGGCCTTCACATGGGACCGGCAGAATGCCGGCAAGGGGGACTAGATCATGGCGAAAACAAACGCACGAACGACGCCGAGAGACCGGCGAGCACACAAGCTGGTGCGGCATTTCTCGATGCCATTCCTGCAGCTCGAGCGAGACCTCGAGACCCTCACCGACGACGAGCTCGATGCGATGGCGGGAAAGATCAAGGCCACGGACCAGACCAACTGCTGGTACGTCACCTACAACTACCGCCACGCGATCCTGCAGGCGGTGCGCGAGGTGCAGGCCAGTCGAGCGCGGGCGCGTGCGCGCGTGCAGGACGAGATGGACCAACACTGACACACAAGGGGAACGACATGGGGAATGACGAGAAACAGCAGCGCGAAACCGTCACATTCATGCTCGACACGCGGAAACTGCTGAGCGAGCCCAACCCGGTCGAGGCCATGATCACCTCGGTGCTCGAGGTCTATGGCAACGCAGGGGCCGGGGCCGGCGTCGATCGACACAACATGACCACCGCGATGATCACCGGGATCAATTACGCGCTGGCGGCCCGCGGATACGCGTCGCAACAGATCGACGAGGGCAAGAAGGAAAGCGGGCAAGAGCTGTTCCGGCGGTTCATGGATGATCTGGAACGCGTCGAGATGCGGATTATCGGGCGGCGGATGCATGAGCCGCGCGGGAACAATAACAGCCCGGAATAAGGGCAACGGAGGGGCGCACGCCCCGGGGGAACGGAAAATGGAACGCACACACTATCTGGCGGCCTGCATGCTCGCGGCGGCCATGCTGCTCGGCGGGAGCCCGGCGGCGCTGGCGGGAAGCATTCAGCTCCACCTGCACTCGAAGCATTGGTCCGCGGCGACCGAGAAAAGGAACGAGGAAAACTGGGGTATCGGCTGGCGCGGCGACGGGCAGTGGGCGCCGATGCTCGGCTACTACACCAACAGCTACTTCAAGCGATCGGTATACGCCGGCGCGTCCTTCGAGTCCGACCCGGGGATTTACCTCTCGGTGCTGGCGGTCAGCGGATACCAGCACACCAGCGCAGGGTTCCCGAGCGTCGGGGCCTACGCGGTCGTGCCGCTGTTCTCGTGGCGCATGCTCAACGACCAGCCCGTATCGCCGATGTTGTCGGCGACCGTGGGCGTGTTCCTGTTCTCCGTGGACGTGCGCTACTGATGCCGCGGGCGAGCAAGCGGAATGTGGCGGGGCGGCGCAAGCCCCGCCACATCGAGGAACAGCACCTGCGGGCGTACTTCTCGAAGGCGCAGATGCTGTGGATCCAAGGCGACGACCTCGAGCCCGACGCGCGCCTGTCCGATTACGCCTATCACCCCCCGATGGGCGGGAAGCGCGATCGCTTCGAGGCGCACAACCTGCGCCGGCAGGGCGCCAAGGCCGGCGTGTCCGACATCCACGTCCCGATCGCCCGGCTCGACGGCAATTCCCTGTGGATCGAGCTCAAGGCCGAGTACCGCGCGATCAAGGCGGACGGGCTCCCGGGCCGGCTGATTCGCACGAAACCGACGTCAGAGCAGGTCGCGTGGCTCGAGCGGATGAGTCGCGGCGGCCACTGGACGGCAATGGCGTGGTCGTGGGAGGCGGCAATCGACCTCACGATGGCGTATATTTCCGGGCAACGGCAACGCATGGTTGCCGTTGAACAAACAGGGTACGCTACCGTATGCCAACCCGGGGGGCCGGAGACATGGCGCTCATCGATGAGCTGACAGACCTGATCGGACACCAGAACGCAATCGAAATCGTCCGTGGATGGGGCGGGAGACGCCTGTCCATTCCATCGACCATCCCTGACCACCACCCCATCACCTACAAGATCGGGCGCGACGCGGCCGACCTGCTCTCACACCACTACGGCGGCACCGAAATCGAGCTGCCGGTCGAGAGAAGCGCCCTGATTCGCCAGCGCGACAAGGGCATATACGACGACATGAAGCGCGGCGTCAGCGCGCGCAAGGTCGCCGAGATCTACGGCATCACCTCCCGCCACGCGCGGTTCGTATACACCCGCGAATGCCGCAGGCGTGACCCCGGGGATAAATCTCCCCCATGAACCGGGCGCTCGCCCGGTGTAAAAAGCAGCAAAACGGGAGGGGCCGCCATGTCGCACCGATTCCACCGCCTGATCATCCCCACGCTCCACCGCGAGGGATGGGACAAGTTCACCGACGACCCGGACGACCCGGGCGGCGCCACCCGATGGGGGATTTCCCTACGCACGGCCGAGATCCACGCGGAATTGTTCGACATCGACGGCGACGGCGACGTCGACGCCGACGACATCGAGCACCTCGACCGCGACACGGCCGAGGACTACTACCTCGAGTACGTCTGGAAGCCGCAGGGATGCGACCAGATCGCGGCCGACGCCGTGGCGGCAAAGGTGCTCGACCTGTCGGTCAACATGGGCAACACGCGGGGCGCGAAGCGGATCCAGATGGCGCTACGCGCGGTCGGCCGCCCCACCGCGATCGACGGCAAGATCGGCCCGCACACGATCGGCCGGATCAACGAGGCGCCCACGCTGGCGATGATGGCGGCGTACCGATCCGAGGCCGCGGGCTACTACCGCATGATCACCGCGCTGCGGGAAAAGAAGTTCTCCAAGTACATCGACGGCTGGCTCAACCGTGCCTACGCCTGACGCCCCCGTGAGCATGGCCGGATGGATGGCGCTCGCCGGCAAGGCGGTGGCGCCGGCCGTCACCCCGTGGTCGATCGCGGCGATCGCGGCGGCATGGGCGATCGTGCACGGCGTGAAGCTGTGGGTTGCGGCCCTGTTCCCGGCCATCGCTGCCGACGAGACCCGCTGGAAGGCGCTGATCTGGACGGCGACGATCGTGGCGGGCGCCCTGTCCGGTGGCGTGACCTCGGCGATCATGCTCCCGGGGAAGGACTGGATCCCGCTGGCGGCCATGACCGCGGCCTTCAATGGCGCCCTGTGGCGCGCGGCCGTCGCCTACGTCCCCGGCGCCAAGCGCGTGCTGCTCACCGACGTCGACCGGCGCCACGGCGCGCGCAAGGGGGCCTCCTGATGTTCGCCGGCCTGAGCGCATGGCGCATCGGCGCGTGGGCGGCCGCCGGCGCGGGCGTGCTGGTGCTGTTCCTTATGTGGAAGGCCGAGCACGCCCGGGCAGCCATGCTCGAGGTGAGCGCCAACGTCGCGCAGACGCAGCTCGACGCGGCCACGAAGCGTGCCGCCACCCTTGCCCGACAGAATCAGGCCTTCGAACGGGATCTGGCCGAGCGATCGACCAAGCTCCGCAACATCCGCAATCAGACCGACGCGCTGCGCCACGACCTGCGCGCGGCCCGGGAGAAAGGCAGTGAAGCGTACCGCCAGTGCATGGATATCCGCGTGCCTGATGCTTACCGCAAGCGGCTGCGCGCCTACCTACACGGCAGCACCGCCGGAGCCTCCCCCGGCGTACCCCCGCCACCTGAGTAAAGGCGGGTGCCCGATTCCGCAGCGCGTACAAGACGCGCTTGCGCGCCCGGACCTGTCGATCGGAGACATGCAGGACGACGTAACGCCCGCGTTGCTCGAGCGCATCCGCGAGTGCGACACGGACCTTCATACCATCGACCAATGGTTCCAAACCCATGAAAACGATCACTCTCCCGGGAAACACCACGATGCACGACCGGATTCTGGACCTCACTGAAGCCCTCATCTACGCGCTCATGCTGGTCAGCGGCGGCCTCGGCGGGGCGGCGATCGCCAGCCGGCGCGTGCTCCGGCACAAGAGCGTGTCGTGCATGATGGTCGTGGCCTACGTGATCATCGGAGCGGCCTCCGGCAGCATGGTGTGGGCCGCGGCGATCATCTTCGGCCTCGACCAGCACCTCGACACCCTCGCCCTGCTCGGCTTCTCGACGTTCACCGGCGGGGCCTTCGCGGTCGTGCTCGGCGCCACGCAGGGCGGCATCACGCTCATCGCCGAGAAGCTCGGATGGCACTTCGAGTTCACCGTGAAGCGCGACGACCGGCCGAGCGACAAGCGCGAGCGCGAGGGGCAGAATCAGTGAGCGATATGTGGGCCACCCGGATTGTCGAGGAAGGCACGGAAGCCCCCGACAACCTGCTCGCCAATCCCCGCAACTGGCGCGTCCACCCGAAGATCCAGCAAGACCGGCTCGAGGCACTGCTCGACCGCGTCGGATGGGTGCAGCGCGTGATCGTCAACCGCACGACCGGGCACATCGTCGACGGCCACCTGCGCGTGTCGCTGGCAGCGCGGCGCGGCGACCCGAGCGTCCCCGTGGCCTACGTCGAGATGACCGAGGACGAGGAAGCGCTCGTGCTCGCCACCTTCGACCCCATCGCCGAGCTGGCCGGGCGCGATGCCGAGATCCTCGCCGACCTGATCAAGGACATCGAGGTCGACGATTCGCGGATCGACGAATTCCTGCTCGAGCTCGAGGGCGTGGACCCGAACAAGGTGGAGAAGCCCGGCCAGACCGACCCGGACGACGTGCCGGTCCCGGCGCTCACCCCATGCTGCCAGCCCGGGGAGCTGTGGCAGCTCGGCGACCATCGCCTCTACGTCGGGGATTCGCGCGCAGCATCGAGCTTCCGCACCCTCCTGCAGAGCCCGAATGAGCAGGAACAGCCCGACGCGATCTGGACCGATCCGCCGTACAACGTCGCCTACACCGACTCGAGGGGCCGCACCATCCAGAACGACCAGATGGACACGGCGGCCTTCGTGCGATTCCTGCGCGACCTGTTCACGGCCGCGTTCTCGACCCTCAAGCCCGGCAGCGCGGTCTACGTCGCGCACGCCGACAGCGAGGGCGAGGCCTTCCGCCGGGCCATGCGCGAGTCCGGCGTCGAGGTGCGCCAGTGCCTGATCTGGATCAAGGACCGATTCACGATCGGGCGGCAGGACTACCAATGGCAGCACGAGCCGGTGCTCTACGGCTGGACGGAGGGAACGCACCGCTGGTACGCAGACCGCTCGCAGAGCACCGCACTCGACGAGGGCCGCGACATCGACAGCCTGCCGAAAGCGGAGCTGCTCGACCTCGTGCGCGGCATCCTCGAGCAGATCGAGCCGACCGTGCACCGCGAGGACAAGCCGAGTCGATCCGAGGCGCACCCGACCATGAAGCCCGTGCGCCTCATCGCCCGGCACCTGAAGAACAGCACGAAGCGCGGAGACCTCGTGCTCGACCCCTGCGCGGGGAGCGGATCAACCCTGATCGCATGCGAGCAGCTCGGGCGGCGGGCCCGCGTGATCGAGCTCGACCCGGTCTACGCCGACGTCATTATCCGGCGCTGGCAGACCTTCACGGACATGCAGGCCGAGCGAGTCGACGGCGCCCCGTGGCAAGATCCGAACGGTTGATGCACCGGAGGTTGATGGCGTGGGGCAATCGGAAACATCGGCACGACGCGCTCTGGCGGCCCAACGACGGCGCGAGGCGATGCGGTTTCGACGCACGGGTATGTCCTACGCGACCATCGCCCAACAGCTCGGATGCACCCCGCAGGCCGCGCACAAGATGGTCCGCAAAGAGCTGGAGAAGCTCGAACAGGACACGGCCAGCGACCGCGAGGAAGTGCGCCTGCTCGAGCTTGAGCGCCTCGACCGCATGCTCATGGGCTGTTGGAACGCGGCGACTGACGGCGACAAGGACGCGATCCTGTCGGCCCTGCGTATCATGGAACGACGGAGCAAGCTGCTCGGCACAGACATGCCGGCAAAAACCGCGTTCACGGATCCCACCGGGGAGCACGAGGCCGAGGGCGCTGGCGTGCTGGTCCTGCCGGAAACGGCCGAGGGAGTAGATGCGTGGCTGCGAGCAGTCGGGCACTGGAAAGAAAGAAAGGGCGAGGACGATCAGCAGACGACGCCCAAGGACGACGGCTGATATGGGCGCCGCAGGAAGGCCCGCAACAGCTTCTGCTCACCTGCCCGGTCGAGGACATCCTGTTTGGCGGGGCGCGCGGTGGCGGCAAGACAGACGGCCTCGCCGGGGACTACCTCAAGCACTGGAACCGATGGGGCCGGCGCGCCCGCGGGATCCTGTTTCGCCGATCCTACGACGAGCTCGAGGAAGTGATGGCGCGCCTGTTCGAGGTGTTTTACCCGCTCGGCGCCCGATGGCGTGCCGGGGCAAAGACGTGGTACATGCCCGGCGGCGGCCCGAGCGGCGGGTTCCTGAAGCTGCGCTACCTCGAGCGAGACCACGACGCGGCCCGCTATCAGGGGCATTCCTACACATGGCTCGGCGGCGACGAGATCGGCAACTTCCCGACCCCGGCCCCGATCGACAAGATGCGGGCGACCCTGCGCTCGGTGCACGGGGTGCCCTGCGTCATGCGCCTGACGGCGAATCCGGGCGGCGTGGGCCACGGCTGGATCTACGAGCGGTACATGGAGGGCAAGACACCGCTG
>Ga0102944_1000820_pt1 | contig 22492 bp, 23 predicted proteins | sample SalPonD_shore_MG_FD_78172 | JGI IMG/M metagenome (GOLD analysis project Ga0102944, IMG submission 78172) | Salt pond soil microbial communities from South San Francisco under conditions of wetland restoration - Salt Pond MetaG... | ecosystem: Environmental > Aquatic > Marine > Intertidal zone >...
CCCGAGAGCTTCACGCCGCGTTCGCCGACGCGGGTGTCGTATCCGTCAGCGAGCCGTTCGATGAAGGCGTGTGCCTCGGCGGCGCGCGCGGCCTCGCGGACGGCCTCGTCGCTCGCCTCGAACCGGCCGTACCGGATGTTCTCGGCGACGGTGCCGTCGAAGAGGAAGGTGTCCTGGCTGACGTAACCGACCGCCTCGCGGAGGCTCTCGAGCGTCACGTCGCGGACGTCCTGGCCATCGACGCGGACCGCCCCTGATTCGACCTCGTAGAGCCGGAGCAGGAGCTTCACCAGCGTCGACTTGCCGGCCCCGGTCGGGCCGACCACGGCCACGGTCTCGCCCGGTTCAGCGACGATGGAGACGTCCCGGAGGACGGACGCGCCGGGACCGCCGTCGCCGTAGCCGAAGCTGACGTGGTCGTACTCGACCCGGCCCTCGGGGTCGCTGAGGGGGACTGCGTCCGGGGCGTCGGCCACCCCGACCGGGACGTCCCGGAGCCCGAAGACGCGCTCGGCGGAGGCCCGGGCGTTCTCGTACTGGTCGACGATGTTCGAGACCTCGGCCAGCGGCGTGACGAAGCGCTGCGTGAGGAAGAGGAAGACGACGAAGTCGCCGCTCGACAGCGTCCCGGTGAGCCCGAACGGCGGCCCGAACAGGAGCCAGTAGCCGCCAGCCGTGAAGGTGACCACGAAGGCGACGCCGGCGAGGAGCTCCATCCCCGGCCGGTAGAGGTAGCTGAGCCGTAGTACGTCCATCGTGCGCTGGAAGAGGTCGTAGGAGGCGTCGGTCACCCGGCCGGCCTCGTGGGCCTCGGTGCCGGCGGTCTTGACGAGCTCGATGCCGCTGATGGCGTTCTCGAGCCGCGTGTTCAGCCGACCGACGCTGGCCCGCTGCACGACGTAGCGGGGCTCGACGGTCCGCATGAACCACGCGGTGAACAGCACCATCGCGGGCACCGCGACCAGCGTCACGAGCGCGAGCGCCGGGTTCAGCGCGACGAGGATGACGGCGATGCCGAGCACCATCGCGCCGAGGCGGATGGAGTTCTGGAGCGCGTTGTCGAGGAAGCGCTCGAGGTTGGTCGCGTCGTTGTTGAGCACGGCCATGACCTCGCCCGTCTGCTTCTCGTCGAAGAAGGTCATGTCGAGGCGCTGGAGCGACGTGAACGTGTCCGTCCGCACGGCGTGCATCACCGAGTGGGCGAACTGGTTGGCCGCGACGCCGTAGATCCAGGTCGCCACGGCGGTCACGACGAACGCCACGGCGATGACGGCCACCGAGAACCAGAACTGGGCGGTCGCGGTCGTCGGCAGCCAGGAGGCCGGGACGAAGGGGAGGTGGTAGGCCCCGCCGGGCTGGCTGAACAGCGCGTCGATGGCCGCGCCGAGGACGACGGGGGGGAGCAGGCTCGCGGCCCGGGCGACGAGGTTCCCGGCCACGCCGACGCCGAACCACCGCAGCCGCGGCCCGCCGTAGCTCCGGAACAGCCGCCACAGTGGCCGCTCGACGGACGCGCGTGCGGCGTCGAACGAGTTGTCGGCCAGGAGGTCGCCGCTCACGCGGCCCGATGCCTCGCCCGACCTATACGTCCAGCGGTCCCGGGACGGCCGGTGAACGAGGACGATTGCGGGGGTGGGTGGGGGAGCGAACAGACGACGCGATGGGTGGTCGGGGTGGTCGGGGTGGTCGGGGTCCGCGGGGCGTCGCGTCGTCACGTCGCAGTTCGCCCCGCGGCGGTCGTCACGTCACGCCCGGACGTCCGACCGTTCTCGGCCTTGAACCTGGGGGTCGTGACGCCCAGCGCGTTTATGCGAGCCGGCCCCCAAGCGCGCCCCGTGAGCCGGCGACCGACCGCGCTCGACGCGCCCGTCTTCGGGGTCGACGTCCAGAGCGGCGACGTCCGTGGTGACGCCCCCTCCTTCGCCCTGGTGGTCCTGCGAGACGACGAGGTCGAGCGCGACGTCGTCTCCTACCGGAAGCTCCTGCGGCTGGTGGACCGGGAACGCCCGCGGCTGCTGGCGACGGACAACATGTACGAGCTGGCCGCCGACAAGGACGACCTGGTCCGGTTGCTGGGCGCCCTGCCCGACGAGACCCGGCTGGTCCAGGTCACGGGGGACGAGCGGCCCGAGCCGCTCTCTCGGGTCGCGGCCCGCCACGGCGTCCCCTACGGCAAGGCGCCGATGGCGGAGGCCGAAGCCGCCGCCCGGCTGGCCGCCCGGAACGTGGGCTACGAGGTGTCGGCGTTCGAGGACACGACCCGCGTGACCGTCTCCCGGGGCCGGTCCGTCGGCAAAGGGGGTTGGAGCGAGGACAGGTTCACCCGGCGCATCCACGGCGCGGTCCGCCGGCGAGCCCGCGAGGTCGAGGCGGCGCTCGACGAGGCCGGGCTGGCGTTCGAACGCGAGGTCACGGAGAAGTACGGCGGGCTCTCGAACGCCACCTTCGTCGTGGCGGCGGCGCCGTCGAGGCTCCCCGTCTCCGCCGGCCGAGCCGGGGACGTCCGCGTCGAGGTATCGCGCGAGCGCCGCGACGGCATCGAGTTCCGGGCGCTCGCCCAGCGCCGCGACCCCGTCGTCGTCGGGGTCGACCCCGGGACGACGACCGCCGCGGCGGTGTGCGCCCTCGACGGCACCGTCCTCGACGTCCTCAGCACCCGCACCGCCGACCACGCCGCGGTCGTCGAGTGGCTCATCGAGCGCGGCCGGCCGGTGGTCGTCGCGGCCGACGTGGCCACGATGCCCGGCGCGGTCGAGAAGGTCCGCCGCTCGTTCGAGGCCGCCGGGTGGACGCCCGGGTCGGACCTCCCCGTCGACGAGAAGCTTCACCGGACCAGGGAGGTGGGCTACGAGAACGACCATGAGCGCGACGCGCTGGCCGCCGCGCTCTTCGCCTGCGACGCCCACGCCGACCTGTTCGCCCGCATCGCCCGCAAGACGCCGGCCGGGGTCGACCGGGGGGACGTCGTCGCCCGAGTGGTCGCCGGCGGCGCGTCCATCGACGCCGCCGTCGAGGCGCTCGAACCCGAGGGCGACGAGCGGGCCGCCGAGCCCGGCCGGCCGGCCACCGCGACCCACGAGGCGAGCCGTCGGGCCGACGCGCTGGCCCGCCGGGTCGAGCGGCTCGAGACGTACGTCGACGACCTCGAGGCGACCGTCGCCGAGCGGGACGACCGCATCGCGTCGCTCGAGCGGGACCTGGCGGCGGCCCACTCCGCCGAGCGGACCGAGGCCCGGGCCCGCCGGACGACCAACCGCCTGGAGCGCGAGAACGACCGGCTGCGGCGGGAGCTCGAGCGGTCGCGCGAGACGGTGTCGGCCCTCGAGTCGAAGCTCGAGCGGCTGAAGGCCCTCTGGCGGCTCGACCACGCCGACTTCGACGTGGTAGCTCGCCGGGCGAGGACGGCCCTCGTCCCGGTCAAGCCGGTCGCCCAGTTCACCCTGGACGCCATCGAGGCCGCCGAGGCCGACGTCGGGCTCGCGCCCGACGACGTGGTCCTGCTTCGGGACGCGAGCGGGGCGGGGCGCCGGACCGCGACCCGGCTCGCCGCCGTCGAGCCGCGGGTGCTCCTCCTCGACGGCGCCGGCCTCTCCGAGGTCGCCGAGGCGGTCCTGTTCGACCGCGAGGTGCCGTTCGGACCGGCCGACCGGGTGGCCATCCGTGAGGTCGACGAGCTGGCGGTGGCCCGAGAGGCCGACGTGGAGGCCGTCGTCGCGGACTGGCGCGACCGCGCCCGACGGCACCGACGCGCCGAGAACGAGCAGCTGGTCGACCGGCTCATCTCCGAACACCGGGCCGCCCGCTCCGGCGTGGGGCCCAGCGAGCTGCTCGACCCGTAACCGGCCGGGAGGGGCCCGTCGGACGGCCGCTCAGACGACGGGCTCCACGAGGATCGTGTCGTGGACCAGCCGCGGCCGTTTCGCCCGGCCGTCGCGCTCGAACGCGACGACGTCGAGGTCGGCGAGGAGGGCGAGGTCGCGGCTCACGCCGGCCTTGTCGCGGTCCAGCTCGGCCGCGAGGGCGCGGACCGACTCGACCGGTCCGGCTCGGAGTCGGTCGAGGAGCCTCAGCCGGGCATCGGTGAGCAGCAGCCGGGCCGTCCCCCGGGAGACGACCAGCGTGTCGGTGGCCCCGAGGTCGGCGAACGGCCCGCCGGCCAGCGCTCGGGAGAGGAGCCGGCGTTTCAGGGCCCGGGACGGGGGTTGGATGGCGGCCATACGTATCGTAATACTGACCGTTGATGAAATACTCAACGGTTCGGTGCCACCGGGGTTGCGCGGCCCACCCCCGCCCGCGGTCGGTCGAATCTGCGAAGGCCTAAATCCCGGGCACCGGTCAGGCGGGGTATGGACGCCCTCGACCGCATCACGCGGAACACGGTGGAGGTCATCACCGAGGCCGAGGTGGCCGCGCTCGCCGAGGACCCGGCCGGCCGACGCGCCTACGTCGGCTACGAGCCCTCCGGCGTCCTCCACCTGGGGCACATGCTGACCGCGAACAAGCTCATCGACCTCCAGTCGGTCGGGTTCGACGTCGTGGTCCTGCTCGCCGACGTCCACGCCTTCCTCAACGGCAAGGGCACCTTCGAGGAGATCCGCGAGACGGCCGAGCGGATGCGCGAGCAGTTCCTCGCCTTCGGGCTCGACGAGTCGTCGACCGAGTTCGTCTACGGCTCGAGCTACCAGCTCGACGAGGACTACGTCCTGGACCTGCACGCCCTCGAGCTGGGGACCACGCTGAACCGGGCCCAGCGAGCGATGGCCGAGATCCAGGGCGGCGACGTCCCGAAGGTCTCGCACGTGGTCTACCCCCTGATGCAGGCGCTCGACATCCACGCCCTCGACCTCGACCTGGCCGTCGGCGGCATCGACCAGCGGAAGGTCCACGTGCTCGCCCGCGAGGAGCTCCCGGCCCTGGGCTACGACGCCCCGACCGCCCTCCACACCCCCATCCTGGCCGACCTCGACACCGGCGTCGGCAAGATGTCGTCGAGCGAGGGGACGACCATCTCGATGGAGGACTCGACCGAGTCCATCCGCGAGAAGGTGAACGCCGCCTACTGCCCGCCGACGCGGACGCCGCCGCCGGACGACGATGGGAACGAGCGCGAGAACCCGGTGCTCCAGCTGTTCCAGTACCACGTCTTCCCCCGGTTCGAGCGCGTCGTCGTCGAGCGGCCGGCGAAGTACGGCGGCGACGTGACCTTCGAGGACGACGCGGCGCTCGAGGCCGCGCTCGAGGCCGGCGACCTCCACCCGGCGGACGCGAAGGCGGCCCTCGCCGAGGCTCTCGACGAGCTCATCGCCCCGGGTCGGGCGAAGCTGGCCGAGTGAGGGTCTCGGCCGGTGTGGACCTCGCGGCGGACGGGGCCGGTCCAGCCGGCCCCGCCCGCGGATTTAACCGTCCGACGCCCCAAGGCTCCCGTCGATGAGCGACGAGGAGGGCCCGCGGCGGGACCTCCGCCTGCCGGAGGCGGACGAGGTCTTCGCCGTCGTGACCACGATGCTCGGGGCCAACCGCATCCGCGTCCGGTGCGCCGACGGCGTCGAGCGCACGGCCCGCATCCCCGGCCGGATGCGAAAGCGCATCTGGATCCGGGAGGGCGACGTCGTCATCGTGGCGCCGTGGGACTGGCAGGACGAGAAGGCCGACGTCGTCTGGCGGTTCGAGAAGGCCGAGGCCGACCAGCTCCGGGACGAGGGGTACCTGCAGGAGCCGGCGTGACCGCGCCACGGTCCGTCGCGACCGCGACCCGCTGAACCGATGCGACCCGAGCCGCGGACGCCCGGCTCGGACCGGTTGCGCTTTTCACGCCGGGTCGCCTAGGGCCGCGAAATGAGCGGCGAGTACGGCCTGGTCGACCCCGAGGGCGCCGAGACGCCCGGCGACGCCTGGGAGGAGATCGACGTCTCGGACACCGCGGCCGACCGCCTCGCCCGGCAGCGCGACCGCGAGTTCACGGCGTTCCGCGACCGGCTGCTCGACGCCGACCAGTTCAAGGCCGAGGGGGCGGTCTTCGACGACGCGACGCTGGCGGCCATCTACAAGCTCGTCCAGGACGGCCACGTCGTCGCCTTCGGCGGGCCCATCTCCACCGGCAAGGAGGCCAGCGTCTTCGAGGCGCTCGGTCCCGACGACACCGACGTCGCCGTCAAGGTCTACCGCGTCCAGGCGTCGGACTTCCGACGCATGCGCGAGTACCTCGAGGGCGACCCGCGCTTCTCGGGCATCGGCCGCGACCGGCTCGAGGTCATCATCGCCTGGACCCGCAAGGAGTTCGCGAACCTCCAGCGGGCCGCCGCGGCCGGCGTCCGCGTTCCCCACCCCATCGCCGTCCAGCGGAACGTCCTCGTGATGGAGCTCATCGGGGAGGAGGACGACCACGCGCCGCGGCTCAAGGACGTCGAGGTCGAGAACCCGGGCGTCGCCTACGAGGTCGTCCGGGAGTACATGCGCCGGCTCCACGCCGCCGGGCTCGTCCACGGCGACCTCAGCGAGTACAACATCGTGGTCTACGCGGGCGAGCTGGTCATCATCGACGTCGGCCAGGCCGTGACCGTCCACCACCCGAACGCCGGGGAGTTCCTCCACCGGGACTGCCGCAACGTGGCGGCCTTCTTCGACCGGCTCGGCGTCGCGGCCGACGCCGACGAGCTCTTCGAGTTCGTCACCACGGGCGAGCGCAACGAGGCAGCTATCGCGGGGGGCGAGGACGAACCGGCCGACGGGGAGGCGGCCGGGGACGGGGCCTGACCGTGGCCGACGAGGGCCCCCGGACCGAGCCGGCCGAGCCATCGATCGGGGCCGCGGCCGACCGGCTCGCCCCAGAGGACGCGTTCGCGCTGCTCGGCAACGAGCTCCGCATCGCCGTGCTCCACGCGCTCAAGCGGGCCGACGGGCCGCTGCGGTTCGCCGAGCTGCGCGAGCGGGTCGGCGTGCGCGACAGCGGCCAGTTCAACTACCACCTCGGCAAGCTGACCGGCCACTTCGTCCGGAAGGTCGAGGCGGCCGACGGCGGAGCGGGATACGAGCTGACCCTGGCGGGGGAGCAGGTCGTCGGGGCCATCCTGGCGGGGACCTACACCGCCTCGCCCGCCATCGAGCCCATCGTGCTCGACGAGCCGTGCCCCCGCTGCGGCGGGGACATCGTCGCCGAGTACGCCGACGAGCTCGTCCACATGGCCTGTTCCGCCTGCGACGACTGGCACAACGAGTTCCCGTTCCCGCCGTCCATGGTCGACGCCCTCGACCGCGAGGCGCTCCCGCTCGCGTTCGACCGCTGGATCCGGACGACGCTCGCGCGGGTGGTCGACGGCTTCTGTCCGACCTGCACCGGCCGGCTGGCGGGCGGGCTCGTCGCCAGGCCGGACCACCCCTACGGGGTGGCCGCCGTCTACCGCTGTCCGCAGTGCGGCGACGAGCACCGCATCGGCGTGGTGGGGCCGCTGCTCTTCCACCCGGCGTTCGTCGCGTTCACCTACGCCCACGGCCTGGACGTCCGGGCGCACCCCACCTGGCGGCTCCCCGGACTCATCGACCAGCGGGTGACGGTCCTGGACCGGGACCCGCTCTCGGTCGAGGTCGTCTCCGAGCTCGACGGCGACCGGCTCGTCGTCCAGGTCGACGAGGACCTCGCGGTGGAGGTGGTCGAGGGCGACGCGGTCGACGGGTGAGGTCGCCCCTCGCGACGTGAACCGGCGCGTCCGGCGACGGATGCCAGCGACCCAACAGAAGCCCCGTTCTGCGAGCGGTTATCCCCGGCCCGCGTGTCGGCCGGCTCGTGCGTGCCCTCCTCGACGACCGCAACTTCCGCCGGCTGTTCCTCGGCCGGCTGGTGACCAACGCCGGGGACAGCCTCTACGCCGTCGCCGCGATGTGGCTCGTCTACTCGCTGAGCGGCTCGACCGCCCTCACCGGGCTGGCCGGCTTCCTCACGATGGGCCCCCAGGCCCTCCAGGTGTTCGTCGGCCCCGTCGTCGACCGCTGGTCCGTGCGGCGGCTCCTGGTGAGCACCCAGGCGCTCCAGGCGGGGCTGCTGCTCGTCATCCCGGCGGCCGCGCTGGTCGGTCGCCTCTCCGCGCCGCTCGTGCTGGTCGTCATGCCGGTCGCCGCGATGCTCGACCAGTGCTCCTACCCGGCCGAGCAGTCCGCGCTCCCCCGCATCGTCGAGCCCGACTCGCTCACGGCGGCGAACTCGGCGTTCGCGCTGGCCTACCAGGGGGCCGACCTGGTCTTCAACGCCCTCGCCGGCGTCCTGGTGGCGCTCGTCGGCGCCGTCGCGCTCTACCTGCTCGATTCCGTCACGTTCGCCGCCGCGGTCGTCCTGTTCGCCGGGCTCCACGTCCCGCCGGCCGAGCGGGCGGTCGACGCGGCGCCGGCCGGCTACCTCGACGAGCTGCGCGAGGGCGTCCGGTTCGTCCGCGGGACGGTCCTCGTGTGGCTGTTCGGGGCGAGCGTCATCGCCAACGCGCTGCTGGGGCTCACGTGGGCGGTCCTGCCCGCCTTCGCCGACGCCCGGGGCGGCGCCGGCCTCTACGGCTTCCTGCTCGCCGGCGTGGCCGGGGGCTCGCTGCTCGGGGCGCTCGTCGCGGCCCGGTTCGACCGGGTCCCCTTCGGCCGACTGTCGATGGGGGCGTTCGTCGTGAGCGCCATCGCCTGGTTCGGCGCCCTGGCGTCGCCCTGGACGGTCGGGACCGTCGCCCTGTTCGCGGCGGCGTTCGTCCCCGTCGGCGTGACCAACGTCGTCGCCGCCTCGATGATACAGCGGCTCGTGCCGGGCGACCTGATGGGCCGGGTGGCCGCGCTGACGGCCAGCGTGGGCACCGGGGCCATGCCGCTCGGGTCGCTCGTGGGCGGCGCGCTCGGCTCGCTCTTCGGGGCGGGGGCCGTCATGGTCCTCGGCGGGCTCGGCTTCGCCTGGATCGTCGTCTACGTGGCCGCCGTGCCGTCGCTCCGACGGCTCTCCTCGCCGGCCGAGGTCGACACGCTCGAGCGGTTCCGAACGAGCGTCGCCACCGCCGACGGTCTCGCCGCGGCCCCCGGCAGCGAGGGGTGAGGGTGGACGTCCGTCGCCGCCAGGCGCCCCTCAGCCCACGTCCCGACGGCTGAAGATGGCGGCCGCCACGGCCACCAGCACGGCCGCCGTCACGAGGAGGATGACGGCGGCCGTGTAGTCGTACTCGCCGTGGACGAGGATGGCGGTGACGTCGTAGTAGTGGGTCGGCGAGACGAGGCCGGCCCAGGCGTAGTCGGTGCCGGTCAGGAGCGACTGGATGAGGAACAGGGCGAACACGAGCGCCAGGGCGAGCCGTTCGGCGAGGGCCGACCGCGTGAAGACCACGCCGAACACCAGGCCGATGGCCGCCGTGGCCAGCAGGTAGGGCACGGACAGCACGTGGACCATGACGAGGTTGCGCGTCGAGATGGGCTCGTTCACGAGCGCCGCGCCGGCGTAGATGACGACCGGGGTCACGGCGTTCACGACCAGGATGGGCACCAGCAGCGTCAGGTACTGCTCGGTCAGGAGCCGCCGGCGCCGGATGGGCAGCGACAGCCAGAGGTCCATCCGGCCGTCCTCGACGGCGTCGGCGACCATGCTCGCCGCGGCGTAGGCGGTGTAGAGGCCGAACAGGATGACCCAGGCGAAGCTGTACAGCTCCACCGAGAGGAAGCCCGCGAGCGTGGAGAGGGTCTCGACGCCGAACGCCTTCAGCACCGGTTCGGGGTAGGCCGCCATCAGCTGGTCGAGGTTGACCGAGGCCTGCATCGACGGGTAGATCCACAGCACGATGCCCGCGAGCAGCGCCACGCCGACCGCCATGGCCACCGAGCCCCGGACCCGGTGTCGCGCGCCGTACTGGAACAGCTCAAGCATCGTGACGACCCCCGTAGAAGCGCATGAAGACGTCCTCGAGCGGCGCCTCCTCGACCTCGAGGTCGACCAGGTCGTAGGCGGCGACCACGTCGAGCAGCCGGTTGATGTCGCCCGTGTAGGTCAGCGTCGCCTCGGACACGATGCGGGCCTCGCCCCCGAAGACGAACCCGCCCTCGTCGGCCTCGCCGTCGTGGTCGACCGCGTGGACCTCGGCGTCGTGGACCCCGTCGAATTCCAGCGCCGCGGGGTCGATGGGCTCGGCGGCCCGGAGCCGGACGGTCTTCCCCGACCGGCGGAGCAGGTTCTCGACGGCCTCGATGGTCACCAGCCGCCCCGCGCGGAGGACGGCCACCCGGTCGCAGACCCGGCGGACCTCGCCCAGCACGTGCGAGGACATGAACACCGTCGTGCCCCGCTCCTGCTCGGCGGCGATGAACTCGTTGAACGACCGCTGCATCAGCGGGTCCAGCCCCGAGGTCGGCTCGTCCATGATGACGAGGTCGGGGTCGTGCATGAACGCCTGCACCAGCCCGAGCTTCTGGACCTCGCCCGTCGAGAGCTGCCGGATGGGGCGGGTCAGCGGCGGCGCGAACCGGTCGAGGAGGGGCTCGAGCCGGTCGGCCCCCTTCACCGCGCCGTGGAGGTCGAGCAGCTCCCGGCCGGTGACGCCCTCGTCGAACGCGGGGTTCGCCGGGAGGTACCCGATGCGGCGCTTCGCTTCGACCAGGGCGGCCTCGTCCCGGACGTCGGCCCCGAGGACCTCGGCGGTCCCGTCCGTCGGGCGGATGAGGCCGAGGAGGGTCCGGATGGTGGTGGTCTTGCCGGCCCCGTTCGGGCCGAGGTAGCCGAACACCTCGCCCGATTCGACCTCGAACGAGAGCGAGTCGTTCGCCCGCAGGTCGCCGTAGTCCTTGGTCAGGGACGATACAGAGATCGCCGCCATGTTCATCCGTGCAAAACGTGACACGATAGGTCTGCCGGTCGCCCAGGGGGCGGCGACCGACGGACGTCGGCCCGGGGGCCGACAAGCCTTATCCGACGCGGCCCCGACCACCTTCGCATGCAGCACGTGAAGATCCCGCGGGACCGGGTGGGCGTCCTCATCGGCGAGGGAGGTGAGACGATGCGCGAGATCGAGCGGCGGGCCGAGGTCCGCCTCGACATCGATTCCGAGAACGCCGCCGTGGCGGTCGAGGCGGTGGGCGACCCCATCCGCGGCCTGAAGGGGCCGGACATCGTGCGCGCCGTCGGCCGCGGGTTCTCGCCGGAGGAGGCGCTCACCCTCCTCGACGACGACCTGATGCTGTTCGAGGTGGTCGACATCAAGCGGACGGCGCGGAACAAGGAGGACCTGAAGCGCCGCAAGGGTCGGCTCATCGGCAAGGGCGGCCGCACCCGGCAGCTGATGGAGGAGCTCACGGGCGCCTCGGTGGTCATCTACGGCTCGACGCTCGGCATCATCGGGATGCCCCGGCCCGTGGACGTCGTCCGGAGCGCCGCGGACATGCTCCTCGACGGGGCGCCCCACGGGGCCGTCTACTCGTTCCTGGAGCGGAAACGCCGCGAGGAGCTCACCCAGGCGGGCCTCGGCTACCACGAGTACTCTGGCTAACCTCCCGGGACCCCGGCCCGTGGCGACGTCCGCGTCCCGCGAGCCGGACCGGCCACCGGTCAGTATATAAGCAAGATGATTGTGAACTGGTAACACGTCGAGGGTGGCCCACGGCGGCCGCCTCGCCGACCTGATGCGCCAATCTTATATAGAACGACAAACAATCGTGGACTGATATGGCGCAGCAGTTGGGCAATCAACCGCTCATCGTCCTCTCGGAGGAGTCGCAGCGCACCTCCGGACGCGACGCACAGTCGATGAACATCACGGCCGGCAAGGCCGTGGCCGAAGCCGTACGAACGACCCTCGGGCCGAAAGGGATGGACAAGATGCTCGTCGACTCGGCGGGCTCCGTCGTCGTCACGAACGACGGCGTGACCATCCTCAAGGAGATGGACATCGAGCACCCCGCGGCGAACATGATCGTCGAGGTCTCGGAGACCCAGGAGGACGAGGTCGCAGACGGCACCACGACGGCGGTCGTCCTCGCGGGCGAGCTGCTGAGCAAGGCCGAGGACCTGCTCGAGCAGGACATCCACGCCACCACGCTGGCCCAGGGCTACCGGCAGGCCGCCCAGCGCGCCAAGGAGCTCCTGGACGACGTCGCCATCGACGTCAGCGAGGACGACGACGACCTGCTCGTCGAGATCGCCGCGACGGCCATGACGGGCAAGGGCGCCGAGAGCGCCAAGAACGTCCTGGCGACCCTCGTCGTCGAGGCCATCCGGTCCGTCGCCGACGACGACGGCATCGACGTCGACGACGTGAAGGTCGAGAAGGTCGTCGGCGGCTCCATCGGCGAGTCGGAGCTCGTCGAGGGCGTCATCATCGACAAGGAGCGCGTCCACGACAACATGCCCTACGGCGTCGAGGACGCCAACGTGGTCGTGCTCGACACGGCGCTCGAGGTCAAGGAGACCGAGATCGACGCCGAGGTCAACGTCACCGACCCCGACCAGCTCCAGCAGTTCCTCGACCAGGAGGAACAGCAGCTCCGTGACCTCGTCGACGCCCTCGTGGCCGTCGACGCCGACGTCGTGCTCTGCGGCAAGGGCATCGACGACATGGCGCAGCACTTCCTGGCCCAGGAGGGCATCATCGCGGCCCGTCGGGTCAAGGACTCCGACCTCCGCGCCATCGCGCGCGCCACGGGCGCCCGCATCGTCTCCAACGTGGCCGACATCACGGCCGACGACGTCGGCTTCGCCGGCTCCGTCGCGGAGAAGGACATCGCCAACGACACCAAGCTGTTCATCGAGGACGTCGAGGACGCCAAGTCGGTCACCCTCGTGCTGCGCGGCGGCACCGAGCACGTGGTCGACGAGGTCGAGCGGGCCGTCGAGGACGCCCTCGGCGTCGTCCGCGTGACCATCGAGGACGGCAAGGTCATGCCCGGCGGCGGCGCCCCCGAGGTCGAGCTCGCTCTGGGCCTGCGGGACTTCGCCGACTCCGTCGGCGGCCGCGAGCAGCTGGCCATCGAGGCGTTCGCCGACGCCCTCGAGGTCATCCCGCGAACGCTCGCCGAGAACGCCGGGCTCGACCCAATCGACAGCCTCGTCGACCTCCGCGCCAAGCACGACGCGGGCGAGTCCGCCGCGGGCCTCGACGCCTACTCCGGCGAGATCATCGACATGGAGGCCGAGGGCGTCGTCGAGCCGCTCCGCGTGAAGACCCAGGCCATCGAGTCGGCCACCGAGGCCGCCGTCATGATCCTCCGCATCGACGACGTCATCGCCGCGGGCGACCTGTCCGGCGGCGGCAGCAGCGACGACGAGGACATGGACATGGGCGGCATGGGTGGCATGGGCGGTATGGGCGGTATGGGCGGCATGGGTGGCATGGGCGGCATGGGCGGCGCGATGTGAGGCGGGCGAACACCCACCTCACGTAGGCCGACGAGCGCCGCTCGGGCCGGCGACGTGTAGGCCGCCCGGGTCACCACGACGCCGACCCCGAACCACACCCGACGCATCGGCCGTCCACCGACCCGTTCGGACGAACCGCATCTCGACCCTCGCTTCGTCGAGCGACGGCGTCGCGCCGTCCGACGCGACCCCCGCGCGACGCTCCAAACGCTTTTTCTCGCCCGCCGGTCAAGTGTGCGTATGACCAACAAGGCGTCCCGGTTCGGCACGCCCGTCATCCCCCGGTGGCAGCTCGACCCGCGAAAGGACCAGCTCGGCCTCTACCTCTGGGGGACCGTCGTCTGGTTCCTGGTGCTCGCCATCAGCGCGCTCGCCCTTATCTACTTCGGCCACCTCGGGCTCTGAGCGCGGGTCGTCGGTGGCGCCACCGCCGGGTGGTCGCCCGGCTGGGGGCCGACCTACGGCTCGCCGTTCAGCTCGAACTGGCGGAACTCGACCGGCGCGTCGAGCACGACGCTCGTGTTGGTCTCCTTGATCTCGGGGTCGGTCAGCAGCGCCTTGATCTGGTCGTTCATCCCGTCGGTGTCCGTGAACTTCCCGATGGCGACGATGTCGTAGCCCCCGGTGACCTCGTAGACCGATATCATCTGGTCGTGGCTCGCCAGCCGGGCGGCGATGTCGGGGAGCGAGCTGCCCTCGACCTTGAGCTGGATGACGGCCGTGACGTCGAAGCCCAGCTCCTCGTAGTCGATGACGGGCACGTAGCCGGTGATGACGCCTCCCTCCTCGAGGGCGGCCAGGTGGTTCGAGACGGTCGTGACCGAGACGTCCAGCTCCTCGGCCAGGCTGCGGAGGCTCGACCGGCCCTCCCGGAGCAGGGCGTTGATGAGTCGGGCGTCGAGGTGCTCGTAGGTCATGTCCCGTCGGAGGCCCCGGGGGGTTAAAAAAGTGCACATTCGTCCACGTCGCCGCCGAATAGCGGCCGTACAAAAAGCAATACAGCTTTAAACCCGGACCCTGTTCGCTTTTTCTGTCGAGAACGATGACAAAGGACTACCGTACCGACGGCGGCGCCGACCTGGCTCCGGAGGAGCAGGCGGTGCTCGACAGCATTGAGTCGCAGAACGTCGACTTCCTGCGGCTGCAGTTCACCGACATCCTGGGGGTCGTGAAGAACGTCTCCATCCCGGCCTCGCAGGCCGAGAAGGCGTTCACCGAGGGCATCTACTTCGACGGCTCGTCCATCGAGGGCTTCGTCCGCATCCAGGAGTCCGACATGCGCCTGGAGCCGGACCCGGCCACGTTCGCCATCCTGCCGTGGCGGCGCCGGGACGACGGCGCGGCCGCGAGGCTCATCTGCGACGTCATCGAGACCTCGAGCGGCGAGCCGTTCGACGGCGACCCGCGCGGGGTCCTCAAGCGGGCCATCGCCCGGGCCGCCGACATGGGCTACGCGGTCAACGCCGCGCCCGAGCCCGAGTTCTTCCTGTTCGAGGAGGACGAGGACGGCGCCGCGACGACCATCACCCACGACGCGGGCGGCTACTTCGACCTCGCGCCGAAGGACCTCGCCTCCGACGTCCGTCGCGACATCATCTACGGGCTCGAGTCGATGGGTTTCGAGGTCGAGGCCAGCCACCACGAGGTCGCCGAGGGCCAGCACGAGATCGACTTCAAGTACGACGACGCGCTCACGACCGCCGACAACGTGGCGACGTTCCGGTCGGTGGTCCGCGCCATCGCGTCCGAGCACGGGCTCCACGCGACGTTCATGCCGAAGCCCATCGCCCGCATCAACGGCTCGGGCATGCACACCCACATCTCGCTGTTCACCGAGGACGGCGAGAACGCCTTCCACGACGAGGACGACGAGTTCAACCTGAGCGAGGCGGCCCGACAGTTCCTCGCCGGCGTCCTCGAGCACGCGCCCGCCATCACCGCCATCGCCAACCCGACGGTCAACAGCTACAAGCGGCTGGTGCCTGGCTACGAGGCCCCCGTCTACGTCGCCTGGTCCGACCGGAACCGCTCGGCGCTCATCCGCAAGCCGGCGGCCCGCGTCCCGTCGGCCTCCCGCGTCGAGCTCCGCTCGCCGGACCCGTCGTGCAACCCCTACCTGGCCTTCGCCGCCATCATCAACGCCGGGCTCGACGGCATCGAGCGCGGCCTCGAGGCGCCCGACCCGGTCCGCGAGAACATCTACGACTTCGACGATGCCAAGCGCGAGGAGTACGGCATCGACACGCTCCCCGGCAGCCTCGGGGCGGCCATCGACGCCCTCGAGGCCGACGACGTCATCAAGGACGCGCTGGGCGAGCACGTCACGGGGAAGTTCGTCGAGGCCAAGCGGGCCGAGTTCGCCGAGTACGGGCTCGACGTCTCCCAGTGGGAGCTCGACCACTACCTCGAGACGTTCTAAGCTCGCCGCGCTCCCCGCACCCGTCCGGCCACCGCGATTGGTCGAAAGCGCGCACCGCCGTTTCCGTTCGACAGCTTCCGGGTCCGTCCGAGCGTGCCCTCCCCCATCCCATACCAGTCCTCCCCCCGACCGTCCCAGCCGGTACGGCCCTCAGCTCCGCGTACTCGCCTCGACGGGGCCGAGCCCCAGCCACCGCGGGCCGAGGAGTAGCGCCGCCATCGCGAGCGCCGCCCCGCCGAAGGCGACCGCAGCGATGGGGTCGACGGCGGCGAACGCGGCGAGGAGGGTGACGCCGCCGACACCGAGGGCGGCGAGCTGCCAGCAGCCCCACCCCTCGTGAGCCGGATCGACGGCCGGCCACGCCGCGACGCCGCCGACGGCGGCACCGAGGAGCGCCACCGCGTCGACGCTCGCCCCCGTGACGCCGACCGCCGCGAGGGCGATGGGCGTCGCCAGGCCGAACAGCACGAGCGGGTCGCGGCGACCCCATCGCGACGCGACGGCCAGCACGACGAGCCCGATCGCGATGCCGGCGACGACGTCGACGAGGTAGTGGACGCCCAGCGCGACGCGCGAGAACGCCACGACGGCGACCACGGCGCCGGCGACCCACGCCCGCCGACGCCGGGTCGAGACGCGTTCGAGCGCGATGGCCAGCGCGCCCCAGGTGACCGTGGCGTCGAGCGCGTGGCCGCTCGGGAACCCGTACCCCGACGCGATGACGAACTGGAGGTCGGCCGGCGGTCGGGGGAGCGCGAACCAGGCCTTCAGGGCGAGGGTCAGGGCCAGGCCGACGAGCACGGTCCCGAGGACGAAGGCCCCGTCCCGTCGGTTCGTGGTCAGGTACGCGATGCCGGCGACGGGCAGGAGCAGCCGAGCCGTGCCGAGCGTGGTGAGGGCGGCGACCGCCGGCAGGCTCCAGGCCGGGAGCCAGGCGTGGAGCGCCCGCACGGCGCCGACGCCCCGGTCATCGAATCCGGCGGTCGAGGCGGCGGTCAAGCCTGCCGACGCGGCCCCGGCGAGGCCGGGACCCGGGAACCTCATGACCGGCGTTCCCGGATAGCCTCGACGGCCTGGCCGGGCAGCGACAGCAGGCCGAAGGTGGCGCCGGCGAGGACCATGAGCACGTAGAGGCCGAGCGTCGAGAGCCAGATGACGACCATCGCCATGATGGCCCAGACGCCCGAGAGCAGGTAGAACGCCCCGACCGTCATCGCCGTCCCGTACAGGAGCACGAGGTAGGGGCCCCAGCCGCGGGCGTGACCCCGCCGGATGCGCCGTCGGACGTACTGCCGGAGGTCCGCCTCGACCGCCGACCGCGGGACGGTGTGCTCGTCGAGGTGGGACTCGAGCGCCTCGACGGCTTCGCGCAGCGCCGCCACCTCGTCCTCGAGGGCGACGTCCACCGGGCCTTCGTCCGCCCGGGTGTCGTCATCCCGGTCCGCTTCCGGGGCGTCGTCGCCGGGGTCCTCGTCCTCCGGCGTCTCGTCACCAGGGCCCGCTTCCGGGGCGTCGCCGGGGCCCTCGTCCGGGGCGTCGCCATCGGGACGCCCGCCGAGGGCGTCCTCGTCGCCACGCTCGCCGGGACCCTCGTCGGGAGCCTCCTCCGTGCGGTCGTCGGGGTCGTCCATCCTCCGTAGGACCTCTCGGTCCGCTGGCTTTTCCAGCTATCGGTCCGCGAGCACCACGTTGACCACCCCGCCGACCAGCAGCAGCAGCGCGGCGAGGTAGAACCAGGTCACGAGCAGGAGCACCCCGCCCATGACGCCGTAGAGCTTGTACGCCGGGGCGGCGATGGCGTAGAGCTGGAAGCCGGCTTGGAGGGCGACCCAGCCGACCGCGGCCAGCGCGGTCCCCGGCAGCACCTCCCGGACGGTGACGGGGGCGCTCGGCAGGACGAGGAACATCGGCAGGAAGGCGGCGAACAGGCCGACGAACAGCGCGACGAACCCGAGGGCCCGGCCCGCCACCGGTATCGGCAGCGCCGCGAGCAGGCCGCCGAGCACGAGCATCCCCACCATGGCGACGCTCACCCCGGCGACGACCACCGAGGCGTTCCGGAACTCGTTCGGGAGCGAGCGGCCGCCCGGGCGGTCGTAGATGCGGGAGAAGGCGACGTCCAGCCCGCGGAACACGCTGCTCGTGCTCCACACGAGCAGGAGCACGCCGAAGACGGAGGCGCCGACCCGGCCGGAGGCGCTCGTCAGCGCCGACTGGAGGACCGACTGTCCGGCCGCCGGGAGCAGCTGCTCGGTGAGCGACGTGACCCGCGCGGCCAGTGCGGCCCCCCCGACCGCGGTCGCCACGGCGACGGCCAGGAGCAGCGCGGGCAGGACGGAGACCAGCGCGTAGTAGGCGATGGCCGCCCCGAGGAAGGTGACCTCCGCGTCCCGGGCGCGTTCGAGGACGGCTCGGCCGGTCTCGAGCGCGCTCACGCCGTGGCCTCCCGGACGGCGGCGACTGGGGCGTCGGTCTTGAACGACGTGCCGCTATAGTGGGTCCGGGAGGCCCGGTAGCCGGCGGCCTCGAGCGCCGCCAGGAAGTCGTCCATCGGGCCGGCGGGGCGGCCCCACCGCTTGCAGAGCACGTGCTGGTCGAAGTGGTGGGGGACGTCCAGCTCGGCCTCGAGCCGCCGGAGCAGGCGGTCGGCGGCGGGACGCTCGGTCAGTTCGTCGGTCAGGTGTCCGCGGACCTCGGCGACGAACCCGCGGTCCCGGATGGGCCCGAGCCAGAGCGGACCGGCCGTCACCACCCGGCCGCCCCCGCAGGCCGGGCAGGTCCCGGGCGGGTGAGACAGGCGGTCGACCTCGACGGTCCGGTAGAGGCAGTCCTGGCAGTGGTGGAGGAAGCCGAGCTCCTCGCGCGCCGCGTCGGCGGGCGACGCCCCGCGGTCGACGGCGAGGTAGGTCCGGACGTAGTGCCGGGTGGCGTGCGAGCACCAGGGGACGAGGCCGACGTCGTGGCGCGCGGCCGTCCGGACCAGGGCCGAGAGCAGGACGCGGAGCCCCATCTCGCGGTGGTACTCGGTGTTCCGGGGGACGGCGTCGTAGCGGCGGACGCCGGCGGCGAAGTGGGCCCCGCAGAGCGGCGCGGTGTCCGTCGCGGTCACGCAGAGCAGCCGTCGGGCGCTCCGGACGGCGGCGTCGACGAACGGCACGGGCGTGCCGAACGGGTCGAGGTCGACGACGTCGTAGCGGTGGCGGTGGAGCTCGACGTTGGCGTCCCGGGCGCGGACGCGGCCCGACAGGTCGTTGGCCCGGAGGTTCGCCCGGGCGAGCGCGACGGCCTCGTCGTTCACGTCGACCCCGGTGACCGTCCAGCCGTCCGCCGCGGCCCTGACGGCCCGGACGCCGGAGGCCGTGTTCGCGTCGACGTAGGTCTCCGCCGCCGGCTCGCGCTCGCGGAAGGCCCGGAGGACGGCGACCGTCACGTCTCGGTTGAGCGCCATCGCCGGGTTGAAGAACACCGGCGCGCCGGCCCCCGCGTCCGGCTGCTCGGGGACACGGAGGACGACCCCGCCTTCCCGGACGGTCTCCATGGCCTCCGTGCGGTCGAGGGCCGGTTTACCGTTACGGATGGCCGTCAACCGGTTCCACGACGTCGACGGCCGGGTCGACGCGACCCACCGAACGGGTTTTAGTCCCCCGCACGCCTACCCCGCGGCCGTGCCACCGGGGGACTGGCAGGTCACGCTCGACGCGGCCGGCGAGCTGACGCCCCAGGTCGTCGAGGAGCTGCTCGCCGCCCACGGCCAGCGCGGGCGGAAGGCCATCGACGCCGTCAGCGAGCAGCGGGTGAAGGAGTACCGGGACTTCACGGTCGTCGTCGGCCACGACGACGAGTACATCGTCGAGGACGGCCGGTGCCCCTGCAAGGACGCGACCTACAACCTGGATCCCGAGGACCCCGACCAGCGCTGCTGGCACGCGCTGGCCGTCGAGCTGGCCCGTCGGCTCGACGCCGTCGACCACCACGACCTGTGGTACGCCGAGGTCCGCGAGTTCATCTGAGCGACGCGCCCGCCGGGCCGCGTGCTCGGGCGCCTAGAGCAGGCTGATGCCGGCGACGATGACGAGCAGGTTGTTCGCGAAGACGACGAGCCCGGCGGCCACCAGCAGGCCGAGCCAGAGCTCGATGGCGAGGGCGAACCCCGCCTGCCACCGGGTCGGGGTCCCCCGCAGCAGGCCCATCAGCGCGTCGAAGAGGACGACGACGAGGGCCGCGGCGACGATGTTCACGACCGCCAGGGCGAGGCCGCCCTGGCCGAGGAGCCAGCGGGTCAGCGGGTTCGATTCGGCCGTCGGGCCGACCGCGTGGGCGGCGTAGAGCGTGGTGAGGAGGTCGACGGTGATGAGGAGGAAGAGCGCGACGGTGATCCAGTCCCAGTACTCGTCGATTCGGCCGTCGAGCCCGGTCGTCCTGGTTGCCGGCGACACGACCGTCGATTCGGCCCGCCGACGATAAACTATGCGTCCTAATTATCGAATCAGATATTGTATCGGTGGAGAAAAACGAATGACGTAGTGGTTATACCCGATTATCGGTGAACCAACTGATAATTGGGCGCGGCGCCCCGGGGCGCGGCTCCGGACGGGACGAGGTCGACCTCACCACGGTGACCGCGTGCGAGGGCGGGGCGGCCGCCGTCAGAAGTCGCCGAGCTGCGACTGACCGCCCGAGCCGACCATGGTCGCCGCCGTGCCGAGCGCTCGCTCGAGGGTCGCGCGCTGGCTCGGGTCGTAGAGGGACGCGGCGGGGTGGACGCAGACCAGCACGGAACGGGGCGCGCCGCCGAGCGCGACTCGTTCGACGCGCCCCGCCTCGCTCGTCACCGCCACGGGGCGGCCCAGGAGGTGTTCGGAGGGGACCTTCCCGAGCGTGACGACGACGACCGGGTCGACCGCGGCGATCTCCGCCTCCAGGTAGCCCCGGCAGTTCGCGAGCTCGTCGGCCGTCGGGTCGCGGTTGTCCGGCGGCCGACACCGGACGCAGTTGGTGATGCGGACGTCGGCCCGCGACAGGCCGCAGTCGCGCAGGACCGCGTCGAGCACGACGCCGCTCCGACCGACGAACGGCTCGCCCTCGGCGTCCTCGGACTCGCCCGGGCCCTCGCCGACGAGCAGCAGGTCGGCGTCCGCCGGGCCGACGCCGTTGACGAGGCGCGAGCGCGACGCGACGAGCGCCGCACAGCGCTCGCAGGCGACGACGTCGAGCCCCTCGACCCGCTCCATGGCGCGGCCTCGGGGTCGCGGGTTATGAATCCGCCAGAAATCGGTCGGCGGCGCGGGCGGCCAGACGGGCCACCCGGAGCGGTTCCGGGCGGCCCCCCTCCGGCGTGAAGGCCCGGACGACGTCGTGGGCCGCGTCGGGCGCCGTCCCGGCGGCCCGGACCCAGACCCGCTCCCCGTTCACGGTCACCGGTTCGCGGGGCGGTTGGCGGCGATAGGCGTCGAGCCGTTCCTCGAGCGCCGTCCCCTCGAAGGCCTCACGAAGGGCCGGTTCGAGGCCGTCGGAGGCTTCGAAGGAGACCGAGATGACGGGCAGCGACGTCCGCTCGGCGAGCGCCTCGAGGTCGACGAGGTTGAACCAGGCCGGGGCGATGCCGGCGACGAGGACCGCGTGGAGGTCCTCGCGGTCGAGGGCGTCGAGGAGGCGGCCGAGCTGAGCGGTCGCGTCGGTGCCGCCTACGGTGCAGCGGCCGAAGGCGAACCCGTCGACCACCCGGTCGGCCCGCACGACGGCGGCGGCGAGCGTGCTCCGCTCGCCGACGAAGGACTCGGCGAGCCCGGCCGCCCGGGCCCCCGGTTTCATTCCTCCTTGATGTCCTGGAGCCGGGCGAGTAGCTCGTCGTTGGTGGCACCGGGCTCGAAGGCGAACGCTCCGTCGTGGCCAGGGCTGTTGGTTTCGACGCTGGCCGACTCGTCGATTTCGGCCCCAATGTCGCGCTTCTCCTGCTCTGATTCGTCGTAGCTGCCGAAGCCCATTGCCGGACCTACGGGGTCAGTGCGCAAAAATCATTGGGGAACCACAAGCCTGACCCCGAAGCCCGCCCGAACGCTCGGCATGGATGTCGTCCAGGTGACGGGTGATGGCGACACGACGACGCCCGAGGCAGCCGATCGGCTGGTCGAGGCGGGCGCGTGCTACGAACCCGAGCGGTTCAGCTGTAACGCCTACCTCGTCCTCGGCGAGCGCCCGACGCTCGTCGACACGGGCACCCTCGACGGCGTGGCGTCGGTGGTCGGCGAGTACACGGACGTTCTCGACGCTGTCGTCGTCACGCACGGGCACGGCGACCACGTCGGGCAGCTCGACGCCGTGCTCGCGGCCTTCGACGCCGACTGCTACGCGTTCGGGTCGCTCCCGGGCCGAACCGAGGCTCTCGCGGACGGCGACACCGTCACGATGGGGGACGAGGCCTTCGAGGTGCTCCACACCCCGGGGCACGCCCCGGACCACGTCGTGCTGGTCTCGCCGACGACGGTGTTCTCTGGCGACCTCGTGGTCCCCAACGACCAGGCGTTCGACTACGCGAGCTACGGGGCGACGGGCGGCCCCGGGCCCGCCCGGGAGCAGCTCATCGATAGCCTGTCCCGGCTGCTCGACCAACTCCCCGAGGGGGTCGAGCACCTCTACGCGGGCCACGGCGACGCCTTCCACGGCGACGTACATGGCCTCGTCGAGGCCTCGCTCGAGCGAGCGTCGGAACGGGTGCCGAAGTA
>Ga0102944_1000821_pt1 | contig 22487 bp, 19 predicted proteins | sample SalPonD_shore_MG_FD_78172 | JGI IMG/M metagenome (GOLD analysis project Ga0102944, IMG submission 78172) | Salt pond soil microbial communities from South San Francisco under conditions of wetland restoration - Salt Pond MetaG... | ecosystem: Environmental > Aquatic > Marine > Intertidal zone >...
CATCGTGGAATGGCTCGGGCCAGGTGCCCGGGGAGAGCCGTGACGGACAGGCAGCCGGCTCACCACCGGGTTGCCTGAATCGCTCGCTTCCGCGAGCTCCTACGGACCGATGACCTCCGCATTTACCGGTGCCCTGGCGCGAGGCAGGCTCAGGCGGCCTTCCGGCCGGGGGCGCCTTCCGGCCCGACGAGCTGGCGCAGCACGTATTGCAGGATGCCGCCGTGGCGGTAGTAGTCCCGCTCCTTGGGCGTATCCAGGCGCACGCGGGCCTTGAAGGTCGTCTCGCCGCCGTCGTCGGCGGTTGCCTTTACGGTGACCTCGTCCGCCTCGGCGTTGTCCAGGCCGGTGATGTCGTAGGTTTCCTCGCCGGTGAGCCCGAGCGACTCGTAATCCTCGCCGTCCCTGAACTGCAGCGGCAATACGCCCATGCCGATCAGGTTGGAGCGGTGAATGCGCTCGTAGCTCTTGGCGATCACCGCCTTCACCCCCAGCAGCAGCGTGCCCTTGGCCGCCCAGTCGCGCGACGAACCGGTGCCGTACTCGCTGCCGGCGATGACCACCAGCGGGGTGTCCTCATCCCTGTATTTCACCGCGGCATCGAAAATCGACATCTGCTCGCCGTCGGGAAGGTGTCGCGTGATTCCGCCCTCCGTGCCCGGCGCCAGGCGATTGCGCAACCGGATATTGGCGAAGGTGCCGCGCATCATCACCTCGTGGTTACCGCGCCGCGAGCCGTAGGAGTTGAAGTCCTTCGGCTCCACGCCGTGCTCCATGAGGTAACGCCCGGCGGGGCTATCCTGCTTGATGGCGCCGGCGGGGGAGATGTGGTCGGTGGTCACCGAGTCGCCCAGCAGCGCCAGCACCCGGGCGCCGTGAACGTCCTCCACCGGCTCGGGCTCGATCCCCATACCCTCGAAGTAGGGCGGGTTCTTCACGTAGGTGGAATCCGGCCACTCGTAGATGTCGCCTTCCGGAATTTTGATGGCATTCCAGTTCTCGTCGCCCTGGAAAACCTCGCCGTAGGATTTCGTGAACATCCGCGAGTTGATGTTCTTCTGGATGAACTCGTGGATTTCCTTCGGGCCCGGCCAGATGTCCTTCAGGAACACCTCGTTACCGTCCCTGTCGCGGCCCAGGGGCTCGTTGAACAGGTCCACCTTCATGGTGCCTGCCAGGGCGTAGGCCACCACCAGGGGCGGGGAGGCCAGGAAGTTCATGCGCACATCCGGGTGGATGCGGCCCTCGAAGTTCCGGTTGCCGGACAGCACCGAGCAGGCCACCAGGTCGTTTTCATGGATGGCGGTGCTGATCTCCGGGCGCAGCGGTCCGGAGTTGCCGATGCAGGTGGTGCACCCGTAGCCCACCAGGGAAAATCCCATCGCTTCCAGGTCGCCCATGAGCTCGGCGTGCTTCAGGTAATCGGTGACCACCTTGGAACCGGGAGCCAGGGAGGTCTTCACCCAGGGCTTCACCGACATGCCGAGCCGATTGGCGTTTCGCGCCAGCAGTCCGGCGCCGATCATCACCGCCGGGTTGGAAGTATTGGTGCAGGAGGTGATGGCGGCGATCACCACGTCGCCGTCGTTCAGGGTGAACTCGTCGCCGTCGAGCTTCACGCTGGCGGCGCCGGGGGTGTCGGTGTGGCCTCCCACCGCGGTGTCACCGCCTTCACCCTCGAATCGCTGCTCATTGCCGTTCTTCTTCTCCCGTTCCTCGAGCACCGGTTCAAGCAGCCGCGCGAACTTGCCCTTGGCCTCGCGCAGGGTGATCCGGTCCTGCGGGCGCTTGGGCCCGGCGATGGAGGGCTCCACGTCACCCAGGTCCAGCTCCAGCACGTCGCTGTAGTCCGCCGGCTCCTCGCCGTCCTCGCGCCACATTCCCTGGGCCCGGGCGTATTGCTCCACCAGTGCGAGCTGCTCGGCCGGGCGCCCGGTCAGCTCGAGATAGCGCAAGGTCTCGCCGTCCACCGGGGAGATTGCGCAGGTGGAGCCGAACTCGGGGGACATGTTGCCCAGGGTGGCGCGGTCGGCCAGCGGCAGGTGATTCAGGCCATCGCCGAAGAATTCCACGAACTTGCCCACCACGCCGCGCTCGCGCAGCATTTCCGTCACTGTCAGCACCAGGTCCGTCGCCGTGGCGCCTTCGGGGAGCCTGCCTTCCAGCCGGAATCCCACCACATGGGGAATGAGCATGGTCACTGGTTGGCCCAGCATGGCGGCTTCCGCCTCGATGCCCCCGACGCCCCAGCCGAGAACGCCCAGGCCATTGACCATGGTGGTATGCGAGTCCGTGCCGACCAGGGTGTCCGGCCAGGCCAGCAGCTCGCCATTCTTCTCTCCGCTGAACACGACGCGGGCCAGGTACTCGATGTTGACCTGGTGCACGATGCCCGTGTTGGGGGGCACCACCTTGAAGTTGTCGAAGGCCGACTGTCCCCAGCGCAGGAACGCGTAGCGCTCCCCGTTGCGCTGAAACTCGATCTCGTTGTTGCGCGCCAGCGCGTTGGCGGAGCCGTAAACGTCCACCTGCACCGAGTGGTCGATCACCAGCTCGGCGGGCGACAGGGGATTGATGCGCCCGGGCTTGCCGCCCAGGGCGCCCATGGCGTCGCGCATGGCGGCCAGGTCCACCACCGCGGGCACCCCGGTGAAGTCCTGCATGATCACCCGGGCGGGCGTGAAGGCGATTTCCGTGGCCGGTTCCGCCTTCGGGTCCCACTCCGCCAGCGCCTCGATGTCCGAGTCGGTGATGTTCACCCCGTCCCGGTGGCGCAGCAGGTTTTCAAGCAGAATCTTAAGACAGTAGGGCAGCTTCTTGACCCTCGGGTGTTTTTCGGCCAGCTTCGGCAGGCTGTAGAAGCCGTAATCCTTGCCGTTTACGCTCAGTTTGTCCTTCACGTGCGTCGCTTGGCTCATGCGCTGCTCCCTTCAATCGAGTACGAGGCGGAATGCAAGCCGGGTATTATGACGGATCGGCTCCCACCCTGTCAGGGGCCGCGCGGAATCCGGAGGCCGGTATGAAACAGATCCGCTGGTATTTCGACTTCCTGTCGCCCTTCAGTTACCTGCAGAGCCGGTTGATGGACCGGTTGCCCGATGAGGTCACGGTGGAATACCGCCCCGTGCTGCTGGCCGCGCTGCTGGATCACTGGGGCACGGTGGGTCCCGCCGAGATCGCTCCCAAGCGGCTTTATACCTACCGCTTCTGCCGCTGGTGGGCGGACCGACATGGCATACCGTTCGTGCTGCCGCCGGCGCACCCGTTCAATCCCCTGGGCGCGCTGCGCCTGGCGGTGGCCCGCGACTCCGATCCCGAGGCTGTCCACGCCATTTTCAATTTCATCTGGGCCGAGGGCAACGACCCCAACGACCCGGCGTGCTGGCGCAAGCTCACACGCCTGTTGGGCGTCGAGGACCCGGTTTCGCTGACCGGCGACCCGGCCGTGAAGTGGCGCCTGCGCGAGAACACGCAGGAGGCGGCCAAGCGCGGCGTGTTCGGCGTGCCCAGCTTCGAGATCGACGGGCAAGTCATCTGGGGGGTGGACGCCACCGACATGGTGCTGGACCTGCTGGCCGACCCGGAGCTGCTCAGGCAGCCGGAGATGGCGCGCTACGACAAGCTGCCCATCGGTGCGCACCGCCACCGCGCCTGACTCGTCGGTGCCTTGGGCCGCGGCGGGGCATCGGATAAGGTAGGCGCGGGAACGGCAAGCAGCACGGTGGAACATGGGGAGATTTCAGGATCAGGTGGTGTGGATCACCGGCGCCTCGGCGGGTATCGGGCGTGAGATGGCGCGGCAGTTCGCCGACGAGGGCGCCGACGTGGCGGTCTCGGCCCGGCGGGCCGAACGGCTCGAGGCAGTGGTTTCCGAGATCGAATCGCGGGGCCGCCGGGGGCTGGCCGTGCCGTGCGACGTCACCGACGAGGCAGCGGTCAGGAACGGGGTGGAGCGGGTCGTGGAGCACTTCGGCCGGCTGGACGTGGCGGTGGCCAATGCCGGCTTCGGCGTGGTCGGGCCCGTGGAGGAACTGAGTGCCGAGGAGTGGCGCCGCCAGTTCGACGTCAACGTGGTAGGCCTGGCACTCACAGCGAAATACGCGCTCCCTCACCTGCGAAAAACCCGGGGCCGGCTGGTGCTTGTGGGCAGCGTCGCCTCCATGGTGGTCCGCAACAACGTGGCGCCGTATTCCTCGTCCAAGGCGGCCGTTCGCGCCATCGGCCAGACCCTGGCCCTGGAGGTTCACGGCAGCGGCGTCACCTGCACGACCCTGCACCCGGGTTTCGTGGAAAGCGACATCGCCAAGACCGACAACCAGGGCGTGCTGCATGAGGATGCCCGGGACAAGCGGCCGTCGAAGCTCATGTGGCCCACTGACCGCGCCGTCCGCGTCATGCTGAACGCGATATACAAGCGCAAGCGCGAATACGTGTTCACGGGTCATGGCAAGCTGTTCGGCTTCCTGGGCCGGCACTGGCCCGGCCTGGTGCACTTCATCGGCAGCCGGATCTGGATGCCCGAGAGATAGGGGCGCGGGATGGGGGATTGAGCCCATCGAACAAGAACCGTCACGAAACTGCGGGGTGCGGAGGAGTCTGGCGAGACCGTCGTCGCCAGGGATGGCGGCGTCGGAGCCTACAGGGATGTACCCGCGGCGTTCTCGACGGGCCCCTCCGCATCCCGCGTCGGGATTGCAACAATTTTGCGGGGATCGCCCATGCGATTTGCCAGATACCTGATCTTCGTCGGATTCGCCTTGCTGCTGGCCGGATGTGCCGGCGCTCCAACGCCGGCGGAAACGCCGAGTCCGGCCGCGACGAACCGCGGCCCGGTCTATGACGTGATCATCCGGGACGGCACGGTCTATGACGGCACCGGAGCCAACCCGGTGAAGGCGGACGTGGCCATGGACGCAGACCGCATCGCCGCGGTGGGCGACCTTGAGGACGCCGCCGGGTTGCGCGAGATAGACGCCTCGGGGATGGCGGTGGCGCCGGGCTTCATCAACATGCTGAGCTGGGCCACGGAGTCGCTGTTCGCCGACGGCCGCGGCATGAGCGACCTGAAACAGGGCGTGACCCTGGAAGTATTCGGGGAAGGCTGGTCCATGGGCCCGCTGAACGATGACATGAAGGCCTACGAGAAGGCGCACCAGGGCGATATCAAGTACGACATCACCTGGACCACCCTGGCGGAGTACCTGGACTACCTGGTGGGGCGGGGCATTTCCCCCAACATCGCCTCTTTCGTGGGGGCCACGACCGCGCGCATCCACGAACTGGGTTTCGAGGACCGCCCGCCAACGCCCGACGAGCTGGCGCGCATGCAGGACCTGGTGCGAAACGCCATGGCGGACGGCGCGCTGGGCGTCGGATCCTCCCTGATCTACGCGCCCGCCTTCTACGCCGATACCGACGAGCTGATCGCGCTTGCGTCGGCGGCCGGGGAGTATGACGGCATGTACATCACCCACATGCGCAGCGAGGGCAACCGGCTCCTGGAAGCCGTGGACGAGGTGCTCCGGATATCCGGCGAGGCCGGCGTCCCTGCCGAGATTTACCACCTGAAGGCCAGCGGCCGGGACAACTGGGACAAGCTGAACGACGTGTTCGCCAGGGTGGAGGCGGCCCGGGCCGAAGGCCGGCAGATCACCGCCGACATGTACACCTACACGGCGGGGGCCACCGGGCTGGACGCGGCCATGCCGCCCTGGGTGCAGGAAGGCGGCCAGGATGAGTGGGAAAAGCGCCTGCAGGATCCGGCTATCCGGGAACGCGTCGCCGCGGAGATGAAGACGCCGGGTGATGGCTGGGAAAATCTGCTGTACGCAGCCGGATCCGCGGACAAGGTGCTGCTGATCGGCTTCAAGAACCCGGAGCTCAAGCCGCTCACCGGCAAGACCCTGGCCGAAGTGGCCCGGATGCGCGGCAAATCTCCGGAGGAAACCGCCATGGACCTGGTGATGGAGGACGGCAGCCGTGTGGACGCGGTGTATTTTCTGATGTCCGAGGACAACGTGCGGAGAAAGATTCGCCAGCCCTGGGTGAGTTTCGGTTCCGACGCCGAGGCGTCCGCGCCGGAGGGGGTATTCCTGAAGTCTTCCACGCACCCCAGGGCCTACGGCAACGTGGCCAGGCTGCTGGGCCGCTACGTGCGCGACGAGCAGTTGGCGCCGCTCAACCAGGCGATCTATCGGCTGACCTCGTTCCCGGCGCGCAACCTGAAGCTGCACTGCCGCGGCCAGCTCACCCCCGGCTACTATGCCGACGTGGTGATCTTCAACCCGGAGACCATCCAGGACCATGCCACCTACCAGGAGCCCCAGCAGTACGCCACGGGCGTGCGCGACGTTTTCGTCAACGGCACGCGGGTGCTGGCGGACGGCGAGCACACCGGGGCCATGCCAGGCAGGGTGGTGCACGGCCCGGGCTGGACCGGTTGGGAAACCGCTTCGGATCGAGACCTGTGCGCGACGGCCGAGTGAAATGATGGGGCGCGGCCCTGCGGCTCGAAATCACACTTGCGGTCTCGCGGTCCGCTGGTCTTTGACGGGCACACCGGGAGTCGTCCGGTCCACCAACAAGAAGGGAGGGAAAAAGAAATGAGCCAGGAACTGCTTTACCTGACGTGGGTGACGGTATTCACCGCACTGTTGTGGATCCCGTACATACTCAACCTGATCGCCGTGCGCGGCGTGGCCGATGCCATTGGCTACCCGGAGAACCCGAAGCCCATCGCGCCCTGGGCGCAGCGCATGAAGGCGGCGCACTACAACGCGGTGGAAAATCTGGTGGTGTTCGCCGCGCTGGTGCTGATCGCCAATGCCACCGGCATCAGCAACAACGTCACCGTGCTGGCCTGCGTGATCTATTTCTGGGCCCGCGTCGTGCACTTCTTCGTCTATGCCTTCAAGATCCCGGGCCTCAGGACCCTGGCATTTGCCGTGGGCTGGATCGCCCAGATGATGCTGGCCTGGCAGATCCTGTTCGGCTGAGAACAGCGGGCGTGGCGGCTCAGCGCCGCCACGCCCGCTCGATCACGCCGCCCCCAAGGCATTCCTCGCCGTCGTAGAACACCACGTGCTGGCCGGGGGTGACAGCGCGCTGTGGCTCGTCGAAATGCACCGTGGCGCGGCCGTCCCCGATGGCCTCGATCGAACAGGGCTGGTCGTCCTGCCGGTAGCGTACCTTCGCCGTGCCCTGCCAGGGCAGGGCGGGGGGCTCGCCCGAGACCAAGGACAGCTCCCCGGCCTCCAGGTGGTCCGTGAACAGCAGCGGGTGGTCATGGCCCTGGGCGACGATCAGGGTATTGGATTCCAGGTCCTTGTCCACCACGTACCAGGGCTCGTCCGGGTAGCCCTTCACGCCGCCGATGCCCAGCCCCTGGCGCTGGCCCAGGGTGTGGTACATGAGCCCGTCGTGCTCGCCAACGAGCTCGCCTTCCGGGGTTCTCATCTCGCCGGACTGCGCCGGCAGGTACTGCTGCAGGAACGCCTTGAAATCCCGCTCGCCGATGAAGCAGATACCCGTGGAGTCCTTCTTGTCGTGCACCGGCAGGCCCGCCTCGCGGGCCAGGGCGCGCACGCGTGGCTTGTCCAGCCCGCCGACGGGGAAGACCGTGTGGGCAAGCTGCTCCTGGCCCAGCGTGTAGAGGAAATAGCTCTGGTCCTTGCCCGGATCCGCGCCCCGGAGAAGCCGCCAGCACCCATCGCGGCACTCGGAGCGCACGTAGTGCCCGGTGGCGATGCGCTCGGCGCCCAGTTCCCGGGCATGGTCCAGGAAGGTGCGAAACTTGATCTCCCGGTTGCAGAGCACGTCCGGGTTGGGCGTGCGGCCGGCGCGGTACCCGGCGATGAAGTGCTCGAAGACCTTGTCCCAGTATTCACGGGCGAAATTGCGGGTCACCGCGCGAATGCCGATGCGCTCCGCCACGGCCTGGACGTCGGCGATGTCCGCCTCGGCGGGGCAGGGGCCGAAACGGTCGTCCTCCTCCCAGTTCTTCATGAACAGGCCGGAGACGTCATGGCCCTCCAGCGCCAGCAGCCATGCGCTGACCGAGGAATCCACGCCGCCGGACATGCCGACAATGATGGGGCCTGGTATGTCCATATGATGAGTGCTGTAGGGGCGCCCGGATGGGCGCGATCCGGGGGCGCTTCCGCGATAACCCTGGAATCGCCCGCGTCCGTGGGCTCCTACGGTGTCTCGCCTCCCGTCAAAGGTCAGTGATCAGCGACAGCGGGAATCTTTGGCCGTTCCGGTAATCATCCACGCAGCGCAGCACCATGGGGCTGCGCAGGCGCCCGTTTTCCGCCGCGATTTCCTCGCGGCCGAGCCAAAGGGTACGCAGGATGCCGTCATCCAGGTCCCCGGAGACATCCTCCTCGAGCAGCCGGCCAGTGAAGCAAACCCGCATGAAGGTATCTCCGTTCTCCGGGTTGCGGCGCCGGTAGACCCCGATCAGCTCCGTGGGCTCCATGCGCCAGCGCGTCTCCTCGCGGGTCTCGCGGATCACCGCCTCGGCCAGACTCTCGCCGTCCTCCAGGTGCCCCGCCGGCTGGTTGATGACCTTCCGCCCCTTGACGCGTTCCTCCACCAGCAGGAAGCGCCCGTCGCGCTCGAGGACCGCGGCGACCGTGACGTGTGGCTTCCAGACCATCGGGACCCTCCCGGTTGTCGATCGAACGGGGTCCGTGGCCCGCCGGGGCGGCGCCGGAATGGGCCACGGAGTGGATTTCGAGGGAAGCGCGGCGGCCAGCGCCGCACGTTCAATAGAGCATTGTAGCGCGATCCGGAGCCGCCCGGCCCGTGCCATCGGACACATCGGCGCCGCGGAGGGCGAGTGTATAATGGCCGCGACACCCGGCCAAATTGCGTCCATGACGGAGAAACAGCACAAACGAGACGACCAGAGCGGCCTGGCCCTGGAGGAATCCCGGCCCAAGCTGAAGCGGCCCCCGCTCTACAAGGTCATTTTGCTCAACGACGATTTCACGCCCATGGAGTTCGTCGTCGAGGTGCTGGAGCGGTTTTTCGTCATGAGCCGGGAGAAGGCGACGCAGATCATGCTCCACGTGCACACACGCGGGAAGGGGGTCTGCGGCGTGTTCACCTACGAGATCGCCGAGAGCAAGGTGGCGCAGGTGAATGATTACTCACAGCAGAACCAGCACCCTCTGCTGTGTACCATGGAGTCGGCCTGATCGCACCCGTGGCGAAAACCAATTCGCCCGCCGACGGTCCAAATGCCGAGCATTGGATGGAAGCTGGAAAATGCCGGGATCGACGTGTCCCGGAGAGACAACCGAGATTCGCTGAAAGCATCGCCCTGAGGCACCCGCATGTTCAGTAAGGACCTGGAAATCACCATCAGCCAGACCTACAGGGAGGCCCGCGGCCGGCGCCACGAATTCATGACCGTGGAGCACCTGCTGCTGGCCCTGCTGGAAAACCGCTCCGCCGTGGAAGTCCTGCAGGGTTGCGGTGCCGACATCCAGCGGCTGTCGGCCGACCTGAAGGATGTGCTGGAGGAGACCGTGCCGGTGCTGCCGGTGGGCGATCCCCGTGACACCCAGCCCACGCTGGGCTTCCAGCGGGTGCTGCAGCGCGCCGTCTACCACGTCCAGTCCTCGGACAAGAAGGAGGTGACGGGCGCCAACGTGCTGGTGGCGATCTTCGGCGAGAAGGATTCCCACGCGGTGTTCTGCCTCCAGAAGCAGGACGTTTCCCGCCTGGACGTGGTCAACTTCCTTTCCCACGGCATATCCAAGGTGCGCCCCGAGGGGGGCGCGACCCACCCGAGTCCGGCGGAATCGGTCGAGGAAGCGGAGCAGCCCGGCTCCGCCAGCGCGCTGGACAGCTACGCCATCGACCTCAACCGCATGGCGGAGGAGGGCCGGATCGATCCGCTGATCGGCCGCGCCGACGAGGTCGAGCGCATGATCCAGGTGATCTGCCGCCGGCGGAAGAACAATCCGCTGCTGGTAGGCGAGGCGGGCGTCGGCAAGACCGCGCTGGCGGAGGGCCTGGCCAAGATGGTGGTCGAGGGTGACGTTCCCGAAGTGCTGGAAGACGCGCACATCTGGGCGCTGGACCTGGGCGCCCTGATCGCCGGCACCAAGTACCGGGGCGATTTCGAGAAGCGCCTCAAGGCGGTGATCGCCGAGCTCCGCGAGCACGACAATGCCGTGCTGTTCATCGACGAGATCCACACGGTGATCGGGGCGGGCGCCGCCTCCGGCGGCGTGATGGACGCCTCCAACCTGATCAAGCCGGTGCTAGCCTCCGGCGACCTGCGTTGCATCGGCTCCACCACCTACCAGGAGTTCCGGGGCATCTTCGAGAAGGACCGGGCGCTGGCGCGCCGCTTCCAGAAGATCGACGTGATCGAGCCCACCGTCGAGGAAACCGTGGAAATCCTGAAGGGGCTGAAATCGCGCTTCGAGGACCACCACAAGGTGGAGTACACGCTGGGGGCCCTGGAGTCGGCCGCCGAACTGTCCGCCAAGCACATCAACGACCGCCACCTGCCCGACAAGGCCATCGACGTGATCGACGAGGCCGGTGCCCGCGAGCGGCTAAAGCCGGAGGACCAGCGCCTCGCCACCATCGACAGCAAGCAGGTGGAAGAGGTGGTGGCCAAGATGGCACGCATTCCGCCGAAACACGTCACCAGCTCGGACAAGGACGCCCTGAAGCGCCTGGACCGCGACCTGAAGATGGTGGTGTTCGGCCAGGACACCGCCATCGACGCCCTGTCGGACGCCATAAAGATGTCGCGCTCGGGGCTGGGCAACCCGGAAAAGCCCATTGGCTGCTTCCTGTTAGCGGGTCCCACGGGGGTGGGCAAGACGGAGGTGACGCGCCAGTTGGCGCACAACCTGGGTATCAAGCTGGTGCGCTTCGACATGTCCGAGTACATGGAAGCGCACACCGTGTCGCGGCTCGTCGGCGCGCCGCCGGGCTACGTGGGATTCGATCAGGGCGGCCTGCTCACCGAGCAGATCACCAAGAACCCGCACTGCGTGCTGCTCATGGACGAGATCGAGAAGGCGCATCCGGACGTGTTCAACTTGCTGCTGCAGGTCATGGACCACGGCACGCTCACCGACACCAATGGCCGCGAGGCGGATTTCCGCAACGTGGTGCTGGTGATGACCACCAATGCCGGCGCGGAACTGCTCACCCGGCCTTCCATCGGCTTCACGCCGCAGGACCACACCTCGGACGCCACCGAGGCCGTGCGGCGGATGTTCACCCCGGAGTTCCGCAACCGGCTGGACGCCATCATCCAGTTCCGTCACCTGGGCATGGACGTGATCCTGCGCATCGTGGACAAGTTCATCATCGAGCTGGAAGCCCAGCTACAGGAAAAGGGCGTCTCGATCAGCGTGGACGATACCGCGCGCCGCTGGCTGGCGGAGAAGGGCTTCGACCAGAAGATGGGCGCCCGCCCGATGGCGCGGGTGATCCAGGAGCAGATCAAGCGCCCGCTGGCGGACGAGTTGCTGTTCGGCCGGCTCTCGGGCGGTGGTCACGTGCACATCGTCACCGGCGACGATGGCCTCGACCTGCAGATCGAGCCGATCGCGGAAGCGGAAGAAGAGGCGTAGGGAAGCGGGAGCGAAGCTACCGGAAAGAAGCGGTTTTCTTTGCTCTTTTACCTGAGCCTGTAAGTGATGCGGCCCTTGGTCAGGTCGTAGGGGGTCAATTCCACCTTCACGCGGTCACCGGTCAGGATGCGAATGTAGTGCTTGCGCATCTTTCCGGAGATGTGGGCGGTGATCACGTGCCCGTTGTCCAGCTCCACGCGGAACATGGTGTTCGGCAGGGTCTCCACGACCTTGCCTTCCATCTCAATCACGTCGTCTTTTGCCATGTGATCCCTTTCATCGGCGCCTGGTTGGCGAAGCGCGGTATTGTGCCACGATAGCTGCGCCTTCGAAAGAATCGCTGCCGCGGGATCACCCGCCCGCGAGATCCGTATCCAGCGCCCAGCCATCCGGCCCGGCTTGCCCCACGTGGCGCAACCAGTCCCCGAAACGCTCCCTGGGTATCAACTCCGCACCCATGCGCTCCAGGTGCGGCGAGTGGACCTGGCAGTCGAGCAGCGGGAAGCCCCAGCGCTCGAGTTGCCGGCAGAGCATCACCAGGCAGGCCTTGGACGCGTCGGCTTCCGAGTGAAACATGGACTCGCCGAAGAAGATCCGGCCCAGCGCCACCCCGTAAATGCCCCCGACCAGCGTGTTTCCCCGCCAGGCCTCCAGGGAATGGGCCAGGCCGTGCCGGTGCAGGTCGAGGTAGGCCGCGCGCATCGCCGGGGTGATCCAGGTGCCGGCATCGTCGGCGCGGGGCGCGGCGCAGGCATCCACCACCTGCTCGAACGCCCGGTCCAGGGTGAACCGCCACCCCGATGTCCTCAGGCGCCGTTCCAGGCGGCGGGAGACGTGCATCTGCGCGCAGAACAGCACGCACCGGGGATCGGGCGACCACCACAGTATCGGCTGGCCCTCGCTGTACCAGGGAAAGATGCCCTGTCCGTAAGCGTTGACCAGACGCTCCAGGGACAAATCGCCGCCCGCGGCCAGCAATCCATCCGGGCGGGTCAGGGCGCGCTCCACGGGCGGGAAGGGCGCCCCCGGCTCGATGCCAAGCCAGGGGATCACTGCGGGTCCTTGAGCGCGGCGTGCGGCGCCAGCAGTTCCCGGTGCTGGGCCACCAGCTCGCGCTCCTCGTCCAGTACCCGTGCAATGGCGTCGCGGAACAGGGGATCGCGCACCAGGTGGAAGGAACGGGTGAGCACCGGCTCGAAGCCGCGCAGCAGCTTGTGCTCGCCCTGCGCGCCGGGTTCGAAGCGTTGCAGTCCCTGCTGGATGCAGAACTCGATGCCCTGGTAATAACAGGTCTCGAAGTGCAGGTCCGGCAGGTCCTCCGCGCAACCCCAGTAACGTCCATACAGGGTGTCTGCACCGCGCATGAACAGCGCGCCGGCGAGGTAGCGTCCATCACGCCGGGCCAGGACCATGACCACGGCCTCGCCCAGCCGCCGGCCCAGTTCCTCCAGGCAATCCCGGCTCAGGACCGGCCGGTTGAGGTGGCGCATGAAGGTGTCCGCGTAGAAGCGGTGCATGGCGTCCCAGTGCTCCGGGCCCGCGCGATCGCCGGTCACCACGTCGAACACGACCCCGGACTCGGCCACGCGGCGGCGTTCGCGGCGCATGTTCTTGCGCCGCTTGTGGCTGAGCGCCGCCAGAAAGTCCTCGAAATCCCGGTAATCCCGGTTGCGCCAGTGGAACTGCACGTCCTGCCGGGGCAGCAAGTCCTCGCTTTCCAGGGCGATTGCATCGGGCTCGGCGACGAAATTGACGTGCAGCGTGGAATCCGACAGGCGTTCGAGTTCCGAGGCCAGGATGCGCACCAGTTGCCGCCGCCTGTCGGTACCGGCCGGGCCTACCAGGAGCCGCGGTCCGGTGACGGGCGTGAACGGAACGCCCGCCACCAGCTTGGGGTAGTAATACCGTCCCGCGCGCTGGTAGGCGTGGGCCCAGCTCCAGTCGAAGACGAACTCGCCCCAGGAGTTGGTCTTGCGGTAAAGCGGCACGGCGCCCACGGCGCGGCCGTCCTCGCGGATCAACAGGTGGTGGGGGGTCCAGCCATTTTCCGGCACCGCCGCCCCGAGACTCTCGAGCGTGTCCAGGAACGCATGCAGGAGGAAGGGGTTCTCGCCGTCGTGCAGGGCATCCCACTCGGCGGCGGGAATGTCGGTGATTCTCCTGTGGAAGCTGATGTCCATGGCCCTACGTCCATTGTAAGGCCACCCGGCTAGCTGGACGCGGGGCACCGGGGTGCATCACGCAGAGGCGCGGAGAAAAGCACTGGAGGAGCTGGAATGTCGCCGCTCGGGAGTGCGTGTCCCCCTGGCATGCCAGCCAAGATGCCGCAGACACTCGATGTCCGGCCTTTTCCAACTCTGCGTTTCTGCGCCTCCGCGTGAGGAATCAAGCGGCTTCGGACTCGCCGGCGGCGGCCACTTCGGTGAGGAAGCGCTCGGAATCCAGTGCCGCCATGCAGCCGAACCCGGCGGAGGTCACCGCCTGCCGGTAAACGTGGTCCGCCACGTCGCCGGCGGCGAACACGCCCGGCACGGAAGTCGCGGTGGCGAAGCCGTCTAGCCCGCTGCGGGTGACGATGTAGCCACCATTCATGTCGAGCTGGCCCTCGAAGATACCCGTGTTGGGCGTGTGTCCGATGGCCAGGAACATGCCGGTCACGGCCAGGTCCTTTTTATCACCGCTCTCGGCGTGCTTGATGCGCACGCCGTTGACCCCGTCATCGTCGCCCAGCACCTCGTCCACCACGTGGTTCCACTGGATGCTCACCTTGCCCTGCTTGACTTTCTCGAAGACCTGGTCCTGCAGGATGGCCTCGGCACGGAACTTGTCGCGACGGTGAACGATGGTGACGTGCTCGCAGAGATTGGACAGGTAAAGCGCTTCCTCCATGGCGGTGTTGCCGCCGCCGATCACCGCCACCTTCTGGTTCTTGAAAAAGAACCCGTCGCAGGTGGCGCAGGCGGACACGCCCTTGCCGCGAAACTTCTCCTCGGAATCCAGCCCCAGATACCGGGCGGTGGCGCCGGTTGCGATGATCAATGCCTCGCAGGTATAGCTGCCCACGTCGCCTTCGAGCCTGAACGGCCGGGAGGAGAGGTCGGCCTTCTGGATGTGGTCGAAGACGACCTCCGTGTCGAAGCGCTCGGCGTGCTGCTTCATGCGCTCCATGAGCCCGGGTCCCTGCAGGCCTTCCACGTCGCCGGGCCAGTTGTCCACGTCCGTGGTGGTCATGAGCTGGCCGCCCTGTTCGAGGCCGGTCACCAGCACGGGTTCCAGATTGGCGCGCGCGGCATAAACGGCGGCGGTGTAGCCGGCCGGGCCGGAACCCAGTATCAGCAGGCGGCAGTGCTTCGATTCACTCATGTATAATCGCTCCGTTGTCCGCGGGGCACGGGATGGTAAAGCCCAGCGGGCTCCAAGTTACTGTTTTTAATCATGAAAACCGCCGGCCCCGAGAGCGGGCCCGCGGTCCAGGTAAATAAGATCAGGCTTGTCCCGGCCGGATTCAAGTTTCGGGCCGCCAATCCTAACAAATCGATTTTTGACCCTGCTGCCCCAGAAGGAGTCGTCATGCGAATCGGCATTCCCCGCGAAACCAAGACCCTGGAAGGACGCATCGCCCTGGTGCCCGCGGCCTGCAAGGACCTGATCCTGGCCGGCCACGAGGTGCTGGTGGAAAAGGGCGCCGGTGAGAAGAGCGGGTTCGGTGACAACGAGTACCAAAAAATCGGCGTCAAGATCGCCAGGGATGCCGCCGATCTCTACGACGCATCGGAGATGATCGTCAAGGTCAAGGAGCCCATCTCCGGGGATCTGGACCACCTGCGCAAGGATCACCTGCTGTTCTGCTATCTGCACCTGGCCGCGGAGCCGGAACTCACGAAACGGTTGCGGGAAATCGGCCTCACCGCCGTGGCCTTCGAGACGGTGGAGGAGGCCGGCGGCGAGCTGCCGCTGTTGGCGCCCATGAGCATCATCGCGGGCCGCATCGGCACCCAGGTAGGCACGCATCTCCTGCACCAGCCGGAGGGCGGCAAGGGCATTCTTCTGGGCGGCCTGCCCGCGGCGGAGCGGGGCAAGGTCGTGGTGCTGGGCGCCGGCGCCGCCGGCGGCAATTCCGCCGCGCTCGCCGCGGCAGCGGGCGCCAACGTGGTGGTCTTCGACAAGCGCCAGGACCGTCTGTCCCACATGATGGACCTGGGCGACAACGTCACCGCGCTTTACCCATACGAGAGCGCCGTCGCCGAACAGGTCGCGGACGCCGACCTGGTGATCGGCGCGGTGCTGATCACCGGCGCGCGCGCACCCCACGTGATCTCGAAGGAAATGGTGGCCAGCATGCAGCCCGGCAGCGTCATCGTGGACATTTCCGTGGACCAGGGCGGCTGCGTGGAGACCACCCGCGCCACTACCTACGCCGACCCCACCTACACCGTGGACGGGGTCACCCATTTCGCGGTCACGAACATGCCCGGCGCCGTGCCGCGCACCGCCTCCCAGGCGCTGTCCGCTGCAATTCTGCCCTATACCCAGAAACTGGCCCGGGGCGGCTGGGAGGAATACGAGCCCCTGCGCCAGGGCATCAACGTCCGCGACGGGGATCTCGTGCATCCGGCTCTCAAGGACATGGGCTAGACTTTTTATACCGTAAATCCGATACTTGTGAAGGTTACTTAAGGCTCTGGATGAATTGAGTGGCGAAGCAGCAGGAAGCAACCACCTCCGGCCCTGATCCCCGTCTCGCCCGCCGCCTGCGCGAAAGTGGGCTGTTCATGCTGCTCACCATCGCCGTTTATCTACTGGTCTGCCTGGCCAGCTACCACGCCACCGACCCCGGCTGGTCCGGCAGCGGCCAGACGAGCAGGGTACAGAACGTGGGTGGCATGGCGGGCGCCTGGCTCGCCGACTTCGGCCTGTTCCTGTTCGGGTATCTCGCTTACCTGTTCCCGCTGATGCTGGGTTTTGCCGGCTGGCTGGTCTATCGCGGCCCCGCGGAGCGCGACCACGGCTGGGCGGAGGCGCTCACCCGTCTGGCTGGCTTCGTTCTTACCCTCGGAGCGGGTGCGGGCCTGGCGCAACTCCACTTCGAGGCCGCGCCAAACGCGCTGCCGCTCACCAGTGGCGGCATCCTGGGCGACCTGGTGGCCACGGGGCTTGCCGGCGTCGCCGGCATGCTTGGCGCCACGCTGTTCCTGCTGGGCCTGTTTCTCGCCGGCATCACCCTGTTCACGGGCCTGTCCTGGCTCGGCCTCATGGACGCCGTGGGAAGGCTCACCCTGGACACCCTGGTGTGGCTCAGGGACGCCCAGGACCGGTTCAAGGACTGGTGGGCGGGCCGCAAGGCACGGGCGCGCCGCGAGGAACAGCGCCGCACCCACACCGAACGCAAGAAGGGCAGCGCGCCCCCGCGGATCGAGCCGGCCATGCCGAGGCTGCAGGCCTCCAAGCGCGTGGACAAGGAACGCCAGCGGCCCCTGTTCGAGGGCCTGCCCGGGGGCTCCCTGCCGCCCCTGTCGCTGTTGGACGAACCGCTGGCGCGCGAGCGTGGTTACAGCCAGGAAGTTCTCGAGGCGCTCTCGCGCCAGGTGGAGCTCAAGCTCGCGGACTTCGGGATCGAGGTGGAAGTGGTCGCCGTGCATCCGGGCCCCGTGATCACGCGTTTCGAACTGCAGCCGGCCCCCGGCGTAAAGGGCAGCCAGGTGGCCGGGCTGGCCAAGGACCTGGCCCGTGGCCTGTCGGTCACCAGCGTGCGCGTGGTGGACGTGATCCCCGGCAAGTCGGTCATCGGCCTGGAAATCCCCAACGAGAATCGCGAGCTGGTCTATCTCAGCGAAATCCTTCGCTCCAGGGAATACGATCAGGCCGCCTCGTCACTGTCCCTGGCGCTTGGCAAGGACATTGGCGGCCACCCGGTGGTCGTGGACCTGCAGAAAATGCCCCACCTGCTGGTGGCGGGCACCACCGGTTCCGGCAAGTCCGTGGCCCTGAACGCCATGATCCTGAGCCTGCTCTACAAGGCCAGCCCCGAGCAGGTGCGCATGATCATGGTGGACCCGAAGATGCTGGAGCTGTCCATCTACGAGGGCATCCCGCACCTGCTGGCGCCGGTGGTCACCGACATGAAGGAGGCCGCCAACGCGTTGCGCTGGTGCGTGGCGGAGATGGAACGGCGCTACCGGCTGATGGCCACCCTGGGCGTGCGCAACCTGGCAGGCTTCAACCGCAAGGTGAAGGAAGCCAACGACCACAAGCAGCCCATACCCGACCCGTTCTGGGAACGCGCCGAGGGCGTCACCGACGCACCCCCGCCCCTCGAGCCGCTGCCCTATATCGTCGTCGTGGTGGACGAGTTCGCCGACATGATGATGATGGTGGGCAAGAAGGTGGAGGAGCTGATCGCCCGGCTGGCGCAGAAGGCGCGCGCCTCGGGGATCCACCTGGTGCTCGCCACCCAGCGTCCCTCGGTGGACGTGATCACCGGGCTCATCAAGGCCAACATCCCCACCCGCATTGCTTTCCAGGTGTCGTCCAAGGTGGACTCGCGCACCATCCTGGACCAGACCGGCGCGGAGGCGCTTTTGGGTCACGGCGACATGCTCTACCTGCCGCCGGGCTCGGGCACGCCGGAACGCGTGCACGGCGCCTTCGTGGCGGACCACGAAGTGCACAAGGTGGTGGAGAACCTGAAACAGCAGGGCGAGCCGGAATACCTGGACGGGGTGCTGGAGGACGCGCAGTTCGTGGGCGATCAGCAGATCTCGGACAACGGCCTGCCGCAAGCGCCATCCAGCGACGTGGACGCCCTCTACGACGAGGCCGTGCGCATCGTCACCGAGACCCGCCGCGCCTCCATCTCCGGCGTCCAGCGGCGCCTCAAGATCGGCTACAACCGCGCGGCGCGGATGCTCGAGGACATGGAGGCCGCCGGCATCGTCAGCGAGCTTCAGCCCAATGGCTCCCGCGAAGTACTCGCCCCGCCGCCCCCGAAGGACTGAGGTGCCTTGAGCCAACGTGTAGGAGCGCGCTTGCGCGCGACAGGAATTGATGTGTCACGCCAGCTCCCGGTGTTTGGCCCCCGTTCATATTCGACACGTTAGACTGGCCCCATGAAACGAACCGCTTTCACGCTGTTGCTGTGCCTGCTTGCCGCCTCGCCCGCCTGGGCGGGGCAGGGCGCCCGCGCCATGATCGAGGACTTCTTCGGCGGCCTGGACACCCTGTCGGCGGATTTCACCCAGACGGTGACCGACGACCAGGGCCGGGTCATGGAAAAATCCGGCGGCCGCGTCTACCTGGCGCTCCCGGACCACTTCCGCTGGGACTACGACAAGCCCTACGAGCAGATCATCGTCGCCGACGGCGAAAGGGTCTGGCTCTACGACGTGGGGCTGGAACAGATCACCGTGCGGGACCAGGACAAGGCAGCCAAGGACTCCCCGCTCCTGGTTCTGGCCAACACCGAGCTGCTGGACCAGTACTTCGAGACCCGGGACCTGGGCAAGCAGGGCGACAATTACTGGCTGGAGATGACCCCGAAGAATCCGGAAAGCGAGTACGAAACCGTGGAGGCTGCGGTAAACGAGCAGGGCCTGCGCGGCCTGGTGTTCAAGGACCGTTTCGGCCAGCAGACGGTACTCATTTTCAAGCACCTGCAAGTCAACGGGCCCTTGAAGGACGGCCTGTTCAGTTTCACGCCGCCGGAGGGCGTGGACGTCATCGGCGACGTGGGAGAAAAGAGTAAAGAGGAAGAATAGGCAGTGTAGGAGCCCGCGGATGCGGGCGACCCCCCACGGGTTAGACTAAGGGTCCAATGCCAAGTACCGCCCGGACTCAATCCGATACCCGACCCCTCGCCGACCGCATGCGCCCGCGCTCCGTGGACGAGTTCGTGGGCCAGCAACACCTGCTGGCGCCTGGCAAGCCGCTCCGGAACGCCGTGGAAGGGCGCCACCTGCACTCCATGATCTTCTGGGGGCCGCCGGGTACCGGCAAGACCACATTGGCGCGGATCATCGCTTCCACCTGTGATGCCGAGTTCATCGCCCTGTCTGCGGTGATGGCCGGCGTCAAGGACGTGCGCTCGGCGGTGGACCAGGCGCGCATGACGAAAAGCGGCTCGGACAAGGCCACGGTGCTGTTCCTGGACGAGGTGCACCGGTTCAACAAGGCACAACAGGATGCCTTCCTGCCCTTCGTGGAGGACGGCACGCTGACCTTCATCGGCGCCACCACCGAGAACCCGTCGTTCGAGCTCAACAACGCGCTGCTGTCGCGGGCCCGGGTTTACGTGCTGCAGCGTCTCGGCGAGGCGGAACTCGAACAGGTGATCCAGGCGGCGCTCGTCGATGCCGAGCGGGGGTTGGGCGAACGCGGACTGAGCCTGCCGGAGGAGCTTCGCGCGGAGCTGGCCGCCGCCGCGGACGGCGATGCCCGGCGCGCCCTCAACCTGCTGGAGGTGGCCGCGGACCTGGTCGGGGAGGGTGCCATCGAGCGCCGCCACGTGGCGGAAGCGGTGGCCGGCGGCTACCGGCGTTTCGACAAGGGCGGCGAAGCCTTCTACGACCAGATCTCGGCGCTGCACAAGACCATACGCAATTCCCACCCGGACGCGGCGCTGTATTGGACCTGCCGCATGCTGGACGGCGGCTGCGACCCGCTCTACCTGGCGCGGCGGCTCGTCCGCGTGGCATCGGAGGACATCGGCAACGCCGATCCACGCGCGCTGCAGCTGACGCTGAACGCCTGGGAGACCTACGAGCGCCTGGGCAGTCCCGAGGGCGAGCTGGCCATCGCCCAGGCGGTCGTCTATCTGGCCGCGGCCCCCAAGAGCAACGCGGTCTACACCGCTTTCAGGCAGGCCATGGCGGACGCTCGCGAGCAGGGCTCGCTGGAAGTCCCCATCCACCTTCGCAACGCCCCCACGCGGCTAATGAAGGAGCTGGGTTACGGGCGCCGTTACGAGTATGCCCACGACGCGCCGGATGCCTACGTGCCCGGCGATCACGGCTTCCCGGATGAAATGGGCCCGAGAACGTATTACCATCCCGCGCCTCGCGGCCTGGAGAGCCGCATCGCCGAAAAACTCGCGGACTTGCGATGGCGCGACCAGGAGACGCAATCCCGCGACAAGGCCGGAAAGGGCGGGCGCAAGCGAAAATGAACAACCTGGTAGCCATAGGCGCCGGCGGAGCCCTGGGCGCGGTTTGCCGCTACGGCCTGGCGCGCTGGGTCCAGCAATTGGCGGGGCTGGCGTTTCCCGCCGGGACGCTGACCGTGAATGCCCTGGGCTCGTTCGTCATGGGCTTCGCCACGGTGTGGATGCTGGAGCGAAGCACGCTGGGCCCGGATGCCCGCCTGTTTCTGCTGACCGGGGTGCTGGGCGCTTTCACCACGTTCTCGGCTTTCTCCGTGGAGACCCTGTCGCTGGTGGAAGCCAGGCTCACCGGACAGGCAGTGCTGTACGTGGCGGGTTCGGTCATCTTGTGCCTGGTCATGGCCTGGCTGGGAATGATGCTTGGGAGGCAGGTATGAACCTGACCGAAGTCCGCGTGGTGCGGTTGTTTCTCACGGAGGCGGAAGGCCGCCTGGACAAGTTGCTTGAGCTCTTGCACGACCGGGAGATGGTACGCGGCGTCACCGTCTACCGGGGCGTGGCGGGCTACGGACACACCCGACACATGCACGAGGCGCGCTGGCCGGAACTGGCTTCCGACCTGCCGTTGACAGTGGAATTCTTCGATCGCCCCGACGTGGTGGAACGGGTACTCGAGGAGCTTTCCGATTTCGTTGAAACCGGACACTGCGTCACCTGGACGGCGCAGGCCAACCTGGAATCAAGTTAATGCTGGATCCGCAACTGCTGCGCAACGACCTGGACGACGTGCTGGCGAAACTCGCCCGGCGCGGGTTCGAATTCGACCGCGGTCACTACGAGAAACTCGAAAGCGAGCGCAAGCGCCTGCAGGTGAAGACCCAGGAGCTGCAGAACGAGCGCAACACCCGGTCCAAGGCCATCGGCAAGGCCAAGCGCGAGGGCCGGGATATCCAGCCCCTGCTGGACGAGGTTGCGAGCCTCGGCGAGGAACTGAAGGCCCGAGAGGAAGAATTGGGCCACGTGCTGGACCGGCTAGGGGCAATCCAGCTGGGTATCCCGAACCTGCCGGACGAGAGTGTCCCGGACGGCGAGGACGAGGGCGACAACCAGGAGGTGCGGCGCTGGGGGGACCCCGCCGAATTCGATTTCCAGCCCCGCGACCACGTGGACCTGGGCGAGCTGCACGGCGGCCTGGTGGCCGAACCGGCTGCCAAGCTCTCGGGGGCGCGGTTCACGGTGATGAGCGGCGCGATTGCCCGCATGCACCGGGCGCTGGCCCAGTTCATGCTCGATCTGCACGTGGACCGGCACGGATACACCGAGCACTACGTTCCCTACATCCTCAACGCCGACAGCCTCACCGGCACGGGCCAGCTACCGAAATTCGGCGACGACCTGTTCGCCACCGACGAGGACCCGCCGCGCTACCTCCTGCCCACCGCCGAGGTGGCGCTCACCAACCTGGTGCGCGACGAGATCGTGGACTCGAACGGGCTGCCCATGCGGCTCGTGGCCCACACGCCCTGTTTCCGCAGGGAGGCCGGCTCCTACGGCAAGGACACCCGCGGCATGATCCGCCAACACCAGTTCGACAAGGTGGAGCTGGTCTGGATCACCCGGCCCGGCGAGTCATTCGAAGCCCTGGAGTCCCTCACGGGGCACGCGGAGAAGGTGCTGCAAGAACTCGAGCTGCCGTACCGCGTGGTGGCTCTTTGCACCGGCGACATGGGTTTCGCCGCCGCCAAGACCTACGACCTGGAAGTCTGGCTGCCGGGCCAACAGCG
>Ga0102944_1000822_pt1 | contig 22472 bp, 19 predicted proteins | sample SalPonD_shore_MG_FD_78172 | JGI IMG/M metagenome (GOLD analysis project Ga0102944, IMG submission 78172) | Salt pond soil microbial communities from South San Francisco under conditions of wetland restoration - Salt Pond MetaG... | ecosystem: Environmental > Aquatic > Marine > Intertidal zone >...
ACTGCCAATTTATAACTTCAATACCTTAGTCCTCCTATCCTCTATCACTATATCACCAAAGCAACTTCTTCATGCAAAAGACGCTACCGCCGCTTTTTAAATATTCATATGTACTTACTTCGTGAACCGAGAACCCGGCATCCCGTAGATTTTTGTTCACATCTGTACAGCCTTGTTGAATGATTACATTACGCCCGTCGGGACAGCAGGCATTGCAGGCAAAAAGCTCTTCTGCTTCGTATTTTGATGCATGGATAACCTTGTCAAATACCTGGGTGATGATTTCCAGTCCCTCATCAGTAAAGGCTTCGGGGTAGATAAGGACAGTGTCTTCATCCAACACGCAAAAGCAGGTATCGAGATGATAAAATGCTTCATCAACAAGTTCGAGGGCGATAACCGGGACGTTATAGGTATCAGAAACGACCGTATAGGCCTCCTTAGATGAACGATAACCATATCCGCCCCAGAGCAACCGTTTGCCTGTGTGCCAAATGGCATCGCCACAGCCTTCGAAATCGCTGATTTTATCCTCATCAAAATAATGCATCTCATAACCATGTTGGCGAAACCATTGTTCAAGATAAGGCACTTCATCTTTACGCTGATCTGCATGCATGATGCTCATAAATACGTGACCTTTGCCTTTTTCATCAACAAAGGGCAGGCTTTGATTGGCACTGAAAACCATGTCAGGCAGTCCTTCCTGGTCTTCAATTACATGGACTTTGAATCCGAGTTGATCAAAAAGAGAACGAACCAGCTCCCATTCGTTATTGGCCTGTAGCTTATCCACATTGCCCACTTGATCCGCCATGTGAGGATTGATCACGTAATCCACCGAATAATGCAATGGGCGAACCATGAGCACTTTCGAAGGCATTGGCATGGAGGAAATATCATCGATCGTGAAATCGATTTGACTAGCTTGTGTGATAAGTTTGGCCATGACGTTAGTAATTTTTTGATTATTAAAATACGATAAGGCGTCAGTTAATATACAGTAAAATACTTTGAGCTAAAAAAGAGAGTCGTTCTAAGTACAGCTCTCCCACGAGGGTACGTGTACAACTGTCATGTAATACTTTTGGGTCCTCTATGTTATAAAAAGTTCCCAAATGCCATTGAACTATGGGATTCAGCAATTTTGCGATAAATAAAATTAAAAGAGAACTATTTGAAGCCAACCCTAGTTAAACTGTAATTCGTTTAGATAGATTTTCACATTTATTGCTTAAGTCGGTACCACAGAGCAGAAAAAATTAGTAGAAACTGTTGACCGTGAAATAGATTAACCGTATCTTTTAACTCTTTGGTTAAAATTAAAGGTTAATACCAATGCAAGGACCCCAAAAATACTCCGAAACAGAAGAACAAATATTCCGGGCGGCAATCGAAGAATTCGCTCAAAACGGAAAAAGAGGGGCTCGCATGCAAGCAATTGCTGAGCATGTTGGATGCAATAAAGCTTTGGTGCATTATTATTTTCGTAATAAAGAACGGCTTTACGAGGAAGTGTTTGATTTTCTTTTCAGTCGTTTCTTTATCACCATCCATCATGCAATTACGGATGCCCCTACTTTTGAAGAAACTCTGAGCCGTTTCGTGGATAAGTTTACGGAATTTTTAAAGGAGTTCGGTCCATATCCCATCCTGATGCTAAAGGAGATGGATATGGAGTCAAAGAAAAGGCGATTTGAACGTGTTAAAGAAAAAATCGGTGCCAGCCCCATATCAGTATTTACGGAAAAGATGGAACAGGCCGTAGAGCGGGGAGAGATTCGTAATCTTGATGCCCGGCAGACCTTCATGAGTGTTATGGGAGAATGCATCTATTTGTTTATTTCTTTCCCAATGCTCTCGCTTTCAAATCCGGAAGCGGTCGAACATAAGAAAGAGATTATTGAAGAACGTAAGCGACATATCATTGATTTGATTTATAACGGTTTAAAAACAACAAAGGATTAAATAATTAAGCGGTAATGGAACAAGAACAGAATATTTCAACTGCAGAGAATTCGAACTCTGGAAATCACACTTCGAAAAAGCAGCCGAAAGCTAAGAACCGAAAAAATCGTAAGATTATCGGGTTTGGTATCTTGCTGCTGGTGCTGGTTGTCGGTGGTTATTTTGGATACACCGAAATCATGTATTACCAAACGCACGTAGAAACCGAAGATGCCCAAACCGATGGGTACATAAGTCCGGTTTTGCCGCGGGTTTCCGGCTACGTTGACAAGGTAATGGTGGATGACAACGAGCATGTTGAAAAGGGGCAGCTGTTAGTTGCAATCGATACAACGGAATACGCACTGAAAGTCAATATGGCGAGATCGGCCCTGCAAAATACTAAAGCATCGCTGAATGTGGCCCAGGCCAATCTCGAGTCGGCAAATGTAGCTTTACACAAAGCCAATATCGATTACAACCGCGTACAGGATCTATATAAAGGCGGTGCCGCCACCAAATCGAAATTTGATGATGTTCAGTCGGAAAGAGAATCGGCCCGGGCCCAGGTAGCCGTGGCTAAACGACGTCTGGACGAAGTACAATCGCAAATTGAGGCCAAGAAGGATGATCTGAAATATGCCAAGCTTCAGCTTTCGTACACCAAAATTACTGCTCCTTCTACCGGACTCATCTCCAAGAAAGATGTAGAGGTCGGCCAACTTATTCAGCCGGGGCAACCGCTCATGGCTGTTACGGATGTGTACAAGGTGTGGGTTGTGGCTAACTATAAAGAAACAGAGCTCAACGATATCCGGATTGGACAAAAAGTAAATATTAATGTTGATGCCTATCCAAATAAAACATTTCGCGGGAAAGTGGAATCGATTGCCGGTGCGACGGGGGCAAAATATGCCTTGTTGCCGCCCGAAAATGCGACGGGTAACTTCGTGAAAGTAGTACAGCGTGTGCCGGTTAAGATTGTATTTACCGAAGAGCCTAACCCCAAATACCCAATCCGGCTTGGCCTTAATGTGACGGCTTCAATCGATATTACACAAAAGACCGAGCAAGCGAATCAAACAGCCTCTCGACAGTAATACACAGGATTTAAAAAACAGAGAAATTAGGCAATAATGTCAACATCAACCTATAGAAGATTCATCATTACGGTTACCGTGGTGATGGCTTCTATGATGCAACTTATCGATACCTCCATCGTTAATGTGGCGCTGCCTCATATCATGGGTAATGTAGGGGCCGATCTAACGCAGGCTGAATGGATTGTTACGGCATACGTGTTCGGTACCATCATTATTGTCCCGTTGACGGGATGGTTATCAGAGTTTTTCGGTCGGAAAAAGTATTACTTGTTTTCAATTTTTACTTTTGTGCTGGCTTCGGCTTTTTGCGGACAAGCGACCAATATCTGGGAGCTTGTTTTCTTCCGATTTGTGCAGGGTATTGCCGGTGGCGGTTTGCTGCCAACTTCGCGGGTAATCCTGATTGAAAATTTCCCTTCCGAAAAACTCGCTATGGCGAATGCACTTTTTGGGATGGGCGTTGTAGTTGGCCCTACAATCGGACCCACGCTCGGTGGATGGCTCACCACCAGTTATTCCTGGCGCTGGATTTTTTACATCAATATTCCGGTAGGCATCGTTTCTTTTCTGCTGGCGGTTATAAATGTGGAAGACGTAAAAGCCAAAATATCAAAGATAGCGTCTGTCGATTGGTGGGGGATTGTGTTTTTGATTCTTGGATTTGGCTCGCTCCAGATTGTGCTTCAGCAGGGAGAACGAGACAACTGGTTTGCCTCGGATTTTATCACCTGGATGGCCGTTATATCAGCTATTGGCGTCATACTTTTTGTCTGGCGGGAGCTTTCCACTGAAAACCCGGTAGTTGATTTAAGGGTTCTTAAGGTAGGTAATGTGGCCATAGGTTCCATCTTCGGCTTTATTATGGGGTTGGGATTATACGCCTCGGTTTTTGTATTCCCATTGTTCTTGCAAAATCTTCTGGGATATTCTGCTTTTCAAACGGGACTTATTCTTTTACCCAGCGCCCTAACGGCCGGATTGATGATGCCTGTTGTAGGAAATTTGTTGGACAAGGGGGTTTCAGCGCGCCTAACAGCGGCTGCCGGGTTTGTGCTGTTTTTCATTTTCAGCTGGCAGATGTCTTCGCAGAATCTTGGTTCGGGAGGCGGTGATTTCATCTTTCCGCTGATCCTGCGCGGCATTGGACTGGGGTGTCTTTCGGTACCCATCAATACGATTGCGCTTATGGGCTTGTCCGGACATAACCTGGGTGAGGCGACCGGCTTCATAAGTTTGACAAAAAAACTGGGAGGGGCTTTTGGCATTGCTTCGGTATCAACATTCCTCGATTGGCGGGATGCGCTGCACCGAACACGACTTGTGAATTCTGTAAACCGCTTTAATGATGCGATAAGAGACCGGATGCATGCTTTGATCCACGGATTCCAGTCGGCAGGTTCCTCCGCGGCTGTTGCGCATCAGCAGGCGTATAAAGCGATGGCTGGAACTGTGATGCGCCAGGTCCAGATGATGAGTTATAACGATATTTTTCTTGCTGTCGGTGTCTTTTTCTTGTTTTGTATCCCGCTTCTGGTGTTTACCTATAAGGCAGAGGCGTTTAAATGGTGGTAAGAAGGTTAGCAACAGGTAAAATTGCAGGATTGAAATAAATGGCAGAAAGAGGATTTAGGAAATTTATCATCACCTTTACGGTGATCACAGCTTCGCTTTTGGAGCTGATCGATACAACTATTGTAAACGTGGCATTGCCCGACATTATGGGTAATCTTGGCGCAACGCTCGCGGAAGTCAGCTGGGTTGTAACCGGCTATGTGGTAGCTAACGTAATTGTTGTGCCCATGACGGGCTGGTTTTCAGCACGATTCGGAAGGAAGCATTATTTCGCCGTATCCATCCTGATTTTTGTGGCCGCTTCGGCACTTTGCGGGCAGGCAACCGGCATTTGGGAACTCGTCATTTTCAGAGCTATACAGGGAATCGGTGGGGGGGCTTTGCTGGCCACGTCGCAGTCTATCCTTGTAGAAACCTTTCCGCCCGAAGAGCTGGGATTGGCAAATGCCCTGTTCGGCTTAGGGGCTGTTGTGGGGCCTACCATTGGTCCAACATTGGGAGGATGGTTGACGGACCATTTTTCATGGCCGTGGGTCTTTTATGTGAACGTGCCGGTGGGCTTGCTGGCGTTTTTCCTGACGATGATCTATATCGATAATCCCGATTATGAGCACACTACTAAAAAAGTTGATTGGTGGGGCATTGGCCTGCTGATTACCGGAGTTGGTGCTTTGCAGGTTGTACTTGAGCGAGGAGAATCCGAAGACTGGTTTGCCACCACATATATAGTGATTCTAACTGTTCTTGCTATTGTTGGATTGGTCGGATTTGTTTGGCGTGAACTCACCGCTGAAAACCCCATTGTTGATTTAAAAGTATTGAAATATCGCAACCTGGCATTAGGTTCTTTTTTTGTTTTCATCCTGGGCTTCGGATTATACGGATCCGTATTTGTTTTCCCTGTTTTTACACAGAACTTACTGGGACTTTCGGCGTTGGATACCGGATTGATTCTGTTGCCCGGTGGTATTGCTACGATGTTTATGATGCCTATTATTGGGGTCAGTTTAAAACGAAGAGTCCCGCCGCAATATATCGCCATCGCAGGAATGGTCATCTTTTTTATCTTTTCTGTGATGCTTTCGCATGAGACTCTCTCCTCGGGCATGGGTGATTTTTTCTGGCCGTTGATCCTCCGGGGAATCGGTCTCGGCTGCCTTTTTGTACCATTGACTACCATTGCCCTGTCCGGCCTAAAAGGCAAAGATATTGCACAGGGAGCAGGATTAACGAACATGATTCGACAATTGGGAGGCTCTTTCGGAGTGGCTTTGATCGCTACCTTTATCGACCGGCGGAATGCCTATCATCGTTCTGTTTTGGTTGAGCACATATCGCAATATAATGCAGTGGCCCGCCAGCACATCCAACAATTTACCGACTTTTTTACCGCTTCGGGTTCGGCCTCGATGGAAGCTCAAGCCAAGGCTTATAAGGTGATGGACCTGACTGTCATGAAGCAGATGTACCTGATGTCGTATACTGATGCCTTTTATATCGTTGGGATATTCTTTTTGCTTTGCATTCCGTTGCTATTTCTCACAAAACACAATAAAGGAGGCGGTTCAGCGGCTCCGGTACACTAAGTATCTATTCAAATTGAAAGAATTTAAATAACGACCAAATAGAAAATAGGATAATGAAGTTTACCTCACATTTTATATTAGCAGCTGCAGTATTATTGCTGTTCAATTTTTCTGCAAAAGCCCAACAGGCGGCCCAGGATTCGTTAAATCTGCAGGATGCCATTCATGCGGCTCTAACTAATCAGCCATCATTAGACCAGGTAGAAGCTGAAATCAACGCTTCAGAGTCACAAACAGATCAGGCTAAAACAGCTTATTACCCCCAAGTTGAAGCCGAAGGCAGTTATAACTATTTATCCCCCGTATCCACGCTTGACTTTAATGGTTCCGGTTTCCAGGTGATGCCGAAAAGCAATTATGATGCACATGTTGCCGCTCATCAACTGATTTATGATTTTGGGAAAACCCGGCAGAATATCGCTTTGGCACGATCCAGAACACTAACTGCCGAGCAACGGCGTGAAGTGGTGAAATGGACGATCAGCTACTACACAACGAAGACATTCTACTCCATCTTGTACCTCGATCAAAGCATGGAAGTAGTGGCCGAGCAGATCAAAACACTGAATGAGGATTTGGATACTGCCCGTAAACGATTACAAAATGGCTCGGCTACCAATTACGACGTACTTTCAATCAAAGTTCGTATCGGTGAAGAAAAGAATAGAAGGCTGGATCTTATTGATCAAAAAGAGAAGTTAAAAAGCACTCTGCGCAAGCTGTTTGGCTGGGATCCGGACAGAACTGTGGATGTGAAGGGGAATCTTGATCTTAAAAATGAAGAAGATATTACTAATCTAAATCAGGTATATGCCGATCGCCCTGATTACAAAGTGCTTCAACAGAAGAAAGAGGAACTGAAAAAGGCGTATAAATTGCGATCATTGTCTGATATGCCTAGTCTGACTGCCGGTGTAATTGCCGGATTTAAAAATGGATATCAGCCTAATATCGATAAAATTCTTGGTAACTATAGTATAGGTGTACAATTGAAAGTACCCATATTTAATGGTCATACTACACGTTATCAGAGGCAGGAGGTTCAGTCGAATATTAACTCGCTGAATGCTCAATCTCGGAAGTTAAAACGAGAGATTCAGGAAGAAGTGGAACAGGCTAAAACCGATGTAAAAACAGGTAAGCAAAAACTTGCAACCTCGGATCTGCAAATTAAACAGGCGAAAGAACAACTGCGTCTGGCTAAAATTCGTTACAAGAATGGAGTTATCACCAATACGGATTTGCTCGCCGCCGAGACAGCCCTTACAAAAGCTCGTTTCCAAAAAGTGACTACGACTTATAATATTCTCTTAAGCCAGTATGATTTGAAAAAAGCAGCGGGCGAAAAGATTTGGACTTCTAATTAATTGAACCGTGGAATATCGAATAGGGATTTCTGAATGACGAAGTTTCTTCTTAAAACCAAGTGATTTTCCGATATTTATTTGCGTCCTAATAAGTCTTTCAAAGCAGGCCGGCTATTTGTAATTTATTACCAGGCGGTTTTTTATACCGTTGAAAAATAATCAAATTGGATCCACAGAATGTTACTGCAGCCGGAATTACTGTCACAGCTGGCACCTCTCGAGCTCCGGGCCCGTAAAATTGTAGAAGGCTTTATCTCCGGTCTGCATAAGAGTCCTCATCACGGATTCAGTGTGGAATTCGCCGAGCACCGCCCTTACAACACAGGTGACGATTTTAAGCACATTGACTGGAAGGTATATGCCAAGACCGAGCGCTTCTATGTAAAACAGTTTGAGGAAGAAACCAATCTTCGCTGTTATGTTTTACTGGATACAAGCAGCTCGATGTTTTACAAATATTTTGGTGCATGGACAAAGCTGCGGTATGGCATCCATTTTGGAGCCGCCCTGATGTACCTGATGCATCGCCAGCGTGATGCTTGCGGGTTGGTAACATTCAGTGAGAATATCGAAAATTTTGTGCCGGCAAAATCATCCTACTCTCATTTAAGGATGGTATTTACAGAACTTGAGCAGCTGCTTGATCGGGAGAAAGAGGGTGCGGAAGAAAAGCGAAAGACGGCTACTGCCAAAGTTATTCATGAAGTGGCCGAGCGTCTCAATCACCGTAGCCTGGTGGTAATACTTACCGATCTTTTTGAAAATGTAGATCAGCATGACCAGTTGATTTCATCCCTAAAACACCTGCGTCATCGTAAACATGAGGTTCTGCTATTTAACGTGATGGAAGAGCAAAGCGAAAGGGATCTTGATTTTCCGGATCGGAGACTCATGATGCAGGATATGGAAACGGGATCACAGATAGAAATTATGCCGGCGCAGGTTCGCGAAGATTACAAAAAGAAAGTGGAAGAGTTGACTCATCGTTTTAAAATGGCATGCAGTGAATTTCAGATCGATTTTGAGCAACTGGATACCCAGAGCGATTTTGATTTGTCGTTACTTGCTTACCTCAATAAACGGAAGCGTTTGGGATAGCATTAATTATTGTCCAATCGATTTGCTATCCTTAATTAACAAGCTGCCTGAAAATTAATAATTGTGATACTTCTGTCGAAAGTATTACTATAGGTTTTATCGGGATAACATTCATTAATCACAGAGAATGGAGAAGATCAAATGTTCGGGCGTTGGAATATTGTTTATCGTGATGGCCTTTGGAGCCTGTAAAACAGTCGAACCCAAGCCGGAAGTCAGGTTCTTACGTCAAGCTGATCGGCAAGATTGGAAAGCCGAAATTGACAGCGGTGAGGTTGGTTTTTATGGTCAGCGTACTAAGAAGTTGATAGGACTGGATGTTGCACCTCACACCAAGGGATACCCAATTATTGTTCCAATGATGAGTATGTCAACTTCTTGCAGTGATTATCTGAGCAAAAAGGGCCCGCAAGTTACCACGTTGGAATTTCTGGTGGATAAAAAAGGAACTCCCAGTCAATTTTATGTTTTAAAATCTGCAGGACCTTGTGATACTGATGCTGCGTCGGCTGTTAAGCAGACAGACATTATACCCGGGAAAGAAAATCATATGTACAAAGCTGCACTTGTTCACATGCGTGTTCGTTTTACATATATGCAGGGAAAATGATATGACTTGATTAATTTCTCAACAAGCACTTTTACTCACTACTCACTACTCATTACTCAAGACTATATTTAGGTCACGTCAACTTTTTGGAGGATCTTGTGAAATAGCGTAGGGACAAATCGCTGCAGGTAGATGCCAAGAATTTCTGTCCCGCCTATATAAATTTCCTCTTTCCCTTTTTTAACTTTTGGCAACAGTTTTTCGGCAAAATCGGCGGGATCCATGCCGTGTTCCTGGCCATGGCCCATTTTATTGTGCTTGCTGCCGTCACCCTCAAGCATATTCATCGTGACATTTGTTTTAACATATCCCGGGCAGATCAATGAAATGTCAATGTTATCGTCAGCCACTTCCTGCCGAAGACAATCAAAATAACCATGTAAAGCATGTTTTGAAGAGGCATAGCTTGATCGCAGGCGGGTACCGAATTTGCCCATTACGCTGCTGGTAACTAAAATATGTCCGGATTGGCGGTTGATCATTGAAGGCAAAACTGCTTTGGTAAGCCTAATCGTGCCAAAAAAGTTAATTTCCATCACTTTACGTAGGACATCATTCTGAGTTTCCAATGCCAGTGAGCGTTGGCTGATACCTGCATTATTGAAGAGGTAATCGATGTGTCCGTAGATTTCGAGTGCTTCCCGGGCTTTGGTATCCAAGGAATCGCTATCGGCAAGATCAAGGGGAATGATATGAATATCAGAGGTATCGCTACCGCAATGATCCTTAACTTTTTCCAGGGCTTCCCGGCGGCGTGACGACAGGATCAGACGCGCCCCTTTTTGATGAAGAGCATAGGCAAGTGCTTCACCGATGCCTGAAGAGGCGCCAGTAATCCATATAACTTTATTCTGAAATGACATTCGTATCCGGTATTTTTAAGCGTTTTGAAATTTAACGTTAAGATGCTGAAACGATATCAGCATGACAAGAAGGGATTTTAAAAAAAATGAAGCTGTTCAGATCCTTTGTTAAGTTTGCTATCTTTACGGGATCAACGATTTGCTGCATAAAGCTGTTGTGACTCATTCTGATAATCAAAAATTACCGTTTTGAAGCCTAAACATCGCATATTATTAGTTGAAGATGAGGAAGAACCCGCAGAGATGCTGGCTAACTTTTTAGAGATGAATGATTATAAAGTGTTGGTGGCGCACGAGGGTAACCATGCCTTGGAGCTTATCGAAGAACATGCCGGAGATATCCATCTGGCTATTCTGGATATCATGGTACCCAATGTAGATGGGAAAGAGATCTGCCGGCAAATTCGCAAGCACCCGGTACTCAATGATATTCCGGTCATCTTTTTAACTGCAAAAGACGAAGAACAGGATGAGATCGAGGGCCTTGAACTGGGCGCCGATGATTATATCCCCAAACCGGCCAGCCTTAATTTGGTCAAGGCACATGTGGAGTCGCTGTTGAGACGGCAAAATCCCCAAAAGGCCAATTGGTTACAATATGGAGATACCTACCTGGATACTGATGCAAAAGAGCTGTACGTCAAAGATGAGAAGGTGGAATTGACCTCAACAGAATATACGCTGATTGAGTTGTTTTTTAAGAATCCGAAAAGAGTTTATACGCGGCAAGAGATTTTGGAGCATATTACTGAAGAAGATCGCTTCGTTTTTGATCGCACGGTAGATGTTCATGTGAAAAATCTGCGTTTGAAGATGGGTAATGCCGGTGAAGTGATCAAAACCTACCGCGGGATTGGTTATGGTTTAAATCGCGAAATCGTGAAGGTATGATATTGATTCCGGTTTTACTTGGGTGGTATCAATGATTGACTTACCCTCTTCAAAAGGGGAAAATAACCCTAATTGTTTCTATGAGCATTCGATCTAAACTTGCTTGGACATTTATACTGCTGCTGATTTTCGGTATCATGGCGATCAGCAGTTATTCAATTTTGTTTATCCGTGATTACCTGCTGGAGCAGGGACGCATTGAGATGGAGCAGGATACACAATGGCTGGCTGTCACGATCTCCAATTTGGCGGAAAATAAAGATTTCAAGGAGCATTTTGAGCAGGCCGGCAAGACGTCGGATTATCAGCTGGCTCTTTACGATTCTACGGGCGCTTTATTAACATCCTATCTTGACAGCGATACTACTTTTGTGCCCCCCAAACATTTATCGAGCGGAATTATCCAGAGTTTGCATGCGCGGGGAAATTTGTCATTGCTGCCTCGTGTTCCGGATTCACCGGCTCTTACCGGCTATATCGAAATGCATGAATCTTCCAATCCGGCCCGCTATTTGTTGGCTCGTCAGCTGAAAGCCAAAATATATTATCCCATAAAAAGGATTCGCTGGATTATCTATTACGGATTATTCATCTCAATGGGACTTATTGTTATCGTGAGTATTTGGATCGCCAGGTATTTGACGAAGCCTATAACACAGATTAAGAATGTGGCACAAGCGATTGCCGAGGGAGATGTGGATCGGGAAATCAATATCAAGCGCAAGGACGAATTCGGTACACTGGCAGAGTCGCTGGATCGAATGGCCTCACGGCTGCGTGCCGATACCGAGCAGATTAAGAAATATGCCGAAAAGCAGCGCCAGTTCTTTGCAGATATAACCCATGAAATTCGAAATCCGCTACATACGATTTCAGGGGCGCTGGAGATGCTGGAGCTGGAAGATCTTCCGCTGGAAAAGAAGAAAAAATATATCCGCTCTGCACAAAACCAGACAGGGCGAATATCCCGCTTGTTTAAAGATCTGCTGACATTGCAGCGGTACGATTCCGATGAACACTTTATCGAAACAAAGCAATTTGACCTGGCTCAAATCGCCGAACACATGGAGGAGTGGTATGGTGACCGTGCCAAAGAGAAAGGTATTTCATTTGAGATCGATCAACATTCGTGTAAGGCAGTTGGGGATCCCGGGAAAATTGAGCAGGTCATCGATAATCTGATTTCAAATGCGCTAAAATATACGAATGAGGGACATATTAGCTTACGCTACAATACCGAAAAGGAATCTGTTAAGGTGGAAGTTCAGGATAGTGGAATCGGTATTTCTCAGGGGCACCTGGATCGGTTGTTTGACCGTTTTTACCGAACTGACAAAGCGCGCTCCCGCGACAAAGGAGGTACTGGGTTAGGATTGGCAGTTGTTAAAAGTATTCTCAACGCGCATGGCACCGATATTGAAGTTAAAAGTGAAGTCGGCAAAGGGACCAGCTTCTGGTTCAAATTGCCTAAAAATGATGGTTAAGTAACCTTTTGTAGAATCGGTCTAAATAGAATCTGTAGACCTTTCTTCAAATTTCCTTCATAAAGAATCGATTTCTTTACTCCAATGATTACTAATTATGTAATTGCTTCCTAATCATTCGAATCACACTCTTTCTGTGAATAGAAGAATTTAAACAATCACTGAATGGCAACAGACGAGAAACGAATTGGTATAGTTTTGATGAATCTTGGCGGTCCTACTGCCGACTATGCTGTGCGCCCCTTTTTATATAACCTCTTTCGCGACGAGGATATTATTAAACTGGGCGGAGGGAAATTTCAGGATTTGTTTGCTAAGGTTATTTCTAAATTTCGTTCTCCGAGCGTGCAGGAAGACTACGAGGAGATTAATGGATGTCCCAAAGGCTGTATGGGAAATAAGCACTGCCTGAATCGCAAGAACAGTGAGGTTTCCACCTGTTGTTCGCCTATCAACAGTTTGACAGAAAAGCAGCGACGCGGACTTGAAAAGCATCTCAGTAAACGGTTGCCGGATCAGTTTGTCAAGGTTTATACCTGTATGAGATATTGGTTGCCGTTTGCCGATACTACGATGGAAGATATGGTGGAGGATGGTATTACGCATGCGGTGATGGTGCCGTTGTATCCCCAGTTTTCGTGGACGACAACGGGAAGCAGCTACCGCGATTGGGAAGACCAGAGCAAGGAAAAGTTTGGGGATTCCAAACCATGGAAAGAGTTTCATATCAAGAATTATTATCATAATCCCCATTACCTGAATGCGATAAATAGTCGTATTGATGAGGCTTTGGATACAATGGATGAGGAAACGCGCAATAAGACACATCTTATTTTCAGTGCGCATGGCACGCCATTGCTGGAAGTGCGCAGCGGAGATCCATATACCGTGGAAATTAAAGAAACCATGGAGGCAGTGATGGATTTGCGGGGCAGAAAGGAAGATTACTGGCTGGGTTTTCAGTCAAAGGTCGGTCCGCAGAAGTGGACACAGCCCAATACCGTTGATCTGGTAAAACGCCACCTGGAATACGGAATACGGAATTTTTTGATGATTCCCATTGCTTTTGTAACTGATCACATAGAAACGCTTTATGAGCTTGGGGTCGAATTACGCGAGGATCTTGAAGAAGAAGGATATGAATTTGAGAACATTAAAGTAATGGAAGGTATCAACGACCATCCCGAATATATACACGCTCTTGCTGATGAAGTACTGAAAAAGCTGGATCATGAGGTTGATTTACGGGCAGATGGTCAGCAGGAACAGGAATCTAAAGAAGTTTCAGCTTGATTTATGCCGGCAGAGCAATCTAAAATAGCAGATTTTTGTGCGGTTGGCGTCAATCATTGGGAGGCGACTATCGATATCCGTGAGCATTTTAGTCTCAAGGATGAACAGAAAAAAGAGCTTATCCGTGGAGCAAAGCGTGAAGGCATAAACAGTTTATTCGTTGTTTCCACGTGTAATCGCACCGAGGTTTTTGCCCAGGATGTCTCGCCGCAAGAACTTGTTCGTTTGTTGACAACCTATTCAAATGCTACGCTCGAAGAATTTCATAATTACGGTTTTGAAAAGGAAGGTGAGCAGGCAGTCAAACATCTTTTTCAGGTGACCGTTGGCCTCGATTCCCAGATACTCGGGGACTTGCAGGTCGTTAACCAGGTAAAAGATGCCTATGATTTATCCAGTGATTTGGATGCGGTTTCCGGTGAACTTCATCGACTGATGCAACATGTGTTTCGGGCGCATAAACGTTCCAGGAATGAGACTTCGCTGGGAGAAGGAGCTGCCACGACTGCTTATGCTGCCGTAAAATTTGCGGTTCGGACTTTTGAAAATCTGAAGAATAAAAAGGTATTGCTTGTCGGCACGGGCAAAATCGGCAAAGTGACCTGTAAGAATTTGATTAATCTGGGAGTTGAAAGATTAACACTGATTAACCGTACCCGCGATCGCGCCGAATTTGTGGCCGGTAAGTTCGATTTGCATGTTGCGGATATGGAAAGGTTACCGCAAGAGATTGCTGATTCCGACTTGATTATCGTGGCAACCGGTGCTAAAACGCCGGTAATTACCTTGGATGATATGAAACCTTCCATTTTGGATCCCCGCTTTAAAGTGCTGGTGGATCTGTCGGTGCCCCGAAATATTGATCCCGAAATCGGGGATTTGAATTTCGTGGATTTGGCAAATATGGATTTTCTGACTGATGTGACCGACGAAGCATATCGCAAGCGCGAAGAAAATATTCCGCTGGTTAAGAAAATTATTGACGATGAACTGACCGACTATAAAAATTGGCTCAGTAAGCAGAAAGTCGTTCCCACAATCAAAGCACTCACCAATAAGTTTGATAGCATCCGAGAGGAGGAATTTGAGTTTTTTAAGAACAAGATTTCAGATGGCGATCGTGAGAAAGTTGAAAATCTGACTCGTCGCATTGTTAACAAAATTGCGGCGTACTCCATCGAACACTTGCGCGATCACCATGAATCAGAGCAGGTGGCTAAAGTGGTAAATGATATGTTTAAGCTGGAAACAAACTCAAACAATGAGTAAGCGTAAAATTCGTATCGGTACCCGCGAAAGCGAACTGGCTACCTGGCAGGCAAAGCAAGTTGCTGCGAAACTTCAGAAGCTCGGCTATGAAACCGAGCTTATTTTTGTTACCTCGGAAGGGGATATCGATCTTTCGACGCCACTCCCAGAGATGGGAGGCAAAGGCGTATTTACCAAGGCACTTGATAATGCACAGCTAAATGATGAGATCGATATTGCCGTTCACTCGTTTAAGGATCTGCCGACAGAAAATCCGCTCCCGCTTCGTGTAGCTGTTACGCTGAAACGAGCCGATCCCCGTGATACGCTGGTTGCACCCGGTGGTACTGACTTCTTGGATGATCCGGACTACGAAGCTACCATTGCTACCAGCAGTAACCGCCGTCGGGCGCAATGGCTGAATCGCTATCCCCATCATAATCTCACGAACATTCGCGGCAATGTAAATACCCGGTTGCGAAAAGTAAGTACCCGTGATTGGGATGGTGCTATTTTTGCGGCCGCCGGGTTACAGCGAATCGGTCTTGGCGAACATATTTCCGAATATCTCGACTGGATGGTGCCGGCTGCAGCACAGGGAGCAATGGCTGTGATGATCCGAGAAGATGATACAGCCATGGAAAAGATCTTGGCTCCCCTGGATCATGATGAAACGGCTCTCTGTACGACGATCGAACGAGATTTCTTGCACGACATGGAAGCAGGTTGCAGTGCCCCTGTGGGAGCTCATGCCTATATTGAAGAAGAACACGTCCATTTTAAAGCAGTTGCCCTAACACTGGATGGAACCGAACGTTATGATTTTGAAAGGCGGATATCTGTAGGGGAGGCCGGAGAGTTGGGCCACCGGGCTGCACAAGCTCTTTTAAGTGAGGGCGCCATCAAAGTGATCGAAGAAATGAAATCGCAATCATAGAAACAAGAATTTGTGTTATCCTGAACGTGTTTCAGGATCTGTGTTGCTTATTGACTTATGGCTTGCAGATGCTGAAATAAATTCAGCATGAGATTTATAGAATGAGACAAGATAAACGAAATATTTTAGTTACTCGTCCTTTATCAGCTCAGCAACTGGAATATGCCCGGATATTGGGTTTGGAAGCCATTGTCGAGCCGGCACTCCATTTTGAATTTCCCGACTATTGGGATGAAGTTTTGAAAGTGATCAATGAGAATCTGAAATCGGACTGGATTTTCACCAGTACAAATGGAGTTAAGGCCCTAAAAGAACTGATGGATGCCGGCTTACAGGTGCGTCCCGAGACGCAGCTTTTTGCTGTGGGGTCTAAAACCCAGGAGGCGCTCAAAGAATTGGGACTGGACTCTAAAATCCCGAGGACACAAGACAGCAAACACCTGGCTGAGCTGATCGTCGAAGAAGGGAAGATCAATTCAGTGATCTATTTTCACGGCAATTTAAGCCGAGATGAAATGACGGATCGTTTGGTTGAGCAAGGCGTTGAAGTGATTGAATTGGAAGTGTACGAAACGGTTATCAACCCGGTAAATATGCCTGATAAGCCGATTAGTGGGATCCTGTTTTATAGTCCCAGCGCTGTGGAAGGATTTAAGCAGGGACATGGATTTACGGACGACTTGCCACCCCTGTTTGCCATTGGACCCACGACGGCCAAAGCATTGAAAGAGCAGACTGATCTGCCGGTGGAAATCGCTAAGCAGCCTGACACCGAAGTGTTTCTGCGAACAGTATCTGATTTTATCTTTAATAAAAAAGAAAGTGTTTAGTCACCGATTATCACAGATAAGCAGTTTCAATATGTGTGAATCAGTGGCCTTAATAAAAGTATTTTATGAGCAACGAATTTCCTGAATTAAAGAATGATTTATTACTGCGTGCCTTGGATGGCGAAGAAGTCGAACGCCCGCCTGTTTGGATGATGCGCCAAGCCGGCCGGTACTTGCCGCAGTACATGAAGCTTCGAGAGAAATACAGTTTTTTTGAGCGTGTAGAGACTCCGGAACTGGCATGTGAAATAACCCTCCAGCCCATTGATGAAATTGGACCCGATGCGGCCATCATCTTTTCGGATATTTTGACCGTTCCCCAGGCTTTGGGTATTGATGTGGATCTGGTCAAGGGAAAAGGGCCTGTGATGGGCAATCCCATCCGTAGCGTGGATGATGCTTTTTCAATATTGGCAGAAGATATACCTGAGAAATTGAGTTATGTGATGGAAGCTCTAACACTAACGCGCCGAGAACTCAATGGACGAGTACCGCTGATTGGCTTTGCCGGGGCGCCGTGGACTTTATTCTGTTATATGGTGCAGGGCGAAGGATCCAAGAATTTTGATAAGGCCAAAGCATTTTTGTATCAACATCCCGATGCGGCGCGACATGTCATGAAAGAGCTGACGAAGGCAACGATCGATTATCTGAAAGCACAAGTCAAAGCAGGTGCCCAAGTCTTGCAGGTTTTTGATTCGTGGGCTGGCCTGCTAAGTCCCGAAGACTTCAACGAATGGGCTATGCCTTCTCTCTTGGAGATTTGCGAGGAAGTTGATGAGGTACCGGTTATTCTATTTGCTAAGGGTAGCTGGTATGCCTTGGAGCGATTAAGTTTTAAAAGTAAGGCCTCGGCCCTGGGACTGGACTGGACCGTCACACCGGAATATGCCAGGGAGGCCACACGTGGAAAAATTACATTGCAAGGCAATTATGATCCGTCTCATTTGTTATCTCCAACAGAAAGGATTCAACACGAAGTAAGACGTATGATCAACCGTTTTGGCTCGCAGCGATACATCGTGAATTTAGGACATGGTATTTTGCCAAACATTCCGGTAGATCATGCCCGCGCTTTCGTTGATACAGTGAAAGAATATAGTGTAACTAAAGCCGCGGATTAACACAGATATACACGGATTATCTGTTTTTAATCAGTGAAAATTTAAATAAATAACATAATAGATTACAACTTTTGGACTCTAAATCCCTCAAAAATCGATTTGAAGCTTATATCCGGAAATTGCAGGACGATATCTGTGATCGCCTGGAACAGATGGATGGCAAAGAACGATTTCGTCACGATGACTGGGATCGCGAGGGCGGGGGCGGCGGACACAGTCGCGTAATTGAAAAAGGCAATGTCTTTGAAAAAGGCGGGGTCAATATTTCGACCGTGCACGGAGAACTTCCGGAGCTTATTCGCCAGCGTTTTGAAGTGGAACAAGGATGGTTTTGGGCGGGTGGAATTTCGCTTGTCATCCATCCCCAAAGTCCAATGATACCTACGGTACATGCTAATTTCCGCTATTTTGAGTTATATGATGATGCGGGGATGTCGGAAGTTCGTGATTGCTGGTTTGGGGGCGGTGCGGATTTGACTCCTTATTATTTGTGGGATGAAGATGCCGTGCATTTCCACAAGGTGCTGAAGGCGGCTTGCGATGGGCACGGCAAAGATTTGTATCCCCGGTTTAAAAAAGAATGCGACGAGTATTTTTATAATGATCACCGATCGGAAGGCCGAGGTATCGGGGGATTGTTCTTCGATTATCTGCGCCCCACAAGTGAGCGATCGGCAGACGACTGGTACGCTTTTATCACTGATGCAGGTGACGTTTTTCTGGATGCTTATGTCCCTATCGTCAGGCGGAGAAAGGATGAGCCTTATGATGAACAGCAGCGATATTTCCAGGAAATTCGACGAGGACGATATGTAGAGTTTAATTTGATTCATGATCGCGGTACTTTGTTCGGGCTGAAAACGAAAGGACGAACGGAGTCAATCCTAATGAGTTTGCCCCCGGAAGTTCGCTGGGACTATGATTTTCAGATTGAAGAAGGCAGCCGCGAGGCTTATTTGATCGATCGACTGAAAAATCCAATTGACTGGATTGAATTTGGAAAACAGGCTACAAACTTTGATAAATAAAAATGAATTTAATTTTTGAAATCTAATGTCATCCTGAACTTGTTTCAGGATCTGTGGCTATGGTTGTTATAAAGTTTGCAGATGCTGAAATAAATTCAGCATGATACAATACAGTTACCAATGACTTACGGACAATTTCCCTATATACGAGGACGAAGGTTACGAACCAATGCAGCCATGCGCGATATGGTTGCAGAAAATCATTTGAAACCGGCTGATTTCATCGCCCCGGTGTTTGTTATGGAAGGAGAAAACGAAAAGGTAGAAATCCCTTCTATGCCGGATTATTATCGTTATACGCTGGATCTTTTGCTTAAAGAAGTTCGGGAACTCTATGATGTAGGCGTTCGAACAGTGAACTTATATGCCAAAGTACCGGAAGAAAAAAAAGATAATAAAGGCACTGAGGCGTTGAATCCCGATGGTTTGATGCAGCGTACGATCAGGGCGATCAAAGAAAAGGTCCCTGAAATTGTTGTGATGCCTGATGTTGCATTGGACCCATATTCCAGCTACGGTCATGACGGCATTGTCAGGGATGGAGAAATCTTGAATGATGAATCCGTTAAAGTGCTTGCTAAGATGGCGGTAAGTCACGCAGAAGCCGGCGCCGATATGGTTGCTCCATCAGATATGATGGACGGCCGGATTGGAGCGATTCGCAAGGCACTGGATGATGCGGGATTTAAGCATACAGGTATCATGGCGTATAGTGCTAAGTATGCTTCCAGCTACTACGGCCCGTTTCGGGATGCGTTAGACTCGGCACCCGGATTTGGTGATAAGAAAACCTACCAGATGGATCCTCGAAATGTGAAAGAAGGTATCAAAGAAGCAAAGCTCGATGAGCAGGAAGGTGCCGACATTGTGATGGTCAAGCCCGGCTTACCCTACATGGATGTAATAAGAGCAGTTAAAGAAAATGTGAACGTACCGGTTTCGGTGTACAATGTGTCCGGCGAATATGCGATGATTAAGGCTGCCTCGGCCAATGGCTGGCTCAACGAAGAAGAAGCCATGATGGAAGCACTGGTCGGCTTTAAGCGGGCGGGAGCTGATCTGATTGCAACATATTTTGCAAAAGCAGCATCGAAACTATTGAATAAACGGTAATTGAAAGAAAGTACTACATGTCATGCTGAACCTGCCTAGCTTGTTTCAGCATCAATTGTAGAAGATCCTGAAATGAATTCAGGATGACACGTGATTAAAATTAATTATTAGAGCATGTTAGAAACGAGTAAAAAATTATTCAAGCGAGCTCAACAATTTATTCCCGGCGGTGTAAATTCGCCGGCGCGTGCCTTTAATTCGGTAGGTGGAACTCCCGTATTCTTTGAAAAGGCCGAAGGATCCATACTCACCGATGTCGATGGTAAAGAATATATCGACTACGTTGCTTCTTGGGGACCGATGATTTTGGGTCATTCTTATAAGCCGGTAGTAAAAGCCGTGCAGGAAACAGCCGCTAAATCCACTTCGTTTGGGGCACCTACCGAGATCGAGGTTAAGATGGCCGAGTTGGTCCAAAAGATGGTTCCCGGCGTGGATAAAATCCGTATGGTTAATTCCGGGACCGAAGCCTGTATGAGTGCTATTCGGGTTGCACGTGGTTATACAGGCAAGGACAAAATCATTAAATTTGAAGGAAATTATCACGGGCACGGCGATTCTTTTCTAATTAAAGCCGGCAGCGGTGCATTAACGCTCGGAGCTCCGAGCAGTCCCGGGGTTACTGAAGGGACAGCTAAAGACACGCTTGTTGCCGATTATAACAACCTGCATTCTGTTAAAGAACTTTTTAAGGAGCATAAGGATGAGATCGCTGGTATTATTGTTGAACCCGTGGCCGGTAATATGGGAACCATCCCTCCCCAGAAGGGATTCTTGTCCGGTTTACGAGAACTTTGCGATGCCAACGACACAGTATTGATCTTCGATGAAGTAATGACGGGCTTCCGTGTCGCCAAAGGGGGTGCACAGGAACGATATGGGGTTATGGCCGATTTGGTGACCTACGGTAAAATTATTGGGGCAGGCTTGCCGGTGGGAGCTTTCGGCGGCAAACAAGAAGTAATGGATGTTGTTTCTCCGGTTGGACCGGTTTATCAGGCGGGAACACTGTCCGGCAACCCATTAGCTATGGCGGCCGGTTACGCGTTGCTTTCTGATTTGCAGGAAAATCCGTTGCAGTATGACGAGCTTGAAGAAAAAACGACCTATTTATATACCGGTCTCAAGGAAGTATTTGCCGAACATAATATCCCGACGGCTATCAACCGTGTGGGATCGATGATGAGTATATTTTTTACTGGGCAGAATGTCATAAACTTTGAGACGGCCAATACTACTGATCAGGAGTTTTTCAAAAAGTTTTTCCACCAGATGTTGGATCGGGGTATTTATTTGCCGCCTTCCGCCTTTGAATCATTCTTTTTAGCAAACAGTCTTACCCAAGAGATGCTGGATAAGACGATTAAGGCGGCAGAGCAATCAATAGAATCCATTGTTGATATAAAAGAACAAAATTAGGACGAATAACTGATGAAAAAAAGAACACAACTTGCGACTGTATTTTTTGTAGTACTTATTGATCTTATGGGATTCGGCATTGTGCTACCCCTTTTACCTTTTTATGCCAAGAATTTTCAAGCATCGGCTGTGGTCGTAGGATTACTTTATAGTGTTTATTCGTTTGCACAGCTCATATTTTCACCTATTTGGGGCAGTTATTCCGATCGTATCGGCCGTCGTCCCATTATGTTGCTGAGTACGTTCGGGGCAGTTATTGCTTATATTATGTTCGGCTTGGCCAATTCATTATTTGTGCTTTTTGCATCTCGCATTGTGGCGGGTGTGATGGGCGGAAATATTTCTACGGCACAGGCTTATATCTCGGATATTACCTCTACGGAAGACCGTGCCAAAGGAATGGGGCTGATTGGTGCGGCCTTCGGGATCGGATTTATGGTTGGTCCGGCCCTTGCCACAGCTTTGATTCACGACTCATTACATAGTTTTATAGCAGGTGTTGGGCTTCCAAACGTGGCCAGTTGGATGGCGGCTAATAAATATGCACTACCCGGATTTTTTGCCGCATTTATGTCATTCTGTAGCTTTTCGCTGGTGCTTTTTAAACTTCCGGAAACGGTAGATAAAAACGCTCCGCGTCCGGATCGGGATGTACGTAGTAGCGTATTTTCTAAATCATTCTGGCAAAAGTTGCAGGCCCAAAGTGGTGCCGATGCCAAAGGAATGCTGATTCCGCTGTTGGTTGCATATTTTATTCTAACCTTCGGTCAATCGAGTCTGTACAGCGCATTCCCTCTTTTTAGCAAAGCTAAGTTGGGGATGTCGGCCGAACAGGTGGGAATGCAATTCTTCTATATCGGATTGATTGCGGTATTTATTCAGGGCTACTTAATCCGCAAGCTTACCAAGAAGTTTAAGGAAGAACATATTTTTACGGTGGGAAATGTGTTAATGGCCAT
>Ga0102944_1000823_pt1 | contig 22418 bp, 19 predicted proteins | sample SalPonD_shore_MG_FD_78172 | JGI IMG/M metagenome (GOLD analysis project Ga0102944, IMG submission 78172) | Salt pond soil microbial communities from South San Francisco under conditions of wetland restoration - Salt Pond MetaG... | ecosystem: Environmental > Aquatic > Marine > Intertidal zone >...
GACGAAATTCCATTGCTTTTAAAAATGATGTAGGTGAAGTTACGCTTGATAACGGTAAGAAATTCTATGCAGCAAGCACATCCATCATTGCAGCCGAAATGTTAGAACTTATGAGAAGTGAAAGTCCCTGGATGGTTGGGGCTACTTTTGTGATGGTCTTTCTATTGATGATTTTCTCATTTCGTTCGTTACGCTGGTCTATTATTGCCATGTTACCGCTGGTCGTAGGTTTGTTATGGCTGTTCGGTATTATGATGCTTACCGGGATGATGTTTAATTTCTATAACCTGGTTGTGCTGCCGGCCATACTCGGCATCGGTGAGGATAATGGGGTGCACCTTGCGCACCGTTATCGCGAAGAGGGGCGCAACAGCATGTGGGATGTTCTATCGAGTACAGGACAGCATATTACGATCGGATCCGTTACTACCATGCTTGGTTTTTCCGGACTTATCTTTACCAACCATCCCGGTTTGCAGTCGCTGGGAGAAATGGCTTTCATTGGGATTGGATTGACGCTTATTGCCGCGCTTACCTTCTTACCTGCTCTCATTCAATTGTTGGAAGACCGGGACTGGATACGATTTTAAATCGTTGAATATTTTGCAAGAAACTTTTGAAATGCTGCATTCGTTTCAGCATCCGATGCATCTGCTCTTGGATAGCAAGATTCGGTATTGCAAACCGCCTTGTTGATTGAAGGAATTTTGCCCATTCAATAATTATTGATGTTCGAATACTTTTGTGAAAATCTTATTGCTATGCTTACATTCAGAGCGATAACAATTGCAGCTCAGATGTAAACATTTTAGATGATATTGGCATATGTAGCTGTAAATTGAGAACCGCTCAAAAGCGTCCTACTTATGATTGTTCATCTTCTAAAACCCGAATTTGAGGAGCTCATTGAAGCCAAAGATTGGGCTGCGTTGAAGGATATCCTGAACGATGTACCGGCTGTCGACGTGGCAGAACTACTGGAAGAAATAGATGTTGAAGTAGCTACGGTTATTTTTCGACTTCTCAAAAAACAGAAAGCTGCGGATGTTTTTGCCTACCTGAGCGCCGGTAAAGGCTTGGAATTGTTGAATAAGTTTACCGCTCAGCAGTTAAGTGAGGTGATGTCGAATTTGGAACCTGATGAACGGGTTGCACTGATGGAAGAGCTGCCGGGGCATCTTACCCAGCGTGTGATGAATTCCATGAATCCTGAAGACCGTAAGCAGGTACAGAAATTACTGGGTTATCCCGACGAGAGCGTTGGACGTTTGATGACGCCCCGGTATGTGAAAGTCAAAAAGGACTGGACGATTCAAAAGGCGATGAATCATATCCGCAAGTTTGGCCATAGCGCCGAAACAGTGAATGTTATTTACGTTGTGGATGAGCAGGAGCACCTCATCGACGATCTTCGTTTAAATCAGCTTATTTTGGCTGATCCTGAGGCAAGGATTGAAACTTTGATGGACGAAAGTTATGAGGCGCTGAGTGCTTTTGATGACCAAGAGGATGCTGTAAAAATGTTGAGTAAGTATGATCGTGTAGCAATGCCGGTCGTTGACTCAGACGGTATACTCGTAGGCATCGTAACCGTAGATGACGTTATTGATGTGGCTGAAGAAGAAACCACCGAAGACATGCAGCTGATGGCCGGTATGGATGCTCTGGATGATTATTATTCCCAGACATCTATTTTTCAGATGATCCAAAAACGCATTGGCTGGCTAGCTTTCCTTTTAGTAGGACAATTGTTCACAACTACAGCCATGGGGGCTTACCAGGGGGCTATCAAAGGTGCTGTTTTTATCACTTTTTTTATTCCTATGATTATTTCCAGCGGCGGTAATACGGGTTCGCAAGCATCTACACTGATTATACGCGCTCTTTCAACAGACGATATTGAACTTACGGCCTGGTTTAAAGTATTGCGCCGAGAACTTTTGTCGGGACTTATGTTGGGCTGCATTATGTCGGTATTAGGCTTTTTTGTCATTTTAGGATGGGGATATTTAGCCAGCGGGGTCTTCAACGAAGAGCTTGTACTTAGTGCAGTTGTTGTAGGGTTTAGCTTGATTTGTGTTGTACTATGGGGGAATATAAGCGGTTCGATGCTGCCTTTTATTCTTTCTCGAATTGGGTTGGATCCTGCCGTTACTTCTGGTCCCTTTGTATCTACATTGAGTGATGCTACCGGAATAGTTATTTATTTTTCGATAGCTATTTTCTTACTTAAGGGTACCGTGCTTTAACAGAAAAAAATGAAATCTTAAGAGCCAAAGCAGATGAAACAGTATTTAGATTTAGTTCGCAGCGTTTTAAATAATGGTGTCAAAAAAGAAAACCGCACAGGGATCGATACCATTTCCAATTTTTCTGAATTCTATAAAGTGGATTTATCGGAAGGCTTTCCTTTGCTAACGACTAAAAAAGTTTATTTTCGTTCAGTGATCCTGGAGTTGCTCTGGTACCTTAGGGGAGAAGATCATATCAGATGGCTGCGGGATGAAAATGATTGCCATATCTGGGATGATTGGGCCGACGAAGATGGTCATGTAGGACCGATTTATCCGGTGCTTTGGCGTCGTTTCCCTTATCATGAGGAGGAGGAGATTAGATTTGAAGGCGATGCATCCCATATCTGTAAAACGGTCTGGATTAAAAAAGAATTTGATCAGGTACAACGCGCTATCGAAATGCTGAAGCAAAACCCCAATAGCCGGCGCATCGTAGTAAGTGCCTGGCATCCGGGCCTGCTCAGCAAAATGGCGCTACCGCCATGCCACCTGATGTATATTTTCAATGTTACCGATGGCAAGCTTAACTGTCATTTGACACAGCGTTCGGGCGACATTGCACTTGGCATTCCGTTTAACCTGGCTTGTTATTCCGCTTTAACGATGGCCATTGCTAACGAAGTAGGATTGGATTATGGCACTTTTGCACACACTATTGTGGATGCTCATATCTACGAAAATCATATTGAGGGTCTCAAGGAGCAACTCACCCGTGAACCCCGTCCGCTTCCGAAACTAAAGATCGCCGATAAGCCTGTCGATGATCTTGAACTCGAAGATTTTACGCTGGAGGATTACAACCCGCATCCATCTATCAAATTTGAGGTTGCTGTATGACATTGGCTGCGATTGTTGCGCATGATCCTCAACTTGTGATAGGGAAAGAAGGGGCGCTGCCATGGCATTATCCTGAAGACCTGAGGTACTTTAAGCAAACCACAATGGGACATCCCATTATAATGGGGCGAAAGGTCTTTGAAGGGTTATCCGAGAAGCCCTTGCCCGGACGTGAAAACATTGTTCTAAGTCGTTCCAGGAAATATGAACATGTGCCGACTTTTTCGTCGCTGGATGAAGCGTTGGAGTATGTTAAGAATGAGGAAATTGTTTTTTTAATCGGGGGAGGGGAGATTTACAAACAATTTCTTTTTCGTGTTGATAAGCTTTATGTCACCGAAATTCACAGGGCTTATGAAGGCGATACTTTCTTCCCTGAATACCGCGATCAAATTGGCAAAATTTGGAAAGAAGTGAAGCGTATAGATAAAACCGATCTTTCATTTGTGATTTATGAGCGTATAAAGTAAAAGTGAAACTGAAAAACAGGTATGGAGAACAAATATCAGAAAATCTCATCCTGTACTTGTTCAGCATGAGATATGCAAGGAGATCGGTTATATTTTGATATCCTTCAAATGAACCACATAGGGCTTAACAACCGGCTCAGTCAGGGCGATGATATTTTCCGTATCCGCCGCCTTTGAAAATTCAACGGCTTTTTCTTTCTCTTCCAGAATCCAGATGCCCTCATTTTCATATTTATATGCCTCGCTGTAGCTTTCGTCAAAAGAGTAAAAATACTCTGCAGCAGAATCATCACTGGGCAACCCATTTTTATCCAGAAATTTCCTGGTCTTTGTCTTGACTTGAGCAATCAATTTCGAAGAAGGGTTTTTATCCAAAAAGGTGGTTCTGAAAAGAGACCGTGCTAAAAACCGCCTGCACAAATTTGATAATATAGGATCATCGGCATGCTGCCAGTATTTGATGCTTTGGAAAACGTCATTATCATCCAGTTGCAGATATTTTTGCAGGATTTCTGAAGAAATGCCTTTCTTGGCACTCGGGTTCGTCTCCAGGAAAAATTGAAGGGCAGGGGAAGCATGGTAAAGTTTTTTGCCTTCCATCATCAGCTTCCGAACTCGTTTGAAGATATTCTGCATCAGTTTGTCGGCACTTAACACCGTCTTGTGCAGATAAACTTGCATATACATCAAGCGTCGTGCCAGTATATAGTTTTCAATGGCGTAGATACCTTTCTTTTCAATAACGATATTCCCCTTAAAAACACGCATAGTTTTCAGGATACGTTCGATGCCCACCGAACCTTCATAAACTGAAGTAAACGCACTGTCGCGTTTCAGATAGTCGAGGCGATCCAGATCGAGTTGCGAAGAAATCAGCTGGTTAAGAAACGGTTTTTTGGGATACTGATCGGTAAAAATTTTGATGGCTACATCGAGGGCTCCATCCATCTCTTTGTTGAGCTGCTTCATGACGGCAAGCGTCATCATCTCATGGTGGAAGTCCTCAATGAGATTAAATTCCAAGGTATGCGAGAGGGGACCGTGTCCCACGTCATGCAACAGGATAGCAATGAGTGTCCCTTCGTATTCAGCGGGACTAATAGTCGTATCTTTTTCCCTAAGATTATTGAGTGTGCGTTGCGCGAGCTCCATTGCACCCAGAGCATGAGAAAACCGGGAATGCTCCGCTGCCGGGAAAACGAGATAGCCAAGCCCCATTTGTTTGATGCGCCTCAGTCTTTGTACATATGGATGATCTATCAGATCCAAAATGGAACCTTTGGGTACGGTGATGAACCCGTGTATCGGATCATTAAAAATTTTATACTGGGTACTTTTATCCATTTTTGATAATTGCTCTTCGAATTGTTTCTAAGGTAATCAGATAGAGCATTATTCAAAAAGACCTTTCGGTAACAAAAATTGGTCGGCCTGCTGAAAATCAGGAAGACGAGCCGGACGTTGTTTCTTCAGATCAAACCAAACACCATGAGCCTCAGCTGCAGAAACCAAATTGTGACTATTGGATGTATAAATGGCCTGGAAACTGGTAATGCTGGAATTACCCATTGCTTTGATTCCCGTACCGATCAATAGGTCAGCCGGGTATTCGACCGGTTGAATAAAGTCGATTTCAATATTAGCCAGCACAAAGCTATATCCATTTTTCAGCTGGCCTGCCAAAGCCGGTTCCTGTTGAATGAAATCAATTCGTGCCTCTTCATAAAACGTACTGAAGATAGCGTTGTTTACGTGGTTTAGCGGGTCCAAATCCCGAAAGCGAATAGGGGTAGAAGTCCAATGCGGGAAAAGCTCTTTTTGATAGTCTGGGTGTATCATTTGAATTTTTTATTTGCTACTTAAACCGTTGTTTTGCTAACCAAAGATGCGATCTTATGTTAGCAAAACAAAAAGATTTAATTAGAATTCCATTTAGCCGATCAGCCTTGAATTGTTATATTCAGTGGTAAAAACTCATAACAAAAGTTTGTATTTCTATGATTGAAGATGCCTCCAAAGAGTTTCTGGAAGAGTTGCTTATTACTCCCAGTCCGACGGGATTCGAATCGGCCGGCCAAAAAGTGTGGAAAGAGTATGTAAATCAGTTTGCGGATACGGTGGAAGCCGATGCTTACGGGTCGGCCACAGCAAAATTAAATACAAGCTTTGATGTGATCACCGTGATGCTTGAGGCGCATTGCGACGAGATCGGTATGATCGTTCAGCACATTACGGACGACGGTTACATTTATGTTAATAAGTTGGGAGGCAGTGATTCAACAATTGCGCGGGCTAAACTGGTAAATATTCATACAAAAGATGGCATTGTTTCTGGGGTAACCGGCAACACAGCTATACACCTTCAGGAAAAGAAAAATGGAGGAGGTACGCAGCCGGCCTGGAAAGATATTTATGTGGATATCGGAGTATCCAGCAAAGAAGATGCATTGAAGCTGGTCCAAATCGGTGATCCCATAACCTATGCCGATGAATTCGATTACCTGTCTGATAATATCTTATCGGGACGTGCTTTGGATAATCGAATCGGTGGATTTATGATTGCACAGGTACTTAAGAAGTTGCGCGAGCGCCGCGATGAACTCAAAGTTAATGTTGCTGTGCTAAACTCGGTACAGGAAGAAGTAGGCGGCTACGGCGCCCGTATGATGAGTTATCGTATCGATCCGGATTTAGCACTTGTTACCGATGTTACACATGCCACCGATACGCCGGGAATTGATAACAAGGAACATGGTCTTATTAAGCTGGAGCAGGGGCCGGTTATTAAACACGGTGGAGCCAATCATCCCAAAATTGTAGAATACCTGGAAGATATCAGCGAAAACAAAAAGATTGATATTCAGCACGAAGCCACCAGCGTGCGAACAGGCACCGATACCGATAGTATTTTTTATCAAAAAACAGGTATACCAAGTGCATTGATTTCTTTACCGCTACGCTATATGCACTCCCCGGTCGAAACAGTGTCGATGAAAGACGTAGAGTTGCTCATTGACCTAATGACCGAATCTGTGCTTGGCCTCGAGCCTGACCAAACATTCAATGTACTGGATTAACTAGCTCACTGCCTTAGAAATACGATTTTGAAGGGCTTGCACAAAGGGATTTGGCAAGTCTTTCTCTTCAAAGGGTTCGATCCAGATTGTATCCAATTTTTCATGATCAGCTTGGCGAAATCGATCGTAAAGTTCGTGCGCCATTCGACGAAAATTGCCATCATATTGAATAATGTTGCCTTTGACATTATCTAATTTTATATGATGGAGTAGATACAAGGCATTAGACTCCGTTTTTTGTGGGGCTTCTTTCAGCCATTTTACCTCGGCGTGAGGAGAATAATGCGTGTACTTTGTACCCGGACTTTTCGCAGCAGTATTCTCTGTAGACGGTTTGGCTACGCTTACTCTTTTATTTAAAATCTTTGATATCGCTTCTGCACTGATTGCCCCGGGCCGGTATACCTGATAAGGCTCCTCCGAAATGTCCAATACCGTTGATTCCAATCCGATGTCTGTTTCTCCTGCTTCTATGACAGGAAAATCTTCTCCAAAATCCTCTCTTACATGTTCGGCCTTGGTAGGACTCGGCTTACCCGATGAATTGGCACTGGGGGCAACCAATGGACCTGCTTGGGCAATTAAATCCTGCGAAAGCGGATGTTTCGGCCAGCGAACAGCCACACTGTCAAGTCCCGCTGTAATAATATCCAGTACCTCAGGTTTCTTTTTAAAAATAAGTGTGAGGGGGCCAGGCCAGAATTGCTCCATCAACTTGCGGGCATCTTCCGGAACTTCCTGAGCAAAATCATCAACCATATCCGCAGAACAGATATGCACTATGAGCGGATTATCGGCAGGGCGTCCTTTTTGGACAAATACTTTTTTGACGGCCGAAGGGTTCCATGCATCCGCTCCGAGACCATAGACTGTTTCTGTTGGAAAAGCAACAATTTCACCTTTCTTTAGAAGCTCAACGTATTTATTAAGCAAAGCTAGCCTCTTTTATATGTGTTTTTGAGAGATCTCTTAAAAATTCAGCGGCAGCCTCCAGGTTCCGAATATCATGAATCACAAACCGGACCCGGTTGTCTTTTTGAATGACTTCGAACTTGTCTTTAGCAATTTCCTGAATGGATTTCAGCAATTTTTGGAATCGTTGACCGTAAAATTCTTCGCCTAGCTCGGAATCATGATTGGGGCAGCTCAGCCACATTCGGTTGGACCGAATCCGGGCTTTGGTAAAGAACAGCCGTGAGGCATAAAGCTTAATCACGGTAGATGTAATAAGGTTTTGCGTAGCATCGGGAATAGCACCGAAACGATCTTCGACTTCCTCTTTCCAGTCTCTAATTTCCTCCAGTTTTTCAGCCCCCGATAGTTTTCGGTAAAGGTTAAGCCGTTCCACATTATCGGAAACGTAATCGCTTTCAAGCAGGGCGGGGAGGTCAAATTCCACTTGGGTTTCGGGCAGGTCTACTTCTACTTCCACATCACTAAACACATCACTGAATTCCTGCTCTTTCAGTTCTCTGACGGCATCGTTCAGGATTTTCTTGTAGAGTTCAAATCCAAGGTCATTGATAAATCCGCTTTGCTCTGCCCCAAGAATATCGCCGGCTCCGCGGATATCGAGATCACGCATTGCAATGTTGAACCCGGATCCCAGATCCGAAAATTCTTCCAGGGCCAGCAATCGTTTACGGGCTTCTTCGGTGAGCGTTTTTATGTCTGGTGTAATTAGGTAGCAGAAGGCCTTGCGATTGGATCGTCCTACACGTCCGCGCAGCTGGTGTAACTCGGCTAATCCGAATCGGTCGGCGCGGTTAATGATCATCGTATTGGCATTGGGGATGTCGATGCCGTTTTCTACGATATTTGTCGAAATTAGCACATCAAATTTATGATCGTAGAAATCCTCAATAATTTTCTCAAGTTTACTCGAACTCATTTGGCCGTGAGCAAATCGAACCCGCACATCAGGAATCAGTTGGCGGACCATATCCGAAATGGCTTCAATATTTTTCACGCGGTTATGGATGAAAAAGACTTGTCCGCCGCGGGAAATTTCCTGCATGATCGCATCACGTATGAGATCCTTGTTAAAGCTGTGAATTTCGGTCTGTACGGGCTGTCTGTTGGGCGGTGGAGTGTTGATGATGCTCAAATCACGCGCGCCCATCAGCGAGAATTGAAGAGTTCGCGGAATCGGTGTGGCGGTTAATGTAAGAACATCCACAGTAGCACGATACTCTTTTAGTTTTTCTTTGGTCTTGACCCCAAAACGCTGCTCCTCATCAACAATCAACAAGCCAAGATCGTCAAATTTAACATCTTTGGAGGTCAGCCGGTGCGTGCCTACAATTATGTCCAGCTTACCTTCCTTTAAAGACTTAAGGGTTTCTTTTTGCTGTTTTCTCGTGCGAAAACGAGAAATAACGCCCACCTTAACGGGAAAATCTTTCATGCGTCGAGCGAACGTTTTGTAATGTTGATCAGCCAATATGGTGGTAGGTACCAGCACGGCAACTTGTTTATGGTCCATTACTGCCTTGAAGGCAGCACGAACGGCGACCTCTGTCTTGCCGAAACCAACATCGCCGCAGATGAGCCGATCCATAGGCGTTTTATTTTCCATATCGGATTTTACCGCCTCGATCGTTTCTCGCTGGTCCGGCGTTTCTTCAAATTCAAACCGGGCTTCCATTTCCGTTTGCCAGGAATTATCCGGTGAAAAATCAAAAGCTTCCTGGGATTTTCTTTTAGCGTACAACTTAATTAGATCACGGGCTATGTCTTTTACTTTCTTTTTGGTCTGTGCCTTTTTACGAGCCCACTGTCCTGATCCCAGTTTGGTAATACGCGGCTGCGTACCCTCTTTACCGGAGTATTTCTGAATTTTATGCAGACTGCTCACATTCACATACAGCAATGAATCCTCCTGATATCGAAGCACGACAGATTCCTGCTCAACCCCGCGAACTTTTATCTTTTTAAATCCGGCGAACTTACCGATCCCATAATCTACATGGACTACATAGTCACCAATATTCAAATCGCGAAGTTCTTTGAAGGAAATGCCGCCGGTATGGCGCTTCCTGCGAACTTTCGGGCGATGATAGCGATTGAAAATCTGGTGATCGGTGTAGACTGCCAAGCCTTGTTCATTAAGGGTAAATCCTTCATGAATAGTTTCAACAGACAGGTGATATCTAAAGTTTTTGGAAGGTTCACCCAGAAGTTCTTCAAACCGGTCGCGCTGCCCCTCATTATCGCATAAAATATAGGTATCAAAACTTTGCTTGCTCAGTTTTTCTATATGTTCGCGTAGTAGCTTAATACTGCCATTAAAATCAGGCTGGGGACTGGCATCCAATCGGTATTGCCAATCGGCTTTTTTATTCCCGGAGAACCCTCCGAGATATATTTTGGCATGATTAATATAGGATTGTTGCAGCTCTTGGGAACTGAGATAAAGTTGATCCGGTGGGAAGGAATCTTTGTCAGTGTCAATATCGGTAAATTTTTCTGAAGCATTTTCGTATCGCTCTTTGATTTCTCCCCGGATAAGTGACTCATTGACGAGCACGAAAACCGTATCGTCCGAAAAATAGGATGGAAGTCCTCGTTTATCACTTTCGCTTAAAGTAGAGGCATTGGGAACGAAGCGGACCGTATTTAAAAAAGAAACGGACCGCTGGGAATCGGGATCGAATTCACGGATTGAATCCACATTATCCCCGAAAAACTCCAGCCGGATCGGGTATTCGCCGGAAAAAGGAAAAACATCCAAAATACCGCCGCGATGAGCAAACTCTCCAGGCTGATCTACAAATTTAACCGGCTCATAATCCTGATCCACCAGCATTTTCTTGAGTGCTTCCGGCTCCATAGTATCCCCGTTTTTAATGGTAATAGAGGCTTTGGCAAAAACCTCGGGAGGAGCAATTTTTTCGAAAATGGCAGGAGCAGAAGTGACCAGTACCGATTTGGGGTTATTTATAATCTTCTCCAGCACTTCGGAGCGCTGTACCACAATCGAACTGTCGGTAATTTGTTGCTCATCGTAGGGTTTATGTCCCGTTGTCGGGAAGTAGCTGGCCTGACTCACATCCAGTGCTTCAAGGTCACTTTGCATAAATTCTGCCGATTCCGCATCCGGATAAATAACAACAACCTTATCATATTTCATCGCCAATTTGGATACGAGAAGGGGCGGAGTAGATCCGATAAAATGATCCAGGAATATCGAGTTATGATTGTCGATATTATCGTGAATATCGCGCCACGGAATTTGAGCGGAAAATGTTTTTAAGACCGACTTCAGAGCCATGAAAAGTAACAGAAATTAGCAATTTATGTGCAATGCTCACTTCCAACAAAAGTAAGCATAAAAACGGTTCCGATTTGATGGAAGGTTAATAAACATTTTGCCAGATGAGTATGTATCTCAGATGATCATTCAACCGCATTGCGAAAGACAAAACGATCAGAGACAATAGACAGGACCAGCAACAAAATGCCGGGCAGCAGAAATCGAGGGTAAAGATCTTTATAATCGGTGTATATGACCTCATCGATTTTACTTTTTTCAAGCTTATCGATCTGATCATAAATGTCTTTGAGCTTCTTGGTATCGGTGGCCCTAAAATATTGCCCACCCGTCATATTGGCAATTTTTGTGAGCATATCCTCATCGATATCCACCTTTACATTCTGATAGCGATTGCCGAAGATCGGATCTTTTACCGGATAAGGAGCCGTGCCTCGTGTTCCTGCCCCAATAGTGTAAATTTTAATACCGTACGTCTTGGCTAAATCAGCCGCAGTCACGGGATCAATTTCGCCTGAGTTGTTTTGTCCATCGGTGAGCAGAATGATTACTTTACTTTTGGCTTTACTCTTTTTCAGCCGATTCACTGCCGTAGCAATGCCCATTCCAATGGCCGTGCCGTCCTCGACAACGCCCATTTCTACATCCTTAAGTTCCCGTTTTAGCAACTCATAATCGAGTGTGGGTGGGACCAATGTAAAGCTTTTGCGGGCAAAGAGTACCAACCCGATACGATCCGAAACGCGCTTATCTATAAAATCCTTGGCAACATTCTTTGCTGCTTCCAGGCGGTTGGGCTTCAGATCTTCTGCCTTCATCGATGTTGAGATATCGATGTCGAGTACGATATCGATACCTTCGGCATTTCGTTCGATCGTTGTATTTTTATACTGTGGTCGAGCCATCGCCAATACCACAAGCGAGAAAGCCAGACATTGCAGAATGGGTGCCAGCCAAATGCCATAGGATTTCCAGTTTCCAGCCAGTTTTTTAAGGCCTGAGGTATCGGAAAAGGTTAGGCTGGGCTCCTTTCGGTATTGGTGTTTCCAAACATGGTAGCCGATAATCGGAATCAGCAGGAGCAGTAACCAAAGCCATTGCGGATTCGCCCAACTCATGCTTTCACCTCTTCGGCTTTTTCTTGTTCCTCATTAAAACGCTGGCGTTCAGCTTCCATCTTATTCATGTGTTTTCTGCGAAGATGTTCAACTCGGGCTCCGTCTACATTACGAGCTCGTTCCAGGAAGTTGTAAGCCTTTTTTAACGCACGATCGGCTTGATCTGTTGTGGGAGTGAATTTAGCAAATTTTACCATGTCGGCTTCCTGTAAAACTGCACGCGTATCCGCTACCAGGTCTTTATCGATAGCCCCGGCCCGCAACATATCAAGCAGCTCGCGACTGGTAGATTCCAGGGCAGGAACATTGTACAGCGTTTCGTAATATTGCCGAATAGCGTCCCCGAGATCGATATAGAATTTCTTAAAATCTTCCTGGGTGGAAAATTCCATCTGATCGAGTTCCTTAATCGCTTTCTGGAGCTCCTGAATAGGATTTACAAATGGAATCGGCTCGAATGTTTTTGGTTCCTCGGGCTTCTCCTGTTCCTGTTTTTTCAGATAATATTGATATAAATAGTAGCCTGCTACAATTAAAATAATGAGTCCCAGGATGTAGGGCCACCAGGCAGCAGCAAATTCAAAAATTGGCTTCAGGGGCCGCAGCTTCTGATCGTTTTTGGCTAGTACGCTTTTAAAATTTACCGGGACCGGGTTGGTGTAAAGCGTAGTGGTATCCTGTTGTTGAATAAGATATACCGGAAGGGCCGGGATGGTGGTATCCGCCGTACCGAAAAACTGCAGTTTGTAATAGACGCTGTCTTTATAAGATGAAACTTTATACTGCTTCCGCGAACGGATCTCAAAATCAGGACCAAAGTCGTTCGAGTCTGGAAAAGCGATTTCATCATAGTTTTGATCGCGATCCAGCGTGATTGAATAATCAAAAGTGTCGCCGACAAGAAGAGAGTCAACGGTTGTGTATTCTTTAAGACTTTGGGCCCGAACCGAGGAAATGCCGGCACAGACAAGACAAATAAGAAGTAGGAAGTAAAACTTTTGTAGCTTAATTTTTACCACTGGTGGTGATTAATAAAGTTAGAAGCTTAAAAACAATCCAGAAAAATAATTATTGTATAAACTGCTTTTAACTGGCGCTAAAATAGAAAAAATATGTAGATTCAGAAAAGATTGGTTTGTTTAATTAAAACAATTTTTTTCTGAAATGAGGTTGGGAAAATATTATGTTTTATAGGAAAATTTTTAAATAAAATCAGGACATGCGGAGTTTACTAGTTTTTGGGGTCATTTTAGGAGTATTATTGGCAGGATGTGAATCAAGAAAGGAATCGGATAAAGCGGATATTCCCCAAGCTCAAAAAGCTGATACTACAGTTTCGCCTACTATTGATGCCTTCGGTCAGGTCATAGACAGTATGCACGTAGAAGAGCACCATGTAAAGCGGAATGAAAGTTTTTATCAAATTCTCACAAAATATGATTTTAGCCCGCAGCAAATTTACTCTATCACCCAGAAAGCAAAGAATGTAACTAATTTGCATGATTTGAAACCCGGCCAGAAGTATCGTATCTATGCTTCCGCGAAAGGGGAGGCCAGTATTGAAAAAATGATTTGGCAACCCAATCCTGTAGATTACGTTGTTTTCGACTGGAACCCGGACTCTCTGCAAATTTACAAAGCGGCCCGTCCGATTACCGCTAAATCGGCTGTGGCATCCGGTGAAATTGATAATTCATTATTTGAGGCGATTAACCGGGAGAAAAAAAGTCCGCTGTTGGCATATAAGATGGCGAATGTCTTTGCCTGGGAGATCGATTTTTACGGTCTGCGAAAGGGAGATTCATTTAAAACGCTCTACAATAAAAAGTATATAGACGACAATTTTTACGGGATCGGAAAAATCAAGGCAGCCGAATTCACCTATCGGGGGAAAACATACCGGGCTTATCGATTTACTCATGGCAACGTTGACGGGTATTTTAATCGGGATGGAAAGAGTGTGGAGAAAGCCTTGCTCAAAATGCCTTTTAAGTATGGACATCGCATTACTTCTCACTTTTCTCAACATCGAATGAATCCGGTACTTCATAAAGTAATGCCACATCACGGGGTCGATTACGCAGCTCCGGTAGGCACGCCTGTTCTTGCAACGGGAGACGGGACCGTACTCGAAGCTCATTATGGAGGAGCCAGCGGCAATATCATTAAAATTCGTCATAATAGCACATATACTACTGCTTATATGCACCTTCATCGTTTTGCTCATGGCATACATGCGGGAGCTACAGTAAAGCAAGGTCAAATCATAGGGTACGTGGGCACGACCGGCCGATCTACCGGTCCGCATCTCGATTATCGAATTTTCAAGAATGGGAGGGCGGTCAATCCATTGACGATCGAGTTGCCATCAGCCGAATCTGTACCTGATAGCCTTATGAATGCTTTTACGCATGTTAGGGATTCGCTGAATCGAAAGATGCGGAATATGCTTATCGAACAACAACAAGACAGGCTGGTTGTTTCACAGGTAGCTAAGTAATTCTTAATAACGTTGCACGCGGCGACGGAAAAATGACATCAGCGGTTTGATATAAGAGGCGTTGGTTTCAAGCTCAATCATGTCGATCTTCATTCGCAGAAAATGATCGCGGAGGTATTTTTTATGAACAATTCTTTTTTTCTGATATTCCTGGCGCACCCTTTGGCTGGAGGTATCCACCAACACCTCGTCACCGGTTTCCGCATCTTTTAACGGTATCAGCCCGAGATTGGGCAGTTCATCTTCCAGCTTGTCATTAATAAAAATATTTACCAGATCATGTTTACGGTTGGTAATCTTCATCTGGCGATCGTAATTGTCATCCTGAAAATCGCTGGCCAGAATAATAATGGCCCTGCGATTCAGCAGCCGGTTTACATAGGATAGCGCATCGCTGATATTTGTGCCGGTCCCTTCAGGTTCGGTTGTAAGCAGCTCCCGGATCAGTCTCAGTACATGCAGGCGGCCTTTTTTAGGGGGAATTACTTTCTCAATCTGATCGGTAAACAGTACCAGCCCAACTTTATCCCCGTTTTTTATAGCACTAAAGGCCAGTACAGCACAGATTTCAATGGAAAGTTCCATCTTGCTCTGATTATTGCTGCCAAATACGCCGCTCTGTGAAATATCTACGCAAAGCATCAGCGTTTGTTCGCGTTCCTCTTCAAATTGCTTAATAAAAGGGTCGCCGGTGCGAGCTGTGACATTCCAGTCGATCTGGCGGATGTCATCCCCGTAATTATATTCACGAACTTCCGAGAATTCCATCCCTCTTCCTTTGAAAGCAGACTGGTATTCCCCGCCAAAGATATTGTTGACCATCCCTTTAGTACGAATTTCGATTTTGCGAACTTTTTTGAGGATTTCCTTTGAAATCATATGCCGGCTACTGACTTATTAAATAGCGATTTGAAGGATACGAGAAATCATCTGCATTTGAAAGCAGTTCTTAATATAACTTCTGTCCGGCTAATTTGTTATGTCAATTCTAATTGCCACAATATTGATATCGCGATACTTAACAATTTGCTAATACTTAGGTAACGTTTTGTTCAGAGATAATGGTTGTCTTTAGATACACCAAAGTTATACATCTACATAATCAGTACATGATTATTGGGAGCGAATTCAGCAAAAAATATCATGAGTATTTGAAGGAGATTGGCGATCTTTCTCAAAATGATCCCTCTCATAAGATTCCGGTTCAGGATATAAATTCCGGTCTCAACCTTGATCGGACTGAAGTCAAAAATGTGTTGGAATATTTTCAGGACCTGGGGTATATCGACATCGAAACGATCGGGGGTCCGTTGCTTTATGGACATATAACGATTACCAAGTCTGGTCTTGAAAAGTATAAGGATTTAATAAATTAAAGCTTAACGGGATTTAATTATTTTGCGAATCCTTATTCAATTTTTTCGAAAAAATTGCCTACCTTTCGCACGGATTTTATTCCCTTTATTATTATTAACCAAAGATTAGGATTCATGATTATAGGTGTACCCAAAGAGATAAAAACTCACGAGAATCGCGTTGCGCTATTACCCGGCGGTGTTACTAAAATGATACGTAATGGTCACGAGGTATTAATTGAAAAGGGGGCAGGTAAAGGCAGCGGGTTTCCCGACGAGAAATATAAGCAAGCAGGAGCCAAAATCGTCGATGATATCGAAAAGATTTGGGATCAGTCTGAGATGATCATGAAAGTTAAAGAGCCTATCGAGGTTGAATATGATCGCATGAAAGAAGGACAAATTATTTTCACTTACTTTCATTTTGCCGCCAGCCGGAAGTTGACGGAAGCGGTAATTAGATCGAAATCAATTGCCATCGCTTACGAGACGGTAGAAAAAGAAGATGGTTCTCTCCCTCTTTTGATTCCTATGAGTGAGGTTGCCGGACGGATGGCATCCCAGGAGGGGGCGAAATATCTGGAAAAAGCGCAGGGCGGACGTGGTATTCTCTTGGGAGGTATTCCCGGCGTACGTCCCGCCAATGTACTAGTGCTTGGTGGCGGAATTGTTGGCGTCAATGCCGCGAAAATTGCAGCGGGTATGGGAGCTAATACCACGATCATGGATATTAATATGACTCGTTTGCGTTACCTGGACGACGTGATGCCGCAAAATGTTACGACTATGTTTTCTTCTGAAGCAAATATCAGAAGCATGCTTCCTGATGTTGATATGGTTATTGGGGCTGTACTTAAACCCGGTGCCAAGGCGCCGCACCTGGTAAGTCGCGATATGCTTGGGTTGATGCAAAAAGGGGCTGTTTTAGTTGATGTAGCTATTGATCAGGGCGGATGTTTTGAAACCTCAAAGCCGACGACCCATGATCATCCAATTTACGAAGTGGATGATATTGTGCATTATTGTGTTACTAACATGCCGGGTGCCGTGCCTTATACGTCCACGTTGGGGCTTACGAACGTAACTCTTCCTTATGCGGTGGATATTGCTGACAAGGGGTGGAAAAAGGCAATTGAGCAGGATGAAGAATTAAAGCCGGGCCTGAATATCGTAAATGGTGAAATTGTATATCGAGATGTTGCCGAAGCTTTTGATTTGGATTATACCGATGTGAGCAGCATTCTATAAATCATTTTTGCTTTTACAGGCCGGATATTCGCAATGAATATCCGGCTTTTGCTCTAAAAAGAGGGGGATGAACCGCATTTTGGCTATAGAAGATTAAAAATGTGGATGATTCCATAATATTTTGTGTGCTCAAATGTTGTAAACTATTGAAATATATAGGGATAGATATGTTGGTAAGTTGGTTAATAACTTGTTAATAAGTATTTTTGTTTACGATACGACATCCCATTATATTTTTGAATCACTATATAGGTAATAGTTTGGATTAGATTTACTTCATGGGTAAGATTATTTCCATTGCGAATCAAAAAGGAGGCGTGGGTAAGACCACTACGGCTATCAACCTTGCTGCCAGTCTGGCTGCGATTGAACATACTACGCTCATCATTGACATTGATCCACAAAGTAATACCACCAGTGGATTAGGGATTGAATCGAAGACCGTCTCCAATTCTATTTATGAGGTCATGGTTGGCGGTGTTGATGCGATGGATGCAATTCGGGAAACAGAATTGCCTTTTTTGGAGCTTATTCCCTCACATATTAATTTAGTTGGCGCCGAAATTGAAATGATTGATCGAGAGCAACGTGAGCGTATTCTCGAAAAGGCTATTCGCGGTTTAAAAGACAAGTACGATTTTATCATCATCGATTGTCCGCCTTCTCTTGGATTGCTGACAATTAATGCACTGACTGCTTCCGATTCTGTATTGATTCCGGTGCAATGTGAATATTTCGCCCTCGAAGGGCTTGGACAGCTTTTGAACACCATCAAGATAGTTCGCCAGCATCTTAACACAGATTTGGAAATCGAAGGCGTATTGCTGACGATGTATGATACGCGTACACGATTATCGGATCAGGTAGCTGAAGAAGTACGTAAATACTTTGAGGACCGCGTTTTCGACACAATTATTAAGCGTAATGTTCGGCTGGCTGAAGCTCCGAGCTTTGGAAAACCGGCTTTGCTTTATGATTCTACGAGTGTTGGATCCAAAAATTATCTTGCTTTAGGTCGTGAGATTATTCACCGTAATAAAAAGCTTTTTAAGGATAGTCCCGTCTTCGCAAGCAGTTAAAGGATGATATTGTTATGGCATCGAAAAAAGTTTTAGGTCGTGGATTAGGTGCTTTTTTCCCTGAATATAATGAAGGTAATGAGCAATCCGGAAATCAGGAAGAAGCTCAAAGTACCCAGGGTACGGCCTATGTCGAGCCGCAACAGCGTGTAAATATTGTTCTGCATGTACCCGTTGAAAACATTCGCCCCAATCCTCACCAACCGCGTAAAGAATTTGATGAAGAACGTTTGGGCGAGCTGTCGCATTCCATTAAGCAACACGGACTTATCCAGCCGATCACTGTTCGTTATATTGGGGAAAAACGATTTGAACTGATCAGTGGCGAGCGACGGCTCAGAGCCTCGAAATTGGCCGGTATGGATGAAATTCCGGCCTATGTCAGGGAAGTCAATGACAAAGATATTATTTCATATGCGCTCATAGAGAATATCCAGCGCGAAGATTTGAATCCTATTGAAGTAGCAATGGGATACCAACGTTTAATAGAAGAAGCAGGTTATACGCAGGCGGAGGTAGCCGAACGGGTCGGGAAAAACCGTACGACCATCACGAATATGCTGAGGTTATTAAATCTGCCGGCATTTATACAGGCTGCTCTGCGTGATAATAAAATTTCGATGGGACATGCCAGAGCTTTGATCCCGGTTGAAAATGAAGATGATCAAAAAGAAGTTTTTAATAAGATCATCGACAAAGGATACTCGGTTCGTAAGACAGAGAAGGCGGTTAAAGCCCTGGATAAAGAGGACAACAAAAAATCAGCAGAAAAAGGCATAAGTGATCAACAAAATGCGTTCCTTAAGGAAATATCTAATCGCCTGCGTCGTACATTAAGTACCAAGGTCAATATTAAGCCCAAAAAGAATGGTGGCGAAATACGTATCGAATATTATTCGGATGAGGAACTGGATCGGCTGCTCGAGCTTATCGATTCTGTTTCTTAGCATTACCATTCTAGTATCATTTCCAAGTCAGGCACGATCACAATTTCGTACTCATAGTGCGCAAGAACGCGCTTTAGGTAAATTAGAACCTAGCTCCCCTCAAGATACTACCGATACTAATGAAAAACTACCGAATCCCAAAAGTGTGATGCACAAGTCCATGATTATTCCGGGCTGGGGACAGATTGTCAACAAACAGGCCTGGAAAGTTCCTCTTGTATATGGATTATTGGGGGGATTGACCTATTACAGTATTTACTTAGATAAAAAATATCACGATTACAGGGCGGCATATTATAACCTAAACCCGGAACAGAAAGGGCAAGCGTTACTTTTTGGGCCCACACCTTCATATATTCCGGAAAACGCAAATATTCAACAACTTAAAACAATCCGAAATACGTACCGAAATCGCCGTGATATGGTATATATTGGAATAGCATTGGCTTATGGCTTAAATATTATCGATGCTTATGTGTATGCTAACATGCGATCATTTGATGTATCTAAGGATTTGAGTATGCGAGCCCGGATTCAACCGGGTGTTACGGGTCAGGCGGCTCCCGGAATGACGTTATCAATAGATTTTATTACCAGATAAGTTATTATAGACTATGAATGAAAAAGAGAAAAAAATGCTTAGAGTGCCCGAAAATTTTGATGACAGTCACGATAGTGATGTATGGAGCATATTTAAAATTATGGGTGAATTTGTAGATGGGTATGATAAACTTTTTAAGATTGGCCCTTGTGTTTCGATTTTTGGATCGGCTCGAATGGCCGAAGGAGATACTTACTATGAAATGGCTCGTTATACTGCCCAGAAGATTACAGAAAAGGGCTTTGGAGTGATCACCGGTGGAGGGCCCGGTATCATGGAAGCTGCAAATAAAGGAGCTCAGGAAGGAGAGGGTAAGTCGGTTGGGCTAGGTATTTTACTTCCCCACGAGCAGGGCGTAAATCCGTATGTTGACAATGAGTATGTGATCAATTTTAATTACTTTTTTGCCCGTAAAGTGATGTTTGTGAAATATGCACAGGGATTTATCGTTTTTCCGGGTGGCTTTGGTACTCTTGACGAATTTTTTGAAGCTATGACTTTGATCCAAACCAAGAAAATTAGTGCCTTTCCCCTGGTTCTGATAGGTAAAGATTATTGGAAAGGCTTGTTTGATTGGATTAAAGACACAATGGTAAAAAATGGTACAATATCAGAAGAGGACGTTGACCTTTTTAGTCTAACCGACGATCCGGATGAGGCTGTCAAAATTGTATGTGATTTTTATCAAAAACACACGCTCAGCCCAAATTTCTAGGTTTTCATTATTTAATGAAACAAATTTAGCGTCGTACCATTTAACTAAATGTAATTTTAATTACACGTTAGCGTTTATAACAAGACGAATTAAGCAAATACAATAAATTAGTGAGTTCTAAGTTTTACTTTTAAATAAATAGTTTAATTCATTACATTTATTGCTTTGAAAATTCAACCTCAAACCGAACGAACAAATGAAGTTGCTGAAAACTAGCATAACAACATTTTTATTAGGTCTGTTTATCGTTGGTCTTAGCAGTACCTCAACATTTGCACAAACGAAAAGGGATGCTGTAAAGACCTATAACAAAGCCTTGGAATTGGTTAAAGACGGGAAATACGAACAGGCTATTAACATGTATAATCAGGCTTTGAATCAGGCTAAAAAACTAGGTGATGACGGCAAGGACATCGTTCAGCGATGTGAAAGTAAATTACCGCAGATTTATTATCAGCTTGCACTTCAAAAATATAGAGCTTTCAAGAAACAGCAGTCGCTTTCAAATATGGACGCAACCATTGAGGCGTTCCAAAACACTGCTGATATCGCGAAAGAATACAGCGACAAACAGATTTCAAATAAGGCAACGAATGTGATTACGCAACTACTTTACAGTAAGTCGCTGATACAATATCAACAAAAAAGTTATAACGATGCTCTGGCAACACTGGATAAAGTGATTAGCCGAAATCCGAATTATGCTAATGCTTATTATCAAAAGGGCGTAGTTGTAAAGCATATGGATTCAAAAAATTTCGAAAAGGCTATTGATCTATTTGACAAAGCTATTCAGATTGGTCAAAAGACTAATTCGAATCAGGTTGTTTCCGGTGCTAAGCAATCTGCACGTGATGAGCTTATTTATCAGGGTGCCCAAAGTACAGAGCACAAAAATTATGATACGGCTATCAAGTTATTGCAGAAAGCTTTAACATATGATTCAAAATCGGCCGATGCTCATTATCGTTTGGCTGAAGCTTACAATAAGTCTCAACAATGGCAAAAAGCTCTTGATGAGGCTAAAAAAGGACTTCAATATGAAACCGGCGGTAAGACTGATAAGGCAAAAATTTATTACGAATTGGCTACGGCCTATCAGGGCTTAGGTCAAAAGGATCAAGCCTGCAGTGCTTACGGTAATGCCGCTTATGGTTCGTTCAAAGCTTCTGCCGAGCATCAAATGCAATATGAGCTTAAGTGCAAGAGCACAACAAACTAATCTTTTCTTAGTTTTGTTATCTAAGGCCTTCCATTGAGAAGGCCTTTTTTATTGCTTGTTTTTTTAAGTCAGCCGTACATTGGCTATTTTCTGAATTATAAATTTAGAGTTAACATTAACATATATCGGCAATACACAAATGGATCAAACAACCACCTCGCTTGATGAGTTGTGTGTCAATACAATCAGAACGTTAGCAATGGATGCTGTCCAAGCAGCTGGATGCGGGCATCCGGGAATGCCTATGGGGATGGCTGATGCTGCCTACGTTTTATGGACAAAATTTCTTAAACATGATCCTTCAGATCCCTGTTGGTATGATCGTGATCGATTTGTGTTGTCTGCCGGGCACGGTTCGATGTTATTATATAGTCTGCTGCATTTAACGGGTTATGATCTGCCACTCAAAGAATTGAAGAATTTCCGGCAGCTGGATAGCCTGACACCCGGGCATCCCGAATATGGACTTACCCCCGGTGTGGAAACTACGACCGGTCCTTTGGGGCAAGGCTTCGCAACGGGAATCGGGATGGCTATTGCCGAGGCGCACCTGGCAGCTAAATTTAACAGAGAAAACCTTGCTTTGACCGATCACTATACTTACGGTATCGTCAGTGATGGGGATTTAATGGAAGGAATTTCCCATGAGGCTGCATCAATGGCCGGTCATATGCAGCTTGGA
>Ga0102944_1000824_pt1 | contig 22402 bp, 18 predicted proteins | sample SalPonD_shore_MG_FD_78172 | JGI IMG/M metagenome (GOLD analysis project Ga0102944, IMG submission 78172) | Salt pond soil microbial communities from South San Francisco under conditions of wetland restoration - Salt Pond MetaG... | ecosystem: Environmental > Aquatic > Marine > Intertidal zone >...
TATCCTTACGCTCCACCATATGCAGGGGTAGTAGGTAATGCTATTTTAAGTGGAATGAATAGTCTTTCAAATAAAATAGGATCCATGGGAGATTCTATTAATGGATTGGAAGTCATAATTGCCGATGGGACTATTGCACGCATTGGTTCTTGCTTTTATGGTGAAAATGAAGCAGATCCCGACAGCTGGTGGGCTAAATATCCGATGCCCGACTTAATGGGCAATTTTATATGCTGGCAGGGTATGACGGGATTAGTAACAAAATGCGCAGTCCAATTATGGCCTAATCCCCCTTATAAAAAAACGTATTTGGTTCTTGTATCTGGCTTGACCGACATCGCTCCCGTTATTAGGGATATAGGTACTTCAGGAGCAGTGGATGACGTTTCTGCGGTAAGTACTGAAGTTGTAAAAATGACGGTTGAAATTCCTGAACCAGAAAAATATCCAGGTGAACCTGATTTCGCAGCGCTTTTTCCTATGTCAGGAAAAACTGAACAATTATTGGAAGCGAAGAAAGATATTTTCTTAATGACAATTGAAAATTTAAAAAAGAAGGGAATCCAGTTAGTCGTGACAGATGTAGATGAATTTGCAAAACTCTTCAATTTAAGAGTAAGATGCCATCTCGATTTGCCCGCAGTTTTACTCTCTTTAGTGGAATATTCTGGGCTCACATGGTTTGGATCATATGCGCCTACTCATAAACTCGAAAAATTAATTGCTAAAATAGACAAAATCTTTCATAAATATGATGTTCCATCGTTTATCTACATGAAAATAATGAAGATAGGACATTACGGAATATTTCGACCTATTATTCGCTACAATAAATTTAAAGAAGGAGAGGAAGAGAAAATTCACGCATTACTCGAAGAGATCACTGAATTCAGTATAAAAGAAGGATGCATCCCTTATAAGACTCCTAAGTGGATGACAGAAAAAATGAGAAAAATTATAAATCCCGGCTGGCTCAAATTATTCGATAAAATTAAAAGCTGTTTAGATCCGAATAATATTTTTAATCCGGGAAGGTGGAATACATAAATGACTGAAATACAAAAGATAAGGTCTTCCCTTGATAATGAATATCTTGAGATGGCTTTTGATAATTGCATTAAGTGTTCCACGTGCAAATATTCATATGCCGATTTCGAAAAGTCTTGTCCTTCAGGTGAGAAATTTTTATTCGAATCATTTTGGGCTTCTGGAAAGATAAGGACCGCTCGGGGACTTATTCTAGGAGAATTAAAATGGACAGATGACTTAAAAGATACCATCTTTGCGTGTCCCACATGCGGAGCTTGTATGGATGCATGCCAAGCTCCTCATGCAGATCATATTGTAGATATTATTGAATCTCTAAGGGAATTAGCCGTTGAGAATATAGGTCCCGCTCACAATCAAGAAAAATTAGTGGAGAGGACTTTAAATCCAGAAATGTGGAATCCCTATGGAGAAAAAAATTCAGACAATGAGCACTTAAAGAAAAAATATAAACTACCCGAAAAAGCAGAATGGGTATATTTCATTGGATGTACCTCAAATTATCGTCAACAAAGTCTTAGAGACTCTACTTTAAGAGTCTTAAAAAAAGTAGGTCTTGATTTCACATTAATTGATGAGCATTGTTGCACTAGCCCTATGATTAGAACGGGGCAAACAAAATATAGCAAAGAGTTTATGAATTATAATGTGAAAAAAATAAAGGAGGCGGGAGCAAAAAAAGTAGTGACATCATGTGCAGGATGCTATAGGACCTTAAAAAAAGATTTTGAGAAATTTGGGATAGAATATGATTTTGAAGTTTTGCATACCGCAGAAGTGTTAAAAAATCTCATCGATACTGGAAAAATTAAATTTAAGTCAGAATATAACAAGACTGTAACATATCATGATCCTTGCCACCTGGGAAGGCATATGGGAATATATGAAATACCTAGAGAAGTCTATAAAAGTATTCCTGGTATAAATTTTGTGGAAATGAGAAGGAACAGGAATCATTCGTGGTGCTGTGGTGCGGGAGGTGGTGTCAAGATAGGATATCCTGATTGGGCTGTCGAAATTTCAGAAAATAGGTTAGAAGAAGCCTCAGAAACAGGTGCTTCAGTACTTTCTTCAACTTGTCCCTTCTGTAAAACTAACTTAGGAGATGCGAATGAAAAGTATAATTATAATTTTGAAGTTTTAGATTTAGTAGAAATTATAGATCAATTAGAAATTGAATTAACCTCTTAATTTCTCTCAAATTTTTTCTTGCTTTAATAAAATATTCTAAAAAATTGATAATTTTGAAATTCTTATCTTGATAGAAAAAAATTTAAAAAAAATAAAGATAATTATATTTTTTGATAATTTTCATCCACAATTTCATCTAAATTCCAAATAAATTTAGTTACTCCATTTTTAATAAATTTTAAAAATAAATTGGGTCTTCTAATCCAATTGAATTTAGAACTCCAATAACTGGTTATGTATTTCTTAATAATAAATGTTTTATCGGCATAAAATGAGCGATAACTCTCTGATAATAATTCTAAGATATCATCTCTAGTTAAATCGGGAGTTTTCATTAATGGTTTTGACTCACCACACTTTATATCTTCCCATTTAAGATCTTTTTCTACCCACCCATGATTGATGGCTTCTTCATGAAGCTTGGTTCCTGGAAATGGCGTTAAAGGCATGGTCATCATAAAATCTAAATTAAGATTTTTCATTAATTGAAAGGTTTTTCGAGTATCTTCTTTAGTTTCTCCGATATTTCCAATTATGAAGGATCCAAATACCATTATTCCATTTTCATGGCATACATCAACACAAGTTTTTACCTTATCAAGAGTATATTCTTTTTCCATATGATCTAACGCTGTTTGTTTAAAACTCTCAAAACCTAAGAAGAAACAAATGAATCCGCTTTTATGCATTTCCTCAACCATGTCGGGATTATCTGCAATATCATCTACCCTTGATTGACATACAAACAGTAAATGCCTATTGAGATGAGTTTTTTGAATTAATTTACAAATTCGCATTACTCTTTTTTTATTCAGTGTAAAATTATCATCTACAAAAAATATGAGTTTAGTTGAAGAAGGAACCCGGATTAATTCTTCTATAACACGTTCTGGAGATTTTGTCCTATAAGTTCTTTCATAAAATTCATGAACACAACAGAATTCACAATTAAAAGGACAACCTCTGGAGCTCTCACAGACCCATGCGGGAATCCATAAATAGTTATATGGCTTGGAATCTATAAGATTATTTTTAGGAAATGGTAAATCATCTAGATTTTTGATGAAAGGTCTTTTAGGATTATGATAAACTTTACCATTTTCTCTATAAGACAATCCTAAAATATCTTTCTTAGGTTTACCCTCTAAGAGTTCTTTAAAAGTTAATTCTCCTTCGCCTCTTATAATCATATCAATACATTTGAATTTGTCTATTATATGCGGATCTAAAGTAGGATGGAAACCCCCTAATATAGTAGACTTTCCCTTTTTCTTAGCTATTTTGCAAATATTCAGCACTATTCGAAAGGTAAAGGACATACAAGTGATTCCGATTAGATCATATCTTTCAATTTTATCTTCTATTTTTTTTATTCCATATGAACTATTTACATTTAAATCAAGAATCTCAAAATTATGTTCATCAGAAACACCCGCTAAACATAATAAATTTAGAGGCGGGCTACACATTACCGAACCCATCGCTTTTCCAAGAGGAAAAGGGGGATAAATCAATAAAATATTCATTAAAAATCATAAATATGAATAATTATTACAAAAAAAACTTTATTATGTTGCAGATTATATTAAGATCTTAAGGTATAAAAGCAAGCTGAAAAGTAGATTAATAGAAATAATAAAAGCTTAAAAAAATCTTTTAGTTTTGATTTTGTTTTTCTCTTGCTAATAAAACCTGTATCTTAGCTTCTAAATCCTCAAGAGCTAATTCCCCAACCTTATCTTTAAAGCCCAATTCTTTAAGAATTTCAATTTTATTCGCTCTTTCTTTTTCCAACCTTTTCTGTTTAAATTCTAAAAAGCCTATATGGTCTGTTTTCTCCCGCTTTTTATTCAGCTCTTCTTCAGGTACTTTTTTAAGCAATTGTTTTACATCGCTTATTCTTTCAAACTTTTCCTTCATTTCTTTCATAACCTCTTTTTGCTTATTTAACAAAGAAATGTCTTTCTTTTCTCCGAGTACTTTTTGAGCATTAGGATTATCTAAAGAACATCTTTTATTTACTTTTGGGGGATAAGGGGGTAATTGAGATGAATGATTAGAATGATTTGGTGGTGCTTGTAAATAAACAGGTGCAGAGGGAGCTGATGATTTATTGAGCGCAATTTTTCTTAGAGCGATATTTGCTGCTTTTAAATCTTTTTCTAATTCTTGGTATTTATTAAAACCTTTTCGTACCATAAATAGTGTTGTATCCCACGGTTTATCTCCTTTTAATTCAAACCATTTTTCAAATTCATGCTTAGAAACTGGAATTCTTAATTCTCCACTCTGAGCTCTTACAGGAGATTCAAAGGAATGTGCCCTTGAAGAATCTGATGCTGGTTTATTTCTATTTTTAGAACCATAGCCTCCTTTATTGGTTACACTTCTTCTTTTATAAGAATATGTTGTTTTTTTCTCATAAATGACTTCCTCTTCCATAATTTCTGTAAATTGCCCATCATCATATGTTATTTCTGTTAATTGAAAGATCTTATTAATAAAAATATCTTCTCTCTGACCAGAATAATAAAAAATAGTTAGTCGAATAATTCTTATTTGTAAATCTTCCAAATCATTGAGTTTATCTAATTTAACCGAGAATGCGAGTATATTAGCGGAAAAATAGATATCTCTTATTGAAATTAAAAATGGTTCTTGAATGATCTGTAGAGATCTGTCATTTTTTTTTAATAATTCAAATTTAATTTGCACCTTTTCTACGCTCTCTTCTACTATATCGTTTTGTTCTATTTCATCTTTTTCAAATTTGAATAATAAATTATTTTGATCTCTTTCATCCCAGCATAATTGCAAAAGCTGCATTTTCTATTTAGAAAGATTAATTATTCTCCTTTTCGCTTCTTTTATAAAGTAACACAAATCTCTAATTTAAATAATAATAGAGTTAAGATTTTGTAATTTTAGATAAAAAAAGAATTAAATAAAAATAAAATATTCTTTAAATTAATTGAATCTACGGTGATTCAACAGAGAAATCCGCATCAATGTAAATTCCACCAAAATAAGTTTTTAAAGAAACACGATATTCAAGAATTGCAGAATTTTGTATTAATCCTGGATGAAAAGGTTGATAAATATATATGGGTATTTCAACTGGAATTGTTCCTGCTAATGATGAGAAAATAGGCCTATAATATGGAAAACTTTCTCCAATTTTTATATTTGGAGGCAATGCAAAAGGGTCTGTACTTTTTTCGGTAGTCCATATTTCTAATTTAATATAGACATCTCTCAAAGCATAAATTCCATCATTTAAAAGACTAAAGAATAATGTTATATTAAGATCATCATCAGTAAAATCTAATGGGGTATCATTATTATCATAAGAGGTAGAGGGATAATTATAAACATTTGGTGTTATTCGAGTACCGCTCCAGATGATACTTACTATATAAATTGCTAATGCAAGCATTGCAATTATTCCAAATACCTTAAAAATGATACTAATTTTAGTTCTTCTTCTATGGACTGCTGATCCTTTAGTTGTGCCCCGTAATTCAATCGCTTGTAATAAATACTTTATGCTATTAATTACATAAATACCTAATAATAACCAAGCAATAAATTTTAATCCTAAGATAACGGTTATAAATTGCGTATCTATTTTATAATAGCCTAATTCCACACCCAGCGTGAAGCCTCCAAAAATATAGAAGATATATATAGCTCTATAAATGGAAACTAAAAATCTTAGCGCGCTATTTTTTGCTGTATCCTTTGGATATGCATGTTTAAGCATAGTAATAATAATCCCTATAATCCCGAATATAATAATACCAATAATAAATCCTTCGCTGAAACTTATCAAATTAAGAAAATCAAGCAGAAATATGGCAATAAGAGGAATAGCTAAATAAATTATTCCACGTAAAAGGCCGTAAATCACCATTTTCCTTTTTTGTACTGACATTTTAAATCCAAAATTTTTTGATATAAATTATATTAATAATTGATTTTATTTTTTTTATTTTTAATTTGTTTTAAAAATAAAAGATTTTTCAATAAGATAATTGAAGAATCTTAGAAAAATTAAATAAGCAGATAAATAGAGAAAATAATAATTCCCATTTTCTCGAAGAATATTATAGACTTGTTAATAATGATTAATGAATAGATAAATTAAAGAATTTAATAGCATTTTCTATTGTTTTTTCGCTGACAATTTTTTGAGAGAGATTGTGAGTAAAAGCAATTGCAGCAATAGAATATCTTACATTTGAGGGAATATTAATAGGGCCCCGTTTATATGGATGTTGATAATAGCTATCGGTTTCTGTAAATAATGAATCTAAGGGAGAATTTTTTGTAACTTCCCTCCAACGCTTAAAACCATATGCGGAACTTGGAACAGATAGAAAGAAGCCTTTCTCTGGTAGAATTTTACCATACTTTTCTGGTCCTGAAAAACAATGGAATATAACATTCTTTGGATCTATGATAAATTCTTCCATAATCTTCAATATTTCTTTCGTTGCGCCGTCTTCTTTGTTAAATCTATGCTTAGGATTTTCTCTATCAAATTCATGCGGGGCCGCATTTCTAACATGTAAGACATAAGGTTTATCAAGGGATTTAGTCAATTCAAAAATCTTTTTTAATTCTCTGATTTGCTTTTCTCGATTATTTAATATTTTTGCATGATGGAAATCCAAACCAATCTCTCCAATAGCTAAATATTTATTCTGATTATTAAGGATGAATTCTTTCCACTTTTTCCAGTCATTTTTATATTTCTTTTCTGGGGTATAAGTAACGGTTTGAGGAGCCCAGCCACAAGTAAATCCATAATTTTTGGAATGGGATTTCATAAAGTCTAACGTCATATTCAGTGTATTTAAATCAATGCTAGAGGATATTAAATATTTTCCCCCTTTTGCAAAAAAATCTTCATATTGTTTATCATTAGAAGGCAATTTATCGTTTTTCTTAGGACGAGGAAATGGCAGATGACAATGTACATCAATGAAATCCAAATTAGGGTCCGGTTCTGGCACAACTTTTTGATTAGACATTTAATATCATAATATTGTTTTAATTATATTCTAAATAATAATTATTCTGATTTAGATTTTTCTAATTCGAATAAAAGAATTTAATTAAGAGTTATAATTTTTTTCAAATCCTTTCAATACTACCTTTCTTTTTAAATTAACTCAATACATAATTTTTTATATCACTTCTTAAATTAAAAAGGTATAATGATCGACCAAATAAAATTAAAATTGAGAGAATTTAGCACACGGAAAAAGGAATTAAATCCCGAAATTGAAAAAATCAAATCTGAGAGAGAGAAAGAGATAGAGAAAATTAATCAGAAATATGAGAACAAAATCTCCGCTCTTAGCTCGGATTTAGAAAAATTTCGAAAGGAAATATCCAATGATATGATAAATTCTTTCATAAATGCTGTGATGCAAGAATTTGATGCAAAAAGAAGCACTTCAGAGTATTGTATTACCGAAGATCTTAAGGAATATAGAAATGTTATTGCTTCATTCGAGATGTTTCCTTCCGAATTAATTCAAGAATTAGATAAGGTAATCTCTGGAGATCAAATTATCGAAAATATTGCCTATAATTTAGAAAAGATTAAAAAGAAATATCTCTAGCAATTAAATTATTAATATTTAACATTATTTACTGAATTCACGTTTTTATAACTAATTTTTAATTTATTAGAAACATTGATAAAAAATTATTATATCTTAGCCATATCCAATTTAAGGATGTTCTTTTTTTATAGATTTTAATTCATATGGCGGCAAATAATAGTATTATAATGAAAATTTGGATAATAAGATAAATTACTATAAGATCTAGGAAAAAAATTGTTAATCTATAATTAATCAGATCATCAAAAGTTTCGCAAGTTCTGTTTCTTTGCTCGTTTATCATGGCTATGATATTTCTGACCCGAGTCAAGGAAATTTCTTATTCAATATGATTAATATATTTTATTTGGTTTAATTGGTTTATATTTTTACTCCAATATATGGAATTTTAAAACATCGGTCTCAATTTAAAACTTAAAACCTTATATATTATATTGTTTTAATAATAAATTAAAAGATTTTATTAAATCTAAAAGTATAGAAATAAAAATATTTAAATATCGTAGGAGAAAAAAATGGCAAAATTAGACGCTCTAGCAAAAGAAAAGGCAGGAAAAGTTAAGCCTCCTTCTCGAAAATATATGGCCTTTCTTATAATTTTTATGGGGCTTGTAGGAAATATGGATAACTTTTTATCACTTATCGAATCATACGTTACAACGGATATTTTAGAATTTTTTGGATTTATCACAACGGATATTTTAGAATTGTTTGGATTTCATGGATTAGGGGTAGCACAATTTGCTTTTTGGCAAGGAATTTTCGGTATCATCTCATTTTTAGTCTTTTTTGTGGCATGGTTTTTCGATGCGTTTGGAAGAAAAAAAGGGATATTAATTTTAATGGCTTTATTAGCTATACCAACTTTATTCATCGGATTATTTCCAAATAATTTTTGGTTATTCATGACTCTATATGGAATAGTTATTATGGCAACACAATCAAATGCGTGGCAAATTCCTATTACTGAAGAATCTCCCGCAGAAAAAAGAGGTATAAATGGAGGCATCACATTTTTAATAGGATTAATCCCTCTTTATGCTATTTTAGGACCCATTATTGCTGATATATTTGGTTGGCAATGGGCATATGGAGCTATGTTTTTCTTATTTCTTATATTGCTGATTCCATTATATTTTATGAAAGAACCTGAAAGGTGGAAGCAATCAAGAGAAATAGATCATGGTGGCTCCTTTCTAAGAATTAAAGATGCAATAAAACTCTTAACAAGAAAAGATGTTATTTATGTAGTTATATCTTCAATAGTTTATACATTATGGACTATTTCATTTAAAATCGGAACTACGTGGGGAGGTGTTTTTTACAGAGATCATTTAGGTATGTCTGAAGGTGGCTTTTCAACTATTTTAACAATAGGGGGGTTATTAACAATGGTCGGAGCTGGAATTGGTGGTTTACTAATGGATAAATTAGGAAGAATAGGTACACTTATGATAGGATGTGTAGGGTCTGCGATCGGATTTATCTTCTTAGGAATAACAAATTGGATTCCCTTTTTCTGGATGATTTACTTATTTATGCCCATAATTCTAGCTTGGATCATGGTATATTTTGGTGAGATTTTTCCAACTAAGGTTAGATCAACAGCAGTAGGCATAACAAATACCGCTGCTCGTTCTTCTTATGTTACTGGCCCATTAATAGCCTCTTTATTACTTATTCTTTTTCCCGGTTGGATAGGGTTTTGGATAGTACCTGGTCTTATAATTCTTATACCGTTATTATCCTTATTAATGAAGCCCTATGAAACAAAAGGACAGGAACTTGAAGATATTGAAAGAGAAAGATAATTCCATTTAAAACCAAATTTAAATATTTACTCTTTTTTTTATTTTCTTTCTATTTTCTGGACATAAGATTTGAATCTTAAGATATTTTGAAATAGTATCTTCAAAACTTAGACATTAAACAAAACTGCTATAGAAATCTAAAAAAAGAAAAAAAATTAAATTTCCACCAGGACCTTAATTTCTTTATGGTGTGGATTAGCTAATTCTTCAAACATTGCTGGTACTTCATCTATTTTAATGATTTTGGTTACAATTGCTTCCGCATTTACCTGTTTATTTGCGATCAAATTTAAAGAAGCTTCAAAGACTTCTGGGGTGAAACTGAATATGCCTCGTAGATTTATGTTTTTTAAGGGCAATTGCATCCATCCTTTCATCTCAAACGGCTCTACATGGATACCTATAAGCGTGATATTCCCGCCTCGTTTAATAAGGTTTATTGATGACATTATAGTATCTGGGATGCCTACACAATCAAATATATGGTCTGGACCTATTCTATCAGTATATCTGGAAACTTTGTTATATTGTTTTGGATTGAGACATTTATTTGCACCTAATTCTAATGCCTTTTCTTGTTTAAATTCCACAGGTTCAATAGCAAAAATCTTGCTGGCACCGGCAGCCCTTAACGCTTGGATTGTCATTAAACCAATAGTTCCGGCGCCAAATACCGCCGCATTCTCTCCTTCCTTGAATCCAGACTCTCGAACGGCATAAACACAATTTGCTAATGGTTCTACGGTGGCCCCCTCTTTAAATGACATTTGATCTGGTATTAAGTGAGTATGATCTGCTCTAACAGCTATAAAATCCGCCATACCTCCATCTTGAGTAGTTCCAATGGAGTTATTTGATAATACACACATATTTTCTTGATAATGTTTACACCAATAACACTCTCCACAAGGAAGATTAGGATTGACTGTGACCCTATCTTCTATTTTGAACCCTTTTACTTTCTCACCTATTTCCACAATCTCTCCTGATAATTCATGACCAAGAATTACATTTGGAAGATATAATCCTCCAGATTTATATGATTCCACTCCAGAACCACATATACCACAATATTTCACCTTTACGAGAACTTCATTAGGTTCTACATCAGGCTTTTCTAAATCATTCTTTATCTCCACATTTCCTTTTCCTAAATATACCGCACCTCTCATAAATTTAACACCTTACTATTAATTTATATTTTTATTATGCTTAAAATAGTTTCAATTTTTTTCTTAATATAATACTCTACTTTTCTATTAAAAAAACTATTATGAAAAAGTAAAATTATTTTTTGTCTAATTGGAAGAAAAAAATTTAGCTTAAATATCTTTTAGCTATATTAAGAATAGCTTCTTCAAAAGAAATACTGTTTCTAGGATATTTTTCGATACGACTAAGACATCGGCCTGATTCATCAAAAAAGTAAACGATGGGGATTTGATTTACCATAAACTTTAGATTATTAAACTCAGGAGGTGATTTCTTAGCCCATTTGTAACTATTTTCTGTACTATCCATAGTCGTTTTTACTCCACCTAAAAGAAAGATTCTTAATTGTGGAGAATTCACAGCCTCGATAATCCGAATAAGAGATGGCTTTACATCTGCACATGTATTACACCAAGTGGCTCCCAAAGTTAATATAGTCATTTTTTTATCAGTTTTAGCGAAAAATTCTTTTAATTCTTCAATAAATAAAGGATCTGGTTGATATGCTTTATAATTGCTCTAATGGATGATCTTCTCACGCTTAGATTTTAAATGATCTATATAATCTTTTCCTTCTAAAAGATCAGATTCAATATCTTGCCAATTTAACTGTGCAGGGTCAAACATTTTTTTCACATAATCATTATTTTAAAAATTTAAAACCTATTTCTTTATAAAAAATAGATTTCCTCTCCTTTAAGTAGAAATAATAATAATCTAAAAGCACTCAGATTTTTAAAATATTATAAGATAAGTTATAAATAAGATGTTATTATTGTTCATATATTTAAATAAATAATATAAATTGATGAAGTATGGAAAATTCAACGAAAAAACTCGCATTACAAATCGGTAATATATTAGCTTTTATAGCAACGGTAATAATCAATTTGCTCGCTAACGCACTCCCATTTAATGGTGTAACCACAGGTGATTTAGCGGATGCCTACCCAAATCTTCTTGTTCCGGCAGGTTATGTATTTTCAATTTGGTTTATCATTTACGTCTTGATAGGTCTTTTCGCCATATATCAAGCAAAAGATCTATTTAAATCTGAAAAGGAGGAACTTCCATTCATAGAAAAAATTGGTCCTTATTTTATTTTAGCGGCAATAGGTAATATTTCATGGATATTTTTCTGGCATTATCAAGTTTTCTTTTTACCTCTGATAGCAATTCTCGTTCTGTTCTTTTCATTGCTTATGATTTATAAACGACTTAATATAGCAGCCTCTGATGCTCCTAGGAATGAAAAAATTTTCATTCATTTACCAATTAGCGTTTATTTTGGTTGGTTGACCGTAGCAACTGTAGCTCAAATAACAGCCCTATTGGTGGAGACAGGATTCCCTAGTTTCGGCATATTGGCAGAAATACTCACAATATTAGTAATTGCTGTTTTAGTATTAATAGGACTTCTCACTATCTTTACAAGAAGGGATATTGCGTACGGATTAGTGCTTGTATGGGCATCAGTTGGTATTTTTGTCAAACAATTAGCATTGAATCTATTAATAGCTATAGCAGGATTAATTGCTGCCATAATAATAGCAATTGGAATTATCTATACATCATATCTAATGATGCAAAGCAAATAACTAAAATAAATGATCTAAATATTTACTTTTTTCTCTTTTTTTTATTTCTTTCTCTTATTTCCATCCATATTCTACTGATAAAATTTAATCAAAAGAAAAAGTTCGTAAAATTGTTTCACGCTCTTACATACATATCTGGATAATAAAGACCAAAAAAAACCATTAAAAAGAAGAGAATAAAATAGAAACTAGATCAAATCTTTGAAAAATCTTAATTCTATTTATATATAGGAATATTGCATATTATTATTTAAAGATTCAAAAAAAAATTAAATATTAATAAATAGTAAAAAAAGGATAAAAAAATAAAAGAGGGAAATTAAAATGAGAAAATTGTCTTTGAGTGTTATTTCGGGTATGCTTGTGATTATTCTCTATTGTGTTTTTACCTTTACATCCTTAGCATTGTTTCCAACATATTATTCACCTTTAGATAATTGGCTCTCAGATTTAGGGAATTCCAGCTATAGTCCCACAGGTGCAGTTTTTTATAATATAGGATGCATTACCACGGGAATTGCATTAGTTCCATTCTTTATTGGTCTTTATAAATGGTATAGAGAAGAAATATGGCATAAAATACTAGTTATAATAGGGCAAGGTATTGGAATTTTTTCTGCTATCGCGTTAATTTTGATAGGAGTATATCCAGAAGACTTTCCATATCTCCATCCCCTTTGGTCTAATATATTCTTCTTCGCAATTCTCTTCGTATTGATCATAACGAGTATTGTATTATTCCTTCATGAATCTTTCAAGAAATCTATTGGAATTTATGGCATTATAGTCGCTATTCTGGATTTTGTGTTTGTTTTTTTCGGTTCGCCATTATTAGAATGGTTTGTAGTGTTCACCGCTCTCGGCTACGTTGGATTGATCATATATAATATGTACGTTATAGATTTTTAATATCATTATTTAAAAATAATCACTTTTTCTTTTTTATTTAGTAGTTTAATAGCTGATGAAATAATAAGGTACTATAGATACAACTGAAAAATTAAAGGGATATTGGGATTTTCTCTTTTTTTGGATTAAAATAATTTGTGAGGAATTGATATTTAAATAAGATATTAGAATTACCTCTTATTTTAAATCTATTTTCTAACATTCCTTCATAGACATCGCCATAGTTTCTAAAAAATTTATAGAGATCTTTTATTGAATTAAAAATAAAGGAAGCATCCGGCTCATTTACCTTTTTTTTTGTATATTTAATATTTCCGTTTCCATTAAAAATTAAGGATCTCTTTATTTCATTATTCTCAGTGCTGATGATTATTTTTCCCTTAAAATTAGAGACAAAATTATGAAAAAGAGGATCTTCATTATTCAATTTAATCAATTTTTTATGGGAATAATCTAGAAGTAGCTTTCCAAGAAATTTATAATACCATAATTTAATTTTTTCCATTATCTATACTCGATTTTAATTATATTGGCTAATTTTTTTTTATTTTTATTAAATTTGCATAATGGCTCGATTAATAATCTCATCTTTCATATGATCATTTAAATCATTAAAATAAGCTGTATATCCACTAATTCTTACCATTAAATCGGGATATTTTTCAGGATGTTGCTTAGCATCAATTAGAGTTTCGGCATCCTGGATTATATACTGCACTTGCATCCCTCCTTTTGAAAAATAGCCTTTTAGAAGAGAAATAAACAAACCTTTATTTTTTTCTATTTTAAATAGAGATTTATTAAATTTCATATTAAGTGCCATTCCATTAGGCATTTTCGTACAATCAAGGTTTGCAAGACTATTAAATACTGCCGTTGGCCCATTTTTCTGCGTTTTAGAAAAAGGAGTTAATCCACTGGTAAATGGTTCACATTTCTTTTTTCCATTAGGAAACGCGCCAGTGACTTTCCCAAACCCACTATGTATTGTCATTGACCAATAACCAGGAAGATAATTTCCATTTCGATAATTTTTGATTGATGTGCATATTTCATAGAGGAAATCTATGAGATATTGAGCTAGACTATCAACATCTTGTTTATCATTACCAAAATGGTTCATTTTATTTAAGATATAAGAGTATTCTTTTTCGTTGTCATTAAAATTCTTTTTCAGCATCTGGCCCAAATCTTCTAAGGTAAATTTATTATCAACAAAAACTAATTTTTTTACTGCATATAATGAATCAATTAAATCCGCTAATGCTATAAAGGCTATTCCAGAAGAATTATATGTTGCACCTCCATTCAGCAAATTTTTTCCGGATTGAATTGGTCCTTCAAATAAGGCACTTAATAATGGTTGAGGATGAAGATATTTATATGTCTCTCCACATACATTATTGAGACGAGTAGCATTTTCTATTATAAATTTGAATTGTGTCTTTACAGCATCTAAAAATTGTTCAAATGAGGTAAACTCAGAAAGTTCGCCCGTTTTTGGACCAAGATCTTTTGATTTATTTGAATTTCCATTATGCATAGCAAGTATAAATGGTGCCGTACAATTGATTAATAAAGAACCTGTATGTCCAAATTGTCTTCCTGGAGAATTAGGTTCTAAGCACCCTACTTGCGCATAATCATTAGCATCTTCTTGTTCAATTCCAATTTTTTGCAGAGCAGGAATTACCCATTTATCACTAATTAATGATGGTGTGGATCCGGTATTAAAGATTACTTCCGCTATCCTTTGAGTATAATCATCTGGGTCATCTTCTCGAATTCTTGCATTCAAATTGGGATCTCTTACCTTTAGAAGCTCTACCACATCTAAACTAAGAAAAGTTGTTTCATTTACAGAATTTTTTCCTTCTTTATCACATCCTCCGATGGTTATAGCTTGGTTTGATCCTGTAGCTCCAAACAATTTTTCTCCGCTTTCTGGTACCATAGGAATATTGTCTCCGATTTTTAACCAAAAATGAGAAAATAGTTCAATTGCCCTCTTTCTTGTCAATTTACCACTCTTAATATCGTGAATATAATATGGATTCAATAAGTGGTCAATACGTCCAATACTAAAACCCACATTATTCTGTTCTTGATATAAAGCATTCATACAAATCCATATACTTTGTAAGGCCTCTCTAAATGTTGTCGCTGGTTGCGCAGGCACTCTTTTACATATTTCTGAGATTTTTTTTAGTTCAATTTTGCGATCGGGATCCTTACACGTTTTTAGCTGGCGAGTAGCTTCTTTACTTAGATTCTTTGCATAACTCAGAACCCCCTCCAGTGCAGTTTTCATCGCATTATAAAACTTCTTTTTCTCTCCGGATACATTTTTTATTCTTTTTTTAATATCACTAATAATTCCTTCTATTCCAAATTTTAAGACTTTCTGATAATCTGGAATAGTGTGACTCTGACAATTATACTTTGCAACCATATAAAGAAATAGTTTTTCATGAAGTCTATAACTCTTATCACCATCACCTAACTTCTTTCTTACAAGCTCAGGCACATTTTTATCTATCCAAAACGGCATTATCTCTTGATCTAGTTTTATTATTTCTTCCGCATTTATGTGATATGGATTTTTTTTCCTAATGGGGAGGGATAATAATTCTGGCCATATACCTAAGCCTAAGAATTCGGGGTAAAATAATACACCCTTTCGCTTTGATGTGCTCGACCCTGCTAAGAGATCATTTGGAAAGATATTAGGTTTCTTATTTTCTAGGATATATTTTAATACTGCCGCTTGGCGTGTAATTGGATCGGTATAATCCAACCCCCCCTTTTCTCTTAAAAATTCGAGCATTAATGCCGCACGTTCAATGCAAAATTCAATTTTTCCTTGAACTATGAATTCTCGAAATTCTTTTAAGTTGGGAAAATCTTCCAGAGAATATTTTGTTTGGACTTTCTCTGAGTTTAAAAAACTACCTTGTTGAGATATCATTTTAAAAATAAACTCTCTTTAATTAAAGAATAACATAAATGCCTTAATTAATATTATTTCTCTAAAACATAAGAATTTGAAATATTTTTCTTTTCAATGAAAATCATTATATATGGGATAATTTCTAAATAAAATAAAGATAATTTGGAATTATTTGAATTCCATCATTTCTTTATCATAACCTAAAAAATCCTCTGCAGAATTAGGATATAATAATTTTTTCATAAAATTATAATTTCTAAATAAAGGAATAGAAATAAAACATTTAATAATGAAAAAAGCAAAATATATTCCATTCCAATAAATTTTATTTTAAATAAAGATGAATGAATCTAAAAATAAAAAATTTTCATATAAATATGCTACCTCTTATAGTATAGGACAATTATCTGATATTGCTGCTTATCAAACCTTTACTTTTTTGGTTTTCACCTTTTATTTTGCCGTAGTAGGAATTAGAATAGATTTAATTGTGATTGGCTTTATAATATGGGCTTTGTGGAATAGTTTTAATGACTCTTTTATAGGATATCTTTCAGATAGAACTCATACCAAATGGGGCCGCCGTAAAATTTATGTTATGATCTCTCTAATCCCCTTAGCTTTAATCATGATTTTATTATTTACACCTCCCTCAGCTTTCGGAGTGACAGATGAGATTGTGAATTACATTTATTTTTTAATCATTATTATGATTTTTGAATTATTTTTTACAATGTACGATGTAAATTTTACGGCACTTTTTCCAGAATTATTCATTTCTGTTGAAGAACGCACAAAGGCAAATAACGTGAGACAAGCATTTGCTATTGTAGGTTTAATTATGGCATTTGTATTGCCGGGAATGTTCATAACAGATTATTCTGATCCTGGGAGTTTACCACAATATCAGATTTTTGGATTAGTATTGGCAATTATCATAATGATTCCAGGAATTCTTTTTATAAAATTCTCCCCAGACGAAAAGCCTGAATTTCAAGATGATTATAAAAAAACGCCAAGTTTCGTTAAATCTCTGAAAATTTGTCTAAAAAGTAAATCTTTTAAATGGTATATCCCCGCAGAAGTCGCAAATTGGTTTGTATATGGAATGCTCCCTGCTATCGTTCCGCTCTATGGAAAATTCGTTTTAGGAATTTCAGATACGCTACTTTTATCAATATTATTAGGTGTAGCATTCATTTCAGCAGCAATTTTTATGACTGTATTATGGAAACCATTGGTACAAAAAATAGGACCCAGAAAAAGCTGGTTAATCTCAATGTCGATTTGGATCATTCTTTTATCCACCTTAATGTTCATATCCACATATATTATTGCTCTAATCATGTTTTTCTTAATAGGTATAGGATTATCAGGTTCACTTTATATAATCGATATAATCATTAGTGACATAGTAGACGAGGACGAAATAAACACGGGAATGCGTAGGGAAGGTGCCTATTATGGGGTAAATATGTTCCTTATGCATCTATCTACAGTTGCCGTCTTTTTAGTTATAGGTCCGGTTTTTATTATATCAGATTGGCAAGTATATGACCCTTATAACATAACACCAGCAGTCATTTTTGGACTTCGCAGCTTGATGTCTCTCTATCCAATTATTGCATTGTTAATTGCCCTTATTGTTATTTATAAATATCCTTTAGATGGGGAAAGATTAAATGAAATAAAAGAAAAGAGAGAAAAACTTCACTTGAAAAAAAAATCTAATTTATAATTTTTTTTCTTTTTTTTTGAAAAAGATTTTTTAAAAAGTAAAAAAATAGGGAGTAAAAAAAATAAGAATATATATTTTAAGATTTGTTTAAAGGATACCCATCGAACCCAATAATTTAGTGGAATCAGGAATATCGTATTTTATCTTAACGTCAAGAACAGCTGGTTTTCCGGAGTTTTTTGCCCTTTCTAAAGCGGGTTTTATTTCATTAGGATCCGTTACCTTCTCACCATAACATCCAAAACCCTCTGCGCATTTACCATAATCAAATTCAGGTAAGTCTACATCAATATATCGCTTACCCATAAACAATTTCTGACCACTTTTGATCATTCCCCATGCACTATTATTGGCGACCACAATAATCAAATTTTCAAGCTTCAATCTAGCAGCAGTCTCTAAATCTTGAACATTAATCATAAAAGCGCCATCTCCAGCAATAGCAACTACTTGTTTATTAGGCTGTCCTAATTTAGCGCCGATACAATAGGGGACCGCAGTACCTAAATGTCCCATTCCAACACCTTGAGCAAAAGATTGGGGTTTGCGGGGCTTATATATATTTATTTGTTCTAAAGCATAACAAGCGATATCTCCACCATCTACAATTAATATGGCATCCTCATCCATGAATTCATAAACATCCTTTACAAGTCTCTGAGGTATGATTGGTACTTTATCTTTACTACCTTTTTTAATTAAAGTTGATTTATATTTTTCGTACATAGGTTTTAGAGTTTCTAACCACTCTCTCGTTTCAACTTTTTCTTTCTTCTTAGCTTCACTCAAAATTTGTTTAAGAAACACTTTACAATCTCCAACAATTCCTAAACTTATGGGTTTAGCTCTCCCTATTATTGTAGGATCTATATCTACTTGAATTAATTTTTGTTCATTATTCCAAAATGGTTCATCTCCATGTCCCATACAATAGGAAAACTTACATCCAAGAGCTAAAACTACATCGGAATTACTTGCAGCATTTAAAGCTGAACTGGGTGTGATGGTTGATCCTATAAAGCATTCTGAATCTGTGGAAATGGTTCCTATTCCTCGATGTGTTGTCATAACAGGAATTTTTAGATATTCTGCAAATTCTTTTAATTCATTCCACGCTTCTGCCATCATAACGCCGCCTCCAGAAACTATTAATGGTTTTTCAGCAGATAATAGCATATTGAGTGCTTCATTGACAGAATCGGGATCAACTCCTGCTTTTGCTTGTGGTCTATAACTCTTAGGATCAGGAATTTTGATTTTATCTTCCTCGATTTCCTCTAAGAAAGCATCTTCGTATATTTCTAGCAGTACAGGTCGTGGTCTCCCACCGACTGCTTGTCTAAAACATTTTTCAACTGCATCAGGGATTTTTTCCAAATCTCGTATACTTCTTTGATATTTAGTGATAGGTTTAAACATAGTTAATTGATCTAAATTCCCTTGGAGTGTAAATGAGTCATCAAATTTACTATTCACCTGGGGAACGATGGCAAGAACTGGGATATTATCGCTCCATGCAGTTCCTACTCCAGGCACTAAATGCAGCGCGCCGGGCCCGACCGTACCAAAACATACTCCTGGTTTATTTGTGACTCGTGCATAAGCATCGGCAGCGTGGGCTGCTGCTTGTTCATGACGAAATAAAATGGTTTCAATCCCTTGTTCTTTGCCCCATTTATATATAGCATCATACATATTTAGGAATTGCCCACCAGGGATTCCAAACATATATTTGACATCTTCTTTAAGGAGGGCTTTGATCAAAACATCGCCACCATTTATGACTTTCTTTTCTTCTGACATTATTTTCACTTTTCTATTAGATAATTATAATTGATATAAAATTAGGTTTTTCAAATTTAAATAATTAATGGAATATTTAAAAAATCTCAATCAACTTTCATTTTTTTACAGATTTAAGAGTCATTTCTAATAATGCTCTCTCTAAATTTAGGAGTCTCTTTAATATTGTTTCCTGTTATGTTGATTTCTTCTAAATCTTTTAGACTTAATAATGAAGAAGGAATATTCTGCAGTTCATTATAGCTTAAATCTAATTTTTTTAAATTTTTAAGGGAAAAAAGAGCCTTAGGAAAAGATTTCAATTTATTCCGACTTAAGTCCAAAATTTTTAATGAATTCAAGTTATCTATGGAAGAAGGTAAACTTTTTAGATTATTTTCGCTAATATCTAATTTTTCTAAATATATGAGATTGGAAATTGAAGTAGGAATTTTTATAGACTCTCTATTCTGACCCTTCATCTGAATTAAAAGAGAAAGAAGTAAATCTAAATCCTTATATTTTTTCAAAGAATCTGTTTTACCATGATATTCCTTAAGGAATTTCCATTTAAAATAATTAAATTTTAGTTCTATTAGATGATTTTCTTTTACCAAAAACCAATGCTGATTATTTTCTAATTGGGATAGAAATGAATAGAATTTTAAAGTATCTTGAGAAAGAGTATTTAGAGAATTTTCTTTTTTAGCAAATAGAGTTTCAAGATCTAGAATAAACTTTGTTTCATTTGGTTCGAGCTTTAATTTATGACCAAAATCACTTAACCATTCATTTATATTAAACTCTAACTTGGAAATTTTTTGATTAGTTGAATGATTGATTAGAGAAAATAATTTCTGTAATACAATCGGCGATTTCTCATGTTCTAATTCCCATTGTATAGAATCGAGACATCTTTCCGGAAATTTTTCAATTAAAATTTCAGCTGCTAAACATTTTATATTAGAATCCTCATCTGAGATTAATAAGTTTTCTAAAAATGTAAAATTCTTTTTTGATACTATTAGAATATCTTTAAGGATTTTCAAACAATTATACTGGATTTTTAAATCATGTGTACCCGTGAATAATAAAATTAACATTTCAGAAGCATTCTCCTTGCTAATACGATTTGCATTTATTTTTGAAATGAGATGTTCTAAACGATTATCTTTATTCAAACTAGCTCACTCACGGTAAATTATATTGTAGAATTCTGCTATCATTAGTCTTTCTTATTCTATCTCTATTTGGAAAATATTTCATCATTAATTTATACCTAATCTTATTAAAACTCTGTTATTAATAAAAAGTTCTGATTATAAATATTTTATAAAAAAAAGAAATTTTTTATTTAAAGTAAAAATAAAAATAAAAGAAGAAAAAGAAGAATTTTTTAATCGAGGGTTATTTCACCCAGAGCAACCCTACAGAGGTCTGATAGAAGATAATTTTTTATTCCCTTTCTTTCGACTTTCGATCCAATTACATCCATACACATTGGGCAATTATAGAAACATACTTCAGCTCCATGATCTAGCATATCTTTGATTTGTTTATTCTGAGTTTCTCTCATTAATTTTCTATCTCCTATCATTGTAAGTGCACCACCACAACATAAAGCATTTTCCCGATCATACTTTCTTTTGACCCTTTCAACGCCTATTAATTCACAGATTTTATCTACCCATTCATCAACTTCTGGCATAAATCGATTTGAGCAATTTCTTTGATATGCTCCCTTTATATTCAATTTTTGAATTTCAGATTTATGATCTTTGAGATAATTATATAAATATTCAAATAGATGAATAGGATTTAATCCTTCAGGGAGTTCAATATTGTTTCTTGAACAATATGAGGTATAAAATCCGTAGCATTCATCATGAAAACATATCATATCTTTTACCCCTTGTCTTTTAAGATTTTCCAGAATTTTAGTTGCTCTTTCTCTGATAACAGAATCTCTCGCTACATGATGATATAATAAATTACAAAAAAAATCTCGTCCTCCTATATATTGTAGATCATCAAACATTTGTCCTTGCATATGTTTTGCATGTGTTTTTATAAAAGCACATTTGTTTAATGTTGGCTTCTCAGGATCTATACCTTCCCATGGCTCAAATTCATCATGTGGTTTATACATTGGAATTAATTTTTTGAGATAATCAGGATTGACTTCTAAAGAATCATACTTTTCCTGAAGTTCCGTTATTAGATCAAAAGGGTGAGAATTATAGGGACAATATTCGTCGCAAGCAAAGCATGTAATGCATTCCGAGAGCACTCGGGACTCTTCTCCCTTAATCATTTTCTGCATTTCCTTTCTGGCATCCTCGGTATTTTCAAATTCTATCCATTGACACCTGGTCAAACAATCGATATTTTCACAGTCTGCGCATTTTGAGTTATCAAACATTTTTTAATGGCTCTTTTATTTTAAATAATCTTTTTAAGAATGTTTTTAAAAAATACAATTATAATATTTTATTATCAAAATTAAATCTTTTTACTTATTTTTTAAA
>Ga0102944_1000825_pt1 | contig 22382 bp, 28 predicted proteins | sample SalPonD_shore_MG_FD_78172 | JGI IMG/M metagenome (GOLD analysis project Ga0102944, IMG submission 78172) | Salt pond soil microbial communities from South San Francisco under conditions of wetland restoration - Salt Pond MetaG... | ecosystem: Environmental > Aquatic > Marine > Intertidal zone >...
CGACGACGGCACGCAGACGGTCGGCGTCGGAGGGTTCAGCCTCGGCTCGCCGGACGGCAACGACTGGGTGCTGCTGCTCGACGACTCCACGCTGGGACTACCCGCCCCATGAAGGTAACCTGACATGAGCCTCGTAATCGCAGCCAACACCAATACTGATGCCTACGTGGTGAGGATTGCATAGCGATGGCCCTTACAGTAGCAGGAGACGGAGACTACGGTGAGGTAACTACTACCGCCGCAATACCGCAATCAACCAGTTGGACGCTGGCGGGTTGGGTGCGAGTGAATTCACTGTCTGGTGGGGATAACGATGTATTCTCACTAACAGGCGCAAAAGAAGTCGACCTCGGATGGAATGGATCGGCGTTCGGCGGTTGGCATACCTCCTACTTCACGACAACCTCCAATCCTCCCGCAGATGGGACGTGGTTCTACTGTTACGAAACGTTCAACCTAGCATTATCTACGGTAGAAGTTGGTTGGTGGGACGGGGCCGCTTGGGTAACGGGATCGATTAGCGCAACATCCTTTGCCTCCAGTTCACTTTCAGTTGGAAACGCTTCCACCTTCACGTCTGGACTTAACGGAAGCCTAGCCTACGCACGCTGTTGGAGTTCCACTCTTACTCAAACTCAACTTGAGGCAGAGAAGGATTCAACGACTGCGGTAGTGACTGCGAACCTGTTGGACGATTGGCCGCTGATTTCCAACACTACTGAGGTGTCCGGTAACGGCGTCGATCTTACGCTATCTGGAGCCGCAGGATTTGATGCTGCCGATCCACTAGGTGGTGCGGCACCCTCTTTTTCTATAGCAGGCGACATTACTGTCACAGTAACTCCGGGCGCAACGACTTCGTTTTCTGGATCGTCTTCCTACTCACTGACCGGAGACATAACAGTAGAGGTTACTCCCGCTGCTACCACATCCATTGAACGGTATATTTCGTCTTCGGTTTCTACAAATGTATATCCACAAGCCACGGCACTTGTGTTTACACCCGCGAACGAAACAGTCACGGCGGCGGCCGGTGCAGCATCCCTGACCGTATCCGGTCAGGTGCCGACCGTTACTACGTCTACGTCTATCGATTCAATTGTAACGGCCGCATCTGCATCCTTGGTCTTAACCGGTCAGGTGCCGACAATACAGACCTCGGTCAGCACCGACGCCATAATGACGGCCGCATCTGCATCCCTGACCGTATCCGGTCAGGTGCCGACCGTTACTACGTCTACGTCTATCGATTCAATTGTAACGGCCGCATCTGCATCCCTGACCGTATCCGGTCAGGTGCCGACAATACAGACCTCGGTCAGCATCGACGCCATAATGACGGCCGGTGCAGCATCCCTGACCGTATCAGGTCAGGTGCCGACCGTTACTACAACCACACACATCAATCTTGTCGTGACATCGGGTACAAGCACGTTGACGATTGCAGGTATGGTTCCATTGCTTGAGGCTGGAGGAAACCTGACGGTAGAACCGATCACCGCCATTGTTTCCATTAGTGGTACCACACCAACAATACAGGGAGATTGCCGCGTCACGATTGAAAACGGACACCTGCACGTATCGTCGGACGATCAGGGCTTGGCTATTGGTGTTGCCGAAGAGGCACAAGCGGCGGACTTGGTCATCAATGGCTACGCCCCAAGCCTGTCGACCAGTACGGCGGCGCTGCTACAGCCCGGCACTGCAAGCATAACCCTCACCGGGCTCGCGCCGACGATACATACCGGTGCGGGCGTCCTCGTTAGTGTCGCCACTGGTATGTTGGAGGTCTCCGGATTATCGGCCGAAATCCATACCGGAACCCGCGTTCAAGCGAGGTCGGCCGACATCATCGTTAGTGGCAATGCGATTGAAGTGGTTGTGCCTCTTCGCCAACTGGTATTGGACGAGATTCAAGTGCGGCCAGTTGTATACGGAGAAGTGTTTGCGCGCACGATTATGGATGCAGACATAGACGTCGAAGAGCGCCTGCACGGAGATGTCTATATCGGACCAGACCACTAAATACATACATGAAATTCTATGTTGGCAATGACCACACTATCTACGTGCGTGGATTGAAACTTGATGATGGTGTCGCCATCAACGATGCTACCGTGGAGGCCACGCTGTATTTTCGTGACCGAAGCACCGCAATCCCCGGAATCACGTGGCCGATTGTTTTGACTCCGGAAGGAAGTGGTGGTCATTACAAGGGCAAGTTGCCGGTCAGTGCGGTTATCACTACCGCCAATCATACGGTCGTGTTGCGCGTCACTGCGACCACGACAGGAAACGACGTGTCAAGTTGGGACAGAGAACTCGTTGTCACTTGGCGTTGATCCCGTTTTCCTGTAGAATCCATTCCCTGATTTGAGGCGATCCCTTTGTGTTGCTCAAGACAATATGGGATCATTTAGAACAAAAACAACAAGTTGCGAGACCGATTTCCGTCGCGTTGATGCAAAGTCGAGCGACGCCTAAATACTCTCCGCACCCTACTAAAACGATAACAGGAGACCCGTTTTCAATGTCGAAATCCTACTTCGATGTGACCAGTAATCCCATCTATTCCGAGTTCATCAATCTCTCCCGATACGCACGATACCGTGACGATCTTGGCCGACGTGAAGTCTGGCCCGAGACCGTTGCACGGTACTTTGATTTCTTCGACGGCCATATCGAAAAGCATCATCCGAAGAGTGTCGAAGAGTATCGCAAGATCAGAAAGGAACTGGAGTCGTCGGTATTCAACCTCAAGACCATGCCGTCAATGCGCGCCCTGATGACGGCGGGCAAGGCGTTGGAACTTGACAACATGGCGGGGTTCAATCCTGTAACCGGTGACACGCGGGTGGTCACCAGAGAGTTGGGAAACATCAACATCTCGGAACTGGAAGGCAAAGAGTACACGGTTTTGAACAAAAACGGTGAGTGGACCAGTGCCACATTCAAGTCGTACGGCAGCCAACATGTCAGGAAGATCACCCTGCGGCTGGACTCAACCACGAAGACGGTGCAAGCGACGTATAATCATCGATGGGTACTGGAGGATGGCCGCGTCAAGGCATCTTATGAGTTGGTCGAGGGAGACCGCATTGCATTCGTATCGGCTCCCAAGCCGGAACCGGACGCAGACTACATCTTGGGGGTTCGGCATGGGCTCGTATATGGGGATGGAACGGCGCTCACAAGCTGTGAACGCGTCACTGGCTACCGCATAAGGCTGTATGGCAACAACAAGGAACTGTTGCAGTTCTTTGATGGTTATCCGGTTATCTATCCGGACAGTGCCAACGGTGATCCGATTGTCATGATGCATGATGGATTCGCGCAGACGCATGCATTGAAAGAGGTACCGGATGCCAGCGAGACCGAGTCCTACCTTCTCGGTTTCATGCGGGGACTGATTGCCGCAAGCGACAGTGTAGTGAAAATGGGCCGCGTGTCTCTTTATGTATCGGCAGAGGCCGCGTTATGGATCAAGAATCACGGCGAGCGGTTGGGGTTCACGGTCCAGAGAATAGGCACGCGCTCATCCAATACCAGTAGCGGCAAGAAGCACAGTTACGTAGTGCATCTCAGTCGCTCTTCCGTGGTGGCCGAGGACTTCCTGTGCTCGTGGCAGAAGTCGAAGTTCGAGTCATGGGATTCCCCCCATTACGTGGTCACGTCGGCCACGGACGGAGGTCTTGGGCGCGTATACTGCGCTGAAGTCCCGGATACCAACACATTTGTTCTGGAAGGCGGGCTTGTTACCGGAAACTGTTCCTACCTGCCTATCGATGACCCGCGCTGCTTTGACGAGTTGATGTACATCCTGCTATGCGGGACCGGGGTCGGCTTTTCAGTTGAAGAGCGCTACGTAAACAGGCTCCCCGTCGTCTCGGAAGAGTTCCATCATACCGAGACCCCCATTGTGGTTAGTGACTCGAAGATAGGATGGGCGAGTGCTTTGCGCGAGATGATCTCACTGCTGTACGCCGGACGCATCCCGTCGTGGGACATGAGCCGCGTGCGCCCGGCAGGCGCACGCCTGAAGACGTTTGGGGGGCGTTCCAGCGGTCCCGAACCGCTCAAGGCCCTGTTCCACTTCACGGTAGAACTCTTCTGTAAGGCTGCCGGGCGGCGTCTCACGACCCTTGAGAGCCATGACCTTGTCTGCAAGATCGCCGACGTGGTCGTGGTCGGGGGCGTACGGAGAAGTGCCCTCATCTCCCTGACCGATGTAAATGACGACCGCATGCGAGTTGCGAAGTCCGGTCAATGGTGGATCGAGAATCCGCAACGGGCGCTGGCGAACATCAGCGCGACCTACAACGAGAAACCCTCATTCGAACTGATGCTCAAGGAGTTGGTTGCATTGTATGAGTCTCGTTCCGGTGAACGTGGCATCTTCAGTCGTTACGCTTCACAGAAACAGGCGGAGAAGAATGGCCGTCGTGAGTCGGATCATGAATATGGCACGAATCCATGCCTGACTGCTGATATGCTGTTACTCACGGACCGGGGGCTACAGTCTATCGGGGCGCTCGCTTCTCGACATGAGCCATTCATGATCTACAACGGAAACCGCGAGTATCGACCATCCGTTGCATGGAGAACAGGAGTGAAGCCCGTCTACGAGGTAACGCTGAGCAATGGGTTGTCGTTCAAGGCAACGGCCGATCATCGGGTGGAGGTATGCCGCAAGCAGCACCCGTCGCAAGATTGCGACACGGAGACGATGGAAAGTCGGGTCGACGCCCTTGCTGTCGGCACAAGGATGAAGACCTTTGTCGGCAATGGCCAATGGCATGGAGAAGTACCATGTGATTTTACAGAGGCCATAATGGCCGGTTTGTTTCACGGTGCCGGCTATGTGTCCGACGTGGACCCCGATTCCATCTGCGTTGTAATCGAGGATGATGTTGAAGAAGTGGAAGCGGCGCTTCATTACGTCTATGGGAGCCACGTCCGGAAAACGACATACGCGGATGGGGCCGTCGTCTATACCATCATGGGCATCCGAGCGCGACTTGAATCCTTGGGACTGAGTTTCGATCCATTTTCGCAACGGCAATTCCCGCGCGCGGTACTCACATGGTCATCCGACATGGTACGGGGATTCGTTCGAGGCGTTTACAGCGCCACGGGCTCATCCATACCGGAGCAGAACCGGATCACGCTCAGGACAACCTGCAAGCCATTCATCGATGACATGCAGCGACTGATGGTCGCCCTCGGTTTCTCTGCGTTTACAACAACAAGTGGAGAAGGCTGCGTTCTCGATGTCGTCGGCTATGATGACTATGAGCGCTTTCGGCACGAGATCGGATTCTTGCAGCTACACGAATGCGCGATGCCCGCGAACGGTAGTGGTCCCTCCAAGGCCCCTCGTTCCGCAGAAGTGGTGTCGGTAGCATACGTGGGAGAGGAAGAAGTGTTCGACTTCCATGAGTCGGACACACATTGGGGATGGGTCAATGGCCTCAAGATTCACAACTGTAGCGAAATCATATTGCGCCCGATGGAGACCTGCAATCTGTCCGAGGTCGTGATCCGACCCAATGACACCCTTAAACAACTGAAGGACAAGGTGCGCACGGCCACCATTCTTGGCACCCTGCAATCAACATTGACCCGCTTTCGTTATGTACGCAAGGCGTGGCAACGCAACGGCGAAGAGGAACGCTTGCTCGGGGTGAGCCTGACGGGCATTATGGATCACCCGGTGCTGAATGGTTCACGTACATGGGACGGCACGGAGTCCACCGGGCCTGACAATGACATACTCAAACAGGCGCTGAAAGAACTCAAACAGGTTGCCATCGACACGAACAAGCAATGGGCGCAGCAGCTTGGCATCAACCAGTCCGTGGCTATCACGTGTGTGAAACCAAGCGGTACCGTGTCGCAGCTATGTGATACCTCCTCTGGCATTCATCCGCGTTACTCGAAGTACTACCTTCGTTCCGTGCGCTGTGACACGAGGGACCCGATTGCGCAGTTCATGATCGACCGGGGCTTCATTTATGAGCTTGCCCGCTCGAACCCGAACACCTACGTGTTCTACTTCCCGGTCAAGTCCCCGGACCATACCGTGACCTCGGAGCAGGTCGGGGCGATCCAGCAGCTTGAATTGTGGCGAACCTATCAGGAACACTGGTGCGAGCACAAACCGTCGATGACCTGTTACTATCGCGACCACGAGTTTCTTGATGTGGCCTCATGGGTATGGAAGGGTTTTGATCGAATCAGCGGGGTCAGTTTCCTCCCCCACACCGATCATACCTACGAGCAGGCGCCATATATCGAGATTTCAAAGGAAACGTACGAAGAATATCTTGACAAACAGCCCGATCCGGCTACAATTGACTGGACTGAACTCGGCCAATATGAATTCGAGGACAATACAACCGGGCAGCAGGAACTCGCGTGCTCGGCCGGTTCATGTGAGATTTGAGGGAGTGCAAGACCCATGCAGACCCATGACCCCGTCATTGTGGTGTCCGGAGACAAGTTCCCCTTCGTTGCCAATCGAACGAAGGGGAGCATCATCCTTCCGGGATGTGAGTCGGTCATTACGGGCGCCAACACCGTGTTCAACGTCGACACGAGGGCATCGTTTCCAATCGCGGTCTATTTCATATTCTGGACCATGGTCAACCGCATCTCCGACAAGGACGTGGAGTGGTTTGGATTCGAGTCCCGGGACGAAGTCTTGGCGTTTTTTCAAAGGGAACATCCGGAACTGACAACCAACAGTCTAGTCACGGTCATCCGATTTTGGAATGATACCGTGTTTGGATCGGGAGCATGAACATGACGACCAAGAGTGCCAGTGCCAGTGCCAGTGCCAAATTCTGGAGCAATACCATCGCCTACGCCATATGGATCGCGCTCGGCGTGCTCATGTACACACATCCCGACTTGGATCGGGAGCTTTCGGTGCTCATGGATATCCCGCTGCAACTTGCAACCGGGATGGTCTATGGCGTAATCGCGGCCGGGGCGATCCACATGCTGTTTATTCTGTAGAACAAGGGACGACGATCATCATGAAACTGGTCATTGCATCCGACCTGCACAACGAAATGCGGCATGACCCCCGTCCTGTCGAAAACCCGTTCCCACGGATCGCCGACGAACATGAGATGGCGATCATCGTGGCCGGCGATCTCGGGTCCATCAAGTACATGCAGGACACGATCCTTCCATACATCAAGGACCTTTCCGGACGTTTCCGGGCCGTGATCTATGTCCCGGGGAACCACGAGTTCTACGGCAGTGACATCGAAATGGCCGATGCAAAGCTGGCTCACGCTCTGCGGCGGCTCACCAACGTGTACTATTCCACGATCCAAGGTAAGTCCATCTTGCTCGACGACCTACAGATCGTGAGTCATCCGCTGTTCTCTGATATGGGCGGCACAGAAGAGACGAAGTATGCCATCGAATGCGCGCTTTTCGACTTCCGGGTCATTACGATCAACGGACGCGCGATCACGGGCGACAACTACGTCGACTACTTCACGCAGGCACAGCGTTTCATTGGCGAGGAACTGTCACGGAATGACCACAAACACAAACAGGTCGTGGTAACGCATTGGGCGCCCTCGTATCAGTCCGTGCATCCACGATTTCGGAACACGTCCGTCAATGGCGGGTTCTGTAGCGAAATCGATTTCGATACGTTACGCCCGGCACTTTGGGTGCATGGTCACACGCATGACGCGTTCGACTACACGATCAAGGACACACGCATCGTGTGCAACCCGGAAGGCTATCGCAGCGAGCACGGGTTTAACGGCTATCGATCCATGAAGGTGATTGAAGTCTGATGGAGATCGACAATGAACAACAGCAAATCCGACGAAACCCTTGCAAGAATCACAATCACCATGATCATGATCATCGCGGGTATACCACTGGTTCTGTTGTTGTGGTGGGTGGTCTACGCCGCAGTGCTCTACCTGTCGCCGGCAGGAGTGGCCGCAATTTTCATGTTCGTGTGTGTAGCCATATTCATGCGCCTTGAGGTCTGACACGGGGCGGCTGCTTTTCAGATGAAACCCTGATAATTGACAATCATGCTCGTTCATGTTAGGATGAAACATAGCGTTGGGGAGGATGCATGATGCTTTACAAGCCATATCCCAAGACACTGTCGGATGATCTGAAGGGATACGAGGTCACGCACGGTCTTGCCGACCCATATGTTGATACCGAGTACGGCACGCTCATGTCCGTCGATGACGAGTTCGCCTATGTACGGTTCACCAAGAATGGTGCGGCCAAGAAGTGCCTCCGAGAGAACGTGGAAGTATGCAAGGTGCAGCATGATCACGACATCATGTTTCTGACCGATGCATTCTTCGCGGGTATTGATCTGACCCTGTCCGAGGAGGAGATTCAGCAACAGGTTCGTGCGAACTACAACACCGTGCTGAAGAGCACCACCGGCAAGCGCAACAAGCGTGATCCCATTGCGGCCGGAAAGCGAACCAGCAAGAAGAAGTCCGTCAGCAAGAAGAACGAAGCAAAGCCGGTCGAGACCCCGACCGTCGCGCGTCGTCGTGCCAGCAAGAAGAAGGCCACGACGACGGTCGCTCCGAATCAGCCGGCGTCACTGATGATCAAATGCAAGGATGGCATCTAGGGCGGACACGAATGACAGGTCCTTGCGCGGTTGTTATACTACTGCCTTATCGGGACTCGGTCTCACAATAACAACAATAGGAATCCCACTACATGACACGGGCAAAGATTGCCAGTTCTGCGGAACGATTGAAAAGCCGTTATCATTATGCGCGAAACGTACTCAAGCGCTCCCCCAACAATGTCCTATCCCGGGATGAACAAGTCGAGGTCTGCTATCTTATCAAGCGGATTGAAGACTATGGGTTCCGGTTCTTCCCGGATCACTACCTGCGTGATGATGTGGTTCGTCTGGAGCGCTTGGCCGGACGGGAGCACTGATCCATGACCAAGAAAGTAGAGTGGAAGCCGACCGACGCCGACCATCTACTGTACGAATTGTACATCGATGACAAACCCGCACTCGTCAGGTTTTCAACCCAAACCTATCGGGCACTGATTCGCGAGTTCCCCAACATTGATATCAAGGGTTTCGTCGTCGATTCCATGGAAGACATCCTCGTGAAGGACCACGAACTCAGCCTCACCAAAGAAGAGGTCCATCAACTCGCGGAACAGTTCCGCGATATTGCCACAAAGGAAGACTGCAAGAAATGACTACCAGAGACTATCGAGCCCCGCAACTCAACGAAGATCAGCGCGAGACGCTACGCAAGCTCGTCATCGAGGGCGTGAACAGCCGCGTTCGTCAGGATGCCGAGAAGGACCTTACCAAGGAACTGCGCCAGCGCGCAAAGGAAGAACTTGGGGTAAATACCAAGTTGTTCAACAAGGTCGTCGAGATCGCTCACAAAGAGAGCGGAGAACAGTACGATACGGAAACGGAGTCCGTGCTGTTGCTGGCCGAATGCGTAGGCATATATCACTCCGACAAGTAAACGGGAACAAGCCAAGGATGGCAATTTACAATGAATAAACTAAAAAGAATCGTAAAATTTTTGCTCAGCGTATTGTTCTGGATCACCTTCATTACCTTCCTCACTACCGGCATCGTGATATTGTATGTCGCCTTCATCCTTGTGTGGATACTGGATACGGGTCTATCACGCCTGAGCCGGGGGAACGAAGTATAGATGTATATCGACGCGGAACGCATTCGAGGTACGAATGACGTCATGGTGTGGTGTCGAGACGACAAGGGCACGCTCTATACCTATCAGGACACCATGAAGCACTACTGCTACGTGGAGAGCCCCAAGGGAGAGTATCAATCCATCTTTGGCCACAAACTGGCCCGAGTAGACTTTGATACGTGGGGTGCCTTCGAGCGATACAAGCAGAGCAAATCCAACCTGTTCGAGTCGGATATCAATTCGATCTACAAGTACCTCTCCGATACCTTTCATGATGCCTCGCCGGGAACACTCAATGTCGGACTGTTTGACATCGAGGTCTATCCCAATCTGGAGGCAGGAAAGGGGTATCCAATCCACGACGATCCGCACGGGTACATCAACTCGATCTCCCTGTTCGACCGCACGAAACAGGTGTATCACCTGTTCTTGCTGGACTCGGACCATATCACGGTCCAGTCCCCGGACGGCCTGCCGGTCGAACACCATTACCATTCACAGGAAATACACCTGCTTTATGACTTCTTCCATACCATCAAGCCGATAGACATTCTCAGCGCTTGGCATGGTGACGGCTTCGACATCCCCTACATGATCGCGCGCACGGCCATGTTGCTGGGACCCAATGCCACCAGACATTTCTGTCGGAGTGACTTCCGGCCGATTGCTCGTACCCTCAATGACGACTACGGTAATGAAGAGACCCGGTACATGTTGGTCGGGCGCCCGCACATTGACATGCTCAAAGCCTACAAGAAGTTCACGTTCGAAGAGCGGCCCTCCTACAAGCTCGACAGTATTGCCGAGGAAGAGGTCGGTGAACGCAAGACCGAGTACAGTGGTGACCTCGGCAGGCTCTACAACGAAGACCGCCAGACCTTCTATGACTACTCCCTGCGCGATACCTACCTACTCAAGAAGCTGGATGACAAGCTGCGCCATATTGACCTAGTGGTGACCATGGCACGGCAGGCCAGCGTTCGTTTCAACGACGTCTTTGGCAGCATTCGGTATCTGGAACACACGATTCTCAACTACTGCCATTTTCACAAGGACCCGATGCTGATCGTCCCTGACAAGAAGGACCATCTACGGGAAGCGTTTCCGGGGGCATTGGTATTCAAGACGATGACCGGGGTTCATGGTTGGTCCACGTCCATCGACCTGACCTCACTATACCCATCCGTGATCATGGCACTCGGGATCAGTCCGGAGTCCATTGTCATGCAGTGTGAGAGTCGCGGAGAGGATTTCGTTCGAATCGTGGAACGTCAAGAGACCATGGTCACCGTGGTGGTGCGCAACAATTTGACGGATGAACGGGAGTCGTTCACCATCAGCGCCCGTGAACTTGACGATGTGATCCGTAGCAATGGCTACACGCTTTCTGCCAATGGCACCATCTTCGATGGCAGGGGTGGTATCATTCCCGAAGTGATTCGTCTGTGGTTTGAAACTCGAAAGCAATTGAAAGACCGGATGAAAGTCTGCGCGAAGGCAGGCGACCACGAGGGCGAGAAGTTCTACGACATGCGCCAACACATCCAGAAGATCAATCTAAACTCACTCTACGGCATGTTGGCCAATCCGTTCTCCCGTTTCTTTGATATCGAAATGGCCCGCTCCATCACGCTCACCGGTCAGGAGATCGCGAAACACCAGACGCGGATGGCAGATGAGATCGTCAGGGGCGCCGTATGAGCACGCGTCCGAGGAGGGGCACCGCCGGTAGCTTTCATACGTGGTTCGAGCAGGAGGACGGCAGCATGCGCCTCCTGCAATACGATGCCACACATGTCATCGCGGGCGACACGGATTCATCATACGTCTCGTTGGATTCCATCTTCAAGCCCGATGCGAGCGTCGATGATGTAGTCAGTTATGCCAACAATCTTGGCATAAAGGTCAACCAGAGCTTCCCGCGATTCATGCAACGGGTGTTCAATGTCGGCGAAAATCGCATGTCCTTCAACGGCGAGCAGGTGATCGTGACCGACCGGGAAGTCGTGGCCGACAAGGCCCTGTTCAAGGCCAAGAAGAACTACATGATGCACTTGGTCGACAAGGACGGGAAGCGCATAGACAAGAACAAGATTACCGGCTTGGAGATCATCAAGGCGGATACCCCCGGTTGTGTGCAGGATTTCCTTCTGAAAGCTGTCCTGAGCATTGTTGATGGCGCTGACTATGAAACGATCCGGGACATGATTGCGGAGTTCAAGTCCGAGTATCACGAGAAGACGTTTCAGGAGATCGGCCGGCCAATGTCGGTGAAAGTGCTCAAGAAGTGCGAAGACGAATACAAGACGTCCGGGACCATGAAGGGGTTCAGTTACCATGTCCGCGCCGCCATGTTTTACAATAGCCTCTGCGGACCGAACGACATAAGAATCCGGTCGGGTGACAAGATCGCAATCTGTTACATCGACCATCCAGACAGCAAGTACATTGCGGTTCCCATCGATGCCGACGTACTACCAGACTTTGTCGCCGACATGAGCGTGGATTGGAAGACGCAATGGAAGACTGTAGAGAAGAAAATAGGAAACTATCTCAAGTCCCTAGGATGGGACATCCAGAGCCGTCAGGAAGATGTTCTCAATCAATTCATAGAGTAAACGTATAACAAATGGCTATACAAGAAGAACAACAGAAACCAAAACACGCTGACTCTTCCAAAGAACAGATCATCATGCAGACCGCTAGGGGGCTATACATAGACCTCTACAACATCTCGGCCAATGAACTGTTCATTGAGGACATCGCCCATTCATTGGGGAACCAATGTCGTTATGGCGGTCATACGCACGAGTTCTATTCAGTAGCGGAGCATTCAGTACTAGCCTCCAAGATAGGGGAGTTCTTCTGCGAGCAGTTCCCAAACGAAATGGCGCAGTTGTTAGGTATTGATGATGTTGGGGGCTTGGATGGAATCCGGAACGAGTACCTTTTGGGGCTTCTTATGCATGATGCATCTGAAGCCTATCTTTCCGATGTGATCACTCCCATCAAGCGCAAGCTTGGGGACTACCTCCTCATCGAGGAACGCATTCAGAAGAAGATCGAGGGACTGTTGGGGCTGCATTTCAGCCGCCCCGAGGAATCGGCCGCGATCAAGATGGTCGACATCTTCATGTTGATCATTGAATCGTTGCACCTGATGATAGACCCGCAACCCATGATCGATACGGAGTTCCCCAAGTTGCCGCAGTTCGTGCAGGAGTGGTTCCGTGAGGACTTCGATATCGATGCACACGGCTGGATGGTACCAATGCCGCTGTTGCCGAAACCCGCCAAACAGGCGTTTCTGGATCATTTCGATATCCGTGTCGAAGCCATGGAGGCGGCATGAATATCACACTCTTGCACAATCGTCTCAAGATCATTCAGTCCGTGTCCAAGATCGACCGGGTCGTAATCAACAAAACGAACGATGAGGACGAGTGTTTGACCTACCGGGGGATGAACGATGATGCCTCTTTGGTCCTGTTCGATGAACACGAGCAACACTTCGATGAGGATTGGGGTGCCTATTCCATGGGGATCGGTTCTGTGGGAACCCTGTTGGACCGGCTGTCATTGTTCGATCTGAGCGCGGCGCGGGTCGAGGTCACGAGCAACGAAGACCATGTGCTGGAGCGGCTGTCGATCAAGCAGTCGCGGCAAAAGGCGACGTATACGTTCACACCCCCGGAACGATGTGTGACATGGAAGCGCAACAAACACGCCTATGAAGAGGTCATCTTCACCATGAAATTCGACAAGACATGGTGGCAGGATGTGCAACGAGCAATCAGTTCCATGCGCCAGTCACAACACGGAGCCGAGTCCTTCAATGTCGTCTGTGACAAGAAGGGTGAGGTCAAGCTGATCCTGCGTGACGCAGACAAGGGGGATTGCTTTGAATACGTGCTGGCAACAGCAGAAGAATCCGAACAGCAGACCAAGTGGTCTGCGTGTTGGAAGACGGCAACGGTACAGAAGTTGATACGAGAGGGCATAAAGTTCAATTCAAACGGAACCATCCAAATCGGTATCACTCAAAGAGGTATGGGTATAGTGGAGGTCGATGGCTTGGCTTTCTTCCTGATCCCATACATCGAAGACTAACGTTGCAGACAACGAAAACAAAAGAGGAATCACAGCAATAATGAGCAGACTGACAAAGACCGAACTCAAGACCGAACTCCTGAAAGACAAGCTGGCAAAAGAAGAAGAAAAGCGCGGCGGCAAGAGCGATTCACGCATGCTGCCGTTCTGGAATCTGACCCCGCGCGAACAAATCAAGATGGTAATCGTCCCGGACGAGAAGCAGAACCTCTTCGTCAAGTATCGCACCCATGGCGGGAAGCTTTCGGGTGTCAAGTCGATCAACTGTGCCTATGAATCGTCAGGGGAGAGTTGCCCGGCATGCCAGTTGTCGTTTCAGTATTACAACGAAGGCGACAAGGATGAGGCCGCGAAGTGGCGCTCCAAGGAGACCTTCATCTCGCAGTGCATCCCGATTGAATCGGATATCGAGATTCCGGAGAATGAGGACGGCAACCTCGTGAAACTGATGTATCTGCCATGGGCGGTCAAGGAGAAACTGACCGAGGCCATCATGAGCGGCGAGATCGATGATCCCTCTGATCATGTATTCGTGTTGCGCGCCAGCAAGAATCAGGGCGGACGTAACTCATACGAGAACTCGTACTTCCTGCACAAGCCCTTGGAAGACGAGGTCCCCAAGGAGTTCTTCGAGGCGGCGGATGCCGGACTCATTCAGCCTTACGATCTAGAGGCCGAATTGCCGGCTCCGACTACCACGCACGACGTCCAGACGTGGCTTGACGGCGCACTGGAAACCGTGGAAAATGCCCGCAAGGCAAAATCGTCTGCGGAGGACGTTAAATCGAAAATCCGGGATTCCCGGAATGACGATGAGGACCATACCGACACCACAACGAGCGCACCTGTGCGCGAGACCGAACCGGTGTCGAGTGAAAACAGCACATCCGCATTACGTGAACGCCTGCGTAATCGAGCACGCAATACCGCCGACGACTGATCCCGGTCGTCCTGTCGGAGTGAAACAGAGGGGGACATTGTCCCCCTCGTCTTTTTGAATGAAGGGGAAATCTGATGGCCAACAAAAAAGGCACGTCCGCGAGCCAGAAGGCACAGTATCAGAGCTACAAGGCCGAACAGCGCTGGAAGAAGAACCGCATACTGAAACTCCAGCGTCACGTGAAGCGGTATCCGCAAGATCAGCAGGCCAAGGCCGCGCTCGCGCGCGCGGAGGACGGGGATATGGTCTATCGTCGCAAACGCCCGCTGTCGCACAAGAAAGTATGGACCGCAACCGCCCGCTACGAGGCACAGTTGTTGCGTCAGGCAGGCAGCAAGGGTACCGACGTGTTCCTCTCGGATGAGGTCAAGCTGCGCAGGGCCAAGTCCCGCATCGCACAGGACAAGAAGAGGTCCGGTGCGGACATTCTGGAGGACGTGGCATGACCATCGTCAACCGGGTGCATTTGTGGTACCAACGACGGAAATCCTACGCCTATTGTCGAGAGATACTGCCATTGCGTATCCCGGTATACAAGGCGCGGTCAAGAGGCGTCTACCATTGCACCGGGAGCGGCGTCTACCATATCGGTGATCTGTATTGCTTCTGCAACTTCGATGGATACACCAATGGCTGATATCTGGTTCCAGAAGTACCGGCCTCGGTCATTCGACGAGTACGCGTTTCAGAATGAAACCGTCAAGCGCTTCGTTCAAGACTGTATCGAGACCGGCATCATTCCCAATCTCCTGTTGAGTGGCGGTCCGGGTACCGGCAAAAGCAGCTTGGCGCAAGTCCTGCTCAACGAACTGTCCATCGAGCGCAGTGATGTGTTGCAGATCAATGCATCGGCCGAAAGCGGCATCGATACGATCCGCGAACGCATTGTGAGCTTCTGCCGCACATTCCCTAGCGGGGCATTCAAGGTGGTCCTGCTCGAAGAAGCGGATGGCCTCACGCCGAATGCACAGCGAGCACTTCGGCAACTGAGTGGCGAGGACTATCTGGACACGGTGCGATTCATCTTCACGTGCAACTACCCCTCCAAGATCATCGAGCCGCTGCACAGTCGATGCCAGTGCATCGAGATCAGTCAACCCGACAAGGACATGGTCTTCGATCTGGTTGCGGGCATACTGGAAAACGAACTCCCGGAAGATCGTCAGGCGCTCTCGGACGAAGATATCGAGACGATTACCGTACACATTGAACGGTTCTATCCGGACCTCAGACGCATCATCAATTCCATCCAGCAGGGGATCGACAAGGAGGGCAACATCCACTTGCCCGCCGGCAAGACGGATCACGAGGACATGGAACGATGGGAACATGCATGGGAGCACCTTTCGGACCGATTGCTCGACGGTCAAGCGCTGGATCAGGTGATTCGGGTCCGGTTCCTGCCATTGACGGCAGTTGTCACGACCGACAACTTTGACACGGTCTACACGATCATGTATCGCAACATCGAGGGATTGAACAGATTTTGGACGGATGGTAATGTCACCGAGATGGTAATCCCGCTCATTGCGGAACATTTGTATCGGGCATATACCATGGCAAACCAGCAAATGAATCTTGATGCATGCCTGTATCGAATGATCCATGAAGCACAGGCGCAGTGAAAGCCTCGACAAATTCGGGGTTTGGGTGTTTCATTTGAATACGTCTTCTTGCCGGGTTTCACATTTCCATTGGCTTCTGGTATCATGATGCAATCCTTGATAAGGCATCCGCAATGAGATCGACAGAGTTTGACGGGTACCGCGCACACGTGCCGCTCATACGCGATTCGGTTTCGCTCGAAGCGAACCTTGTTCATGAAGATGTCGTTGATCGCATCTTGGTGGATGCGTATCGCAACATGATTGCCACAAAGACGATGCCGTACGAATTAGCGATCACCAACAACGAGAACGAGCCACCGCGTTGGCAAGAAGCGCGAGCACGATGGGGCAAGGCATATGAGACCTCCTCCACATACTGGAGACTCGGTATGTCGTCACACAACTGTTATCACCTACGACGGCGCACACGGTACCCACTGGTCGCGGTCAGCTACATTGCGGCGCCGGCACAAATCTTCTCCAGTCGGCTCTTGGATTCGTTTGTCGGAAGCGGGAAAACGAAAAACATCACACGGGTGTTGTTCGGACAGTTCGACCGCGCCAAGGAGAAGCTGTGGGCAGAGATCAAGGACACCCCAATCAGCGAAATCGATCTGTCGCTCGCACATATCTTGGATTCCCTTTCCCTGAAATCGGCACTTCGTGACAAGATTGATTTGGGAGATCGAAAAACCCGCAGGTTCTACAAGGAACTGTCGGCGCTCATGTCCGTGGTTCTTTTCAGTCGATTGATGTTGTCGCTCATGGTGCGAGACCAATGGCTGAGCGAGTTCACGGCCGCTCAGCCACGTGCCGCCGACGATACCCGTGTCCACAGGAACCATAGAAATCGGGTCTACATGGTTCGCCTGTCTACGACTGGCGTCAGACGCGCCAAGGGGGCTCATATGATGCAGATTCTATAAGAGCGTGATATATATGGTGTGAGAACAGAAGAATTACAAAAGAACATATTGATGAGAGAAGTGAACGGTCCCCGTCCGGCAGGGCGGGGACATTTATCTCCCGAGACCTTCCATGGCCAAATACCAGAACGACATTCATCAAGTCCTGCGACAGGTCAATCAAGGCAACACCCTCTACTTCAACGAACTACAAGACAGTGAAGAACGCCGCAAAGCGCTGTCGCCATTCGTCGTGTTTCATTTCCTCGCGGGCGCGCGCGACCACCGCGCCGCACATGTCGTGATGACCAATGATCAGGTGAACCCATACCTGTTCTCCCTGTCACAACACCCGCTGCTCCTGTACAAACTGATGACGAGCGCGAACTGTGGCATTGGCGATAACGATCAATACCAGTTCTCCAAGCCGCGACAGGATACGATCACGATCACGGAACGACTGATTGCACGGCACTTCGGATGCTCCATACGGGAAGCCCGGGACATCATGACGCTGATCGACAAGAAAGAACTGGATCAGATCAAGGATATGTACGCATGAGCGACATATATACGGAGGTCTTCGGCAAGACCATGGAACAGGTCTACCAGAACGGGATCGTCACCGGGCTGGAAAAGGACTATCGATGCAGCGTGTGTGGACGCGAGTACGTGCGTCTGAGCGCAGCCAAGAAACACTTCGAGCGGCGCGACTGTCATGACTATCGCAGCTTGTTCAAAGGCTCTCGGTTCGAACAGGAAATGGAAAGGCTGCTGATCGACATGAAGAGAAGGCTGCTGATCGCCACAGAGTTCAGGACGAACTCACATATGGGGATACATACCATACATACCACAGGTGAATACGATCTGCTCGCGAAATACACGGCCTTTTGTATCAAACACATGCGCAATACACGCAATCGATCCATGTACTCCAGATTCCTGTTGCACGAACTCGTCCCCGATTATTCCTTGTCCCCGATGTCAATACGAAAAGAGGTGCATCAACACATCAACACGGTACTGAAAGTCGGCGGCAAGGGGACCTATCTGTACAAGTTCCGGGATTACGCCCTGCAACGGCCGGAACCGCCCCAATACTACTCCGCATTCATACACACATACCAGACGGACCTGAGCGACGACGACGAGTTCCTGTTATGTTCATTGGAACGAGTAGACCTGCCATTGGAACTGGCTCGCGCGGTGTTCCATCTGGATTCCCGGATCGAACGTCTCAGTGACACACAGAAGATGCGACTGGAACACCTCATGGATCGAATCGACATGTTGACCAGACTATGACGCAGACATTCGACATTGACATTGACATTGCACCGGGCGTAGAACGTTCCGAGTATGGCACCCGGGCGATGATCCACGAAAACTACAGGATCAAACCACATCCCTGTGGGGTGTACCTGCATCCCGTGGCGACCGACCCCGAAACCGGGTTGTGTTCCATATGTTATTGGGACGATGATGTCTACCAGTATCGCAAGGTCGATCTGTTGGTCAATACTGCGTATGCGATCTTCGACCGCCCCGGAGCCAACAAGGAGCTGGTACTTGCGGCCTACCATCGAGTGGTGGATTGGGACCTCTTCTGTACCACCAAGTACCTGAAGCGGTTACCCCACGTGAAGGGGCACATCGAGTTCGTACAACAGATACAGCCGCGTTCCATTCATGATCTGGCCGATCTGCTGGCACTGATCCGGCCCGGGAAGGTGCATCTGATCGATGCCTATCTGTCCGGGAAGAAAGAACACGTACGCAAGAACCTGTACGTGCGACCACCCAACAACAAGATGTACTTCAAGAAGTCACACAGCTATGCCTATGCGGCCATGATCATCTCCGTGTTCAACGAGATGGTCCAGAATCATGCGTTCTTGGAATGAGGGCGTACGGATTGTCTGCGCTGCTTGATCTTGGGAGTGACCTCCAGATTGGCGGTCGAGTCCCGGATGTTGTTGCGATGAATCAGGTTGGCGGAAGGTAGGTGGAACTGCGGGAAATGCGTGGTGGCATAGATGGAGAACCGCTTGGTCGAGTGTGTGAATCGCCATAGCAATGCCAACAGGGTGAGGTCCGGGTCTTCGGCCATGGAGAAGTCAAAGAAGTAGATGTGCTTCTTTGACACATAGTCGACAATCCCGTAGTATTCCTTGCCACTGTTAAGCGTTATTCGATCAAAAACTGGATATGTAGTCATGGACGTGTATTTAGTCCAACGTGGACGCTTGCAGTGAAAATACTCACACCAGTTGTTGATGTGTTCTCCTTGATGCACGCAGACGCCCTAGCAGCGTCCACGAACTACGTGGTGATAGCATCGGTGTTCTTCATCTATCGAGAACAGACGGATATCTATCGCGTGTTCCGCTGTACATGGAAGTCCCCCGGCATGGGCACCGGATTGGAAGAAAACATCGGCATCGATACGATCCTGCATTCATTCGATGTCGGTTCGCCCCATTACCAGTTCCAAGAGATTCCGGCCGAGGACCTGATAGGGCGATTCCTGTGGTCTGCTCATGCCATTCGAGCCGATGCCCCGTGGCGTCAAAACGATGGTCAGTGGTGCCCCATGTATCGTACCCGCGAATCCATCGTCAATCTGATAAGTAAAAGCAAAGATGGTTCGAACCCGGTCTCTGCCCTCATACATATCTGCGCGCACACGGTCACCAAAGACGTGCGGTTTATCGACATTTCGGATGTGATAGAGAACCTGACTATCGATGAACTCACGCAGTTCATCATGTCAAAACGATTCATGAATAGTCATGGCCACAGACCCTTCGATGATTGTCATACTTACCGGGATATCGCGCAGCAGTTGGTGTTTGATCTGAGGTTCTAATGGGTGATCTGACGCGGGAAATCGAGGCTCGAATCCATCAGGCGATATCACTTGGTGCCGCCACCGATTCCGGGTTTCATTCGTATCTGTGTCCGATCTGTGAGGACACCAAACACGGCAGGGCTGGTTTTCGCTTTGACGACGAAGCGATCATCTACAATTGCTTTCGCGCGTCATGCACCGCCTCGTGTTCCTACAAGGAAGGACAATACGTCAATCGTAGGTTCCGGCAGTTGATGGACGCAATCGGCGTCGAGTTGCCGATTGAGGTTCTGGCCGCCAATCGTAACGCGCGACGACACGAACAGGAGAAGCTTCAGGCAGAGCTGTATCAGCCATTCGCGATTCATGATGATCTCCGTCCTGTGATCGAGGAAGAAGGACTCAAGCGCCTCACGGACTATCACGCCATCCGCGCCTATCGATCCTCCAACAGGACATTATTGAGATATTGTCCCGCCAGTGTTGCCCGTTCCATCTACGTGACCACGAATGAGTGTCATGGATCGAACCGATCCATACCACAGGGAATTGTGGCCTTCTGTTGCTGGTACGGGGAGTGTCTGGCCGGCATCGTGTACTATAACCATCTGCATCCGGAAAGGCAGACGGCCCGATCCGATTACCTGATCGATTCTCGTTCCGCGCCGGGCATGATATACATGCCCATGGGGTATCTGCCAGACAATCCCATTGTCGTCGAAGGCATCTTCGACGCGCTCGTGTTCCCGCATCATGCCGTGGCCCTGCTTGGTAACCACGTGACCAAGACACAGGCATGGTACCTGCGCAATTCCAATCCGATCCTGCTACCGGATCGGACCGGATCGAAATTCTTTGAAAGCGCCAAGACCTACAACTGGAGCATGTCGATACCCGACTGGAAGTTCAAGGACTTGGACGAGGCGGCGGAAGCGGTTGGGGAATTGGTCGCGGCCCGGGTTGTTCACAACAGCATCATCGACGAACCCAAGCTGGCCGAAATCGCGTTCAAGATGTATCACGAACTGTAATATCAATTGAAACCGGTTGGCACGATTTCTCCGTCGCGTTACAATGGACCCCTTGTACGGGAGAGCACGCATGGTATTGCGCAACACGAAACGGCTACAACGTACGGTGGACCGTTGGCTGTGCAAGTACGATCACGATCTGTTTGCATGTCTATGCGGACTTCAGACCCGAATCGAGACCATGTCCATTATGAACTCCCAATGGCCATACGAGTCATTCTCGGAAGCGGTCGCGGATTTCATTCTATCACCATGGAGGCCCTTCGGCGGCCTGTACAATGAATGGTTGTTCGTGAAATTCATCCTGCTGGTCTCGATCATATCCGACACGGACAACAGGAGCACGGTCGAGGGGTCTGGCACGGAACGAAGAAGAGAGACGTTTGCCATGTGTTACGTCGGGTGCCTGCGAGATGCCGGCGTCAGTCCGGCAACGTTGCAGGCGTTGGTTACCTACATTCAAGGACGACCGGAATTTCAACAGTTCCTGTTCTTCTATGCATTCGTGGAATCCTCCCCGCACACGGATGCGCTGTTTGCGCGCCTGTTTGCATCCGACGATCACATGATGCTCTTCTGACGATGACGGCCGGGTAAATACATTGACAATCACAAGGACCCGCACAAAATGAGAGACCTGATCGATCAAAAGGAAAAGCTGCTGATCGAGTACTGCATCTCCGACCGTAACCTGTTCATCAAGACGTTCCATCTGCTGGACCCGGTTTACTTTGAAAAGCCGCTCAATCAAGTGGTCGGATTCGTTACCGACTACTTCAATCGCTATCATGCCATTCCAACGCCGGATGTGATCAGCGCTGAGACCGGCATAGAGCTTGTCTCCCGGGACTTCGCAGACGGCGAGTACGACTACGCTCTCGACGAGATCGAGCAGCACTGCCAGAATGAGGCGATGAGACAGGCAATCCTGTCCTCGGTCGACCTTCTGCACGAACACGAGTTCTCCTCGATCTTCGAGCGGATACGTCAAGCATTGACCGTCAAGATGGACAAGAAGCTCGGTCTGAGTCTGTTCGATGACCCGGTGGCGCGCCTGTCGAACATGCAGGCGAACTTGGACTCCCGACCCATCGGCATCCCCAAGCTGGATGCCCTGCTGGACAATGTGCGCCGAGGCGAGATCGGCATATTGGCGGCTACGACCGGGGGCGGCAAGTCGATCTGTCTGTCCAATATCGCGCACTACATGGCCAAGCAGCAG
>Ga0102944_1000826_pt1 | contig 22342 bp, 20 predicted proteins | sample SalPonD_shore_MG_FD_78172 | JGI IMG/M metagenome (GOLD analysis project Ga0102944, IMG submission 78172) | Salt pond soil microbial communities from South San Francisco under conditions of wetland restoration - Salt Pond MetaG... | ecosystem: Environmental > Aquatic > Marine > Intertidal zone >...
AATATTCGCGCGTGGCTCTGGCTTACAGGCGCGTTCGTCGGCGGCGACTCACTGCGATATTCCCTGGAGAGGCCTCACCGGCCGTCGGGCCGATGATGTGAAGATGGTGCCGAGGAGAGGACTTGAACCTCCACGGGGTTTCCCCCACTAGCACCTGAAGCTAGCGCGTCTACCAATTCCGCCACCTCGGCTTCGTGTCGCGTCGACCGCGTCACGATAGGGCGCAGACTTTACTCACCCGGTGTCGTAGTGTCAACGGCGTTTTTGAGCCGCAGATGAACGCGGATAAACGCAAATGGAATTGCTTCGGGATCCCGCCACGGACGCGGGACAGTACCCCAGGATAAACGCTTCCAGTGCCAGACAGCCAACATGAAAGACCATTCGCGTTCATCTGCGTTCATTTGCGGCTAAACAGCCTTAGACATCAAACGGGTGGCGCAGGACGATGGTCTCGTTGCGGTCCGGGCCGGTGGAAATGATGTCGATGGGGACGCCCACCAGCTCCTCGAGCTTGGCGAGGTACGCCTTGGCGTTGTCCGGCAGCTCCTCGTAGCTGCGTACGCCCAGCGTCGAGGTCTTCCAGCCGGGTAGCTCGATGTACTCCGGTCGGCAGTCCGCCAGGGCCTCGGCCCCGGACGGCAATGCCTCCCAGCGCTCGTCGGCGCAGCGGTAACCGACGCAGACCTGCAGGGTGTCCAGCTCGTCGAGCACGTCCAGCTTGGTGATGCACAGGCCGGAGAAGCTGTTGATCTGTACCGCGCGGCGCAAGGCCACGGCGTCGAACCAGCCGCAGCGGCGCGGCCGGCCCGTGGTGGCGCCGAACTCGTGCCCCCGGCGCGCGAGCTGCTCGCCCAGCTCGTCGAACAGCTCCGTGGGGAACGGTCCGGCGCCGACGCGGGTGGTGTAAGCCTTGGTGATGCCGAGCACGTAGTCCAGGGACCGCGGTCCGATGCCCGTGCCGGTCGCGGCCGCAGCAGCCGTGGTGTTCGATGACGTCACGAACGGATAGGTGCCGTGGTCGATGTCGAGCAGCGTCCCCTGGGCGCCCTCGAACAGCAGATTGCCGCCGTTGGCGTGGCATTGCGCCAGGATACCGCCCACGTCGGCCACCATGGGCTCCAGCTCGCCGGCCAGCGCCAGGCACTCGTCCTGCACCTGCTGGAAGTCCAGGGGGTCGGCGCCGAAGTAGCGCTGCAGCACGAAATTGTGAAAATCCATGAGCTCGCCGAGCTTAGCGGCCAGCCGCTCACGGTGGAACAGGTCCCCCACGCGGATGCCGCGCCGCGAGACCTTGTCCTCGTAAGCCGGCCCGATGCCCCGCCCGGTAGTGCCGATGGCAGCCTTGCCCCGGGCCTTCTCCCGCGCTGCGTCCAGTCGCACGTGCGAGGGCAGAATCACCGGACAGGCCGGGCTGATGCGCAGGCGTTCCCGGGCCGGGACGCCCTTGGCTTCCAGACTCTCCAGCTCCTCGATCAGCGCGGACGGGGACAGCACCACGCCGTTGCCGATCAGGCACTGCACGTTCTCCCGCAGAATCCCGGATGGGATCAGATGCAGGACGGTCTTGACGCCGTCGATGACCAGTGTGTGACCGGCATTGTGGCCGCCCTGAAAACGGGCCACGGCATCCACGCGGTCGGTGAGCAGATCGACGATCTTGCCCTTACCCTCGTCGCCCCACTGGGAGCCCACGACTACGACGTTCTTACCCATCAACAGCACTCATGATTGTTCATACGTCATCGGTTCCACCGACCACGTGCCGCCTCGCTTGACCAGCCGGCGGTCACAGCCGCAGCCGGCGGCCGGCTGACCAGGCAATGCCCACAGCACCCGCGTGCCTTCGGCGCGCAGGCGCCGCACCGCCTTCTGGAGCGCATTCTCGTCGTCCCAGGGCGCCAGCACGCAGCCCGGGCGTTCCGGCTCCGCGGCCGCTTCTCCCAGAGCCATCAGGGTCTTCAGATCGGCGCTGAACCCGGTGGCCGGCCGCGGGCGGCCGAAAACGCGGCCGATCTGGTCGTAGCGGCCTCCCCGGGCCACCTCCTCGCCGTGACCGGGAACGAACGCGGCGAACACGGCACCCGTATGGTAGGCATATCCGCGCAGCTCGCCCAGATCGAAATGGAGGGCGACATCGGGCAGCCGCCGCTCCAGGGACGTGGCGATGGACCACAGCTCCCGCATGGCATCGTGTACCGACTGCGGCGCGTCCGCGAGCACCGAATTGGCCTGGTCGAGCACCTCCACGCCGCCGCTGAGGCCGGCCAGGGCCCGGAGCATTCGCCGCTGCGGTGAGGAGATTTCCAGGGCACCGAGCAGCGCATCGATCTCGCTTACCGCCTTGCGCTGCAGCGCGTCCCAGAGCTGATTCTCAGCCTCCGTCCCCATGTCAGCGTGCGCCGCCAGCCCGCGGAAGATCCCGACGTGTCCAAGGTCCAGGTGACAGCCGCCGATACCGGCCACCCGCAGAGACTCCAGCATCAGCGAGATCACCTCGATGTCGGCCTCCACCCCCGCGTGGCCGAACAGCTCGGCACCCACCTGAATGGGATTGCGGGAGCTGGCCGGCCCCTCGGGACGGGTCTGCAGGACCGTGCCGATGTAGCACAGACGAGTAGGTCCGTCGCGCTTGAGCTTGTGGGCGTCGATACGGGCGGCCTGGGGCGTCATGTCGGCGCGCACCCCCATCATCCGGCCGCTGAGCTGATCGGTGAGCTTGAAGGTCTGCAGATCCAGATCGTGTCCGGCGCCGGTCAGCAGGGATTCCAGGTATTCGATGGTGGGCGGCATGACCAGCTCGTAGCCCCAGCGGTCGAAGGCGTCCACGAGCGCCCGGCGCAGGCGCTCGAGGCGGGCCGCGTCGGGCGGCAACACTTCGCCCACACCTTCGGGGAGGAGCCATCTGTTGTCCTTGCCGAAAGGCCCGTCTTTCATGTCTGCCAATTCCGTGATCCGCTAATGACGTACGAGATAAAGCAGTATGACACCGGCAAGCATGGCGACCAGCCCGGTCATGCGCAGGGTCTTGTCGTTCTGCTGCACCGCGTAGAACAGCCACCGACGCATCGACTGGGGACTGAGAAAGGGCATGATGCCCTCGATGACCAGCACGAGGGCAAGCGCCGACAGGAAGTCATTCATGGTGCCGTTTGCCGTCGCTCGTCATTTCCCGTCGGCGGCGCCGTTGAGGCTGTTGAAATATTTGAAGAACGCCGAATCCGGGGAGAGCACGATCAGATCGCCCTTGGAATTGAACGTGTCACGGTAGGCTTGGAGACTCCGGTAGAAACCGTAGAACTCCTGGTCGTTCTCGTAGGCATTGGCGTAGATCTCGGCCGCGCGGGCATCGCCCTGACCGCGAACCTTCTGAGCGTCGCGCCGGGCCTCGGCCAGGATGACCTGCTTCTGCCGGTCCGCATTGGCGCGGATCTCCTCGCCCTCCCGGGCACCTTCGGCCCGCAGCTCCTTGGCCACCCGCTGCCGCTCGGAAGACATCCGGTCATAGACCGACTGGCTGATGCGCTCCGGCAGGTCGATGCGCTTGATGCGTACGTCCAGCACTTGCAGCCCCAGGGACACGGCGGCCTTGGAGATGTCCTTTTCCAGCACCTTCATCACCGTCACCCGATCGCCGGAGACCAGCTCGGGAATGGTCCGCTGGCGGAACTGCTCGCGCAGACTGTTGCGGATGATCTCCGATAGACGCTGGTTGGCTCTCCGGGGCTCGCCGCTGACGGTGGTGTAGAAGCGGCGCACATCGCCGATACGCCATTTCACAAAGGCGTCCACGATGAGGTTCTTCTTGTTCTGGGTGAGGAACTGCTGGGGCTCCTCGTCCAGGGTCTGCACGCGGCCGTCGAACGTCCGGACGTTGTTGATGATCGGCAACTTGAAGTGCAGACCGGGCTTGATGTCCGTGGCGATGATTTCGCCGAGGCGGAACTTGATGGCGCGCTCGCGCTCGTTGACGGTGTAAGTGGACGAATAGGCGAGCGCCAGCGCCACCAGGACGAGCACGATGATTGTGGTCGCCGTCCGATTCATTACCGTTCTCCCCTGACCCGCAGACGGTCGTTTCGGCTGGAGGATGAGCTGCTGCCGGACCCGCCGCTGCTGCTCGAGCCGGTCTGGCCGCTGCTGCTGGAGCTGCTGCTCGATCCGCTTCCCGACGAGGAGCCGCCCGAGCTGCCGCTGCCGCCCGCTTTGGCGGTCGTCTCACGCAGGATCCGATCCAGCGGCAGATAGGTCAGGGGCTGATTGCCCGTGACGTCGACCAGGATCTTCCCGCTCGAGCCCAGCACCTTCTCCATGGTCTCCAGGTAGAGCCGCTCTCGCGTCACCTTCGGCGCCTTGGCGTACTGCTGCTGGAGCTGGCTGAAGCGGCTGGCGTCACCCTCGGCATCCGCGATGATGCTCTGCTTGTAGCCGGTGGCCTCCTCATTGAGCCGGGCGGCCTGGCCGCGCGCCCGCGGCAGCACCTCGTTGCGGTACGCATAGGCCTCGTTGATGGAGCGCTGCTTGTCCTCACGTGCCTTGATGGCATCGAGGAACGCGTCCTGCACCGGCTCCGGCGGCTGGATGCGTTGGATATTGACCTCCGATAGCTTCAGACCGAGATCGTAGCGGCTGATGATCTGCTGGATCAGGTGCTGCGTCGCCTGGGCGATGTCCGCAGAGGCGGCAACGGCCGCCTTGGCGGACTGCTTCGGGTTCTCATCCGGGCCCTTGTCCTCGGACAGCACTTCCTCGTTGGACAGCAGGTCGCTGGTGGACAGAATCTCGTTGATGGAGCGCTTGCCCACCACCTCGCGGAGCGCGCTCTCGGTCACGTCCTTGAGGGTCTGCCGCGGATCGACGAAGTTGAAGACGTAGGCGGCAGGATCGCCGACCTCGTACTGCACCGTGAGCTGGACGCTGACGATGTTTTCGTCCTTGGTCAGCATCAGCGCCTCGTCCGCGTTGTAGCGCGTGGTGGTGCCGCCGGCATAGTCGAAACCGATGTTGATGCTGCGGCGCTCTTCCACGTCCACCCGCTCTACGGATTCGATGGGATACGGCAGATGCCAGTGCGGTCCAGGCATGGTGGTCTCGACGTGCTTGCCGAAACGCGTCACCACCCCACGCCAGCCCTCGTCGACGATGTAGATGCCGGAGGCCAGCCAGACCAGGATCACGATGGCGATCAGAATGCTTATGCCGAAGGCGCTGGGGCCACCGCCTCCGCCACCGTTACCGCCTCCACCGCCCTTGCCCCCGAACAGCGCGGAGAGCCGCTCTCGAGCCTTGCGGATGACTTCGTCCAGATCGGGCGGCCCCTGGTTGTTCGGACCGCTCCAGGGGTCCCGATTACCGCCCCCCGGTTCATTCCAGGCCATTGTCGAGACTCCGTGGGTCGACGTTGAAAGAAAGTGTTTTCATCGGCTTCATTCTGCGGGGCCCAATCCGGCCGCTGCATGGAGCCGCGGGGCGGGCCAGCCGGTGGATTCTAATGAGCCAGTGCCCTGCCCCGCAAGCTAAGGCCGTGCTGAACAATTCGCATGAGCTCTGGTCGTCCCCCGCGGAACGGGCCGCTACGCACGAGTGCGGAGCGGCTGGACGGGTGCGGACAGGCCCTCGTTGCTGTAGAGCCGGTCCAGCTCCCGTTTCGGCAGGATGACTTCCATGATCGAGTCCCCGTCTTCCGTTACCGTCTCGCGGACGACTTCGCCCAACTGGAAGAAACGCGCGCGGAGCCGACCGGCTGCCGCCGGCAGTCGGATCTCGCCATGCACCTGGGTGGTTCCGACCCGCTCGGCCACCGCCTCGCGCAGCAGGTCCAGTCCGTCGCCGTTCGCTGCGGACAGGTATACCGCCGACGGGACTCCCCGCTCGTCACGGTGGATCCGTGCGGTCCCGCCCACCAGGTCGACCTTGTTGTAAATGTGCAGAACCGGCATGTCGCCGGCACCGATCTCTTCCAGTACGCGCTCGACCTCCATCATGTGCTCCCGTCGGTAAGGGTCCGCGGCGTCGACGACGTGCAGGATCAGGTCCGCTTCGGTCACCTCCTCCAGCGTCGACCGGAACGCGGCCACGAGCTGGTGAGGAAGATCCCGGATGAAACCCACGGTGTCCGCGATTACGGCCGCCTCGCTGTTCGGCAGCTCGAGACGGCGCAGGGTCGTGTCCAGCGTCGCGAACAGCTGGTCGGCGGCATAGACCTCGGAGGTGGTCAGGCGATTGAACAGCGTTGACTTGCCGGCATTGGTATAGCCCACCAGGGACAGTGTCGGCACTTCGCGCTTTCGGCGCGACTGGCGGCCCTGCTCGCGCTGCTTGCGCACCTTCGCCAGTCGCCGTTCCAGCTGCTTGATGCGGTGTCCGAGCATGCGCCGGTCCATTTCCAGCTGGGTTTCACCCGGGCCGCGGGTACCGATGCCGCCGGATTGCCGCTCCAGGTGCGTCCAGCCCCGGACCAGCCGGCTGGCGATGTGGCGCAGCTGGGCGAGCTCCACCTGGAGTTTGCCTTCGAACGAGCGCGCCCGCAGCGCGAAGATATCCAGGATGAGCCCCGTGCGGTCCAGTACCCGGCACTGGATCGCGCGTTCCAGATTGCGCTCCTGGGCGGGGCTCAGGGTGTGATTGACCAGCACCAGATCGGCGCCGGCCGCGCCGATGCGCTCCGCCAGCTCCTCGGTCTTGCCCTTGCCCAGGAAATAGCGCGGATCGGGCTTGTCTCGGCGGTTGAGAAGGATGTCCACGACCTCCGCGCCGGCCGACTCGGCAAGCGCGCGCAGCTCGCTCAAGCCACGCTCGCTCTGTCCGTCGCCCTGGTCCAGCTGGACCAGCACCGCCCGATCGCCGCCGGTGGGGCGATCGAAAAGCTGGCCGGCGCTGGTGGCCGCGCTTGTGTCTGTGCTAGAAATTGCCGATGTCTTGTTGACTGCGGTCATCCGGCGGCGGCGCCGTCCGGACGGCGCGTGATGGTACGATAGTGGAGATGGCGTGCTTGTAGACCATCTGGCTGACGCTGTTGCGCAGCAACAGCACGAACTGGTCGAACGACTCGATCTGCCCCTGCAGCTTGATGCCGTTGACCAGATAAATGGAAACCGGAACCTTTTCCTTCCGAAGGGCGTTCAAAAATGGTTCCTGCAAAGATTGCCCTTTGGCCATTCCCGTGACTCCTGTAAGCTCGGATAATTTTTGTTATCAGGGCACATCTCCGCACCCTGCAAAACCTGCCAATGTTCCAAGTGACTCGAAGCTCGCTGCAAGTCTAGCATAGGCTGCAGACGTGCACGCTACCCGCGCCGCGCGCCGGCCGGTGCCGATTCGAAGTGCTCCAGGAGCGCCCGGCACCGTGTCTCCATCCATGGCAGAAGCGGTGCGTCCTCGATGAACAGCCACTCGGCACCGGCCTCGCGGCGCAGCCACGTGAGCTGCCGCTTGGCGAATTGCCGCGTTGCCGCCACCGTCTTGTGCTCCATGGTGTGAATATCCCATTTTCCCTCTAGATGGGACCATACCTGTCGATATCCAACCGACCGCATGGACGGCGCGTCAGCGCTCAGATTGCCGCGCGCTCTCAGCCCCCTGACCTCATCCACGAGGCCCTGCTCCAGCATTTTGCGAAATCGTCGGGCGATGCGTTCATGCAGCAACCGGCGGTCGCGGGCGGTCACGACGAATTTGACATGCGGATAAGGAAACCGTTCCCCGGCGTCGGCCGCCGTGATCGACGACAGCGGCGTACCCGTCAACTCGAGCACTTCCAGGGCGCGCTGGATGCGCTGTGCATCGTTGGGATGCAGGCGCTGGGCGGTCTCCGGATCGCTTCGTGCCAGCCGCTCATGCAGCACCGGCCAGCCCAACCGTCCGGCCTCGGTCTCCAAACGCCGCCGCAGTTCCGGGTCCGCAGACGGCAACGCCGAGAGCCCGTGTTCGAGGGCGCGGAAATAAAGCATGGTACCGCCGACCAGCAGCGGAACGCGTCCCCGGGCATGGATGGCGTCGATTTCCCGAAGGGCGTCGGCACGGAAGGCGGCTGCGGAATAGCGCTCCGCGGGATCGCGTATATCGATGAGACGGTGAGGGACCCGGGCCTGGGTGTCCGCGTCCGGCTTGGCGGTACCGATGTCCATGCCGCGGTAGACCTGCGCCGAGTCGACGCTGACGATCTCCAGCGGCAACCGCTGGGCCAGCTCCACCGCCAGCCCCGTCTTGCCCGAGGCGGTCGGCCCCATCAGAAATATCACCGGCGGCCGGTTCTGCATGTGCGACCCCGCTACTGCCCGCGCAGGAACAGGCCGTCCAACTCGTCCATGGCGAGCTGGGTCCAGGTGGGACGGCCGTGGTTGCACTGGCCGATGTGCGGCGTGCGCTCCATCTCGCGCAGCAGCGCGTCCATCTCGGGCACCGTGAGCCGCCGGTGGGCGCGGACCGACCCATGGCAGCCCATGGTCGCGAGAACGTGATTCACCGCCTCCTCGATCCGGCCGCTCTTGCCGTGCAGGTTCAGCTCACCCAGCACGTCCCGGACCAGCCGTTCAACGTCGGTACCCTGCAGCAGCACGGGCACCTGGCGCACCAGCAGCATGTCGGGGCCGGCCCGGTCCACCTCCATCCCGAGCTGCCGGAACAGGTCCTGACGGGCCTCTGCCAGCTCGGCCTCGGCGGGCGTGACCATGACCTTGATCGGCACCAGCAGCGGCTGGGACTGAACGCCGTCGCGCCGCAGCTGCGCTTTGAGCCGCTCGTAGACGATCCGCTCATGGGCGGCATGCATGTCCACCAGCACCAGACCCGATTCGTTCTGAGCCAGGACGTACACTCCATGAAGCTGGGCCAGGGCATGTCCCAGGGGTGGCGCGCCGGTAGCGTCTTCCGCCGGCTGCGGTCCGTCCCCGGCGACGTCGGGCAGGGCCGTGAAGCGTCCGGGCGCGTGCCCCGCCGGCGGCGCCTCGGTCCCCTCGCCCTCCCTTCCGTAGAGCGCCCTGGCTTCCGCAACCGGCAGCTGCAGTCCGCCCTGCGCGCCGGATGCGGGGCGCGGCGAGGGCGCCGGAGGGTGACCGTGGTGCGCCCGGCCGTGGCTCGTGGAACCGTGGCTATGGACGGTCGGCCGCCACTCCTCCCGATCCGGGCGAACCTCGGCGAGCGCATCGTGAACGCGGCTGAACAGGAAATCGTAGACCAGCCGCGACTCCCGGAAGCGCACCTCGTGCTTGGTGGGGTGCACGTTCACATCCACTTCCTCCGGCGCGATGTCCAGATAGAGGACATAAGCGGCATGCCGGTCCTTGAACAGCACGTCTTCGAAGGCCCGGCGCAGGGCGTGGCCCGCAAGCCGGTCCCGCACCATGCGGCCGTTGACGTACAGGTACTGCATGTCCGCCTGGCCGCGCGCGTAAGTCGGCAGCCCGATCCAGCCGCGCAGGCTCAGACCCGTGGCCTCGGCGTCCAGACGCAGGGCGTGCTCGAGAAAACCGCGTCCCAGCAGCTCGGCCAGGCGGCGCTCCTGCTGGGTCATGTCGGCGGCGGACGGCAGCTGCAGCACCTCCTTCTGGTTGTGCCGCAGCGTAACGGCCACGTCCGGACGGGCCATGGCGAGCCGCCGGACCAGCTCATTGACGTGCCGGAACTCTGTACGCTCCGCGCGCAGGAATTTGCGGCGCGCCGGCGTGTTGTAGAACAGGTCGCGGATTTCGATGGTCGTACCGGTCGGGTGCGGCGCCGGGACCGGCTCCAGCACCTGCTCCGGCGTGCCGGTGAGATCCAGGCGCCAGCCATGCTCCGCGTCGCCGCTGCGCGAAGTCATGCGCAGGCGCGAGACGGAGGCGATGCTCGGCAGGGCCTCGCCACGGAAGCCGAGGCTGGCGATGCGCTCGAGATCGTCCAGCGAATGGATCTTGCTGGTGGCGTGGCGCTGCACGGAGATCGTGAGATCCAGCGGCCCCATGCCCTCGCCATCGTCCCGCACACGGATCAGCCGTTTGCCCCCTGCCTCGATGTCGATCTCCACCTGGCGGGCACGGGCATCCAGGCTGTTCTCCACCAGCTCCTTCACCACCGACGCGGGGCGCTCGATAATCTCGCCCGCGGCGATCTGGTTGACCAGCTGAGGGGGAAGCTGCCGAATTCGGCCCCGGTTTTCCACGCTTACCTGCACCAAGCTGTTGCCGTGAACGCGACATTATGAGCCATCACGGCCTCCAGGGTCACGGCGGCGGCGAGAATGCGTACGGCTGCCTCACGGAGTTCAGGGGATGCGCAGCGTGCTGCCGGCTATCAGCTGGTCGCCGTCGATGTCATTGACATCCTTCAGCCGACTGAGGCTCACGCTGTACTTGCGGGCAATTCCGATCAGCGTCTCGCCCCGGCGCACAACGTGCTGGCGGGCGTCGGCCATTCGCATGCCGGGCGGCATGTGGTCGGCGACATACTTGCGCAGCCCGTCGCGCAGCGCCCGGGCCAGGTGCCACTGATACTTAGAGCTGCCCAGCCGGCGCTCCTCCACCGGATTGGAGATGAATGCCAGCTCCACCAGCACCGAGGGCATGTCCAGGGACTTGAGCACCACGAAGCCGGCATGCTCCACGCGGTGCTTGTGGACCACGCCCACGGTGTTGAGCTGATCCAGCATGGTACTGGCCAGGGCGTTGCTCGACTCGGCCGTGGCGGCGCGGGAGAGATCGACCAGCACGCTCGCTACCATGTCGTCCTTGTCCTCCAGGGACACGCCGCCGATACGGTCCGCCGAGTTCTCACTCTCCGCCAGCAGCCGGGCCACCTCGGTGGAGGCCCCCTTTTGCGACAGGGTATAGACGGATGAGCCGCGCACCGAGGGATCGTCGATGGAGTCGGCATGGATGGAGACGAACATGTCGGCATGGCTCTGGCGCGCCTTCGCGGTACGCTCCCGCAGGCCCACGTAGTAGTCGCCCTTGCGGATCAGCACGGGACGCATGCCCGGCGCCTTGTTCACCAGATCGGCCAGCTTCTTGGCCACGGCCAGGGTCACGTCCTTTTCGTACGTACCGTGCTCCCCGATCGCGCCAGGATCTTCGCCGCCATGGCCCGCGTCGATGGCGATCACGAGCTGGCGCTTGTCACGGGGCGCCACCTTGACCGGCTCGGGGCTGCCGCCCTTGGGCTCCAGATCGACCACCAGGCGGTGGCCGTACTTCTCGTTGGGCTTGACCATGAAGCTCTTGGGCTCCACGGGCCGGTCCAGGTCCAGCACTACCCGGAGATCCGTCTTGTGCCGCGGGGCGCTGCGGATGCGCTTGAGCACCCCCTCGCTGTCGATGTCCTCGGCGAGCCGGGGATCCATCGCCGCCGAGTCGAAGTCAATCACCACCCGCTGGGGATCGCTCAGCGTGAACAGGGAATGCTCGGTCACTTCCGAGAGATCGAAGACCACCCGGGTACGGTCCGGTCCCGCCCAGGTGCGGATGTCCTTGATCACCGCCTGGTCGTCGGCAATCGCCTGAAACGACGCCAGAAAAAATCCCAGCGCCAGCAATGCCAACCACCGGCGAAACGGCGCCGCCGCTGCCCGGCTGACGACGCCCGCGGGGCGCCTCATTGCGACCTCCCGTGATTCTTCTGACTTCGGCACATGCCCCAAGTATGCCTGACAGACTACAAATTTCAATCTATAGAGAGAGATAGACGCTATTTCTTTGAGTTCACATCAAATTCCGTCAGCCAGGCACGCAGCACCGCCCTGCCGCGCGCTGATCCGGCATCGAGCGCCAGATCACGGCCGGTGCCGGCCACGGTCAGGCGCAGAGCCAGATCCGGTGCCGGCAGCACACCCGCACCACGTGCCGGCCACTCCACCAGCAAGGCGCCGCCGGCGGCGAGCAGATCCCGCAGCCCGATGAACTCCAACTCCTCGGCGTCGCCGAGCCGGTAGAGGTCCAGGTGGTGCACCGGCGGCTCTGTGGCGTAAGGCTCCACCAGGGTGTAGGTGGGACTGGGCACGGGACCGGCATGTCCGGCCGCACGCAGCAGACCGCGTACCAGCGAGGTCTTGCCCGCGCCCAGATTACCCTCGAGATGGACCACCAGCGGGACGGACAGCGCATGCCAGAGCGCGGCCCCGGCACGCTCGGTCGCTTCCGGGTCCGCCAGGCGGCGGTGCACCGTCATCGGGGATTGGCCAGCCAGCGCAGATGGGACATGAGATCGGTGGCCAGCAGGCCCCGTTCGCCGTCGGCCGCCGCCCGGTCCGCGGCCGCCGCGTGCAGGACTACCCCCGCACGCGCGGCCGCTTCCAGCGACAGCCCCTGGGCCAGCAGGCCACCCAGCACGCCGCTCAGCACGTCGCCCATGCCGCCGCTCGCCATGCCGGGATTGCCGTCGCTGCAGATAGCGCAGCCGTCGCTGGAACGGACCACCGTTCCGGCACCTTTGAGGACGGCGACGCCCCCGTAGCGGCGCTGCAGCTCGGCCGCCCGCCCAAGCCGATCTTGCTGAATCTCGGCCGTACCGGTGCCCAGCAGCCGGGCAGCTTCGCCGGGATGGGGCGTCAGTATCCAATCCCGCGGTCCGGGCTCATCGCCGGCCAGGAGGTTCAGGCCGTCGGCGTCCACGACCAGCGGCCCACCGAACGCCACGCAGGAGCGCCATACCATACGGCTCCACTCACTCCGTCCCAGACCGGGACCCACGACCACGACGCTGGCCCGCTCGAGGGCCGCGGCCAGATCGGCCTCGGCTGTGACGGCATGAGCCATCACTTCCGGCCGTGCGGCGAGCAGCGGGCCGCAGTGCCGCTCGCGGGTCGCCACGCTGACCAGGCCGGCACCGACCCGGCCCGCGGCCTCCGCAGCCATGCGCAGAGCGCCGCCCATGCCGTGGTCGCCCCCTGCGACCAGCACGTGCCCATAATGTCCCTTGTGCGCTGTACGCGGACGCGGCGGCAGTACGCCCGTCAGGCCAGCGGAATCGATACGCGCGGCCGTCGGCGTCACCGCCTCGTAGGCCGCGGCCGGCGCGTTCAGGTCGTCGAAGACGACCCGGCCCGTCACGCCCGGCCCGTCCGCGGTGAACAGGCCCGTCTTCAGGCCTATGAAGGTCGGTGTCAGCCGTGCGCGGACGGCGACGCCCATGATGCGTCCGCTGTCCCCCTGGAGGCCTGAGGGGATGTCCACCGCCATCACGGGTGCGCCGCAGGCGTTGATCGCCTCGATGGCTTCGGCATAGCGACCTTCCACAGGGCGGTCCAGACCGGTGCCGAAAATCGCGTCCACCACCACATCGGCCCCCGCCAGGGCATCCACTGAGAACTCGGCATGATCGCCGGCGGCCCAGTAGCGCTCCGCCACGGTCCGGGCATCGCCCTTGATCTTCGCCGGGTCGCCAAGCTGCAGCAGCCGCACCTGCAGCCTATCCTGGAGGGCCCGTTGGGCAATGACGAACCCGTCGCCGCCGTTGTTGCCGGTCCCGCAGACCGCCACGATGCGCCGCGCCCGAGGCCACTGGCGGCGCAGCGCCCGGTAAGCGGCGTTGCCCGCGCGCTCCATCAGGGTCAGGCCGGGTACGCCGAGGTCGTCGATCACCGCCCGGTCCAGCCGGCGGACCTGCTCCGCGGTGTACAGTGCTGTCGGCAGCTCCGTTTCCATGGCGGGCATTATAGAACGGTCGGCGCCGGGCCCTGAAGCCGGAACCGTCGCGCCAAGCCGCAGATCCCATACCGATCCCCAAAGCAACGGCGCAGCGATGACGGTGACGAAGCGGGCGGGACGTCGTGCCAGGTCTCGGCGTCACGGCGTGGCGGCGCCAGTATCAAGCGAGCACAACGCCGGATTGGCCGCCAGATGAATCCATGGCCGTGTCGTGGATCGAGAGACAGGCGGGTTAAAATGCCGCCATGGAAACCGCCCGCTCGCCACATACTCCGGAGATGACCGAGCTGGCCGCCCGTATCAAGCGGTGGGCCCGCCAGCTGGGCTTCGACGACGTGGGCATCACGGAGCCGCGCCTCGGGCAGGACGAAGCCCGGCTGGTGCGCTGGCTGCAGCGCGGGCATCAGGGCGACATGGGCTATATGGGCCGCCATGGCGTCAAGCGGGCGCGGCCGGAGCGGCTGGTGCCCGGCACCCGGCGCGTCGTCTCGGTTCGTATGGACTACACCACGCCGCAGACGCCCGACACCGGCCGCGTCCTCGGAGACCGGCTGCGCGCCTTCATCGCGCGCTATGCGCTGGGTCGCGATTACCACAAGCTCATGCGCAAGCGCCTGCAGGCGCTGGCAGGACGCATCGAGGCGGAGACTGGACCGTTCGGCTACCGGGCGTTCGTCGACAGCGCACCGGTGCTGGAGAAGGCCCTGGCCCGCGACGCCGGACTGGGCTGGATCGGCAAGAACACGCTGCTGCTCAGCCGCCAGGCAGGGTCCTATTTCCTACTGGGGGAGCTGTTCACCAACCTGCCGCTGCCAACGGATGCGGCCGGCGGCGAGCACTGCGGCAGCTGCCGCGCCTGCATCAGCGAGTGTCCCACCGGAGCTATCGTGGGGCCGTACCAGCTGGACGCCCGGCGCTGCATCTCCTACCTGACCATCGAGCACCACGGATCCATACCGGAAGCGCTGCGGCCTTACCTGGGCAACCGCATCTTCGGGTGCGACGACTGCCAGGCCGCCTGTCCGTGGAACCGGTACGCCCGGCCTACGGACGAGGCCGACTTCCGGCCCCGGCACGGGCTCGATACGGCCGACCTGGTCAGCCTATTTCGCTGGTCGGAGGCGGAGTTCCTGCAGCGCACGGAGGGCTCGGCCATTCGGCGCCTGGGGCACGAGCGCTGGCTTCGGAACATCGCCGTGGCGCTGGGCAACGCGCCCACCCGGGAAGGCGTGGTCGCAGTCCTGCAGGCGCGCCGGGACCATCCCTCGGCAATAGTTCGGGAACACGTGGAGTGGGCGCTGGCCCGTCACACGGCTGGCTGAGCGCGCCGGCCGTCAGAGCGATCCCCAGTCCTTCAGCCGGGCAACCAGCCCCTCCGTGGAGGAATCCATCTCCTCCGCCGCCGCCGGATCGTCCAGCGCCCTCATCAGATCGCCGGCGAGCTGCTTGCCCAGCTCCACGCCCCACTGGTCGAAAGGGTTGATGCGCCAGATCACCGCCTGGACGAAGGTGCGGTGCTCGTACAGTGCAAGCAGCCGGCCCAGACTGCGCGGCGTCAGCGACCGCATCAGCAGCGTATTGGAGGGCCTGCCGCCGGGGCAAACGCGGAACGGCAGCAGCGCCTCGATGCGCTCCTCATCCAGCCCTTCCCGCTCCATCTCCCGGCGTGCCTCGCGCTCGTCGCGGCCGAGCATCAATGCCCGGCTCTGGGCCATCAGGTTGGCCAGCAGCTGGCGCTGGTCGCCCCAGCCGCCGGAGACGTCCTCGCCCACGCCGACGAAGTCCACGGGGATCATGTAGGTCCCCTGATGGAGGGCCTGGAAGAAGGCGTGCTGGGCGTTGGTCCCCGTCTGCCCCCAGACCGAGGGCGCCGTGGAATGGTCGACGGACCGCCCGTCCCGGCCGACCCGCTTGCCGTTCGACTCCATTTCCAGCTGCTGGAGATAGTTCGGCAGCAGACGCAGGCGGTCCGTGTAGGGCACCACCGACCGGTCAGGGATACCGAAGCCGTTGGCGTACCAGATACCCAGCAGCGCCATGACTGCCGGCATGTTCTCCGCCAACGGGGCGCCTCGGAAATGCTCGTCCATGGCAGCGGCCCCGGCCAGCAGATCGGTGAACGCATCCATGCCGAGGGCGATGGCCACCGACAGGCCGACTGCGGACCAGAGGGAGTAGCGGCCGCCAACCCAGTCCCATAGCGGCACCACCCGCCCCGGATCGAGCCCCAGCGCCTCGACCCGGTCCGGCCGCGCGGTGACGGCCAGGAAACGTTCCCGCACCGCATGCTCCGACAGTCCCGCGGCGGCCAGCCAGGCCCTGGCCCGCTCGAAATTGATGCGGGTCTCCAGGGTGCCGAAGCTCTTCGACACCACCAGGAACAAGGTGCTTTCCGGCCGGCAGGCCGCGAGCGTGCGACGCAGCTCCACGCCGTCCAGGTTGGCGACGAAGTGCACCCGCGGGGCACCTTCCGGGGCCTGGTCGCCCAAGGCGTCCACCAGCAGGCGCGGTCCCAGGTCCGAGCCGCCGATGCCGAGGTTGACCACATCGGTCACCGGATCGCCGGCGCCGCCGAAATAGCGTCCGCCGCGCACCGCTTCGCTGATCTCCCGCATCCGGCTCAGCACCTCGGCGACGGCACCGCCCACATCCATGCCCTCCAGCCGGGGCGCCTCGGCGGGGTTCTGCCGCAGCGCGGTGTGCAGCGCGGGCCGCCCTTCGCTGCCGTTCACCGTCTCCCCGGCGAACAGCGCCTCGCGCCAACCCGCCAGGTCGGCCTCTTCGGCCAGCGAAGTGAGCAGATCCATCGTTTCGCCGGTTATCAGGTTTTTGGAATAGTCGAGGAGCAGGTCATCGTCCCCGATGGAAAACCGATGGAAACGGTGCGGGTCACGCTCGAACAGATTGCGCAGCGACAGGCCCGACAGGACTCGCCGGTGCTGCATGAGTGAGATCCAGCTCGGTGAGGCCTTGAAGCCGTCCATCGCACACTCCTTATTTCGACGGGGACCGACAGGACGTACCTTGGGGATACGACCGGCATTCTACTAGGCCCGCCGCACGAAGTGTCACGTTGGCGTGATGCGTGATACCGGAGACCGACCCGGCCCTCGGCATGGCAAGCGGTCATGACCGTCATGGGCGCCACGCCGGAAAAGCGAGAGAATAGGGTGACGAAGGGACGCACGCCAAGACTATCCTTTCCGGGCGTGCGGCCCAGCAGGGTAGTATGCCGCCTCCTGGAACCTTTCGATGCATGGAGTGAGCTTATGGCGCCTTCTCTGCACGGCGTTACGGTGGCGCTGCCGGAAACCCGCGAGCTGGATCTATTCGCCGCTATGCTGGAGGAACGCGGCGCGACGACTTGGCGCTGCCCGCTGGTCAGCATCGTCGACACCCCGGACCGGGGCGGCGTGGAGCGGTGGCTGCGAGAAGTGACCGACAATGGGCTCGACTGGCTGGTCCTGCTCACCGGCGAAGGGCTGCGGCGGTTATTGGGCGTCGCCGATGACATGGGCTTGCGGGAACGTTTCGTCGTCACCCTGGAGACCGCCCGGCTGCTGACCCGCGGGCCCAAGCCGGGACGGGCGCTGCGGGAGATCGGTCTGCGCAGCGACGTGGCGGCGGATGAGCCGACCACCGACGGCGTCATCGCGACCCTGCGCCGGGAGACGCTCGAGGGTCTGCGGGTCGGCGTGCAGCTCTATGGACAACCCAACCCCAGGCTCGTCGAGTTTCTCTCCGGGGCGGGCGCCGCGGTATTGACCGTCGCACCGTACGTCTATGCCTCAGCCGCCGATGACACGCGGGTGGCGGAGCTCATCGACGCCCTGGGTGCGGATCGCATCGATGTGCTGGCCTTCACCAGCAAGTCCCAGGTGGATCGGCTGTTCAAGGTGGCCGAGACCGCCGACCACAGCGCGAAGCTCCTGGAGGGTCTGCAGCGTACTGCCATCGCCGCCGTCGGCCCCATAGTGGCGGAGGCGCTGAGGGAGCGGGGCGTGGAGCCAGCCCTGATGCCGGAGCAGAGCTACTTCATGAAGCCCCTGGTGCGGGAGATCGCGGCGAAGTTTGCCCGGCCGTGACGTCACCCCGTCCGCGGGTGTTCGTCCCCGCTGCCGGCCCCAGCCGCGGCTCAGGCAACCTGCAGCGGAGCGGACAACCCTATATTGCAGGGCAGCATATGTCGGGAAGGGCGTAAATATACGGATTCAACCGCCGCCGTTCAATCGGACTTCCAGGTTGTCGATGAGGCGCGCCGCGCCCAGCCGCGCGGCGGTGAGTATGACCAAGGCCCGGTCGCCCGCATCCGGCCTGCCCAGATCGGCCTGCCGCCGGATGCTGAAATAGTCGGTACGGAAGCCCTTGCGGTCCAGCCGCTCCCGCCCCCACTGCTCCAGGGCTTCGATCTCCCACTCGCCGGCCTGCAGCCAGTCGGCGGCCTGCCGCAGCGTTGCATGGATTTCGGCCGCCGTTTCCCGCTCCGCCGGCTGCAGGTAGGCGTTGCGCGAGCTGCGCGCCAGGCCGTCCGCCTCGCGCACGGTATCCACTCCGATGACCTGCACCGGGAAGTTCAGGTCCCGGACCATGCGCCGGATGACCGTGAGCTGCTGGTAATCCTTCTTGCCGAACACGGCCAGATCCGGAGCGACCATGTTGAACAGCTTGGCCACCACGGTGGCGACACCCGCGAAGTGCCCGGGACGGAACTCACCGCAGAGGATGTCGGAGAGCCCGGCCACCTGCACCCGGGTGGTGATGCCGACGCCGTCGGGGTAGACCTCGTTGACGGACGGGGCGAACACGGCGTCCACGGACAGCGGCAGAAGCTTCCGGCAGTCCTCGTCCAGCGTCCGCGGATAGCCGTCGTAGTCCTCGCCCTCGCCGAACTGGAGCGGGTTCACGAAGACGCTGACCACCACCCGGTCGCTGCGGGCCCGCGCCTCCCGGACCAGCGCCAGATGGCCATCGTGCAAGCTGCCCATGGTCGGCACCAGACCCACCTCGAGACCCTGGTGATGCCATTCCCGAACCTGCTCCCGCAGCTCGGTCAGATGGTTGATCGTGTGCATTGATGTGTCTGCCCAGTGTCGAAATTCAGCGCGGCCCGGCCGTCCTCAATAGCAGTGTTCCTCGGCGGGAAACTGGCCGCGTTTGACCGCCCCCACGTAGGCCTCCACCGCACCCTGAACCGAGCCCGACCCGGCCATGAAGTCCTTGCAGAAGCGCGGCATCCGGCCCGGCATCATACCCAGCATGTCCTGCAGCACCAGGATCTGGCCGTCGCAGGACGGCCCTGCGCCGATACCGATGACGGGGATCTCCAGACGGCTGGTCAGGGCACCTCCGAGCGAGGCCGGGACGCACTCCACAAGCAGGGCGTCGGCACCGGCCTCCTGGAGCCCCTGGGCAGCCTGCAGGATCCGATCGGCCGCCGCCGTGTCCTTGCCCTGCACGCGGTAACCACCCATCTTGTGGACCATCTGCGGCTGCAGGCCGATATGCGCGCAAACCGGAATGCCGGTGGCGGACAGCGCGGCCACGGTGCCGGCCAGCTCGTCGGCCCCCTCCAGCTTGATCATGTGGGCGCCGCCCTCCTTCACCAGCCGCCCGGCGTTGACCAGCGCATCCGCCTCGGCGGCGTAGCTCATGAAAGGAAGGTCCGCCATCAGCAGCGCCCGGCGGCGCCCGGCGGCAACGCAGCGCGTATGGTAGATCATCTCGTCCACGGTCACCGGCAGGGTGGTCTCCCGGCCCTGGACCACCATGCCCAGGGAGTCGCCCACCAGGATCAGATCCACCCCCGCGCGGTCCAACACGGTCGAGAAGGCATAATCATAAGCCGTCAGGCAGGCGATGGCCTCGCCCTCGGTCTTCATGCGCCGCAGCTGGGATAGGGTTACCGGCTTGTCGTACGGGGCGGCATTTCCACTGTTCATGGACGACCTCTCACAGCGGGGGCGGGCCGTTGGGACCCCGTCAACAGGCGGCCCGCATGACGGAAAACCTTACTTTACAGCGCAAAAGGAGACGGGTTGAAGTAGTGCCGGCCGCTGCGGATCTCCTTGATCCGCTCCAGCAGAAGGGCGTATTCCCTGTCGTTGTCCACCGGGTTGATACCGGACGTGTTGACGATCAGCAGCGGCGCATCGTCATAGTGGTAGAAGAAGCGGATATACGCCTCGCTCAACCGCTCCAGGTAGCCCGGGGCCATGCCCTGCTCGTAGCGGATACCGCGCTTGCTGATGCGCTCCTGCAGGGTTTCCACCGGCGCCTGGAGGTAGACCACCAGGTCGGGCCTCGGGACGGTCAGTGCCAGCTCCTGGTAAACCCGGTCGTAGAGGGCCATCTCGTCGCTGTTGAGGTTCAGCTCGGCGAACACCCGGTCCTTCTCGAAGAGGAAATCCGCAACCATGCGCGGGCGGAACATGTCCGTCTGCCGCAGCGCGCGGAGCTGCTCGGCGCGCTGCAGCAGGAAATAGAGCTGGGCGGGGAACGCGCCGTCGCGCGGGTTCTGATAGAAGCGTTCCAGAAAGGGGTTGTCCTCCGCGCGCTCCAGCAGCAGCTCGGCGCCGAAGCTCTCCGCCAGCCGGCGCGTCAGGCTCGTCTTGCCGACCCCGATGGGCCCCTCGACAACGACGTATCCCGGTATCCGCTCGGTCATTCCGCTCCGATCCGTCCCGATGCTTCCGCGATGGGCCGCAGACCGCGACCGTCCACCCGGGCCTTGAGCGCCTCCACGGGACCGTAACCGGGCACGTCGAGGCGCGGCGCGAGCTCCGCGAGAGGATACAGTACGAAGGCCCGCTCGTGGAGCCCGGGATGGGGCAGCGTCAGGCGCGGCAGCCGCAGCCGCGCATCCCCCCAGAGCAGCAGGTCCAGATCCAGGCGGCGCGGCCCCCAGCGGCGACCGCGCCGCCGGCCTTGCATACACTCCACCGCCAGCAGCGCGTCCAGCAGCAGCAGTGGGTCCAATGCCGTGTCCAACGCGGCCACCGCGTTGACGTAGTCCGGCTGGTCCTGGGGCCCCATCGGGGGGTTCGCGTAAAGGCCGGAGGCCCCCGCCAGCCAGGTCAGCGGCACCCGGCTCAGAGCATGCAGGCCGGCCCTGACCTGCTCGGCGGGCTCGTCGAGGTTGCTGCCCAGGCCGACATAGGCGCGCACCCAGCCCACCCCGCAGCCATCCGCCCCCGCCATGGCTCAGCCGGAGGTATCGGACTTCGATCGGCGACCGCGCCGCCGGCGCCGGCGAGGGGGTGCCTGGTCACCGCTCTGCGGCTGGCCGTCGCCCTCCTCGCCGCGTTGGGCCTCGGTCCACCAGTCGGCTGCCTCCTGCTCGACCTCGTGCACCTCGGCGCGCAGCAGGAGAAAGTCGTAGGCCGCGCGGAAGCGGGGGTGGCTCAGCAGCCGCAGCGCCCGCCTGTTGCGCCGCTCCAGGCGCGGTTGCAGGTTCCAGATCTCGCGCATGGGCACGCCGAAACGCTTGGGCAGCGTCACGCGCTGCAGCTGGGCCTCGTGCACCTCGCGGCCCGCCTCCTGCACGGCCACATTCGGGCTGCGGGCCTCGTCGTCCATGAGCTCGCCCATTTGCTCCCGCACCACCGGCCACAGCAGGGCAGCGAAGATGAAGGCCGGCGTCACCGGCTTGCCCTCGGCGATGCGCCGGTCGGTGTTGTCCAGCGCCCGGGAAATGAAGGCCAGCGCCGTGCCATGTTCGTCGCGGTCGAGGCTCGCCTCGGTCTGCGGAAACAGCACCGCGAACAGGCCGTGGTGGCGCAGCATCTCGAAGGTCTCCAGCCCCATGCCGCCGAGCAGCAGCTTGAGCACCTCGTCGAACAGCCGCGCCGGCGGGACCTGCTCCAGGAGCGGCGCCATCTCGGGCAGGGGCCGCGCCGTCTCCTCTTCCAGCCGGAAACCGAGCTTCACGGCGAAGCGCACCGCGCGCAGCATGCGCACCGGGTCCTCCCGGTAGCGGACTCCCGGATCGCCGATCAGGCGGATGAGTCCCCGCTCCAGGTCGGCCATGCCGTCCACATGGTCGACGATGGAGAAATCCGCGATGTTGTAGTAGAGCGCGTTGACGCTGAAATCCCGCCGGAAAGCGTCCTCCTCCAGCGTCCCGTAAACGTTGTCGCGGACGATGCGGCCGTCCTCGAACGCTACGGCGGCGGCGTCGCCCTCCGGGGCTTCGTCGGCGCTGGGGTCGTGCAGGGCGCGGAACGTGGCAACCTCGATGATTTCCGGACCGAAATGGACATGGGCGAGGCGGAAGCGGCGGCCGATTAGCCGGCAGTTGCGGAACAGCGCCTTGACCTCCTCGGGATGGGCGTCGGTGGCCACGTCGAAGTCCTTCGGCTCGCGCCCCAGCGACAGGTCGCGGACACCGCCCCCCACGAGATAGGCTTCAAAGCCCGCGTTCTTCAGTCGGTACAAAACCTTCAGCGCGTTGTCGCTGATATTGGCGCGCGATATCCGATGATCGGATCGCGGAATGATTGCAGCTTCGATTGGCTTGGCCTCTGGACCGGACACGGGTAATGGCTTGTGCGACAAAAAAGACTGCGTATAATACCACCCCCGACGCGGGGCGACACAGCACAGCCTATCAGGCAGCGGCCGCGCCGCGAAATCAGCGGACACGACACCGGCTCCCATCGTCTAGTGGTTCAGGACGCCGCCCTCTCAAGGCGGTAACCGGGGTTCAAATCCCCGTGGGAGCGCCAAAC
>Ga0102944_1000827_pt1 | contig 22339 bp, 19 predicted proteins | sample SalPonD_shore_MG_FD_78172 | JGI IMG/M metagenome (GOLD analysis project Ga0102944, IMG submission 78172) | Salt pond soil microbial communities from South San Francisco under conditions of wetland restoration - Salt Pond MetaG... | ecosystem: Environmental > Aquatic > Marine > Intertidal zone >...
ACCACGACGCGAAGGTGGGCGTGCCCGTGTGGTTCTGGCGCTCGGTGAACAACAGCTTCAACGGCATGGCCGTCGAGTGCATGATCGACGAGCTCGCCCACCTGGCCGGGAAGGACCCCTACCAGTACCGCCACGACCTGCTGGCGGACGCTCCCATCCACCGGAGGGTCCTGGACCTGGCGGCGGAGAAGGCGGGCTGGGGGAAGAGCCTTCCCTCCGGCAGGGCACGGGGGATCGCCGTGTTCAAGTCCTTCGAGACCCACGTGGCCCAGGTGGCCGAAGTCTCCCTCCAGGACGGCAAGCCGCGCGTCCACCGCGTGGTGGCCGCCGTCGACTGCGGGCCCACGGTGAACCCCTCGATCATCGAGGCGCAGATCCAGAGCGCCATCGTGTACGGCCTCACGGCCGCCCTGTACGGGAAGATCACGATCCAGGACGGCCGGTGTCAGCAGGGGAACTTCGACGACTACCTCATGCTCCGCATCGACGAGATGCCGGAGGTGGAGGTGCACGTCGTCGAGGACTCCGACGCCGACCAGGGCGGCATCGGCGAGCCGGGGACGCCCCCGATCGCCCCGGCCGTGTGCAACGCGCTGCGGGCGCTCACCGGGAAGCCGATCCGGAGCCTGCCGATCCAGGTCTGAGGCGAAGCTCCTTCCGGGCGCCCGACGCGAAGCGACCCGTCCCTCCCGGGGCGGGTCGTTCGCGTTCGGGGGCCGCGCGGGCCGGAAGGGCGTCCCCTACCCTCCCTGCTGCGTCTCCCGCCTGGCCTTCTCCTCCCTCAGGTCCTGCGTGATCCTGAGGCTGCAGAAGCTCGGCCCGCACATCGAGCAGAACTTGGCCGAGAGCGAGCCGGCGCCCGAGAGGGTCTCGTCGTGGTAGGAGCGCGCGGTGACGGGGTCCAGCGCCAGGTGGAACTGGTCCTCCCACCGGAACTCGAAGCGCGCCTTGCTGAGCGCGTCGTCCCACTCCCGCGCCTTCGGGTGGCCCTTGGCCAGGTCGGCGGCGTGGGCCGCGATCCTGTAGGCCATGACCCCCTGCTTCACGTCCTCGCGGTCGGGGAGCCCCAGGTGCTCCTTCGGGGTCACGTAGCACAGCATGGCGGTCCCCATCCACCCGATCATGGCCGCCCCGATGGCGCTCGTCATGTGGTCGTAGCCGGGCGCCACGTCGGTGGTGAGGGGCCCGAGCGTGTAGAACGGCGCCTCGTGGCACCACTCGAGCTGCTTCTCCATGTTCTCGGCGATCCGATGCATGGGGACGTGGCCGGGCCCCTCGCACATGACCTGGACGTCGTGCTCCCGGGCCACCTCGACCAGCTCCCCCTGCGTCTTCAGCTCGGCGAACTGCGGGACGTCGTTGGCGTCGGCGATCGCGCCGGGCCGCAGCCCGTCCCCGAGCGAGAAGGCCACGTCGTAGAGGGCCAGGATCTCGCACAGCTCCTCGAAGTGCGTGTACAGGAAGTTCTCCTTGCCGTGCACGACGCTCCAGTGGGCCATGATCGAGCCGCCGCGGCTCACGATGCCGCCGATGCGCTCGTCGGTGGCCTTCACGTGGTCCCGGAGCACGGCCGCGTGCACGGTGACGTAGTCGACCCCCTGCTCGGCGTGCTCGATCAGGGTGTCCCGGTACACCTCCCAGGTCAGGTCGGCGGGATCGCCGCCCACCTTCTCTATGGCCTGGTAGATGGGGACCGTCCCCACGGGGACCGGCGAGTTCCTGAGGATCCACTCGCGGGTGGCGTGGATGTCCTCCCCCGTGGAGAGGTCCATCACCGTGTCGGCGCCCCACAGGACCGCGCGGCGGAGCTTGGCCACCTCCTCGTCGATCGAGGAGGCGACGCGCGAGTTCCCGATGTTGGCGTTGATCTTGACCTTGAAGCGCCGGCCGATGAGCATCGGCTCGAGCTCGGGGTGGTTGACGTTGGAGGGGAGGATGGCCCGGCCGCGGGCGATCTCCTCGCGCACCACTTCGGGCTCCATCCCCTCGCGGATGGCCGCGAACTCCATCTCCGGCGTGACGATGCCGGCCCGGGCGTAGGCCGCCTGTGTGGGCGTGCCGGTCCCGCGCAGGACCCGCTCGCGGCGGATGGCGTCCGGCACCTTGGCGCGCTGCTCCTCCGGGACCGCCGTGCTGCGCGCGATCTCCTCCACGTCACCCCGCTCCCGGATCCACGGCTCGCGCGTGCGGGGGAGCCCATCGCGCGGGTCCCGGCCCTGCGGCCCGCTCGTGTCGTACAGCCGGACCGGGGACTCGTCCCCCGAGAGCTCGACCTCGCGGGCGGGGACCCTGACGCCGCGGGAGCCCTCGACGTAGACCTTGCGGGACGCCGGGTAGGCGGTCTCGAAGCTCTCGTCGGACTGGAGGTCGGGACGGGGATCCGCCGGGCGGGAATCGGCCTCGCGGACGTCGCTGTCTCGGGCGGTACGGGTGCTGGTGGACACGGCCTGCGCCTCCTGTGTTGCCGGACGCCCCTCGGAAGGGGGGCGAGGCCGGCGGCGCGGTCGGGCCGTGCGCGAGCCCGGGTCGAGCCGTTGGCCGCGCTCCCTACGCCGGTGTGATCCGGTTCAGGTTCCGAGGGACTCTCTCAATCCGCCCGCCCTCCGGCGGGGGATACCCCTGGCGGCGTGGAGGAAGCTACCGGGTCCGCGGACGCGCCTCAAGCGCGCGGCGGGCGCGGACGTGCCCGAGCGAGCCGAGGGCCCGGGGGAGCGCCGCGGGCGCCCGCCTTCCGCGCCGATCAGCTCGCGGACGGCGCCATGCGCTGGCGCAGCGCCTCGATCACGCCTCCGATCTGTCCGCTGAGGAGCACCCGCCACCCGTCCGGGGACCGCTTCAGGCTGACCACGTCCATCTTGGAGATGGAGAGTCCGGTCGTGTCGCCCATGCCGATCCGCACGACCACGTGGAGGACGCTGTCCCCCTCGGCCACGGTGCCGACCGGGTCCCCGTGCAGGGTCCCCATGACGCTGGCCAGCCCGGGCTGCGCCCGGAACAGGCCCGAGAGGAACCGCGCGGTGACCTCCTCGGCGTCCAGCTCCGCGAAGCCGGCGCTGTCGACACCGAACATCTGCTGCGTGAAGCTCTGGCTCCCCTGCTTCGAGGCGAGGAGCTGCATGAGGTCCCGGATCTGGGTGCGGGCCTCCGGGTGCATGAGGTGGGCGGCCGTGTCGTAGCGCGCCTGTCCCAGCGCCGCCAGGTACCGCCCCGCGATCGCCTCCGCGGAGTCGGAGGCCGCGGACGAGCCGGCGCCCCCCGACCCCGATGGGCCGCCGCACGCCGCCGCGAGCCAGGCCAGCGGAGCGAGCAGGAGGAGGCAGGCGAGCGTCCAGGATCGGGCACGTCGGGTCCGGAGCATGTCTCACCTCGGTCGAAGTCGGGACGGCGCGGCGCGGATGGACCGGACGCGGGTCCGTGAGACCCCCCTCACCACCGCGCACCCGGCAGCGCGTCGAACGCGATCAGGATGGGCCCAGCGGGGTCAGCCGCGCCAGGAAGCTCCCGTCCTCCTCCTCGAGCACGACCCGGGAGGCCCAGCCCCGCTCCTCGGCCACGGCCGCCAGGGAGTCGGGGTCCACGTACAGCTCCGGGAAGGGCGCGCCGCGCTCTCCCCCGAAGCCGAGCTGGATCTGCACCTCGCCCACGTAGCGGCCGTCGTCGCGCTGCCAGAAGGGGACCCGGGCCCCCGTCGGCCGGAGGTCGGCCGAGTCCAGGAGGAGCCGGCCGTCCGGCGAGGTCACGTCCAGGAGGTGCTCCAGGAGGTCGCCCAGCCCCTCCAGGGTCCCGGCCAGGCCCGCGCCGTTCATGAGCATGAGCACCGTGTCGAAGGGCCCGCCCGCGAACTCGAAGGCGTCGGCGCGCACCACCTTCCGCACCCCGCGCTCCCTCAGGATCCGGCAGGCCTCCGGGTCGCTCTCCACCGCCACGACCTCGAGCCCCCGCTCCTGGAGCGCCAGGCTGTGCACGCCGGTCCCGGCCCCGAGATCGAGGACCCGCCCCCGGCACCGCTCCAGGGCCTCCCGCTCGAAGGAGTAGAAGTCCGCCGCCCCCCGGAAGAAGACCTCCACCGGGATCTCCTCGTGCTCGCCCAGGTCGGACCACATCTCGATCTGCGCGGCCCGGTCGCCGTCCTGGTAGGCCCGGAGCGCCCGGCCGTACGGTCCGCTCGCGTATCGCTCCACCCGATCTCCCCTCGTGCATCGGCGTCTCCCGCCCCTCCGGCCGGCGCGCCGCGGTCGCGGCCGCCCGCGAGACACAACGTGGCCCTCCCGCCGTGCTGACACTAGGATGGGGGCGCCGGCGGGAGAGCCCCGCCGCGAACCGGCGGAGCGGCGCCGGGAGGCCGGACCCCCGCCGCCCACAGCAAACCGTGGAGGCGCCAGCCAGCGTGGACCCCATCCTCGTCACCCTGTTCGCCTCAGGCGGCGCGGCCGCGACCGCGGCGCTCGGCGTCCTCCCGGTTCGCGGCCGCGAGGACGTGCCCGAGGCGTGGATCGGCTGGGCCAACGCCCTGGCCGCGGGCATGATGCTGGGGACGGCCTTCGCGCTCGGGGTCGCCGAGGGTGAGGCGGCGGTCCCCGCGGCCCTCGGCGCGGTCGCGGGCATCCTGTTCATCGCGTGGACCCACGCGGTCACCGGGACGGAGGACCTCGAGCTCAACCAGCTCGACGAGAAGGACCCGGTGTACGGCTACCGGATCGCGCTCGTCCAGACCCTGCACGCCGGCTCGGAGGGGATCGCTATCGGCGCCGCCATGGCCGTGAGCCTCTCCTTCGGGCTGTTCACCGCGGCCACCATGGCCGTGCACAACATCCCCGAGGCCACGGTCCTGGCCGCGGTGCAGAAGGGCCGCGGCACGCGCCTCCCCGGCGCGGCGCTCCAGGCGGTGGCCACCAACGTCCCCCAGGTCTTCGTCGCGGTCTCCACGTACGCCGTGGTGGCCGCGGCGCCCGGGCTCCTCTCCTGGACCCTGGGGCTGGCGACCGGGATGCTGGCCAACCTCGTCCTGGTCGAGCTCCTCCCCGAGAGCTACCGGCAGGCCGGCCACACGAGCATCGCGGTGGTCACGAGCGCGGCCCTGGCCATGGTCGTGCTCCTGAACGCGTGGGCGCTGTAAGCATGCGCGCCGCGAGCCCCGCCACAGGGCGCACCCCGTGAACGACATCGTCCTGGTCGCCCTCTACGGCCTCATCACGGCCCTGGCCACGGGCCTCGGCGCCCTCCCCTTCGCGTTCGTGAAGGCGGTGTCGAGGCGGACCGAGGCGCTGGCCAACGCGCTGGCCGCGGGGCTCATGCTGGGCGCCTCCTTCGGCCTCCTGGCCGAGGGGAGCCAATACGGTGCATGGCAGACCGTGGTCGGCGCCAACGCCGGCCTCCTCTTCGTGCTCCTCGCCCACCGGTGGATCGGGCACGAGGACGTCTCCTTCGGCGAGGTCACCGGGGCGGGCGCGCGGAAGATGCTCCTCATCGTCCTCGTGATGACCGTCCACTCCTTCTCCGAGGGCGTGGCCGTGGGGGCGGCGTTCGGGGGCGGGACGGAGCTGGCGTTCCTGATCACGGTGGCCATCGCCGTGCACAACATCCCGGAGGGCCTGGCCATCAGCGCCGTCCTCCGCCCCGAGGGGGAGAGCGTGCTCTCCTGCGCCGGCTGGAGCATCTTCTCCTCGCTCCCGCAGCCGCTCATGGCCGTGCCCGCCTACCTCCTGGTCGAGACGGTGCGCCCGGCCCTGCCCTACGGGGTGGGGTTCGCGGCCGGCGCCATGGTGTTCATGGTCTTCCTGGAGCTCCTCCCCGAGGCGTTCGAGGATGCGCCGCGCTGGAGCATCGGGCTCCTGACGAGCTCGTCCATGGCCGCCATGCTCCTCTTCCAGCGCCTCCTGTGACTGGAAGACGGAACGCGGCCTTGCCCGGAGCGCCGCGGGGCCCTGATCTTCGCCTCCGGGCTCGCGAGTCGAGCACACGAACCAGGAAGTCGACATGCACCCACCAGCCTCCCGCTTCCCACGACCGGATCCCACCCCCGCGGATCGGCGACGGCGCCGGGCTCGCGGAGGCCTCCTCCTGGCCTCGGCGCTCGCGGTAGCCGCGGCGGTGCCCGGCCGCCTGACCGCCCAGAGCACCGATACGGAGCGGCAGGCCGCCTCCGACATCCTCCAGCGCATCGACTCGCTGGAGGCGGAGCTCGGGCCGACCGAGACCGCCCGGCGCCTGGCCACCCGCGAGGACCCGGGCCGCGACGCCGTCCTGGCTCGCGTCCGGGAGCTGTGGAACGGATCGATGCGGGACCTGTCGGATTGGATCGGCCACCACCCGGAGGTCGGGTGGCACGAGTTCCAGGCCGTCGACACGCTCACCGCCGCGCTGCGCGACTACGGCTTTCGGGTGGAGACGGACGTGGCCGACATGCCGACCGCGTTCGTGGCCACCTGGACCTCGCCGGCCGGCTCGGACGGGCCGACCCTCGGGCTCATCGGGGAGTACGACGCGCTGCGCGGCACCAGGGGCGCCTTCCACGGTGACCAGCACAACGCCCAGACGCCCGTCGCGATCGCGGCCGCCCGGGCGCTGGCCGAGCACATGGCCTCCGCGAAGCTGGCCGGACGGATCGTCATCTTCGGCACGCCGGCCGAGGAGACCGACCCGCCGGCCAAGACGATCCTGGAGCGGGCCGGCGTGTTCGAGGGGACGGACATCCTCGTGCGCAGCCACAGCCTGGACCACACCCAGAGGGCCCGCCCCGGGTTCGGCGTCTGCTGCCTCAACATCGACGCGGTCAAGTACATCTTCACGGGCCGGCCGGCCCACCAGCTCGCCTCCTGGAACGGGCGGAACGCGCTCGAGGCGGCCGTCCAGTTCTACTCGGCGGTGGACCACCTCCGCTCCACCTGGCGGCCGGAGCACCGGGTCCAGGGGATCATCCCGGAGGGCGGCGCGGCGCCCAACGTGGTCCCCGACCGGGCCGTGGTCGATTACTTCGTCCGCTACCCGGACGACGTCTATCTGGAGCACATCGCCCGCATGATGCGGGAAGCGGCCGAGGGGGCGGCGCAGATGACCGGCACGGAGGTGGAGATCCGACGTTACGGGGAGTTCCGCGACGGGATCGCCACCGCCACGCTCGAAGAGCTCTTCTGGGCCTACGCCGACGAGCTGGGAGCTCCCGGCCTGGTGCCCGAGAAGGGACGCCCGGCCGGCTACGAGGAGACCGGCTGGGTGAGCCGGGACATTCCGGGGGTCGGGATCACGGTGCGCAGCTCCTCGCATGCGAACCACACCTACGGGATGCTCGAGGACGCCTTCGGGGACATCGGCCACCGCGGCTTCCTGCTCGACGCCCAGATCGAGGCCGCCATTCTCTACGATTTCCTCACCCGGCCCGAGTTCCGCCGGAAGGTCGAGGAGGAGCACCGGACGCTCGCGGGCCTCCAGGATCGATACGAGCGGGCGCTCCGGCGCGTGTACGCGCCCGAGATCGGAGCCGACACGGCCCTCTCGCGCGAGAGCCGGATGGAGATGGAGATCCCCCGGGTGGAGCGGCCGAAGGACGGAGGGTCCTGACGATCCCCGGCGCCGCCCGGGACGGCGGCCCCGGGGGCGAGGGCTCCGCTGCGTCGGGCGTCCGCCGTCCCCCCGGGACCGTCCCCGACCTGCCGCCGGACCTGGATCCGGAGCTCCTCCGCCAGCTGGCGGACCGTCACGGGACCCCGCTCTACGTCACCGACGCCGGCGTGGTCCGGGACCGGTGGAGCCGGCTCCGCGCCGCCTTCCCGGAGGCGGAGATCCACTACGCGGCCAAGGCCAACACCAACCCCGCCCTCCTCCGCGTGCTCCGCGAGGAGGGGGCCGGGCTCGACGCCGTCTCGGAGGGGGAGGTCGTGGCGGGCCTGCGGGCCGGCTTCCCGCCCGAGGCCATCACCTACACGGGCGTCTTCCCCTCGGACGAGGAGCTGGAGGCCGTGCTCGCGCGCGACACGGCGCTGAACGCCGACTCGGAGCACGACGTCGAGCGGATCGCACGGATGGCCCCCGGCCGCGACATCGGCCTCCGTATGAACCCGGGCGTCGGCGCCGGGCACCACGAGCACGTGGTGACGGGCGGGCCCGCGGCCAAGTTCGGGATCCCCGCGGCGCGCATCGGCGGCGCGTGGCGGCGGGCCGCGGCCCTGGGCGTCCGCCCCGCCGGGCTCCACATGCACATCGGGAGCGGGATCTCCGAGCCGGAGATCGTGCGGGAGGCCCTGGCCCGGCTGGCACGGGCCCTGGAGGAGGTCGCGGCGGCCGGACCCGAGCCGCGCTTCGCGGACATCGGCGGCGGGATCCCCGTTCCCTACCTGCCCGGGGAGGCGCCGGCCGACCTGGAGGGGCTGGCGGCCGCCGTGGACGGGGCCCTGGGCCGCGGGCGGCGCCTCGTCCTGGAGCCGGGCCGCTACCTGGTGGCCGAGTCGACGGTCCTCGTGGCCCGGGTGACCGGCATCAAGGAAGGCTTCGTGGGGGTCGACGCAGGGTTCCACACCCTCCTGCGTCCGGCCCTGTACGGGGCCCGGCACCACGTGAGCAACCTCACCCGGCCCGATGCGGAGCCGCTCCGGGTCGACGTGGCGGGTCCGCTGTGCGAGTCGGGGGACCTGCTGGCCCGCGACCGGACGCTCCCCCGCCCCGAGCCGGGGGACCTGCTGGCCGTCCACACGGCCGGCGCGTACGGCTTCTCGATGGCCTCGCGCTACAACTCGAGGCCGCTCCCGGCCGAGGTGCTGGTGGACGGCAGGGAATCGCGCCTGGTGCGCGAGCGGGAGAGCCTCGAGGAGCTGTTCGCGCGGGTGCGGGAGGCCTGAGCCGGAGGGAGCGCAGGCGCGGGACGCCCGGATCGGGCCCCGGCCGGCCCGGCGGCGGGCCCGGCCGCGACCCTCCGAAGCGCCCCGGGAAACAGCGCGGCCGCTGAGAGCGTAGGGAGACCCGGAGGCCGTACGCGCGGGCCGGTTCTTGCCGACGTCGTGCCTGACGCCGAGCTTCGGAGACGACGGCACGCGCCGAGCACTTCACCCCCACGGGAACCGAGCCATGACGCCCAAGGAGTTCGACATACCCGACATCCCGGACATCCCCGGGCTCGACGACGACCCGCCGCCCGGCGGCAAGCGCAAGACCGGAGGCGGCTCCGGGCGGAGCGGGCGGCGCGGCCGGCCCCGCCGCTGGCCGTGGCTCGTGGCGGGGATCGTCCTGGGCATCGCGGGCACGATCTTCCTCCCGGACCTGGTCCGGCCCCACCTCCCCGCCGCCCTGCGCGGATCCGGCACGCGGGTGCGGGGCCTGGTCGTCGAGAAGGGGCGGGACGGCGACAAGCTCCTCCTCACCGTCGACACGCCCGACGGAGCCCTCCTGGCCACCTTCCGGCGGCGCGTGCCCGAGATCGAGCTCCTCGTCGCCCGTGGCGACTCGGTGACCCTGGGCGTCAGCGCCTACCGGCCGTTCGTCGAGGGGCCCGAGCTCCTCGGAGTGCGGAAGCCCGGGGAGGGAGTCGCGGGGGCAGCGGCCGGCCCGAGCGGAGCGCAGGGGGGCGGCGCGGCCGTGCCCGGCTCGACGCGGACGGTACCCGCCGGCTCCACCGCGGCTCCCGGATCCACCGGAGCGGTCCCCTCGGGAGCGCGCGACTCGCTGCCGGCCTCGGACTCGGTTCGCGGGACAGCCCGGGACACCGGGGCGTAGGAGCCCGCCGCCCCCCCCTCGACCGATCCCGGGCGGAGGGGCGGCGCGGACGCGCCCGTCCCCCCATCCCTCCCGGCGCCGCCCGGCGGCGCGAATCCGCCCCGGTCAATTGCATCCCGGATCCGGTATACCATCCGAACGCCTCTCACCCTAGGTTGTATCGATCGGATTCCGCGGCCCTGCGGGAGGGGCCGGGCACGACGACCCGGGAGCGAGCCGAATGCATCCTCCGACAGGCGAGAACGACGCCCCCCTGCTCAAGCGACCTCCCCTCCGGGAACAGATCCGCGAGATCGTCCGAGGCTGGCTCATCAGCGGCGAGCTGAAGCCCGGCTCGGACATCAACGAACGGGAGCTCGCCGAGGAGCTGGGGGCGAGCCGGACGCCCGTCCGCGAGGCGCTCCTCCTCCTCGCGCTCGAGGGCTTCGTCTCGCTGAGCCCGTATCGGGGCTACTTCGTGGCGCCGCTGACGGCCGAGGAAGCCCACCAGCTCTATCCGCTCATCGGGGCGCTGGAGCGCTACGCCCTGCTCCGGGGCGGTCTGCCCGGCCCCGAGGCCAGGGAGGAGATGGATTCGATGGACGCCGACCGCCGCTCCCACTCCGATCCCGGCCAGCACATCGAGCTGGACCGGGCCTGGCACGACGCGCTCCTCTCCGGCTCGGACGACGACGAGGTGCTGAACGAGGAGCTCTCCCGCGTGAAGAACCGCGTCACCCGCTACGAGCAGGCCTTCCAGCGCGAGGCGGAGGAGGTCAAGCAGGCGCTGGAAGAGCACGCCGGGATTCTCGACGCCCTGGACGATGGCGACCTGGACGCCGCCGCGGAGCGTCTCGAGGCCCACTGGCACTCCGCGCTCGCCACCCTCCCCCGGTGGCTCCCCGAGCACGTGGACTGAGGGGAGGAGCCGCAGCCTCCCTCACCGCCCGGACGACGGGCCGTGCGCCCCGGCACGGGGCCGGGACCCGCGGCCCTTAGAACACCCCATCCTACCGGCACGACGCGACCATCTTTGCAAAACGAGGGGCGGCGCCCCCGCCATGCCCGCCCCTGAATTGGACGTCATGGGACCTCATAACACACTGCTGTCTATCGTCTTGTGCTGTATACAAGGCTCTTGTCGCTCGAAGGTACGGCCGATGCGAAATTTTCGAAGCAGCGCCCGATACGACTCCCAGGGCCGCAGCGGTCACCCGCCGACGCCGCCCTGCCTCCCCGCTCCCCCGGAGAACCTGATGCTTCGAGCTCTCTCCAACCTCGCCGAGAAGATCCTGCAGATCATCTCCGACCTCCTGAGCCGCAGCCAGCGCCGGTTCTGGCTGTAGGCGGGTCGGGGGGCCTTGATGCGCGAGCATTTTCGCGTATAGTGGTTTAGTCGTACCAAATCACCGTCCCGCTCCCGGGACGCCCCCGCCCCCCGACCGAGAGGTCCAGGCATGAGAGCCCTCCGCGCCGCATTCCTCGTCGTGCTCGTCGCCGTGGCCGCCCTCGCGGCGGCACGCGAGGTCCGAGCCCAGAACATCGCGCGAACCTACGTCATGGCCCCCGCCCCGGGTCAGGGCCAGGCGTTCGAGAAGGCCCTCACCGCGCACGCCCGGTGGCGGGCGCAGGCGGGCGACCCATGGAACTGGGCCGTCTACCAGGTGGTCGACGGAGAAAGCCTCGGTTCCTTCGTGGTCAGGTCCGGCGGACACACCTGGGCCGACTTCGACGCCTACGATGCCGGCTTCGGCCAGCAGGGGGACGCCCGCTTCAACGCCGACGTGGGCCCCCTCCTCGCGCACATCAGCAGCTCGATCACCCAGGAGGACACCACGCTGGCCCGGATGCCGGAGGGGCCGGAGGGCTACAACCTGGTGCACGTGACCCACTACCACGTGAAGCCCGAGCAGGGTCAGGCGTTCCACGCCCTGCTGGGGAAGATCCACAAGGCCATCGTGGACTCGGACTGGCCGGTCTACTACGTCTTCGCCAACACGGTGAGCGGGCCCGACGGACAGAGCGTCATCATGGCCGGCTTCCACGACAGCTGGGCCGACTTCGCGGAACCCGATCCCTCCTTCGACCGGATGCTCGCCGGCACCTACGGCGAAGAGGAGGCCGGGAAGATGATGAAGTCGTTCGGGGATGCCGTATGGGGCTGGGACAGCATGACGCTGAGATTCCGGCCCGACATGTCGGTGATGCACGAGTCGAACTGACCGCTCGGCCGGGGTCCGGCACCGCGCCGGGCCCCGGCCGTCCCGCCCGGCGCGCGAGGCGGCCCGGCGCCGGGCTCAGCGGGCCCCGCCGCCTTCCGGCTCGAGCCGCCCGGCCCCGGCGGCCTCCCGGGCCGCCCGCGCGAACCGGCCCACGATCTCGCCGGCCGGCTCGATCCGGTCGATGCCCTCGACGCTCTTCCCGGCCTGCCAGTAGTCGCGCTCGCCCGATTCGTCGAGGGAGGCGCGCTTGAGCTGCCACAGGGACTTCAGCGCGTAGATCGTGCGCACGAGGCGCTTGGTCCAGCGGTGCGAGAGCATCCAGCGGGCCAGGGCCCCGGCCTCGGTCCCGACCGCCCGCACGTACGGGGTCTCGATGACGGAGACCGGAACGCCGGTGATCCGCCCGGTGCGGACGATGTCGTCCTCGCCGGCCTCGACGATGGCTCGCTTGTACGGACCGGACGCCCGACATTCTTCGGTCGCGATGAAGCGGGTGCCCATCTGGACCCCGTCGAAGCCCATCCGGAGGGCGTCCACGAAGTCCCCGGGCGTGCCCACGCCACCCGCGCACACGACCGGCACGCCGAGGTCGGAGAGCTCGTCCAGGAGCTCGGCGGCGCCCAGGTCGCCCGGGTGTCCGCCCGCCCGGCGGTTCACCGCGATCAGACCGTCGGCCCCGGCCTCGAGCCCCTTCTCGGCCCACTTCCGCTCCGTGGCGTCGTGGTAGACCACCCCGCCCTCCGCGTGGACCGCCTCGCACACCCAGCGCGGATTGCCCAGGGAAGTCACGAAGAAGCGGACCCCCTCCTCGAGCGCGGTCCGCACCCAACCCTCCATCCGTCTCCTGTAGGCGCGGGAGGATGCTTCGATGAGGGCGTTCATGCCGATCGGACGGGACGTGAGCCGCCGGATGAGCCGGAGGCCCTCGCGGAAGTCGTGACCGTGGACGTAGGTGAGGGAGATGGGCTGGACCACGCCCAGACCCCCGGCCTCGGAGACCGCCGCCACGAGCTCGGGATTCGAGCACGGGTACATGGCGCCGCAGATGAGCGGAACCTCCACGCCGGCGTCCCGCGTGAGGCGGGTGGCGAGCGGATCCGAGCGGCTCACGCCGACCTCGGCGGGGCCAGCCGCCAGGTGGCCCGGACCGTAGCGACCCGGTCGCCCGCATCGTCCCGGATCTCCGCGATCGCCTCGTGTTCGCGCGGCCCGGTCACCTCGCGGACCTCGGTGCGGCACTCCGCCGTCAGCCGGCCCCGGGCCTTCTTCTCGTAGGAGGCCTCGAGCCCGACGACGATCCCGCGGATTCCGGTCGGCAGGGCCGTGAGCGTGGCCAGGCCCGTGACCAGCTCGCCCAGGGTGACCAGCGCCACGGCGTGGATGGAGTCCAGGTGGTTCCGGACGCGCCGCCGGTCGCGCAGCACCGCGCGGACGCGCCCCGGCTCGAGCGCCACGACCCGGGCTCCGATCGTGCCCGAGTAGGGGGCCATCCGGCCCACCAGCCGGCTGAAGAGCCACGGCCCGCCCGGCCAGCGCTCGAGGCGCTGCCACAGGCGGCGGAGTCGGTCACCGGGGGCGTCGTCGGAGCGGCTCACGTTCCTCCAGGCAGGGGTCCCGACCAGTGTAGCGGACGGCCGGCGGCGCGGCACGCGACGGGGTCCCGCGCCCGATGAAACCTTTCGCCGCGCCTAAACGTCCAACTGAGTGACGAGGCCGACCCGGGGTGGCCCGACCACCCGAACCCAGGGAGATGACCATGACAGCTCGACGCCTGCCCCGACCGACCCGATCCGCGATCTCACTCTCCGCCGCCCTGCTGCTCGCCTCGATCCCGAGCTTCGTGCCCGCGAGCTCCGCTCTCGCGGCCGACGCACAGTCGATCGAGGCCCGGAATCCGGCATCCGACCGCTCGGCCACCGCGCTTCGGCTCCAGGCCGCTCCGATGCTCCTGCACCCGCCGGTCTCGCCGCTGGTGTGCCGGGTTTCGGCGCCCGCGGAGCGGCCGGCCCGCGTGAGCCTGAGCGCGGTGCCCTGGCCGGCTCCCGCGACGGAGACCTCCGCCGCCGAGGGGACCGTGGCCCTGGCGACCGTTCCCGCCGCCCCGGGCCCCGACACCCTGACCGTGCCCGACGTCCGCGAGAGGCCGGCGTCCCCGGCCCTCGATCGCCGGCCGTGGCCTCGGCCCGACCCCGTCCATGCGGAGTGGTGGAGGACCGCACCGGTTGTCGTGGATGCGGCGGTCCGCTGGGCCTCCTGCCCGACCGGGTGAGGCCCGCCACCGGAACCGCGCCGCGCCTCGGCCCGGGGGACCCGATCCGGGTCGTCCCCTGGCCGTCCACCGCGCCTCCGGGACCGCTCGACGGTGCGCCATGTGGTGCATCCTAGACAATATCATTGCAATAGGATGCACCCTATCACCTCACGGCGTCTCCAGGCACCTTCCACGGGCCGGGCCACCGCAGGAGCCCGTTCGCGCGCCCGGCCCGCTCCCGTCCGCCCGGGAGCGGCCGTCCGGCTCCGTGCGGCCTCCGGCCGGAGGGCATGGCGTGAATCTGGAAGGGGTGGAGAGCAGCGGGGTGCGCCCCCCGGGCCCGGGGGCGCACCCTCCGGCGGCACGCGGGGTAGAGGACGTGGAGGCGAGGGGGAGCCTCGCCGCCCCCGCGACGCGACCCCAGACGAGGAGGCTCGAGCAGCCGTGGCCAGGACCTACATGGACTCGACTCACCGGGACGCCCGCGACGTGAGAAGTGCGAACGACGAGACCGACGTCGTGTTCGTGGGCACCCGCAGCCTCATTCCGCTCACCACGGAGCTGGACGACCAGCGTCCCGTGCCGAACGGCACCGTGTCCGTGCGGCTCCTGCGGAGGGACACCGGCGTTCCCATCGGCCAGTTCGCCGCCGCCGAGGAGGCGGTCGATCAGCTCCGGGGGCTCCTCCGCAAGCCCCGCCAGCTCGGAATGAGCTGCGCCGCGGAGTATCCCGGCGTGGTCGGCCAGCTCCTGGTCCTCCTCCCGCCCTCCGAGCTCGGGGAGCTGCTGGGGGCTTCCGGGTCGGAGTCCGACGAGGCGTGGCGGCAGAGCCTGGACGACGTTCCCGACCTGTCGGCCGAGGCGACGGCCGGTCCGCCCGCGGGCGATCCCGACGCTCCCCCCGCGGCGCGAGGCCACGCGCCTCCCGAGGGCGAGGAGGCCGGGCCGGGAGGCGATGGCGAGGACGACCGGCTCGCCGCGCTCCACGCCGGGAACGTGGTCCGCTTCGCCGCCGACCGCGAGCACCCGGCGAGCCTGGCCCGCGAGGCCGCCGACCTCCTGCGGGAGGCGCTGGAGGGCCCCCTCCCTCCCCTCTCGGACCGTCTCATCGAAGAGCTGGCCCACGGCGCCTCGACCGACCGCTGACGACCGCCGGCCGGGGCTCCCGCAGCCCGGCCGACCGACGGACGCCGGCGGCTCCCCCCGGGAGCCTAGCCCGAAACCCCCTGGGGCCTCGGCGTGACGCCGTTCACGGTGTCCATGCTCGGGTAGCGGTCCCCCGCCGTGGCGCCCGGCGGGCACGCCTCCTCCACGCGCTCCAGGTCGCGGTCGCCGAGCTCGATCCGCGTCGCGGCCACGTTCTCCTCCAGGTGCTCCCGGCTCGTCGTCCCGGGGATCGGCACGACGTCCTCGCCGCGCGAGAGCACCCAGGCCAGCGCCAGCTGCGCCGCCGTGACGCCCTTCTCGTCCGCGATCTCCTCGACCCTCTCGACCAGCTCCAGGTTGCAGCGAAAGCTCTCGCCCACGAAGCGCGGGTGGCCGCGGCGCCAGTCGTCCTCGGGAAGGTCCTCCGGGCTCTCGAACCGGCCCGTCAGGAAGCCACGGCCCAGCGGGCTGTAGGCCACGAACCCGATCCCCAGCTCCCGGACCGTGTCCAGGATCTCCCCCTCGGCGAACCGGCTCCACAGCGACCATTCGGTCTGGAGCGCCGTGATCGGGTGCTCGGCATGCGCGCGCCGGACGGTCTCGGGCGCGGCCTCCGAGAGGCCCAGGTGACGGACCTTCCCCTCCTCGACCAGGCGGGCCATGGCCCCCACCGTCTCCTCGATCGGGACGTCGGGGTCGGCGCGGTGCTGATAGTACAGGTCGATGTGGTCGACCCCGAGCCGCCGGAGCGACGCCTCGCAGGCGTCCCGCACGTACTCGGGGCGTCCGTCGACCCCGAGGAAGCCTCCGTCCTCGGAGCGGACGTTCCCGAACTTCGTGGCCAGGACGACCTGGTCCCTGCGACCCTGGATGGCCCGGCCCACCAGCTCCTCGTTGGTGAACGGCCCGTACATGTCGGCCGTGTCGAGGAGCGTGATCCCCAGGCCGAGCGCGCGGCGGATCGTGGCGATCGCCTCGTCCGCGTCGGCCGTCCCGTAGAACTCGCTCATCCCCATGCAGCCCAGCCCGAGGCTCGAGACCTCGAGGCCCCGGTCGCCCAGCATTCGTGTGTCCATGACGTCCCCGTCGCCCGCAGTCGCGCGTCTCCTCGTCGCCTTCCCGAGCGGTGAAAGGTCCGTGCCGCTTGTCGAGGCCGAGGAGGGATCCTACGATCGGGGACGCACCGTCGCGGCCCTCGCTCCCCGACCGGAGAGATCCCCATGCGCCCAGCCCCTACCCGCACGCCGTGGCTCCTCGGAGTCACCGGCCTCCTCGTGGTCCTCGCCGCGCCCGGCCTGCGGGCGCAGGTGGCGGCCGACACCGCCTCCCCGGTGGCGGACGGCTACCGCCGCAGCGAGGCGATGATCCCCGCCAGGGACGGCGTCCGCCTCCACACCCTCCTCTTCCGGCCGAAGGACGCTCCGGGCCCCCTCCCGATCGTCCTCCTGCGGACGCCCTACGGGGTGGAGGGCTCCGGCCGCAGGCTCGAGGGCTGGCTCCGCGCGATGGCGGAGGACGGCTACATCTTCGCCTTCCAGGACATCCGGGGGCGGTTCGGCTCGGAGGGGGCGTTCGTCATGCAGCGGCCGCCCTGCCCCGCCGGCTCGGACCGCTCCTGCGTGGACGAGGGCACCGACGCGTACGACACGATCGACTGGCTCGTCCGCCACGTCCCGGACAACAACGGCCGCGTCGGCATGCTGGGGATCTCCTACGGAGGCTGGCTCACCGTCATGGCCACGCTCCACCCGCACCCGGCCCTGAAGGCGGCCTCGCCGCAGGCCTCGCCGGCCGACGACTTCATCGGTGACGACTTCCACCACGGCGGCGCCTTCCGGCTGAGCTACGGCTTCGAGTACGCGGCCATGATGGAGACGGACAGGGAGAACACGCAGTTCGAGTTCCCCGTCCACGACACCTACGGCTGGTACCTGGAGCTGGGCGCGCTCTCGCACGTCAACGAGCGCTACCTGCACGGGACCATCCCCACCTGGAACGACTTCGTCGAGCACCCGAACTACGACGAGCACTGGCGGAGCCAGGCCGTGGCCACCTGGCTGGGCGGGGTCACGGTCCCGACGCTGAGCGTGGCGGGCTGGTGGGACCAGGAGGATTTCTACGGGCCCCTCACGATCTACAGGACGCTGGAGAGGAGCGACTCGGCCGGCATCAACGCCCTCGTCGTCGGTCCGTGGCGGCACGGCGGGTGGTCGAGCGGGCCGGGCGACAGCCTGGGCGCCATCCGGTTCGGGAGCCCGACCGGCCGGCACTTCCGAGAGGAGATCCAGGCCCCGTGGTTCCACCGGCTGCTGAAGGGAGCCCCCGGGGACGCCGGACCGCTCCCGGGAGCGGTCACGTTCGAGACGGGCTCCGACCGATGGCGGACCTGGGCCGAGTGGCCGCCGCGCGGCGGGGTCGCCGAGCGCGACCTGTACCTGCGCGAGGGGGGCCTGGCCTCCTTCGATCCGCCGGCCGGGCCGTCGGCGGAGGGAGGCGGGAGCGGCCCGGCTTCGGCCGGCGCCCCGCCCTTCGACGAGTACGTCTCCGACCCGGCGCATCCCGTCCCCTACCGGCGGCGGCCCATCGAGCCGACCTACGACCCGACCGGCTCGGGCTGGTACACGTGGCTGGTCCAGGACCAGCGCTTCGTGTCCGACCGTCCCGACGTCCTGTCGTGGGAAACGCCGCCCCTGGAGCGCGACGTCACGGTGGCCGGGAACGTGGTGGCCCACCTGTTCGCCGCGACGAGCGGAGGCGGGAGCGACTGGGTGGTGAAGCTGATCGACGTGTACCCGGACAGGGTGCCCGAGCGGCCCGCCATGGGCGGCTACCAGCTCATGGTCGCCCGGAACGTCCTCCGGGGGCGCTTCCGGAACGGCTGGGAGCGCCCCGAGCGCGTGGTGCCCGGGAAGGTCACGCCCTACACGATCGACCTCCTGGACACGGACCACACCTTCCTGAAGGGCCACAGGATCATGGTGCAGGTCCAGAGCACCTGGTTCCCGGTCATCGACCGGAACCCGCAGACCTGGGTGCCCAACATCTTCGAGGCACGGGACGAGGACTTCCGGAAGGCGACGCAGCGCGTCTACCGCTCGCGGACCTACCCGTCCCGGATCTCGCTCCCGGTGGTGGGGGAGGCCCCGCCCCCCACCGGTCCGCCCCTCAGTACCGCCAGCTGGTCGTGTCCGCTCCGGCCGGCGCCGTCTCGACGATGTGCCGGGCCATCACCGGCAGGAAGCGCTGGTAGACCGTGAGGTTCCCGATCCGCAGGGAGTGCTGGGAGTCCCCCGTCCAGCAGTGCTCGTACCGGTCCCCGTACTCGATCGAGCCCGCGTAGTACGGGTCGGTCGTCCCGTCCAGGAAGTCCTCCAGGAGGTAGACGGCGTTGTTCAGGTGCCAGCTGTCCATGGTGCCGCTGTACACGTGGATCTTCCCCACCAGCTTCGGGCCCAGGGTCGCCCAGTCGCGCTCCATGATGTAGCGGAGGTCGTAGTTCTCCTTCCAGAACTCCGCCACCTCGGGATCGATGTGACCGGTGCGCTTGTCGTACAGGCGCTTCGGGTACCCGTCCTCGCCGACGGGGCTGTACACCGACTCCCAGATGTCCCACTGCTCGCCGGAGCGGTCCTTCCGGCCCTGGACGTACTCCCAGTGGTTGTCGTCGCGCACCGTGGTGAGGAGGTGGCCCAGGTAGTCCCGGCCCGAGGGCTGGGGCGTCTTCTTCCAGTCCGCGTTGAAGTAGAAGGCGCTCGTGTCCCCGTAGACGTCGATCGTCTCGTACTGCCGGAAGTCCACGGGGTCGGGGCAGAACGACCACGCGCCGTTGAACGCCTCGGGATAGAAGACCTGGTCGGCCAGCGTCTCCCACCCGCCGGTCGAGCCGCCGAACAGCGTCCGGGCCCAACCCTTCCCGATCCCCCTGAACTTCTTCTCGATGTAGGGGATGAGCTCCTTCACGATCGCGTCGCCCCACGGACCCAGGTTCTCCGAGTTCACCGCGTACGAGTCGTCGTAGTACTGGTTGGCGTGCCGGATCTTCACGACCAGCATCCGCGGGAAGTCGGGTCCCGTCCACTTCTCGAACAGGTCGTGGGCGTAGGCGGTACGCACGCTGTCGTACCCGGTCTGATCGGCGGACGGTGGCTGCGGGCTGAACTCCCCGAAGCCGCTCGGGAAGTGGCCCTGGTGGACCGCCAGCGGATAGCGCGCGTCGGGGTGGTCGTCGAAGCCCGCCGGGAGGAGGACGTAGGCGCCCAGGTACATGGGCCGGCCCCAGAACTCGGTGAGGAGGTCGCTCTTGATCCTCACGTACTTGACCCACTTCGTGTCCTTCGGCTCCGGGATGGGCGGGATCTTCCGGTCCAGGCTGAGCTTCACGGTCCGGCCCGAGGAGGGGTCCAGGTGCACGGAGACCGGGTCGTCGTAAAAGTTGCCCGGCTTCCGGTACCAGTGCTGTCCCTCGCCCCGGTTCGGCGGCAGCCACACCGTGTGTCCGTCGGCCCGGTGGTACTCCTCGTAACGGTTGAGGACCGCCTGGACGCGGTAGTCGCCCGCCGGCAGGTCGTCCACGCTCTCCACCGGCCAGCCGAAGGTCGTCCCGTCGATGACGGCGGTCCGGCCCGGCTCGAGCCCCTCCACGTCCAGCCCGAAGCCGGGCTGCACGTCGGGGCGGTAGACGTGATACTGGAAGCGCGGCTCGGCGCTGGTGTCCCGGGACACGATGAGTATGATGTGACCGGTCTGGGCCTCCTTCGACACCGAGGCCGGGAACGAGATCTCGAACCGGAGCCCCCCGGAGTCCTGCCCGCGTGCCGCCGGGGGCGCCATGACCACGAGAACGGCCGCCAGGCCGAGCGAAATCGCGAGGCGGAAGAGGGCGCGTCGGGGCGCTTCCTTGCTCATGCGGTCGTCTCCCTTGTCAGAGCGTCTCCAGGCACTGGCCCGCGGCCCTCCAGCCCTCGGCGATCGCGCCGCCGGCGTGCTGGTGGCCTCCCAGCTCCGCGCCGGCGAACGCGATGCGTCCGAACCGCCGCCGGATGACGTCGCGGGGCGCGTCGCCACCGTCACGTCCGAAGAAGAAGCCGGGGCCGGGATTCACGTACGCGTGGCCCCACCGGTTGAGGACGATGGCCGCGATGTCCCGCGCCGGATCGAAGCCCCATCCCCCGAAGAGGCGCGCGAGCTGCTCGCGGATGACCTTCTCGTAGCCCCGGTAGCTGGTCCCGAACATCTCGTAGCGCGCCTGCTTCCCCTGCTCCTCGATGGGCAGGCCGGGCCTGAACAGCGGAACGTACAGGGTGAGCACCTTCGGGCGCGCGGGGTCCAGGGGCGGCCGATAGTCGCCCACGACCATCGACCGCCTGAAGTTCGCCGCGAACCCGAACCCCTCGAACCACTCGAACGCGGTGTAGCCGGCGCGGTACATCGGCTTCCAGTCGTGCAGGGCCACGTTGGCCACGAGCACCGGCGAGCGCGGGAAGGCCGCGTACGCCTCGTGCCAGGCCTCGGGCAGGTCCCGCACGATGTGCTTCGCGGTCCACCCGTTCGAGGCCACGACCACCGAGCGCGCCCACAGGGAGTGCGCCCTGCCGTCGACCGTGTACGTCACCCGCACCCGGCGGGCCGAGCCCGGCGGCCCCTCGTGCTCCACGCGCACCACCGTCGCACCGAGCCGGATCCGGACGGGCCGGCCCTCGCGGTCGAGCTCGTCGAAGCGGATGCGGCCGTTGTGCACGTCCTCGAAGTCGGGCCCTCCGGTGATCGCCCCGGGGACGAGGTACTTGACGATGCAGCGCGCCACCGCGCCGTTCCCGCCCGGGAAGGCGTCGATCCCGACGTCGGTCATGCGCCGGGCGTCGTACGGCCCCGTATACATCTGGAAGCCCGGCATGGAGGTCTCGTAGGCGATGTAGGCCGACAGCGCGTCGCAGCCGAGGCCGAGATAGGAGGCCAGGATGGGATCCGCGTACCGGGTGACCTCGGGCCCGAGCCCGAGGACGTCCTCCAGGTACTCCCCGTAGGTCATCGTGTCGAGCCAGCGCTCGAGCGCGTCGCGGTCGGAGAGCTCGCGCGGCTTGTCCATCCGCCGCCGCCAGCGCAGCAGGTCCCTGCGCACGTGGTCCGGGTAGGGGGCGCGCGCCAGGTCGTCCGACCACATGTTCCGCACCCAGCGACCGCCGCCCTCTCCCTGGAAGAAGAAGCCCATGGCGGGCGTCAGGTCGCTCCAGAGCATGTACTCCCAGTTCTCCTTCGCGATCTCGAGCGGCTCGACCCCCGGCGGCCACTGCTGGTAGCGGCGCGCCTCCATGCTGGGGATGCCCGCGTCGCGGCAGATCGTGAGCTCCGGGCCCTCGTGGTGCGGATAGCCGAACTGGTTGGCGCCCTGCGGGGCGATCAGCCGCTCGCCGTCGACCTCCACGACGTTCCGCCTGGACTCGCCGCCGAACACGGGATGGTTCTCGAGGACGAGGCAGCGCATCCCCTCCCCAGCCTCGCGCCGGAAGCGGTGGGCCGCGGCCAAACCGCTCATCCCGCCCCCCACGACCACGACGTCGTAGGTCTCGCCGGTGTCGATCGGGTGCGGCGGCGGATCGTCGAACACGCCGTCCCGGATCCGGTGGCCCGCGGTGACGACCGGCCAGGTGTTGCCGTTGGCGCGGGCGTAGTCTCCGATGCCGGGATAGCCGGTCCACTCGTCGCCGGCCTGGCCGGGCACGCCGGATCGGCCGGGCGCCGAGCGGTCCAGGGGGGCCGGCAGACCCAGGAGCCCGGCCCCGGCCCCGAGGAGGGTGGTCCCTACGAAATCGCGGCGGGTGATCGGACACCCCAGGCCGAGATCGCGCTCCTCTCCGTCGAGGCCGAGCTCCTCCGAGTCCGGGGCCTCGGCGTCGGGGCGCTCCTCGCCGGTCACCGTCCTCCCGTCCACACGTCGTCGGAGCGGTCGACGTCGGGGAAGTCGTGGGCCGCGTCCAGCTCGACCCGCGTCACCCGGCCCGACACGTCGTGGCTCGTCGTCATCGACGTCCTCCCGTCGAAC
>Ga0102944_1000828_pt1 | contig 22310 bp, 11 predicted proteins | sample SalPonD_shore_MG_FD_78172 | JGI IMG/M metagenome (GOLD analysis project Ga0102944, IMG submission 78172) | Salt pond soil microbial communities from South San Francisco under conditions of wetland restoration - Salt Pond MetaG... | ecosystem: Environmental > Aquatic > Marine > Intertidal zone >...
GAATTAGGACTCAAAAACTGGAACCCCGCGCACCATTTTCATTTTGCCAGCACCGAGTCCTGGCAGGATGCTACCTATTCGGAATCAGAGCATATTTCATGGATGGGCAAACCATTTAAAATTGAAGCAATATCTCCATCCACACAAAAAGCATGGCTGCAAAAATGGGAGAAAGCCGAACAGGATTTTCGCTCATATACCCAAAAAACTATATCTGAATCATCTGCACTGACGGACGGGAGTGTTTATCATCAAATAACGCCGCAAATATCCAATGAAAAATTTATTATGGTGTCGAATTCATTTCCTGCCCGTGATATTCTGCTATTTGGCCGTCAACAAACCTCAATTCCCCTTTTTTTAAATCGTGGCGTTAGCGGGATTGACGGTGTTACTTCCTCCGCTTTTGGAATCTCAATCGGAATTCAAAAACCCGGCGTTCTTTTTTCGGGAGATCTGGCCTTTTTACATGATACCAATGCATTATTAAATCATAGGCTTGTCGGGCACCCACTGACCATTATGTTGATTAACAATAACGGCGGATCTATTTTTAGAATGCTTCCCGTCGAGCAGCATCAAAGATACTTTAACCATTATTTCGAGACTCCACAATCTGCAAATATAAAACAGCTTGTGAACTCTTATGAAATACCTTATTGCAGCATTGATTCAATTTCTAAGCTTAAGGATTTTGATCTTTCGAATTGGCAACAAAAACACGCGGGGGTCTCGGTTATTGAATGCCGGACCGATGCCGATGCCTCAATGCAGCTAAGGAAAGATCTCTGGAATTTTTAACCCGGATTAGCGATGGAATTCATTGAGATTAACCAAGTGACTTATGCGTATAAGCGATATCAACACAATGAGGATTTTCCTTCGTTATTGATGCTGCACGGTTTCATGGGTGACCACCGGGTCTTCGATCACCTGATTGGGAAACTTTGTAAATTTTGTAATCCCATTACCGTTGATCTGCTTGGCTACGGGCAGTCATCAAAGATCGTAGATCCCAACCGACACCGAGAAAGTTGTCAGATTGAAGATATCTTATCTCTCATTGATAAACTCAATTTAGAAAATCTTTTTTTGTACGGTTATAGCATGGGCGGTCGTTTGGCACTAAAAGTGGCTACAGCACTGCCTGATCGTTTTCAAGCACTAATTCTCGAAAGTACGAATTGTGGTATTGTTGACGACTATGATCGAAAAGAGCGACAAAAAATCGATGAATCGAGAGCCAACCAAATTGAATCCGATTTCAACGATTTTCTATCAAAATGGGAAACACTGGATTTATTTAAATCACCGTTGCTGGTTGACAAAGAGCTCACACACAAATATCATCGCATTCAATCAGAACAAGATCCCCCTGCCCTGGCTGCCTCGCTGCGCGGATTTGGAACCGGCTCGATGACAACAGCATGCGATGAGATCTCAAATTTTACACAACCGATATTGTTACTGTCCGGATCCGCAGACAAAAAGTACCGGGATATCAATAATGATCTTGCAAAACGATTTTCCAATGCTATTTTTAAATCTGTTAAGGCCGGGCATCGGGTACACCTGGATAACCCACCGGCTTTTCTGACTGAATTCAAAAATTTCGTACATACAAATAAGGCCTCTGAAAATCCCCCTTCGAAGAGGGGGCGGTTTTAGCCGCGGGGATGTAATCACTACTCAAGACTCACCACACATGACTATTAAACCAAACTGGAAAACTGTCAAAAAATTCGAAGACATCACCTTTAAAAAATCTAACGGTGTAGCACGCATAGCCATCAATCGACCGGAAATTCGAAATGCCTTCCGTCCCCAGACTCTCTTTGAACTGCAGGAAGCTTTCCTTGATGTCCGCGAAGATTCCAGCATTGGTGTAGTATTATTGACGGGTGAAGGCCCCTCTCCCAAAGACGGCAAATGGGCCTTCTGTTCCGGCGGTGACCAAACCGTACGAGGTAAGGGCGGTTACAAAGATGATGCCGGTACACCTCGCCTAAATGTACTTGACTTACAGCGTCTCATTCGTTTCATGGGAAAAGTTGTCATCGCCGTAGTTCCGGGTTGGGCGGTCGGCGGCGGACACAGCCTACATGTAGTCTGCGATCTGACGATAGCCAGCAAAGAGCATGCGATCTTTAAACAGACCGATGCCGATGTCGCCAGTTTTGACGGTGGATTCGGATCTGCTTTGCTTGCACGGCAAGTGGGACAGAAAAAAGCCCGTGAAATTTTCTTCCTTGGAAGAAATTATTCTGCTCAGGAAGCGTACGATATGGGAATGGTCAATGCAGTGGTTCCGCATGACGAGCTGGAAGAAACGGCTTACCAATGGGCGCAGGAAATTCTCGAAAAAAGTCCCACAGCCATTCGTATGATCAAATACGCCTTCAATCTTGTTGACGACGGGATGGTAGGCCAGCAAGTCTTCTCCGGCGAAGCCACACGGCTTGCCTACATGACTGATGAAGCCGAAGAAGGCCGCGATGCATTCTTGGAAAAACGCAAACCGAACTGGGATGAATACCCGTGGATCGGGTAAAACGAACAGTTAACAAATTTATATCATCCCAAACATGCTTAAGAAACGACTGTAATGATATTGGGCATATTTCGCTTTCAGCATTACAAAATTCGCTTTAATCTATTATTTATTCGTGACGTATTGCCTCTACGGGTGTCAGCCTTGCTGCTTTAACAGCCGGATAAGTGCCGAATACGATACCAATCACAATAGCCAGTACCGATATCAGAATAATGGTTTCAAAGGTAAAACTAACCTGAAAAGGTGCATCAATAAAATACTTGATGATCGGTACCGAAATAAGAGCGACTCCTGCCCCAACAATTAGACCAAGCAAGCTGCCAAATACCGATACGGTTACAGACTCTGATAAAAATTGTAGTATGATATCTGCTTTTTTTGCTCCGGTCGCTTTACGAATACCGATCTCTGTAGTACGTTCTGTTACAGATATCAATAACACATTCATAATCCCGATCCCGCCCACAATTACGGAAATGCCGGTAATTAATCCCATTACTATCTTAAAGAGAAGAATTCCTTTATTGGCTTGATCAACCCGTGCCTTATTTGTTATGAGTTGGAAATTACTATCCGCAGATTCAAAATTTTTATCAAGCCATTTGTGAATCTTCGTCTTGTATAAATCAATCTCTTCAATTTTAGGGGCTTGGACTAGTAACTGTGGGGCCCTCGTTTTTAAATATTTTTTTGAAAAAGAAGTAATTGGAACTAATATCCAGTTATTATTGCGGACTTGTTTCTTCAGTATACCCGTAATCTGATAGTGCTCACCATTCATTGCCACTGTTTTACCGGTCAATTGATCAATATGCTGTGGCTGTAGCTTCTGAGCCAAAGAATAGCTAATGATTGCAGTATAACCACCATTCAAACTTTCATTTTGAAAAGTTCGGTGACCTTTCAAAATCTGATCATCAGAAATTGGAATTGTATCAGGAAGCATAGCGGTAAAATAGGTTGCGGTCGTATCCTCTGAACTATCTAAATGGATTTTAGCCGCATCCGAAATTTGGAGCTGTACCAGTGCATTTTCCCCCAACCTTTGTTTTAAATCTTTTAGGTTTTCAGGCAAAATGACCTGATACTTTTTCTTCTGTAGCCTAACCCCGTCCACTCGTTCCCGCGTGTTCGTATTTACTACGACTGATTTGATAGAGGTCGTCTTGGTAATCTGGTCCCTGGCATATTCTTCAAGTCCATCGATGAATGATAGAATTGCCACCAAAGCCGCAACTCCGATCACAATACCCAATGTAGAAAGGATGGTATGTAAAAAGTTAGATCTGATATTCTGAACTGCAATACGAAAAGACATCCTGAGCTTGCTGAACATTGGACACCGAAATGATTTAAAAATGAGTCAGGATGTACGTTCTCCCATCCCCTATTGTTTCAAAAAATAAGGCCCGTCGCAATCTCTCACGACGAGCCCTGTGTGGTTAGGAGATATTTAACTTACGAGCATCCGGTGGTCGAACCGCAGGTAATGCACTTCTGGCAAGTACCATTTCGGACCATCGTCATGCTCCCGCATTCGGGGCAAGAGTCGCCTGTATAACCTAGTTCTTTTGCCCGCTCGTAATCACTTTCATAGCTACCGCTTTCCTTGGCAGATGTCCCCTGCTTCGTAGGCTTCGTTTGAGTTACGGCTTCAGGCTCAGGCTGCTGTTTGGATTTCTGGGGATTCATTCTCTTGGCTTTCTCGCGTGCTTGCTTGGCTTCCTCTGACGGTCGCAGCTTACGAGACATGATATCATCAGCCGGCACATGTGCCAGGTCATCACGTCCGAGATAGGTAACCGCAAGCTCTCGGAAAATATAGTCGATAACCGAAGTCGTCATCTTCACATGCGGGCTTCCACTCACGGTTCCGCTGGGTTCGAATTTGGTAAACACAAAAGCGTCTACAAACTCTTCGAGCGGTACGCCGTGCTGCAGGCCGAGCGAAATTGCGATAGCGAAACAGTTCGTTAAGCTTCGGAATGCGGCACCTTCGCGGTGCATATCAATAAAGATTTCACCGAGCTGACCGTTTTCGTATTCGCCCGTTCGCAAGTAAACGCTTTGTCCGCCAATCTTCACTTTCTGCGTGTAGCCGTTACGACGGTTGGGCAGTCGCTGTCGGTTGGCTACATATTTGTGGATGATGCGTTCGGCGGTTTCAACCACTTTATCCTGGGCTGCGGTCGTGGCGTCATCGAGCTCATCTTCATCCTCAAGCTCGTCGAAGACATCACTCAGGCTGTTCAGCGGCTGGCTCAATTTTGAGCCATCCCGATACAAGGCATTCGCCTTCAGCATCAGCTCCCAGGATTCCATGTAAGCATCCTTGATATCATCAACCGTAGCTTCGTTGGGCAGATTGATGGTCTTGGAAATCGCACCGGAGACAAAAGGCTGGGCAGCAGCCATCATGCGGATATGTCCGCCGGGTGCAATGTATCGTGTGCCAATACGTCCGCAGCGATTGGCACAGTCAAATACGGGGAGATGCTCATCTTTCAAATGCGGGGCGCCTTCAACAGTCATTGTTCCGCAGACGTAATCATTAGCATCCTGAATCTCATCTCTTGAGAAGCCAAGATGTTTGAGCATATCGAACTGCGGATTAGAAAGCTGATCTTCTTCCAGACCAAGCTCTTCCTTGCAGAAATCCTCACCGAGGGTCCACTGGTTGAAAGCAAACTTAATATCAAAACTGCTTGGCAATGCTTCTTCTATTGCTTCGAGCTGCTTGTCACCGAATCCCTTTTCACGAAGGCTGTCCTCGTTGATATACGGGCAGCCGTCCAGCGTACCGTAGCCTTTGGCATAATTGATTATTTCTTGTCGCTCTTTGGTACTATATCCCAGGTTATCCAACGCTTTGGGGACAGCCTGGTTGATAATCTTGAAATAACCGCCGCCAGCCAGTTTCTTAAACTTCACAAGTGCAAAATCGGGCTCTATGCCGGTGGTATCGCAATCCATTACCAAACCGATGGTTCCGGTTGGCGCAATCACGGTAACCTGTGCATTTCGATAGCCGTGCTTCTCACCCATCTTAACAGCTTTATCGGAATCTTTACGAGCTGCTTTTAACAAATTATCAGGACACTCATTGGCATCAATGCCCATTGGCTTTACCGTAAGCCCCTCATATTCTTCGGGATCCACATTGTAAGCAGCGCGCTTGTGATTTCTAACAACTCTTAACATCGGCTCTTTGTTAGCTTCAAACCGTTCAAACGGTCCAAGTTCCTCTGCCATCTCTGCGCTGGTTGAGTAGGCATTCATGTGGATGATGCTCATCAATCCGCCGGCAATTGCACAGCCTTTAGGACTGTCGTAAGGTACTCCCTGCACCATCAGTGCAGCACCGATGTTCGCAAATCCCAATCCAAGCGTACGGTACTTGTAAGAGAGATCGGCAATTTCTTTGGATGGAAACTGTGCCATCAGTACGGAAATCTCCAGCACAACCGTCCACATGCGCGATGCATTTCGGAGGGACTCCACATCAAATTCCTTGCAATCGTCCGTCTTGAAATATTTCATCAGGTTGAGCGACGCCAGGTTGCAGGCCGTGTTATCCAGGAACATGTATTCTGAACACGGGTTACTGGCATTGATCGGACCGTCATTGGGACAGGTATGCCATTCATTAATCGTGTCGTGATATTGAGCGCCCGGATCCGCACAAGCCCAGGCTGCATTTGATATATCATCCCACAACTTGCGCGCCGGCATAGTCTTGCATGGCTCCGGCTCACGCCCTTCTTCCGCGGCCTTCCGTTTCTCGGTTCGCCAATACAGATCCCATTCATCATCATCTTTGACGGCCTGCATAAACTTATTCGGCATACGCACCGAGTTATTAGAATTTTGACCGCTTACCGTATTGTAAGCTTCTGAATCCCAATCGGTATTATAAGTATCGAATTCCAGATCCGTAAACCCTTGCGCAGCCAGTTGAACTACACGTTCTATATAATTAAGGGGCACCTGGTCACGCTTGGCCTCTTTGATCGCCTGCCCCAGCTCCTTATTCTTCAGGGGATCGCGACTGACTGCACCATTAAACGTACGACCATCAATTTCGACAGGTTTATTACAAAGCTTAATAATTTTCTTGAGATGCTTTTCCAAAACCTTGGAGCCCGTAACAATAGATGCAACTTTTTGCTCCTCACGCACCTTCCAATTTACATATTCTTCAATATCCGGATGATCGAGATCAAGTGTCACCATCTTCGCCGCGCGACGGGTCGTGCCGCCGGACTTTATAGCACCGGCCGCCTTATCGCCGATTTTCAAAAAGCTCATCAGGCCGGATGACTTTCCGCCCCCGCTCAGCGGCTCTCCTTCACCGCGGATTTTGGAAAAATTACTCCCGGTACCGGAACCATATTTAAAGAGGCGCGCCTCGCGGACCCATAAATCCATAATACCGCCTTCATTAACCAAATTATCATCGATACTTTGAATGAAGCAAGCATGCGGCTGGGGATGCGTGTACGCGTCTTCGGATTTCGTAAGTTTCCCGGTCTTGCCATCCACATAATAATGTCCCTGCGATGGACCGTTAATCCCGTACGCCCAGTGCAGGCCGGTGTTGAACCATTGCGGACTATTCGGCGCCGCCATTTGATTAGCCAACATATAGCAAAGCTCTTCATAAAAAATCTTTGCATCCTTTTCGGAATCGAAGTAGTCGTGCTTCCAACCCCAGTACGTCCAGCAACCGGCCAAACGATGAAAAACCTGGTGGCTATCGTGCTCGCTGCCATAGCGCTCATCCTTAGAGATATTCTTCATCGCTTTTTCATCAGCCTCTGACCGCTGCAACCATTCAGGTACTCCCTTTTCTTTTACCTTTTTGGTTTCTTGCGGAACTCCAGCTTTTCGGAAGTATTTCTGGGCAATGACGTCTGTGGATACCTGAGACCATGATTCCGGTACGATGACTTCATCCATCGAAAAAACAAGTGATCCATCAGGATTTTTAATTTCTGATTTGCGACTCTCAAATTTCATATCCCCAAACGGGCTATCCCACTCTTCCTGAGTATAAAAGCGTGTAAATTTCATATAATATCTCCGATATCTTGAATAAAAATTTTGACTAAATGGTAGGTTTCAAAAAAGCACTAATTATGACGACTCCCACGTCAATTAAATATACAGGACTACTACTTTCGGGCAAGGAAAACTTTTCCACAAAATGTCCAAGTTATCCACAATCGATACTTTTTATAACGTTCCGATAACCATTTTTCTTTCCCGGAAAACAGGCAAATGTGGATAACTCTGTGGATAAATAATTAGTAAGTGAATGAGGCCTTCAAAAAGAGGCCTCTGCCCTGTGTATTGTAGCCGTTGATCTCGTAGTACTGAGTATCAAAAATATTCTCGACCTTGGCACCCAATTTTATTTGCGAAGTAAGTTGATATTGCAACTGGATATCCGTCAAATTATACCCGCTTACCTTTGAGCGATCCAAAGCACCGTACGGCCCCAAGTTGGAGCTGTAATAAATGTCTTTGCGTTTGCCGACATATTGAGAAGTAATTCCCAGCCTCCACTTCATCGTCGGCTGATATTCAAAATGTACATTAGCTGAAAGGTTGGGGCGCCGTGTCAGCCCGGCCTCTGTCTTTTTATTGTTTATAAATGCGCCACTTTCATAAATCTGCACATGGTTGCCGCCGGTGTAAGATTTATTAATATCCCCGGGAGCAAACACTATCTCAGATTTTGTATAAGTCATATTACCGGAAAGCCTAATCTTAGAAATAGGCCGGATGTGCAACCCGAGCTCTATCCCACTTATATGCTGATGGGAAATATTGATATAAGTATCTCCCAAATAATCCTGTGCTGAGAGATTCGATAACGGCGTATTCCCATCCCACAAATAAACATATTCAATTATATTTTTTACATCCGTTCGAAACAGGGACAGGTCGAAATGCAAAAAACGATTGACCTGCTCCTTCCAACCCAGCTCGTATGATACGGATTCCTCGGGCTCAAGATTTTTATTTCCCCGGTTGGTATATGCACCATATGATTTTTGAGGTGCATAAAGTTGATATAAGGATGGGGCGTTAAATCCGGTAGTAATCGCCCCGTAAATTAATGCCGATGTTGAAACTTGCACACGTGGATTAATCTCATAAGTAAAATGCGAACCGAACTGGCTGTGGTGGGCCAGACGGGTGCCCAATACCAGTGAAAATGCATTCAGATGATCGCTCAAGAGCGCCCCATTCAGATCAGTATGCAAAAATATACTGTTAGTGGTCTCATCTAAATTAAGCGAATCGAGATCGGTAACCGCTTCATATTTGTAGGTGCTGTTGTAGGTACTACTGCGATTGTTCATCGTTTGGTGATTGGATTCCAATCCCATTATAAATTTGGCATCCGGTGATTCATAGGACGCTGTCAACCCATTCTGCCAAAGTGATCCTGCACCGTGAGACTCTGTATAGGTATGATCATACGTCCCCTGCCGATCCACAATAGAAGAATCATTAACAAAGCCACGATTCAACGTCGAGTAAGCCCCTTCAAGCTTAAGCGACAACTTATTCGTCAGCTGGGAAGAGGCGCCATAGTTAAATAAGTTCCGTCCGAAATCCTGATAAGCGTTATTATCATCCTGATAAGCTCCCTGATCGACTCCCAAATGCTGATGCTCATGTCGGTATGAGCCGTAAATATCAAGTTTTTGAGTATGATAACCGGCCTTGCCATAGAAATCCAGTTTTCGAAAACCGTCTCTGTCCTGGGGATTAAAACCGGTTGCCCCCGTCGTATCAATCGTTGCATCAAAACCGTTCGTGTAGTCCTGGGATACGTCGAAATTGGCATATAATCCGTTATCTAAAGTCCCGTTTACGGAAAGATTATTACGTGTTGAATATGCTCCCGATTTAAGTGCGCCATCTTCGGTATTTAAATTGAAATGCAGGCCCGGACTATTATTCTTATTAGTTATGATATTAATCACGCCTCCTATCGCGGACGATCCGTATAAAGTACTGTGAGACCCCCGCACAATTTCAATTCGCTTTACGCCGGCCAATGATAGTTCGGATAAGTTTACACTATTCCCCGCCGTGGAGGGGTCGCTGATCCGTACACCGTCTATCATTACAACTGTCTGATTGCTGTTGGTATTTCGCAAAAACAAGCTCTGCACCGATCCGGTGGTCTGATTATTCCCAACAATGTGCACACTCTGCTGTTGGGATAAAAGTCCACCAACGGTACTGTGAATAGAATTTTTTATTTCAGATTGATCAATCACGGTAACGTTGCGACCAACTGTCGATGCAGATTCTCTGTACCGGCTGGCACTGACGATTATTTCATTCATTTTATACACTTTACCGGTGTCTGGCGGGGTACTATTATTATTTTGCTGGGCAAATAATGATGAGGATAAGCACAGAAAAAGTATCAGGACACAAAGCCTGAGGATTATTCGGTTAATAATATTCATGTTATTCCTTTATTCGGTTACAAATGATGATGAATTCATCATTCGTACCTTTGGGACATCAAGAAGAAAGGATAAATACGTCCTGAAAACCAGAGACGACATTTATTCTTCGCTTTTCTCCCGAAAGCTACGAATGTCGCAACACTGGCAGGTCTTCTGGCTCGTCCCGCTTTTGACGACCTTCCCCCCGTCCCGAAAGCTTTCGGGACAGAAGTGGATATGATTGGATGTCAAAAGATCCGCACGCTAATTAAATTTTATTGTGCGAAGGAACTTACAGCATCGGGGAATGCTCCGGATTTCCCATCCTTCGCTTAAACTTCGGAGGACAGGGCACCGGATTCCCTTTTAATCCGACGCGAGGTCGGAACCAATGCACAGTGAAGATACACGGCACTTTTAATAATTCAAAATGTTTAATTGAATAGGTAGGTTGAGACGTTGCTTCGACAATGCCAACACAGGCAAATGCAAGGATTGGCCTCGATGTATCGGAGTACCTTATCCTCGGGAGTACAATTCCTGCAGTAATCAGTAAGTTGAGTGCTATTTCAGCAAAAAATGTACTGATTCAATCGTTCGACCTCAATCTACGCCAACTACTTGAGCAATTTCTTGCAGCCTTTGAATAAGCTCTTCGACCGAAAGACAGCTAAATTCTTCATTCTCATTTATTAATGTCCATTCAAATCTGCCGTCCTTATTAATCACTTCCACCTGTAATGACGTACCATTTGATTCAGTCACTATATAACCTTCTCGCTCAAGGGCACGTCGGGTCCAGAATGCCGCTACGTCATCCCCGTAAAGATGAATCGCTTCTTTTGTAGGTCGATGCAGAGTAAATGAACCCGTGGCACGATCAAAATCAAAACTATCCTGCTCAAAAACCGATTCAAAGGTCCCGTCCAGCACCAAATCCTCGGGCGTACCGGTAAAGACCTCTCCTTTCATATTGATGAGCCATAAATGATCCGCCGCTTTCAGGGCCAAGTCCAGCTCGTGCGTTGACAGTAAGATCCCTTTTTGAGTCTCATGGGCCAGCCTGCGTAGCAGGCGAATAATTTCTACCCTATTAGGCAAGTCCAGATGAGCGGTGGGCTCATCCAATAAAATTGCTGATGTATCCTGTGCCAGTGCCCGGGCAATCATCACTTTTTGTCGCTCTCCATCACTTAGATGCAATACATCCCGATCAATAAATGGCGTTATGGCTGTTGACTCTATTGCCCATTCGATAATCTTATTATCTTTCGGTGTAAGCGAACCGAACCAACCTGTGTAAGGAGATCGTCCAAAAGACACCAAGTCATAAACGCTCAAATTACCAACAGTCAATCTATCCGTAAGCACCGTGCTGATTTCCCTGGCCGTCTGCCGTATCGAAAATTGAGCTAAATCCTTTCCCACCAACTTAATAGCCCCGCCTAATGGATTATGGAGTCCGGAAAGTGTTCTGATTAATGTCGATTTCCCGGAACCGTTTGGGCCCAAAAGGCAGACAACCTGCCCTCCATGCAGTGCTACATTAATTTGCTGTGCCACCACTTTTGCTGATTTCATAGCTCCTTGAGCGTGGAAGCCGATTTTTAGGTCTTGTGTTGATATGATAGCTTGCTCACTCACGAAAAAGATGCCTGCAGGTTTTTACGTTTGATGATTACCCAGATTACAACCGGTGATCCCATCAATGAGGTGATTGCACTGATCGGTAATGTAGTACTGCTGCCGGGTACCTGGGCCACGATATCGCATACCAACATAAGCATGGCTCCCATCAAGAGCGTGCCGGGGATAAGCACCCGGTGATCGTTAGTACCCAACAATGACCTCGTCAGATGAGGCACAGCAATCCCTACAAAACCAATAGGCCCACAAAAAGCAGTGACGCTCCCGGCCAGCAGACTTGTGCTGACGATAATCCAAATACGAGACGAGGAGACCGGGATGCCCATGCTTCGGGCGTAGTTTTCGCCTAGGAGCAAACCGTTAAGTGATTTCGACATTCCTACCGCAATAATTCCGCCAACGATAACAGCGATAGCTAAAATCCACAGACGATTCAATGGCACACCGCCTAAGCTGCCGAATGTCCAAATCAGGTAGTCGCGAATCTGCTCAGGCTGACTGAAATACTGCCAGATGCTCACCATCGCGATGGTAATATTGCCGATCATCAATCCGATAATTAACAGCGTGACGTTATCACGAACTTTCAGGGAGATTAGCAGAATCAGTAACAGAACGGCCGCGGAACCGAGACTTGCGGCTCCAACAATGATCCAGCTGCCTAATGCGGAAAGCTGTTGTATAGCAAAAATACTTGTGATAGTACCGGCGGCCAGCATTACTATTGCGACACCAAGACTGGCCCCGGAGGTAATCCCCAATACCGATGGTCCTGCCAATGGGTTTCGGAAAAACGTTTGCATCTGAAGGCCTCCGACCGATAACGCGCTGCCTGCCAGAATAGCTGTCAATGCCCGCGGTATTCGAATATTTATAATAATTTTTTGCCAAGCGAGATGTCCGGTCTGCCCACCGATCAAAATTTTCAGAATGTCACCGACGGGGATATCCACTGAGCCCAGCATCAGGTTTAAAAAGAAAAAGATCATGACGCCCCCAAGCAAAAATCCGAGATAAAGCGGACGCATACCCGTTCTTCTTTGTTCTGAAATATGTTCTTTTTGGGAATCCCTCATTGAACTTTCCGGTAATAATAATATTGATGATTGGGAAGCCGGGCCGGATGGAAAATTTTAACAAGATCAGCAAGTACGCGATCGGGATGCACGACACCTGATTCCCAAAAATCATTGCCTCCGGTAGAACTCATACGCCGGTTGTTGTTGTAAATTTTACCGGTTTTAAAAGGTTTAAAATCTTTGAAGCGAGAATCCTTTGCCAAAAGATCTTTCTTAGTCTTTGCCGCGCCGGGATTGATCCAAACATCCGCTTTTAGACCAAGTTGGTAAACGACTTCAAAATCCTTGCGCATACCACCGGTCTGATCGGAATCCGACCAGGGATAGTTGGCTCCCGCATCCCTAAAAAAAGTAGCATTATAACTGTCACCTCCCGGAACAAACCACGCCCCCTTGTAGGGCATATTGGCAATAACCAGCGGTCTCTTACCAAGGCTATCAACCGAGGCCTTTAATTGGTTGTATCGTTGGGCAATCCCCGAAAACTTCTCGTTAGCTACTTTTTCTTTATTGAGTAAAGCAGCCATAACCTTAACCCATTCGGCCTTTCCCAGCGGTGTGGTCTCCAGCCAGTCGGCGTTAACCAGTATATGGATGCCCGTCCCCCTCAGAATCTTATAATTATCCAATTGAGAGGCTTGTCCCCCCGGGACCATCACAATATCCGGTTGCATATTTAACGCCACTTCTTTGTTAAATTGTCCCATCGGAAAGCTGCTGATCTTTCCCTTTTTTAGCATATCCCTAACTTGAGAATTATATACGTATTTAGCTCCGACAACTCCCTTAAGGATATCTGTAGCGTTCAACATTTCGGTCAGGGCCACATGTGTGGTAGAGGTAGCAATCATGCTTTTTATAGGAATGGGGATCTTGCGAGCATTCGGTACGCTAATCTTATCCGTTAATTTTCTTGGGACCAAGGCATATCGAAGGGTATTCATTTGGCTTTGTGAAGGATTCAGTACTTCGAGAAGCTTGTAATCCTTGTGGTAGGTGATACGAAAACCCTTTGCATATTTGGCATGAACCTGATTCGGAAAAGAAACAGTCTTTATCTTTTGCGGAGTCACCTGTTGCTTATTTGATGAAGACCGACAGGCAGTAGTCCCAAACATCAAAATGCCTACACACAAACAGGCATAAAAAAGGGAATGGAAAAATCGTTTTACAGTCATTGGTGCAGCTTTTCTCCCGAAAGCTTTTCCTCATCAATGCAGGCAGGTCTTCTGGCTCACTCAACTTCGATTTCCTTCCCGTCCAGACAATTATCGGGACAGTGGTATGACAAGATCGAAACTTCAAAGAGTTTACAGCAGCGGGGACTGCTCCGGATTATCCAAAAATTCAGGATCACCGGATTCCCGTTTTAACCGTTTTCCAAAATCAGAAATACGGACCTGTATTAAATCAGTAGGTTAACGTTTTGTTCAACTCCATAATGATAATGGTATTCAGTATCAGAAGCCAATCTAGTTTAATCAGTACGGATTCTATCCTGCTCTATTCGTCCCATTAATCCAATCAGAAATGCGAACATGGGCATTAACTTTTACGGCTATCCTGACTAAAAATATGTTTCTAACTCGAACTATATCGCAACCTTTTTTTTATACGGACGTAACGATAGATAAATAATTTTAACCGGTGAAACTTTAAATCGGGATTTCACACTATGAAAAATTTAGCCAGATGGATTGTGTTGGGGGCTTTATCTTCGACAGTTATTTTCACCTCTTCTTGTAGCTCGGAAATGCAATCTAAAAGCTTGAGTGATAAAGACTCCACCACTGCTATCCCGGTAGAGGCCGCCAATGTGCATACCGGGAATATTTCAGCATACTATTCCAGTACGGCTACGTTGGAAGCTGAGCAAGAAGCGATGGTCGTTGCCAAAGTTAAAGGCCTTGTCAAAAATTTGGCTGTTGAAGAGGGGGACTATGTTAAAGCCGGCGATATTCTGGCTACCCTGGAAGACGAACAGCTGGTGCTGGAGGCTCGAAGAGCCAAAGCTACAACAGATCGACTGAATAATGATCTGAAAAGAAAAGAAGAATTATTCAAAAAGAATCTGATCAGTGCCCAGGAATTTGAAAGTGCTAAGTATGACTTTCAGGCCCAGAAATCAGCTTACGAGCTGGCGAAACTACAGGTGGAATATTCCAAAATAAAGGCCCCGATAAGCGGTGTGATTTCCGATCGGTTAATCAAAGTCGGTAATATGATTGATGTAAACCAACAGGTATTCAAGATTACTGATTTTGATCCTTTGCTAGCTGTTTTAAATGTGCCGGAACATGAGTTAAGCAAACTTAAAACAGGACAACAAACGCTCATTCAAGTAGACGCTGTGCAAGAAAAAACATTCCGGGGACAGGTTCTTCGGATAAGTCCCATCGTCAATCCCGAAACCGGGACTTTTGAAGTGACCCTCTCGATCAAGGATGAATCAAGACAACTCAAGCCGGGGATGTTCGGACGTGTCCGCATCGTTTACGATACACATGAAAATGCGCTCATGATTCCCAAAAATGCCGTAATGACGGAAGATGGAATCAGCAGCGTGTATGTAATCAGCAAGAAACTGGCTTACCGCAGACCCGTCAATACGGGTTACGTAAACGGAAACGATATTGAAATCCTGAAAGGCCTATCTGCTGCAGATACGGTTGTCACCATTGGGCAGAGCAGTCTTCAGGATAGTGCCCTGGTAGAAGTTGTATCCTTCTAGAAGACATTTCAGGTAAAAATTCGGATTAATCCACCAACTATTAAGGGGATATAAATTATGAGTTTGATCGATTTCTCTATCCGGCGCAAGGTAACCGTAAGCATGTTTACGATTGGGATCATTCTGTTCGGTTTTGTATCTCTTAGCCGACTAAAGATCAACTTGCTTCCCGAGCTTAGCTATCCGACGCTTACAGTCCGTACCGAATTTGAAGGAGCCGCTCCGGCAGAAGTTGAAAACCTGGTTTCCAAACCGGTAGAAGAAGCTCTCGGCGTCGTTAAGAATGTGCAACAAGTTCGCTCGATTTCCAGGGCCGGTCAATCGGATGTAACACTCGAATTTGCATGGGGCACGGATATGGATTTTGCCAGCGTGGATGTTCGTGAAAAACTTGATGCCCTTCAACTTCCCCTCGAAGTCGACCGTCCTGTGATTTTGCATTTCGACCCGACGCTTGATCCTATTATGCGTTATGCCTTTTTCGTTAAAGACAAGCAGCCGGATAATGCCCAAAAGGTGGATCTGGTTAACTACAGCGATCAGAATTCCCAAGATGAACAGATAGAAAAACTAAAAAAGCTGCGTCGTATTGCCGACGAACAAATCAAGAAAGAGCTGCAATCTGCTGATGGGGTGGCTTCCGTAAAAATAAGCGGTGGACTGGAAGATGAAATAGAAGTGGCCATCAACCAGGATCGACTGGCGCATTTAAACATCCCTATAGAACAAGTTACGCAGGTTCTCAAGGCCGAGAATGTGAACCTTTCGGGCGGTCGCCTGGAAGAGGGAACCCAACAGTATTTAGTGCGAACACTCAATCAATTCCAGACCGTCGATAATATACGCAATGTGGTTGTCGCTACCAGAAACGGAACGCCCGTCTATTTAAAAGATCTGGCTGATATCTCACAGGGATACAAAGAGCGTGAGGCCATTACAAGGCTCAATGGACAGGAAGCAGTAGAAATTGCTATTTACAAAGAAGGTGATGCCAATACGGTAAATGTGGCAAAAAATGTAGAAACCGAGATGAAGAATGTGAATAAACATCTGCCGGCAGGGATGGCTATCACCAAAGTATATGATCAATCGACATTTATATCATCAGCGGTCAATGAGGTGGTCAATGCGGGGATTATTGGCAGCATTCTGGCAATAATCATATTGTATCTGTTCCTTAGAAATTTCTGGGCGACTGTTATCATTTCACTATCCATTCCTGTTTCTGTTATCGCCACGTTTAACCTGATGTACGGCAATGACATCACGCTTAATATCATGTCTTTAGGTGGAATTGCTTTGGGTATTGGGATGCTGGTAGATAACTCGATTGTTGTACTGGAAAATATATCAAGACATCGGAACATGGGGAAAAACGTTTTGCAAGCTGCCAAAGACGGAGCCGGTGAGGTAGGTACCGCTGTCATTGCCTCTACACTGACGACCATCGCAGTATTCTTTCCGCTTGTTTTCGTACACGGTATTGCCGGACAACTTTTCAGGGATCAAGCTCTTACCGTAACATTTTCTCTGCTGGCATCGCTGGTCGTTGCAATCACATTGATCCCTATGCTGTCATCATTGGCGGGACGCAAAGAATCCATCATCGAAAAAACCGAACGACACGAACCCAAAACTAAAGTAGGCAGGTGGATGCGAGCCTCAAGGATCTTTGTATTTGAGACCATTCCGAGTAAAATTATTCACTTGTTCACAATCATTTTCCAAGGCATCAGCAAAGGTATCTTATTTGTTTTAAACCCCCTCTTGAACACTTTTGAGAAAGGTTATACCAAGATTGAAGACGGTTATCCCAGTGTACTCCAATGGGCTCTCAAACATCGTTTTTCTGTAATTTCTTTCGCCTTTCTGTCGCTACTCGGATCTCTGTTGCTGGTACCTCAGTTAGGGATGGAACTGATCCCCAGCCTATCCCAAGGCGAATTTAACGTTGAATTTCAATTGCCCCCTGGAACTCCCATCGAACAAACCGACCGCGCCTTGAAAACGGTTCAACGTGCAGCAGAACAGGTTAAGTCCGTCCATACTACTTTTGCGGTGGCCGGTACCGGCAACAAGATGACAGCCAATCCCAATGAAGGCGGCGAAAACTGGGGAGAAATGAATGTTGAATTACATAAAGGCGCCGGGCGATCACTCGAAGAAAGCACAATGAATAATCTGCGTACCGATCTGCAACGTATCCCCGGCCTGGAGTACAAATTCTCACGTCCTGCCCTCTTCACTTTCGAAACTCCGGTAGAAATTGAAGTCTCCGGGTATAATATGAATGACCTCAAAAAAGTAAGCGATCAAATCATGCAAAAGATGCGCATGAACAATCGTTTTGCCGATGTCAAATCCACGATGGAACAAGGAAGCCCGGAAATCCAAATAACATTTGATCGCCCGAAAGCGGCAGCTCTCGGACTGCAAGTCCACGATGTGGCAAATCTGGTTGTAAGTAAAGTTCGTGGTGATGTAGCTACCCGTTACTCCTGGAGAGACCGTAAGATTGATGTTCTCGTACGTGCTAAAAAGCAAGATCGTTCCTCCGTTTCTGATATTCAGAATCTAATTGTCAATCCGAACAGCAAATCGCCAATTCCTCTTTCCAGTATTGCCGATATTCATGTAACAACCGGCCCCAGTGAAATTCGGCGGGTGGACCAGCAGCGGGTGGCTATCGTCTCTGCCAATCTCAATTATGGGGATTTGGCTACGGCCGCCGATGAAATACAAAAGATTATAGACCATACCGCTATTCCAACCGGGTTGATGGCACAGGTTACAGGTCAGAATAAGGAAATGGCAGCTTCGTTTAAGTCGCTTATTTTCGCACTCACTTTAGCCGTATTTTTGGTTTACCTCGTGATGGCTTCGCAATTCGAATCGCTGCTGCATCCGTTTATCATTCTATTTACAATCCCATTGGCTTTGGTTGGTGCTATACTCGGACTCTGGGTTACCGGCTCATCGATCAGTGTGGTTGTCTTCATCGGCTTGATCCTGCTGGCCGGCATCGTGGTAAATAATGCAATTGTGCTGATTGATCTTATCAACCAGATGCGGGCTCGCGGTACCAACAAAATCAGGGCTATTCTGGAAGGCGGAAAATCGCGACTGCGCCCCATCCTGATGACTACACTTACTACCACACTCGGCTTGTTACCGCTGGCTATCGGGATTGGCGACGGTGCCGAGCTCCGGGCTCCCATGGCTATAACCGTCATATCCGGCCTGGTGTTTTCAACCATGCTTACGCTCATCGTCATCCCGGTTGTATACGCTATTATGGACCGCAAAGTCTACAAACAGCCGGAAGTATCTTTGGGACAAAGATCGGATGAAGGAGGTTCCTCATGAAGTTAACGGATATCTCCCTTCGTCGCCCGGTCACTACGATTATGATATTTATCAGTTTCCTGGTTATTGGGATTATAGCAAGCCGGCTGGTTCCACTGGAGTATTTCCCGGATATCTCATATCCCGGCGCTTATATAGCTGTACCCTATACCAACTCTACACCTGAAGAAGTTGAGAGAACCATCACGCGTCCTATCGAAGAGGCCCTGGCTACCATCGGGGGAATTAAACGAATGAATTCAAGCTCAAGTGAGAATCAGGCCGGTATTTTCGTAGAGTTTGAGATGGGCACCGATATCAGTTTAAAATCGCTGGAGATCAAAGAGAAAATTGACGGCATTCGCGATCAACTGCCGGATGATATGGAGCGATTCCATATCAATAAATTTTCCGCGCAGGATATCCCGATGATGAATTTGCGGATCTCCGGTAATCGCGACCTTTCCAATGCTTATGACCTGCTGGATCGTAATCTCAAGCGGCGTATAGAACGCATCAATGGAGTTGCCAAGGTAGATCTGTATGGGGTTGAGAAAAAACAAATTCGTATCGAGTTGATCCCGCAGCGAGTGGAATCACACAATGTAGATCTCAACCAGCTGACCCAAACGCTGCGCGGCAGCAACTTTTCGCTGTCGGCCGGCAAAATTGACGACTCGGGTAAACGCTTTTTGGTCCGTCCCACCGGTGAAATTACCACGCCTGCCGAGTTTGCCAACCTCATCATAGGTCCCCACCATTTAAGACTCGGCGATATTGCAAATGTAGCTTACGGGACACCGGATCGTGAATACGGTCGCCATCTCGATCAAAAATATGCGATCGGACTCGATGTTTATAAAGAATCCGGCGCCAACACCGTTGAGGTGGCCGACCGCGTTCTGGCCGAAATTGACAAAGTGAACAAGCTGCCGGAAATGCACGGCATTAATATCTATGAGATGAACAATCAGGCGGCGGGCATCATCAGTTCCCTTTCGGAGTTGCTAAAATCCGGCCTGCTGGGAGCCTTCTTTTCTATCTTAATTCTCTACTTGTTTTTAAGACGGATCAGTACCACACTCATTGTAGCACTGGCTGTTCCTTTTTCTTTAATCGTCACACTGGGACTTCTTTATTTTATGGGACTTAGCCTCAACATCCTTTCCATGATGGGATTGATGCTGGCTGTAGGGATGCTCGTTGATAACGCTGTGGTGGTTACCGAAAATATCCATCGCAATCAAAACCTGATGGATGATAAGACCGAAGCGGTTAAGCTGGGCGTTAAACAGGTTGCAATGGCCGTAACTGCCGGCACACTTACGACGGTGATTGTATTCCTGCCCAACATTATCAGTAAGCAATCGATGATAGCCGTACAATTGTATCATGTGGCTATCACAATCATTTTGGCACTTTCGGCCTCCCTGCTTATTTCATTAACGGTTATACCGCTTCTAACTTCACGTATAAAACCGCCTCAAAAAACAAAGAAAAAGCATTTTATCGACCGCCTGGAAAATGTCTATGCAGCTACTCTGAATTGGCTCCTGAAACGACGGTATGTTTCCGTATTTATGATTTTGGGGACACTGATTAGTGTTGCCATACCCATGAAATTTACTCACATCGATATGTTCCCCTCCTCCGAATCTAGGGAACTGTACCTGCACTACAATTTGAATGACAACTATACCCTCGACCGAGTTGAAAAATCGGTAAGCAAAGTTGAAAAATATCTCTATGACAACAAAAAGAAATTCGAAATAGACGCCGTATATTCCTATTACGAACCCGGTAGTGCCATGTCGACAATTTTGCTTACGGATGATGATGAAGCCGAAAAAGATGTAAAAACCATCAAAAAAGAGATCGCCGGGCATCTTCCCAAGTTGGCAATTGGTTCTCCGTCGTTTGAATACCGCGATCGTACGGGGGGAGACAAACTCCGGGTGTTTGTCATTGGGGAATCCTCTGAAGTACTTACGAATCTGGCAAATGAAATCGTGCGGCGTTTGAAAAATGTACCCGGATTGTCCGATGTTCGTTCCGAAGCAGAAACGGGCACCGAAGAAGTGCAGGTAGTTGTGGATCGGGAGAGGGCGCGGAGTATGAATGTTTCGAGCGAGCAAGTGGCAGATTTAATTTCCAATTCCATGCGTGGGATTAATTTACGTCGGGTACGGGGGGAACGGGGAGAGACCGATGTGGTATTGGCCCTTCGAAAGGCTGATCGAAAGAATTTGGATGACCTGATGAAGCTGCCTGTTAATATCGGGAATAACAGATCTGTAAAGCTGGCAACGCTGGCCGACTACCGTATTAGCACAGGACCGCGGACTATCCAGAGAGAGAATCGACAAACATCGTTGGGTATCACTATAAACCTGGACGGCATGACGATGGATAAGGCCAAGAAGCGAATATTCCCGATCATGGATCAGATTAATTACCCGGCAGGTTATGGATGGAGCCAGGGACGCAGTTTCCAGGAAGACAAGGAAGCGATGGACGAGATGCTTGTAAATATGTTCCTGGCCATGTTCCTTATTTACCTGGTGATGGCTTCTCTATTTGAGTCTGTACTTTTCCCGTCAAGTATCATAACCTCCATATTCTTTGGCGTGGTCGGGGTATTTTGGTTCTTCTTTGTCACCGGAACTACTTTTTCATTTATGGCAATGATCGGTATTCTTATCTTGATGGGTATTGTTGTCAATAATGGCATTGTGCTCATCGATCACATTCACCAGTTACGCTTGTCGGGCCTATCACGGATGGAAGCAATCATCAAAGGCGGCAAAGATCGTATGCGCCCGATTCTGATGACAGCGGGCACAACTGTTCTCGGCTTGCTTCCATTATGTTTTGGCACTACACAAATTGGCGGTGATGGTCCTCCCTATTTTCCGATGGCTCGAGCTATTGTCGGGGGGCTTACATTCTCAACCCTGATTACATTGATAATGTTGCCGGCTATCTACCTCATACTCGATGACATCAAACGCTGGGGCAGCCGTGTTTGGCAAGCCGGACGTAATCAATAGATTGAAGGATAACCGCCCTACCTGGATAACTACACATCCCATATCCATATCTTTGGATTTCAAAAGCGGAACAGATGTTGTACTTTTGTTCTTTTGAATCATCCACATACCAAGTATGACCAAAAACGCTTTTACCTACCAAGAGAATTTTAAAATCAGGGCTTCCGAGATTGACTCTAATCAAAAAGCGACACTTCCGGCTATTTGTAACTTGTTGCAGGAGATTGCCGGCAATCACGCCCAGAAACTGCATTTTGATATTACGGATCTTCAGGAAAACAAATTGACTTGGGTGCTCCATCGTTTGGTTGTTAAGATGGATAGATTTCCAGACTGGAGAGAAACAATTACGGTAAAAACATGGCCTTCAAGCGGAGATGGACTGCGTGCTTATCGCGATTTCCAAATTCTTGATGCCGAAGAAAA
>Ga0102944_1000830_pt1 | contig 22257 bp, 31 predicted proteins | sample SalPonD_shore_MG_FD_78172 | JGI IMG/M metagenome (GOLD analysis project Ga0102944, IMG submission 78172) | Salt pond soil microbial communities from South San Francisco under conditions of wetland restoration - Salt Pond MetaG... | ecosystem: Environmental > Aquatic > Marine > Intertidal zone >...
CTACGCCGTTTCGACTGAACTGATTTCGACGATTGAGATTACCTGATGACCATTGAGAAACAGATTGTCAACAACTTGCCTGCAAGCTTGCAGGGCTATGCCAATGTAAACTCCTTGTTTGGGGCGCTTGGCGAGTTCTTGGATGACATTCGTATTCAGATCGATGAGTTCGACAATCACAATGATAGTGCGCTTGTAAGCGAGTCTCGTCTTGACACTTTGGCGATGAATTTCGGTGTCAACTACCCCCGCAATCTCAATCGTGAGGAAAAGCGCACCCTGATTCGGGACATCGTCAACATCTATCGTGCCAAAGGCACGGTGCGCGCGATCAAGCACATCTTCAAGCTGGTGGGTTGGAATGTGGAGTTGGAATACGTCTGGATCGACAAGAACATCAAGAAGTCCAGTTACACCTATCCAGACGACTACTATATCGGCACCGAGAAACGATATGCCACGGGCATCTATGCGGATGTGACCGACAATGCCAGCAATATATTCACGCAGGTACGCATCTACGGCGAAGATTACCCGGCTGGCGCTCCGCAATCGACGATGGAGCTGATCAAGACACCGTACCTGAAGGTGATCGTGACCGCCGAAGATTATCGGCTGTTCACCGAAGATTACGTGGCTCCCGATGGAACCGTGTATTCGTTCACGGATACGGAGAAGTTCAACATCGTACAGGACATCTTCGACTTCTTCGTGGAGAAGGGACGCCCGGCCAATGTGGCAGTGATCGAGGTCATTACGCCATTCGATCTGCATGACACAATCGATACAACCACATTTGCCACGGCCGAAGCCGACAACTTCGAGGACATCTCGCAGGCGTATCAGACCACGGCTCTTGATTTGACCGCCAATGGTAACCACGGCACGCTCATGGGCGGTGCCCTGTGGAGTGCCGACCAACCGAATCAGAACGTGACCGGGAGCTTGTCGTTTGATGGGGTGGATGACTATGTAGCCCTGCCCGCAGCACCCTCATTCGGTGGGAGCCCTGCCGCAGCGACGATTGAGGGGCGGATGTATGTGAATGACCTCTCGGCCGATCAGAACATACTGTTCAACGTATTCGGTCAAGGGCTCTACCCACGGATCAGTATGTTCTCTGATGGCACCATCTATGCGCAGGCGTCAATAGATGGTACCCCCATCGGTGCCTTCTCAGCAGCGGGCGTCGTGAGCACGCAGCGCTGGCATCATTTCGCGGTCGTCCTCAACGCATCCGTTTCCCCCCGCATGATTTTGTACCTCGATCTGGTGAACGTCGCTCAGAACAACGGCACGGGCACCTCATTCGATATTGGCGGCACGGCGCCCCACTTCGGATACGATGATAGTGCCGCAACGCACTTGGCCGGAAGCCTTAGTGATATTCGGGTCTGGTCTGTAGCGCGCACGCCCACGGAGCTCTCTGACAACATGAACACCCGCCTCACCGGCACCGAGTCCGGGCTGGTCGGGTACTGGCCGCTGGATGATGTGGTACTGCCGTACGAAGGTCGGCGCTATCCGTTCGATGTGGCCGAAGCAGCCTATACCTTAGCCCATCCTTTTTGGTCCCATCCCCGTTATGTGCATGCCCCGATAACGTTGCATTCCAATGGTGAGTACTTCTATCAGCCGGAGACGGGCGGACCGAGTACGCTGGCATATGATCTGACCGCCAATGGCAATGACGGCACGTTGATGAACGGTCCTCGTTGGAACCGGTTTGAGGGTCCGAGTGATGATCTGTTTGGGTGTTTGTCGTTCAACAATTCGGACCAAGCCGTACTTGTTGGTAATCCCGCGTCGGTGAATTTCGGTAGTGGCGATTTTACGTTGGAGGCTTTTTTCAAGACACCGAACAATGGACAGAGTGGTCGATGGCTGTTCAATAAAGGGGACGCTTTTGTCGGTGCTGCGGGGTATAGCTTTTTTCTCACTTCTGCGGGCACCCTTCGTGGCGCCATGTCCGACGGCACGAACAAGGTGGATATAAATGGTGGGTTGTTTGCTGATGATGCGTGGCATCGTGCGTCATTGGTTCGTTCAGGAACAACGCTGACTGTTTATGTCGATTGGACGCAGATAGTACAAGACTCCGCAGCGTCAATGGGCAGCACGGATAACGGCGTTGACCTAAGGCTTGGAGGCAACGGCGCCACTGAAAGCTTGCTCGGAGAAGGAGCAGATTTCCGGGCTTGGAACATAGCCCGCACCCAGCAGCAGATACAGGACAACATGAACACCCGCCTCACCGGCAACGAAATTGGGTTGGTCGGGTACTGGCCATTGCGCAGTCCGGGCGTTGAAGTCTTCAATACCTATCCGCTCAATTACATCCCCAAGGATGTGCCGTACGATGGCATCTTTGTGCCGACCAGCTTCCTTGATATGGGTGATACCTATGGACCGATCCCGGCCAGTGATAATGTGCGCGTGAAGGTGACCTGTGATCAACATACGAGGGCATATGTCTTCCGCACCGCGAACTCCCTGTATGACATCAGTCAGGGCAATATCCAGTATCAGGTGGTGGAACTCCTGATCGGTCCCGTCGATGAGACTATCGTGACGGTCAAATATGCAACAGCCGTGGCCGTCAATTTCACCCCCAAGAATGGAGAGACCCCGGTCTATGAAGGCTCTTTTGAGGTCGGTTATCATACCGACCCAATCTTGATTGATGACTGGAATGACACACTAGGAGATGATTGGGGAGAAGTACGTCGCTATTCGCGTTTTTACGTACCCAATTACTCGGTTGCAGATGCAGTTGACGTGACATGGGACTTTGGGACCATCGTATAAATAACAGTACAACGGAAGGAGAAGTATGGCTACCCGAGCAGTCCAATACAGACGCGGCACGACGACGCAGCATTCGACATTCACAGGTCTTGTGGCCGAAGTCACGGTTGATACCGACAAGAGTACCGTGGTGGTTCATGACGGTGTTACTGCGGGCGGACATCCATTGGCCTTGGAGGCCAATCTTTCCGCACACAAGGCAAACACCGGCAACCCCCACAACGTCACCCGATCACAGTTGTCGCTGGATACAACCGATAATGTGACCTTCAACACCATTACGGCTGCGGGCGGATTGCGCACCAATTCGGGCTCTGCGCCCGATCATTGGTACGCGCAAATCGCCGATGATTCAGACACGAGCATCATTGCGGTTCAGGACAGTTCTGCTGCCGTGGTTGGTCGAGTGGCAGTAGTCGGATTGAATGGCGCCGGGGGCGCTGCCGAGTTGAACTTCACTACGTGGTCGACGGTTACTATTAATGGTAATCGTATCGTGACCGTGGCTGATTATGGCGCCGGCAACAGCCTCGACGCTGATATGCTTGATGGCCAGCATGGTTCTTACTATCGTAACGCCAGCAACATCAATGCCGGTACACTGAATGCTGCGCGATTGCCGGCCATCCCCGACAGCCTGCTCCCCGATACCATTACATCGTCGGTACAACTTGCCACGGTGGGCGCACATATCAATGCCGCAGCCGGTGCATTGTATAGTTATGTTGATAGTGTGCTTGGCTCGCAGACGTTCCTTACCACCGACGATCATTTCTACACTCGCGCCTCGGGTGCGGCCGACGGGGGTTGGCAACATCACTTTGACATGTTTAGCGGCGACTTCGAAGCCAAGGGTGATGTTACGGGCGGTGCCTCGGATGCGCGCCTGAAGACGAATACGGTAGAAGTATCCGATGCCATTGCCAAGGTCATGGCGATCAAGCCGATTCATTTTGATTGGGATCGTGATGCCTGCACGGAGGCGGGGTACAAGCCGTCACGAGATCGAGATACGGGCGTGTTGGCACAACAAGTCGCCGAGGTATTGCCGGATGCAGTCTGTCCGGCCCCATTCAATCGTGATTACCTGACGGTCCGCTATGAGCGTCTGAGTGTCCTGAACATTGGCGCGATCCAGCAACTCGTGCGCGAGAAGAAGTCACTGGAAGACAAGGTCGCATCAATGGAGAGCGAAATCGAGGCATTGAAGCAAGCGGTATTCGGAGGTAAGTAATATGGGCACTCCGCTACAGTCCTCCGGCCCCATCAGTCTGCGTGATCTCCGTTTCGAATTCACCAGCCGTGGCGGCAACATCGCGACCGCGCCTGATACGATCATGGAGTATTACCTTGGGAGCATTCAACCGGTCTCCGGCGGGTCTGTGCCGTCTTCGGGTGCTATCTCTCTCAGCGATTTCTATGGTCTGGAACAGGTCTATGTGGTCAATCTGACCATTGGCAGCAACACGCAATCATACAACATCAAAAATGCAGCGATTGCCGCCGGATGGAACGGGGTTGATGCCGTCGAGGTCAACCTGACCATCAATGCCGGGGTCGTGGTCTATGGAAGCCATGCGGGACGGGCAACCTATGATGGACTCAATGAACATAATGGCGGCAGCGGTGGGGTTGCCATGGATACCGGGGATTTCAACGGGCTGCTGCATGGTGATATCAACATCGACATGAGCGGCACCGGAAAAATTGTCGGCGGTGGCGGTGGCGGTGGTTCCGGTTGCGAAAGTCGACGCAATAATACAGATCGTGGTGGCAACGGTGGTAACGGTGGCACCGGGTTGGTGATCCGTTCGAGCGATACGGTCAATATCACGAATGGTGGTGATCTGGCCGGTGGCGGTGGCGGTGGCGGTGGCGCTCCGGCGTACGGAGTGTCGTATGTTACCGGTAACACATGTGGCAAATTGGGCAGTGATCCGTGTGTCTACGCTGTTACAATGGACGGTTGTGGCGGTGGCGGTGGCGCTAGTTACGCCTTGGGTGGTGGCGGTGGATATGGGGACACCGTCAGCGGTTATACCGGCTATGACGGGTCTTCCACATCGGGTGGCGCGGCACGACGAAATTCAGACACTGATCCGAATGGTAATGTAAACTACGGCAACTACTCTGGTGCTGGAGGAGATTGGGGTGCCAATGGCGCTACCGCTCAGGACAAGGTCAATTATAGCGGCGACGACATTCCGGGTTCTGGTGGCAGTCGCGGACTGTATGTGTCCGGTTCTGCAAATCTGACCCTGAGTGGGACAACGGTGACACATGGCGCAGCAGCATAAAGATCACATCATCCTTTGGTCCGGAGGGATCAACTCCTCTGCAATGGCGCTGCGACTGGCCGAAATGTTGCCGGTCGGCACCAACCTGTACCTGTTGCATGTGTGCGACCACAACAACCCGGCGGAACGATTTCAGAAGTCCTCCTTGGAGAGCTTCCTGATGGACCTGATTGGAGATCGGAGAAATGGTTGCGTGTTTCTGGATCATGAGATCGAGATTTCGGGTTATGTGTTACCCGACACGGACTATTTGCTGTTTGGTTACGCCATGGCGCTGGAACGCCACCACATGTTGACACCCGGGTTCGATCCAATCGTGCATTGGGCGACTTCGAAGGAGGATTGGCGGCATATCGATCAGGCTCGTATGCGCAAGCTGAAGAAGTATGTGACGCAGACCGTGCCGGTCGAGCTGTTTGGAAAGAACATCGCCAAGCGTGAGCATGTACTGACCTTGGGTTCGATGTATCAACAGGCATGGACCTGCCCGACGCCGACCGCCAATAACAAGCCCTGTCAGAAATGCGCCAAGTGTGAAATCAGGAAGAGGAGTCGTCCATGAAATGCGTGATCCCATGGAGCGGCGGACCCGATAGTACGGCCTGTCTGGAATTCCATTTGAAACACACCGACCACGAGGTCATGACGTTCTACATGCGCAATACCGTTATCGATCCGACGGCACAAGCGGTCGCGATCCGTTCCATTGAAGCCTTGCGCACCACCCTTGAGTCTCGCTATCGTCCCTTCGAGTTCATTGTCGTGGATTATCGCCATTCGACCGATGTGTACTTCTACGATCATGTATTTCCGGCCTCCTACTTTCTCGATCATGGCGGCGGCATGCTGTGTCTTGGATACAACAAGGAAGATGCCGATGCGTTCGATGACAATCCGTGGAAGCTGCACCACGCCAGCAAGGAGCGCGCGTTTGCTGCGCTCGGGGTCACGGTCATACACTTCAATTGGGACAAGCCAAAGGCACAGATCAGGAACGACTTGGGTGCGTTGTGGTCCATGACGACCAGTTGTATAACACCGGAGGATTCCGGCAAGCCTTGTGGGACCTGTTTGAAGTGCAAGGAACGACAAGCGGCAGAAGCTAAATAAGACCACGGAGAACTTGAATGGCTTTAACAGAGAATTTCGACCTTTGGGCAGTAGTAGACAATGGCACGATCATGGCCATCGGCCAGATGCCGTACTTTGCCGTGGATCAGTCCACCGGCAAGCGGGTGCAGGTACGTGGCAATTATGATCCAACCGATGCTGCCGCACAGACGGAGTTGGCCACCCGGTTCAATCTGTATCCAGTATGGTCCGAGAATCGCAAAGATTTCTTTGACCCCGATCTGGAGCGGGAGATCACTCCCAATGACTATATCGACACGGACGGCAAAGTAGTCCGTCAGCATCAATATGATCTGCATCCGGACGCGCGTGCGCGCATGATCTCCAAGTTGAACTCCAAGGCGGAACGGGAGCGCATTGCCATTGCGGCGTCCTATGGGGGCCAGATGCGCGAATATATCGAGACCGAGCGCGAGGCGTTTGCGTTCTTGGCCTTGTCCGTGGACCAGCGGGGCGCTGCGCAACCATCCGACTGGCCATATCTCAAGTCCGGCCTTGGTAACGACAAGACGGAGACGGGCGCAATGGTGACTACGCTGGAAGAGGAGGCACGAGTAGTGAAGTTGCGCTCGCAGCAATGGCGTGGGGCGCTCGTCACCGTGCGCGATGCCCGCAAGAAGGCGCTGGCCCTGATTGAATTTGCCGACACGGACGCACAGGCGTTACAATCCTACTATCGTGCGTTCTCGAACCACAATCAGGCGATGTTCAGTTCGATAGAGCGCGCGAACTTCATTTAATCAAAAAGGGAAGTCCCCGCATGCGTCTCTTGCTTGCGTTCGTTGCTGTGTTGCTGTCGTTCTCGGCCGGCGCGACCGATTCATTGATTGTCTATACTTGGGGTGGTGCCTATGAACAGGCACAGCGTGAGACGGCTTTCAAGCCGTTCTCCCGGGAGTTTGGAATACCCATCGTGACGGCCACGGCCAACAACTTGCTTGCCAAGGTGAAGGCGGAGACGGAGCAGGGACGATCTTCACTCGATATCGCCGATATGAATGTCGCGCAGGCGATCAATGGCTGTGACGAGGGGCTGTTACGCCGGGTCGGTCGGCTTTTCAATCCAGACGATTATGTGCCCGGTGCAGTCTTCCCGTGTGGCGTGGCACAGAACATTTGGGCACAGGCCATCATCGTGCGACCAGACGAGACCTCGATCCGGTCTGCCAAGGATTTCTTCGATCCCTCGATTCCCGGCAAACGTGGACTTCGCAAGTGGCCTCGGGTGACCTTGGAGATGGCCCTGCTCGGCGCCGGAGTCCCCAAAGATCACATCTATGATGTGTTGAAGACCGATGCCGGGCTGCAATTGGCCTTTGACACGATCCGGGGGATCAAGGATCGCATCATCTGGTGGGGGTTGGGGGCACAATCGGCCAAGTTGATTGCCAATCGGGAAGTGGTGGCGTCCACGGGATTCACCGGACGCATTCTCAATCTGCGCAAAAACGAGGGACTGCGGGACACGAAGATTCTGTGGAATGCACATGAACGCGGGTTTTCCGTCTGGACCATCCCCAAGAACAACCCCCATCCGAAGCTGGCACTCCAATTACTGCGCTTTGCCACGGGACCGCGCAATCTGCGGATGAATGACGTGTCGGCCTATGCCTCGGTGCGCGCGCATCAGGCCAATACCAATCCCGACCTGCCCACCTATCCCGCCAACATGAGACAGGGCATCGCGGAGGACGGGGAGTTTTGGGCAGAGTATGGACCCGAGATCAGTCGGAAGTTTTCGGCGTTCCTCTCCGGACTCTAATCAATGCCTACGGGTAACTGATATACCACACGACATGAACGTTGATATTGTTCGATAGTGACAGGCGCGCAAATCGCTTGTAGGCAAACACCTTGCCGTTGCCAGTATGCAGCGCGGCCGACGTGAACTTCACGGTATCGGTGCTGAGCAAGCCTAGATCGCCCAAGACCGTGGCACCCGTGATCGTGTGATTGACAATGATCTCGGTCACACTGTTGTTGCCGAAGATCAGGTTGGGTGGATGTGCATAGCTGGTCGAGTCGTAGAATACGGTGCTGTTGTTGGGCATTGTGTTGAGATCGTAGGTGTCCTTCGGTGTTTCCGGATTGCCCTCGTTGATGGCCGCATTGAAGGCCACGAAACCGGTACATGCACTGAACAGGGTATCGGTGGCGTTATCGAAGTTCACGATCTGTTCCGGGTCGGTGGAATCGGCCGTCAGTTGAATGTTGCCGCCGGAGATGGCCACACTGGCACCTTTGCCGGTCAGGTCCGTGTTGATCTCGTTGATGAGCGCGGTAAAGGTCTGCGCATTGGACCCGGTCACGTTCACGGTTGTCAACACGTTGTTGATATAGGTGTCGGTGCTGTACACCGTCGCATCGTTGGCCAACCCGGTGGCCCCACCGCCGGTTACGCTACCACCGAAATCCACGATCTGATAGGCGGCACGACCACCATCGGTGATATCATTGCCGGTGACCAGCTTGTGAATCAGGTAGTCGGAACTCGTTGACTTGACCGCATTGATAAGGGCTTCCTTGGCTGAGAGCACAACGACGTTGCCGCCGTCTCGAAAATCGACCAGTTCATGGGTCTGTGCATCTCGTGCTTCAAGGACCAGTCGTCCCTGTGGCACGCCAAATGCGCGATCTTTGAACTTCAACGGTTGCTGCATATGATGGTATCCCTGTCTGGTAATGTATTTATCAGACCGAATCGTTAAAGGGGTCTGTTTCTCCGCCGAATATGATCGGCATTGGGGTATGTGAGAGGGAATCCTCCTCTTCGTCCTGTAGATGGATGTTGTTCAGCAGGTCGTACACGGACTCCTCGTAGTGGGCGAGTAGATCAAGCATGTTGCAAAACAGGACGCAGGCCATGGTGAGGTCGTCATGGCCCTCGCCCCTGCCACGTTCGGACGCAAACGATGCCCCGGACTTGACGAAGAACTTCAGTTCCGTGAGCAGACGCTTCGAATGCAGCTTCAGCTTCCACCCCTCGACCAAATCCTTCAACAACATGCACCCCCGTGCCTTGCTCGCGGTGTTGGTCGGGATGCCCTTCTTGCGGTGCTTGATGTCGCTCACCATTATGGCGTGATTGAGCGCACTGTCATCGCTGTTGATCAGGAGATTGATTACCCCCATTCCAATACTGTTGTTCTCCACCGTGTAGTAGATTTCCTTCGCACCACTGTTGTGGATCATGCGGATCACATTGATGATCACGTGCGTGAACTGCGTCTGCGTCATGACGTTGTTACGCCATTCTCCCAACTGTTCCATGCCATCGATATCGAAAATCTGGATCGCATGGAAGTCCTTGCCGACGCCTTCTCCCACGTCACAACATATCGCCACGGTCTTGTTCCTGAAGTCGCCGAACAGTAACAGATCGTCGTTACTGCCTGAAATGGGTTCCTTCGGTCGAATGGATTCCAACACAGTGGAATTGACCAGCGTGGACTTGGAACTCAGGAAGGCACCCTCATATTCCTGCATGTACTTCTCATAGGTCATCTTGCGAAGCATTTCCCGCTTGAAGTTCGCGTCGCGTCCCGGGATGCGGTCGGGATAGACCTTGTACTCCTTGAATCCATTGTCTCCATTGACCGCGCCAAACCACAACCTCGCATACTGCCCCTCTGTACCGTTCGGGGTCGAGGCGATGATGATCTGTGTCTTGGCGGAATCCTCGCCTGCGGCCGAGATGACTGGCAGAATCGAGGTCCAGAACTCCTCGGCGATCACCGGTTTCACGTGCGCGAACTCGTCGAGAAACAGCTTGGTCATCGAGCGGCCACGGAAGGTAGACTCGGTCGTGGTCGCCCCTTCAATCGATGAGTGATTGACCGCAAAGCTGATCTTGAACTTGGAGTACTCGGTCACTGGCGGTTTCAACCACCATGGCAGGTTCTCATAGGAATACCGGATGCGTCCCATGATGTCCTTGACATTGATTTGGCGGTTGGAAGTGATGCCGATGGTCTCATTCGGTGTAAAGATGGCCGCATGCAGCAAAAAGCCGATGCTGCTCGACGTCTTTCCGCTCTGACGCGGCAGGTTCATGATGAGGAATCGGTACTCTTCCATCAGGTCCAGCATCTCTTGCTGATAGTCACGGGGATGAAACAGGACCGCGCCGTCGGACGGATGCTGCACGTACAGGTATTTGCGCATGAAGTATTCGCGATCATTGGCGCATTTGACAAACTCCATGGCCTGTTCGCGTGTGAGGTCTTCCTCGTCCTGCGGCCGTTTGACGACCTTGTTGTAATCAGGTGTGAACATGTCCCTATTTAGTCGCCTAAATAGGGGTATGAAAACTTTCGGTTTTGCCATTTCAATTGCGCTTCTCTTTGTGACCGTGGCTCTGGCAACCCTTGTGCTGGATTCACACATCCATCCAAGCTATGATCGGATCATGAACGAGACCGTGTACGTCGGTCTCTACGATGATATGGGACGAGAATTGGGACATGGCTCTGGCGTATTGACTGACGCGGGCATCTTCACGGCCGCACACGTGATTCTCACGGGTGAAGATGGGGATCATGCGAAGCCGCAGAAGAACATTCTGGTGCGCTTCAGTGACGGGCGATTCGTGCGCGCGGAGATCGTCACCTACGAGTACGATCTGGTTCGAGGATTGGGATTGGCCAAGCACGACTTTGCCCTGCTGCGAATACCGAAACGTGTGGCAGACCAGTACCCGAAGGCGACCTTCTCTTGTTCATCCGATCCAGACGTAGGGGATCGACTCTATGTTTCCGGTAGTCCATTGGGACTGCGATGGATTGTCACCCAAGGACGCGCATTGACCACGTATCGTCAGAAGCGCGGGCTTTCATCTTTTGGCATTACCGACGCCATCGTGGCCGGGGGTGTCTCGGGGGGACCGGTTTTTGATCGTTTCGGACGAGTGGTGGGACTGATCGAGGGCTACATGCTCAATCGCCTGTCGGGCGGATTCTCACCATCCATATCCAATGCCGGCTACACGATCTATACGAGGATGTCGTTGATCTGTTCGGAGGTCATGATCCATCATTCCTCTGTTTCCTGATCTTCTCCATGTATTCGTCACGTAGTTTCTGAACGCGTTCCAGTGCGCGCTTGTAGTCACGAATCCACTGAGCGCTGTTCTGACGCTCCTTGCGCAGGATTTCTATGGACAGCACGTATGCCTTGGCGATCTTGCTGTAATCGCCCCTGTCGCTCTTGGAGAGTTTGTCAATGGGTAGTGTGATCGGGTTGGCGTCCGTATCGGGGATGTTGTCCGCATCCGGCAAGGCGGTGACGATCTTGTCCACAACCGGCGGCACCGGGTCGGGCTGTTTGGGTACGGTGCCGCAACTGGACAGCAACATGATCATGATCATGGTGAAGGTTGCTATCATGAGGATCGCGCCTCTACTCATCGTTTTTCGCTCCGGTGGCCTTGTCCAGCATGTAGTTCATGGCGCCGTCACAGGTCTTCGGGACCTCTTCCTGTGCCAGATCACGGATGCGCTGTTCATAGCGTTTCTGTGCGGCACGGCGCTTCTTGTTGGCGTCCTTGATTTGCTCTTTCAGTTGTTTCTCGGTCTCTTGCAGGTTGTGAATCGAGTCGTTCTGCTGCTTGAGCACGGCCTCACGCTGCTGTTCTGTTGCCCTGTAGTTGGCAATGGTGGATTCATACTGGCCGTTTTTGGATCGCAATGAGCCGTTTTCCGAATACAGCCACCAGATCACGGTCCCCATTGCACCGACCACAACGAACATGATGAGGTATCCCCGAAATCTCTTGATCAGTCCAAACATGTTACTTGTTGTCCTCTTCGAGCCGCATCTTGCGGTATTCCTTCCAGTCGAGCCCGGATTTGAAGTAAACCCCGGTAACGACGCCCGCCACACCGACAATCACACTGACGAATGCCGATTGCGCGCTGGTCGGCGCAGTCAGGTGGATGAACCACTCGTACATGTCCCACACCAAGTAGGCATAGCCGACCATGAACAGGCGGGGCACGATCCTGTACGCATCGATGACCTCTGCGATATCAATCAGCCAATCATTGATCTGTTTCATTCTTGATGGCCTCCAAGTATTCGCTGAAACGACGCACCGCCTGTGCAATGGCATCGCATCCATCATAGAACTGCTCGTGCATGATCAGGTCGAGGTTCGACATGAATTCGGGTTCGATGATGATCGCGGGGATTGCGGTCTTGCGTACGAAGTAGTCAATCGTTTCATCGCCGTCGACATCACCCGCATAATCGACAACACCCGGCTTGTCCATCTTGTACCATGCCTCCTTGCTACCCCGATTCGGCTGGAAGATGTCGCGCTTGTCGAACTCTTCGAGCACGATATCGGCGAAACGCTTTCCCTGTGTACTGCCGGGGTAGTACAGGCTCTCACAGCCATGCGCGCCGTCGATGTTTCCATTGAAGTGTAGTTCGGCCGTGAACTGGACGCCTGCGTACGTGTTGATGAAGTCTACCTTGGAGGGCAAATGTCCGGTCGGGACGGTGTCAATGGGAAACCCGTCCCCTTGCAGTATCTCCACGATGCGCTTCACCCATGTAGAGGCGATGCTGTGTTCGGTATGTTCCCCATTGGTCGCCCCGGGGGCCTGCGGATAGTGTCCGATTGATAGTAGAAACATGTTAGGCTCCAATATGACTCAAAACATACATCAATGTCAGCAGGCCAATGGTCCCGACCAAGCCGATCATGCCGTTGTTTACCCAAGTCATCGTCTGTTCAAGCACCGGTAGACGATTCTCGATCTGAGCGATCTTGTCTTGCTGTATGTTGTTTCTTTGCTGCTGTTCATGAATTCGCTGCTCGATGTCGCCGATGCGCTGCAATGCCACGGCGATGTCGATCAATGCGCTTCGAACCGATTCGTTCTGTTTCTGGAAATTACGCAGCGTGTTCTCAAAGGAGTTGATCTTGTCCGTTAGCTCCTTGATTGCATTCGCATTTTGATGCTCGATGTTCTCATCGTTATTCGCTGACGTCATTACCCATCCAATCAGTCTTCATTCAACTCTTTGATGCCATCATGGCGGATACCCCATTCATCCAGAACATGTTCAAGCTGAGAAGAGATTGTCTTCTTGCCGTTGTAGTGAGTTCTGATATTCTTTAGTTGTCCGAAATGGGGCAACCGGTGTTCATTCCATGCCATGGTCTTGTGAAAGCGCCATCCTTTTCCCGTGTGACGTTCGATGGTAGCCACCATCTCCGCCACGTTCTGATCGTTGCGCCGATAAATCTTGATCTTGTGCGGGTGCGCCTTGTATTCCACGCTTCCAATGCTGTGTATGCTTCGGAACGGTGAATGAATCGGCGCGAAGTTTCCAGCACTAGTCGTGCTGCTGCTTGCCTCCTCCGCTACTATTTCGTTTAGTTTCATCGGCAGCTTCCTGTTCGATCTGTTTGTAGACCTCTCGTCTACTTACCCCTTCAGTTGCACCATCTTCGCTATTGTCGGCCAGTGCGCCAGATGAGGGGTTCTTGGTATTTAGAGCTTTGGCGGCTTTCTTGATATCGTTGTCGTCGCGTTTGGACACTGCGTCCTTGGCGAGATTGAGATAGGTTTGCGCAACTTCAAGCGCCCGTTGGCGATACCGTGCGGGCACTTGTGTGACATCCTTCAGTTGCTCCTTGTAGGCATAGAGCGCCATGTGAGTGATGTCGTCCAGAGAGATGTATTCTGGAATGTCATCAAAGGGGAAGGCATACCCCGAATCACCATCACCCATGTCAAGATGATCGGGGTCCAGATCAAACGCCTTGTTGAGCGGATCGTCGGCCATTGTTTAGCATGAAATCCAAGCCGAGCTTCCGGCGAGGCTTGCGACCAGTTTGATTCCAGTGGAACCGTATTCGTTGGGTTTCCACTCTTCTACGGAACCACTGGCTACCGTATTGATGGTGTACCATGTGGCAGTACCACCCTCGATGGCGGCAACGGAATCATAGGTGAGTTGGATGTCTACGACCGCACCGACGGCGTTCACCAACACGGACGACATGTCCGTGGTCACGATCCCGTTAGCCGGGAAGTCTGCTTGGACATCATCGAACTTGTGCATCACTCGATGCACGCCGACGTTGTAGGTTGTATGTGCCATGTAGCTGCTCCTATAGTGCTATCAAGTATTTATCTTGAAACAAAGTTGTGCTCGTAACTGTCGATTAGATCGCTCACATCGTCTTCATCAAAGCCGGTTTGTTGCCAGTACTTGAGGTAGCAGCCGGCAATTGCCTGAAGATTGTTGTCCGGTGCTGCATCGAAGCGGCTCGCGTAAATGCCGTAGGTTACGGCAATCTGGAAGCTGAGGTCGTATTTCAGTCGCCGCAGCAACAGCTTGAATGACGTGTTGCGCAGATCGACACGACAGAACTCCTCGATTCGCTCGCGTAGTGGATGGTGACGGATGAAATCGTAGACGAAGTTGCGGAATGCGGCCATTTCAATGCGTGAGAGGCCGTACAGATTCTCTTCGAGGTCTTCCCTCGGCATGAAGTCGTCGAAGTTGCTTTCCGCCAAGATCGTCATTTTAATCAATCTCAGGATGGCTGTATTGTTGACATGTAGACCTTCAAGGGTGTCACGTACTGCAATATGCACATGCATGGGGTTCATAGGTATGGTATCCTCCGTTTTCGCTACCCTATTTAGGGTTGAAATCTGGACGCCAAGGAAGGCCGAGCGGTATGTTATACTGCCCCCTGCGTAGGAGTCACACCATAACAACAATCAGAGAATTCCATGGATACACAAAAACTGCGACAGTCCCTCAACAAGAAAGACATCTCGACCGATCTCTCCGATCCTGACTGCTGGCTCTCGACCGGCAACATGGCGTTGAACTACATCCTCTCCAACAATTTCAACGAGGGGATTCCAAACAGACGTTCGACGCTGCTCTTCGGACCGTCCGGAACGGGCAAGTCACTGTTACTTGGCAACATCGCCAAGAATGCGCAGGACAAGGGCTATATGGTCGTCTATATCGATAGTGAAGGGGCGATTGACACCAAGTATCTTACACGGATCGGACTCAGCCTTGCCGAGACCGATTTCCTCCCCGTGCGGGTATCCACCGTTGAGGACACGGCCTCGGTCATCAGTGACTTGATGCGTACAGTCAGCCCGGCAGATAAGGTGTTCGTGGCACTGGACTCCCTGTCAATGCTCGAACCGGCACAGGAACTGGAGAAGTTCCAAGACAAGGGTGAACTCCAGAACGATCAGGGGCGGACCGCGAAGAAGTTCAAATCGCTGGTCAAGAACGTCAACGCCAAGATCGGCAATCGTGACATGTTCTTTGTCTATACGGCGCACGCCTATGCCAACCAAGACATCATGAACGGGAAGGGCAAGTGGCTGATTTCCGGTGGAGAGGGCCAGTTGTACATCCCCTCCATGTCCCTGTTGCTCGACAAATTGAAGTTGAAAGAGGGTACGGAGAACATCGGCTTTCAAATGAAAGCCGAAATTTACAAGTCCCGGTTCTCGATGCTCGGCGCCAAGTCCACGTTGAAGATTCCCTATGATGCCGGCATCGATCTCTACGACGGACTGTTGCCGATCTTTGAGAAGCTAGGCATGGTTTCCAAGAACGGTGCTTGGTACAACTATATCGTTGACGGCAAGACCATCAAGTTTCAGTCCTTGGCCTTGCACGAACACGCGGACGCGATTTTGAATCAGATTTCGTCTTCGGAAGCAGACGACCCGACGGCGGTAGCTGATGATGATGTGGTCTGAATGGTAGTGAGGACCTGCGTGCCACGGGAAAGAAAGTAGGTCCCGGACATGGAGTTCCAATTGTCCTTGAGCCACGCGCGGACCTTGCCCCATTCGTCGTCTTTCAGGACCTTGCCGTCCTTGACGATCTGCACCCGCTCATGATCTTTGACGGTGACGGATTGGCGTAGAAACATGCGAGATTGCAGGGCATTGTCATGATCGGGGCTGTCGGGTCCGCCAAAGTTCATGATGTCGTCTTTGGGGGAATCATCGAATGTCATCGATGGTCCGGAATACTCGTATTCATTGAGGATATCGCTAATCTTCATAGGGTCTGGTTCCAGTTCCTCTTATTCTATTTAGGGTGGGTCAAGTATTTATGAGTCAGAATCAAGCGGTTGAGCATCAATACGATGCGATCAGAAAATCATTCGAAGAACAGAGTGATGTCTACAACCAGATGTACGTCGGCTCGGAGAGCACGATTCTCATCGAGAACCGCCAGCTCCGGGAGTGCATTGGAGAACAGATCAGCCTGCTTTATGAATGGGAGGGGTTGGCTGCAATCACTCATGCCAATGCCCGTCGAGCCGAGGCGCTGGTCGATCAGGTGTATGGCCTCGTGTTCAAGAAGGAGATGAGCGGTAGAGGCAAGGCGCCAAGCACGACCGAGGCCAAGGCGTACGCGCAATCCAACGATGACTATGTGCGGGTCAAACAACTGCATAACAACACCATTCGGCTCCGGGACGAGGTCGATGCGGTGTTAAATACCATAAAGGCGCGGCAGTATGCATTGAAGGACCTGACCAATGCCCTTGTCGCAGGAGTCGAAAGCCATGTCATCTAGACAGCCGGACCCCACACAGGAGTTGTTGCAGATTGATTTCACGCTGCTCGACGCGTGGAAAAACAAGACCATCAAGGAACTTCACGAGATGCGCGATGTCTTGATAGGCAAGATCAATTGCATCCCGAAGGAATCCCGGATGTTCAAGAATCAGTTGTTCCAGACGCTGAATGATCTTGAGACCTACATTCGTATCCGGGAAGACCGCGAACAACCAGACAAACACAACAACATAGTGGTGTAATGGCTATCGACCTGTATCTCATTGATGAAGTCAATGTCCGGTTCGACGGACTAACGGATTCTCAGACCAAGCACATCATCAAGGCAACGGAACGAAGCGTTCCGGGCGCCTTTCAAAGTGCCGCGTTCAAATTGCACAAGTGGAACGGCAAGGAATCCAATTTCTCGCCTTCGGGCTATACCTTCAGCTTCCTGCTGGATCAGGTCCTCGATATCTTGGAGCGAGACCTGCTGGTCGATCTCGATCAGGACATCACATTGCATGATGTCCGGGAACTCCCCCTCGTACCCGATCACGTGCCCCGGATCGACAATACCTATTTGTCGGGCCTCGGGATCACGATGCACGATCATCAGGTAGAAGCCGTCAACCGGGTCATCGAGGCACGCAAAGGGATCATCGACATCGCCACTACCGGCGGCAAGACCTATATCTGTCTGTCGTTGTCGAAGGTCTTTTCTGAATGGGTCGGCAGCGTCGTCGTGGTCCCCAACAAGGAACTATTGGTACAGACCTATAACAGCTACGTCGAAGAGGGCTCTCTCAACGTTGCGATGCTGACCGGAAATGGCGACCGGGAGCAGATCGTGGCCAATCATGACCACATCATCGTGACATGGCAACTGCTGAAGAACTCTGCGGAACTGTTCCGGGGGTTTCGTGGTGTACTCATACAGGACGAGTGCCACATATTAGGCGAGGTCATGCAGCGCAATCTGCGCGACGTGTTCAGTGATTGTCCGGTACGGGTAGGCATGACCGCCACGGTGCCCAAGACTGGCCACAAGAAAGAGAAGCTGTTCTGTCATATTGGCGGCGACGTGTTGATCAAGGTCGAAACCCGCGAGTTGCAGGAGCACAAGATTGCGTCCACATGCAGCATTACCACGGTTCGTACTCGGGATTCGCGCTTGGAACACGAAGAGCCATTCGAGGAATGGGAATCCGAGAAGAAGTATCTGTTGAAGAACCGACGTCGAGTGGACGCACTGGCGGAATACCTCGACCTGCTGCCAAACAAGAACACCTTGGTCCTGACGCACCCACAGTTTGGCTCCAAGATCGCCAAGAAACTGTCATTGCCATTCATCGACATGGATGTAAAGAGCGAGGACCGAATCGCCGAGTACGAGAAGTTCGAGGTTTCGGACGACAACTGTTTGATTGCCACGTTTGGGACGGCCGGCACCGGCATCAGCATCAATCGCATATTTCGCCTGATCCTGATCGATCCCGGCAAGAACCCGACCGCGATTGTTCAGGGCATCGGTCGCGGTCTGCGCCTCGATGGGGTATACAACCATCTGGAAGTGTTTGACATCTATTCGAACACAAGGTGGTCGGTTCGTCATCAGAGAGGGCGACAGCAATTGTACAGGTCCCAAGGCTTCGAACTGCATACAGCACCGGACATCCACATTCTTTGATACGGGGATACTTACACACATGCAACTGATCGGTGAAGACTACACGGCTCTACCCAACAGCGACGAAGCGACCGAATGCCACCATTGGGAATACAACATCAAGGAACGGGACTTCTTTCTTTGCGAGACTTCATCGTGGCATCGCATTACCGGGACCGCCTATCACATCGGTATAGGCAAGGACACCTTGATCGTCCCGGCCAACTATCATGTGATGATCGCGGACGTTTATGGGGACCTTGACTGGATCAAGGTCGATGAGATCGTGGGACGAACCTTCGATGCGTTCCTGATGACCAACACCCTCGAAGAGAACGCATGGCAGATCGAGACCATGGAAGTCATCGATTGCGTGGAAGACTTTATCATGGTGTACCCCCAAACGAAGAATCCGGTGCCGGTCAGTGTGGGGACTCGATTCTCGATTCTGGTCTCTCCGGCAGACCTGTACAATAAGATGAGTGACTATTGCCACGTGGATGTCGTATAGATGAGAGAAGAACAATCCAAGGTATACCTGTTTCAAACGAAAGAAGAATTGAACGTCAATGACGGTCAGGGGCGTTGCCATATGCTGGCCGATGACGTCTTTCTCTGGATCGGCTATTACACGGTACAGGATAATGGTAGCGCCATGCTGTACGACGTATTTGCATATCACGGTGCCAGTTCGGATGACACGATCTCGATCCGGGCCATCAAGGAGGGCTACAACGAGAAGTATCGGGATGACATCATTTCATGCCTTACCATGAATGACGTCGGGCTGTTATCGAAACTGACATGGGCAGACCACATCCTCGCCTTCCTTGTGCAACTGGTCACTCTTGGTACGGTTACGCTCAATCGCAGCGTCTTCGATCCGAATTTGTATCTGCCTCCGGGATTCCATGATTGGGGGTACTACATGCATTTCGATCAAATCGTGGTCCATGAGGATCAATGGAATCACCTGTACGAAGCGATGCGTGCCCGGGAGATGCAGTATGGTCAACCTGCCCGGGTACTGGACGTGTTCCCCACGCTTGCTGTTCCCAAAGACAGGATAGAAGTATCAGAAGAAGAGGTATGACTCAACAATGACAACCAAACCAACACTGATCGGTATTTGCGGACCCGCTCGTTCGGGAAAGGACACTTGCGCCAACGCACTGGTAGAGCAACTTCACTTTCATCGATACTCGTTTGCCGATCCACTGAAACGGGCTGCACAAGAGATGTTCGGCCTTACCGACGAGCAGACATGGAGTGATGAGTACAAGGACGAGGTAAATCCGTTTTGGGGTATTACCCATCGAGAGATGTTCCAGAAGTTGGGGACCGAAGGTGGCCGGCAGTTGTTCTTCACGGACATATGGGTTCGACGTGCCACATTGCAGTTGTCGCGCGCAATCGGTTTCGGGTACAACCGTTTCGTGATTCCGGACATACGCTTCGATAATGAGGCCGACTGGCTCCATGATTTCGGAGGCACCCTGTTCTACGTCGAGCGTCCAGACCTCGAACACATCAAGCATTCCTCTCATGCCAGTGAGAACTCCTTGGACATGGCCAATGTTGATGAGATCATTCTAAACGACAACACCAGATACGACTTGCAGAACCAGATTGTTGCGGCCGTGTCTGATATAATCGACAGCGTACTTTCGGATTCCCTCCCCCTTGGAACGTGATATGCCCTACTACGACAAGGAGCGACTACGGTACCTCCACCATTCGGGGGATTCGACCGTGGGCTTTCATGGTGCGGTTGATACGCTGCTTCGAACGGGACATCCACCGAAGCACGCAATCCATGGCAATCCACGGCACTATTGGCCGCATACGGTCGTTGTTCAGTACAATCGAAAGTATGTGGGTGAATCAAAACTTGAATTGAAAGCGCAGTTTCCGAACCCCGACCCCATCAATTGGAACCATTCGGACGGGGACGTGGAGCGATTCGTGCGCCTGTTTCGCGGCACTCCCCGATTCTCTGCATACCCGGATCGTGAGGCCGCAAGCGACCGGTTTGAACTGGAGTTTGATTTTTTCGAACGAAACCAATACATCCTGTTTCTTGTCTCGCTCCATGACCTGATCCAGCAGTTCAAACGGGACAACGTCATTTGGGGGGTGGGGAGAGGCAGTTCATGTGCCAGCTTCATCCTGTACTGCCTCGAAGTCCATGACATCGATCCCATCGAGTTCGATATCCCCTTCAAGGAACTTTCCAAAGAAACAGAACACGAGGAACCACAACAACATGACCACAACACATGAAGAACAACTGAAGCCCTTTTCCCGGGAGATCGTCGTCAAGGTCGAGGATCGTAATGACTTCAACAACTCCCCGATCCATGTCCCGGAACGCTCCAAGAACGAAGACGCGCACTTCTTTCGAGTGCTACGGGTCGGCAGCGACGTACACGAAGTCAAGCCCGGAAACGTGATCTATGTTCGATGGGCGAATACCATGCCCCCGTTTTTGTGGGGGAGCGATCTGTTGTCCGTGACACGCGAAGAACACGTAGAGGCCGTCATTGATGGTTGAGACCCCCCCAATCAGCCCGACGGTGCTATGGCAGACACACCAAGAGCTTGCCCGTATATATGCCAACCACAAACTGCATGCGCCGAATGAGGTCTATTGCCGGGACGATGATCGGGACACCCGGATCGTCACGATCCACACCATGCCGATGGGAAAATTCCTGAAGGGACGTGGGGCTGACACCGATTTTTGTGTCTCTTTGACGCAGCTCTTTCTTCAATTGTACGGGGTCCCACAAGCATTGGCATATACAGACCCGTTGCGGGTCGACCTGAAATTCGATCTGCGGGCCGATGTCATGAGTGTAGCCGGGGGTGCAGACATGAAAGAGTTCTTCGATGGAATCGACACGACCACCTCCGGCATCATCCGTGGCCAGATACATTCGGACCTGAACCATTTCAGTTTCTTGCATGTGGACCGAAACCTGCGCGAGGATTTCCAGATCATGTATGACCCCTGCTTCCTCATGGAGATGGAGCCGTCACCCCCGGCTAAACCATTGCTTACAAGTCCGTCGATCACACCAGCGAGGCACACGGAGTCGAGCCTGTTGTACAACAAAATTCGAGAAGCAGTAAAATACCGGAACTACTGGCCGTTGCTCCTGTTCTGTGTCGATGATCAGGGCACTGTTATCGGATGGGAAGACGGCCAGTACCTCAGTTCATTTGCCGAGCTATAAATACCCCCATGGCTGGATCAGGCAATGCAAGAGCAGGCGACATCGCGACCGGAATCTGCCCCGCGCACAAACACCCGCAGCACTATTCGGCGGTTATCACAGGCGTATCTCCGACTGTGGTACTCGAATCGGCCGGCGCATCATTTATTGGTTCTGTTGCTATTGCTAGCTGCGGCCATCCTGTTGTTGTCATTTCCGGTTCTGGCACAGTGCTTGTTAATGGTGCCGGTGCTGGACGAATCGGTGACATAGGGACCAATCCCGGCCCCTGTGTCATCCAGACCGGCGCACAGACCGTAATCTCAGGATAGACATATGGCAGTCAACGCGAATTCCGTCATCGACGCATCCATCGACACGTTCAATCACGCGCTCTACGTGTCGATCACAGACAAGGAAGACTACTGCTACACCAGCAGCACGCAACCGGACGTCACCGACGGGGTCACGGAATACCAGCCCTACTTCCAGAACTTGAGCGACACTATCGTCGCTTGGCTCACGGACCCGCGTTCCGGATACGACTGGTCCAGTTACATCCA
>Ga0102944_1000831_pt1 | contig 22239 bp, 21 predicted proteins | sample SalPonD_shore_MG_FD_78172 | JGI IMG/M metagenome (GOLD analysis project Ga0102944, IMG submission 78172) | Salt pond soil microbial communities from South San Francisco under conditions of wetland restoration - Salt Pond MetaG... | ecosystem: Environmental > Aquatic > Marine > Intertidal zone >...
CGGGATGTTCTTCCTGGGCGAGTACGCGCACATGCTCACCACGGCCGCCCTGATCACGGTCTTCTTCCTGGGCGGCTGGGACATCCCGTTCTGGAGCGGCGACAACATCCGCGTGCTGGCCGACGGGACGGTCATCGGGAATCCCGCGTGGTGGAAGACGGTGCTCACGTTCCTCAGCTTCTGCATCAAGACGGGGGCGCTGGTCACCGTGTTCGTGTGGATCCGCTGGACGCTGCCCCGCTTCCGCTACGACCAGCTCATGGAGCTGGGGTGGAAGTTCGTGATCGTGGCCGCCACGGCCTACGTGTTCGTCGTGGCGGCGGCGGTCCTGGTCCTGGACGAGATCGGCGTTCCCTTCGGCCCGGGCTACGCCGCCATCCTCACGGGCATGAACGTGGTGCTCGCCGGGATCCTCCTGTTCGGCGTGGACCGCGGCCGCATCATCAAGGGGGCGGCGTACGGCATCGTGCGGCGCGTGAGCGGGTCGCCGGGCGACGCGCGGACCGAGACGCGGCGGTCGGAGCCGGCCCCGGCCAGCCGTGGATGAGCGGCACGGTGGACGGTCGATGAGTGCCCCGACTCGAGAGGAGGCCTGAGCATGCCGGGCGGAGTGAAGGTGATGCGGCGGCCGGAGGAGAAGGGCTCCTACGTGCGGGCCGCGCTCAAAGGGATGAGCGTGACCTTCCGGCACATGGTCAACCCGCGGAACGTCACCCAGCAGTACCCGGACGAGAAGTGGGAGCTTTCGCCCCGCATGCGCGGGACGCACCGGATGGCCACCCACGAGGACGGCCGGGCCAAGTGCGTGGCGTGCGGGCTGTGCCCCACGGTGTGCCCGGTCAACTGCATCAAGCTCATCCCGGCCGAGGACGAGAACGGCGAGCGTTATGCCGCCGTCTACGAGATCGACGAGTTCCGCTGCATCTTCTGCGGCTTCTGCCAGGAGGTCTGCCCCGTCGAGGCGATCCACCTGGGCGTCCACTACGAGAACGCCGAGTACACGCGCGAGCGCTGGGTCTACGATCTGGAGCGGCTGTGCTCCCAGGAGCAGCCGTTCACGGCGCTGTGGGACCCGGCCGACCCGGCGTCCGAGTGAGATGATCGAGTTCCTCTTCTTCCTGTTCTCGGCCCTGGCCGTGCTGAGCGCGGTCATGGTCATCACGCGGAAGAATCCGGTGTCGGCGGTCATGTTCCTGATCGTGACGCTGTTCTCGCTGGCGGGCCTCTTCGTCCTCCTCGAGGCGCACTTCCTGGCCGCCGTACAGGTCATCGTCTACGCGGGCGCCATCATGGTGCTCTTCCTGTTCGTGGTCATGCTCCTGAACCTGGGGCACGCCGCGGGGCGGGAATTCCGGGGCTCGTTCGCGCGCACGCTGGCGGGAGCGTTCGGCCTGGGCCTGGCCGCGTTCACGGCCTGGCTGGTGATGGGCGGGAAGGCGCCCGTGCCGGGGGCGGCCTCCGACACGGTGAGCGACCCGATCCTCCCCCTCCTCCGGGAGCACGGAGCGGTGGGCGCCGTGGCCATGCCGCTGTTCAGGAGCTACCTGGTCCCGTTCGAGGTGACCTCGATCCTCCTTCTGGTGGCCATCATCGGAGCGATCGTCCTGGCCAGGAAGGAGGCCCCGTAGTGTCGCCCGTCCTCATCCAGATCGCGCTCCTGGTGAGCGCCGCGCTGTTCGCGATCGGCGTGGTCGGGGTCATCCTGCGCCGCAACGCGATCGTGATCTTCCTGTGCGTGGAGCTCATGCTGAACGCCGTGAACCTGACGCTGGTGGCGTTCTCGCGCCTCCTGGGCATCGAGGGACAGGTGGCCGTGTTCTTCGTCATGGCGGTCGCGGCGGCCGAGGCCGCCGTGGGGCTGGCGATCATCATCGCCATCTTCCGCCACTACGAGGACGTCGACGTCGAGCGCTTCGACCTGCTGAAGTGGTGATGTACAGGCCGATCCTGCCCTGGCTGATCCTGGCGCTCCCCCTGGCGGGGGCGGTCGTGAACGGGCTGGGAGCGTTCGTGTGGCGCGACGACCGCAAGGTGGCCACCCTGCTCGGACCGGCGGCGGTCGGCGGCGCCTTCGTGGTCGTGGCGGTGAACTTCTTCGCGATGCTGGGCGCCGGAGCGACCGAGCCCTCGGTCGTGCACCTGTGGAGCTGGCTCGTCTCGGGCGGTCTGGACGTGGGGATCGACCTCCAGCTCGACCGGCTCTCGATGGTGATGATGCTCGTGGTCACGGGCGTGAGCACGCTCATCCACGTCTACAGCATCGGCTACATGCGGGGGGACGAGGGGTACAACCGGTTCTTCGCCTACCTGAACCTGTTCGTCTTCTTCATGCTGGTGCTCGTCATGGGCGCCAGCTTCCCGCTCATGTTCGTGGGCTGGGAGGGGGTCGGGCTGTGCTCCTACCTCCTGATCGGCTTCTGGTACGAGAACGAAGCGTACTCGGACGCCGGGAAGAAGGCGTTCATCGTGAACCGGATCGGGGACTTCGGCTTCCTGGTGGCCATGTTCCTGATCTACAGGATCTTCGGGACGCTCGACTTCGTCCCGGTGTTCGGGGCCGCGTCGGGGACCCTCCAGTTCGGGGGCGCCTGGGTCACGCTCATCACCCTCTTCCTGTTCCTGGCGTGCGTCGGGAAGTCGGCGCAGATCCCGCTGTACGTGTGGCTCCCGGACGCGATGGCGGGCCCGACGCCGGTCTCGGCGCTGATCCACGCGGCGACGATGGTCACCGCCGGGGTCTACCTGGTGGCGCGCTCGAGCGTGCTGTTCGCGCTGGCTCCTCTCAGCCAGGCGGTCGTGGCCTCTGTGGGCGCGGCCACGGCGCTGTTCGCGGCGGTGATCGCCACGCAGCAGTGGGACATCAAGAAGGTCCTGGCCTACAGCACGATCTCGCAGCTGGGCTACATGTTCCTGGCCGTGGGCGTGGGAGCGTTCGCGACCGGGATCTTCCACCTCATGACGCACGCCTTCTTCAAGGCCCTCCTCTTCCTGGGCGCGGGCGCGGTGATCCACGGCGTCGAGCACGCCTGGCACGAGACGGGGCGCCACGGGGACCCGAACGACATGCGGAACCACGGGGACCTCAGGCGATGGATGCCGGTCACGTGGATCACCATGTGGTCGGCCACGCTCGCCATCTCAGGGATCTTTCCGTTCGCGGGCTTCTTCTCGAAGGACGAGGTGATCTGGAAGGCGGGCGTGCTGGGCTACCCGCTCCTGTGGGGCGTGGCGCTCGTGGCCGCCTTCATCACGGCCGGCTACATGGCCCGGCTCATGGCGCTCACCTTTCACGGCGGGGAGAACCGGACCTTCGAACGGGGGACCGGCAGGGAGCGGAAGGGGAGCCTCCACGCCGCGCCGGCGGTCATGGCCATCCCGCTCGCGATCCTGGGCGTCCTCTCGCTCGTGGGCGGCTGGATCCAGATCCCCGAGGGGCTCCCGCTGCCGCACGTGGCCGCGCTCGAGGGCTGGCTCGAGCCGGCGTTCGAGCCCGCCCACGAGATCCTCGCCGCGCACGGCGGGGTCGCCGCGAGCGCGTCGCCCCTCGGAGGCGGGGAGCTGACGTGGGGACTCGTCTCGACCGTGGCGGCGCTGGCCGTGGTCGTGTGGATCTTCCGGGTGGTCGTCCGGCGCCGGTACGTCCGGGCGGACGAGGCCCCCGAACCGACCGGCCTGGCAAGGCTCCTCTACCGGAAGTTCTACGTGGACGAGCTGTACGACCGGGTCATCGTCCGGCCACTCATGGCCCTGTGGCGCGGCTGCTGGAAGATCGTCGACGACGGCCTCATCGACGGGACGGTGAACGGGCTGGCCTCGGGCGCGCGGGCGGTGGGCTGGGTCGGGAGCCAGTTCCAGTCGGGCCGGCTGGGCGCCTACATCCTCCTGTTCATGGTGGGGGTGCTCGTGATCCTCGGCACCCTGGCGTTCTGAGGGAGGCGGCGTGTACGACTCGCACTGGATCCTGACGCTGCTGCTGGCGATCCCCCTCGCGGGGGCGGTCGCCTGCCTGGCCTCCCCGGAGGAGCGCGCCGGGCACGTGGCGCTCGCCACGACGCTGGTCGAGGCGGCCCTGGCGCTCCCCATGTTCTGGACCTTCGACGTGGGGGCGGGGGCGTTCCAGAACACGGTCTCCGTGGCGTGGCTCCCCGCCTGGGGGATCGGCTACCGGGTCGGGATCGACGGAATTTCGCTCCTCCTGATCCTGCTCACGGTCGTCATCATGCCGCTGGCCGTGGCCGGGTCCTTCCGCTACATCGACCGCCACCGCCCGGCCTATTACGCCAGCATGCTCGTGCTCACGACGGGCATGCTGGGCGTGTTCGTCTCCCTCGACCTCTTCCTGTTCTACGTGTTCTGGGAGATCATGCTCATCCCGATGTACTTCATCATCGGGATCTGGGGCGGGGAGCGGCGGATCTACTCGGCCATCAAGTTCTTCCTGTACACAACCGTGGGCTCGCTCCTCATGCTGGTGGCGATCGCGGGGCTCGTGTACCTGCACTGGCGGACCTCGGGCACGATCACCTTCGCCTACGCCGACCTCCTGGACACCCCGCTCGCGCCGGGCGTCCAGTTCTGGCTGTTCGCCGCGTTCGCGCTGGCGTTCGCGATCAAGGTCCCGATGTTCCCGCTCCACACGTGGCTGCCCGACGCCCACGTGGAGGCGCCGACGGCCGGCTCGGTCGTCCTGGCCGGGATCCTCCTGAAGATGGGCGTGTTCGGCTTCCTGCGGTTCGGGCTCCCGCTCTTCCCGGTGGCGGCCACGAGCGACGCCGTGGTCGGGATCTTCATCGCCCTGTCGCTGGTCGGGATCCTGTACGCGGCCTGGGTGGCGGCGGTGCAGCCCGACGCCAAGAAGCTCGTGGCCTACACGTCGGTTGCGCACCTGGGCTTCGTGATGCTGGGCGTGTTCGGGCTCACGACCGAGGGCATGCAGGGCGGCGTTCTGCAGATGATCAACCACGGGATCTCGACGGGAGCCCTCTTCCTCCTCATCGGGATGATCTACGAGCGGCGCCACACCCGCGAGATCGCCGACTTCGGGGGGCTGGCCAGGGTGATGCCGGTGTTCGCGTTCGCGCTCGTGGTCGTGGCGCTCAGCTCGATCGGCCTGCCGGGGACGAACGGGTTCGTGGGCGAGTTCCTCATCCTGGTGGGGAGCTTCCGGACCCACCCGTTCGCCACCGTCCTGGCGGCCACGGGCGTGATCTTCGCCGCCTGCTACATGCTCCCCATGGTGCAGCGCGTGGTCCTCAACCCGCTGGACAAGGACGAGAACCGCGGCCTCTCGGACCTGGGGGGACGCGAGAAGGCGATCCTGGCCCCGCTCCTGGCTCTCATCCTCCTCATCGGCGTGTATCCGAAGCCGTTCCTGGACCGGCTGGCGCCGGCGGTGGACCGGATCCTGGCGCGGGTGCAGGCGGAGGCGCCGCGTGCGGCGCTCGGGCCCGACGTGCCGGCCGTTCGGCTCGCGCCGGCGTCCGCGGGCCCGGAGGCGGACGCGCCCGCCGCCGGACCCTCGTCCTCGACGCCGCTCCCGGCGGAGACGTCGGCGGTGGGATCGGATGAGACGGTGCTGGCCGCCGCATCCGGGGAGGGCTCGTGAGCGGCGCGGCGGCGAGCGCGGGCGTGGGCTACCTCCGGCTCCTCCTGCCAGAGATCGTCCTCACGACGGCGGCCATCGCGGTCCTCCTCGTGGACGTCTTCCAGCGGGGGGACGAGGGGGGTGCGAGTCGTCCGATCGTCCGGTGGCTCGCCGTGGCGGGCGTGGTGGCGGCGATCGCGGCCAATCTCACCCTCATCCCCCTCGGGCCGGCGGGCCCCCGCTCGATGGTGGCGCTGGACGGCTTCCGGGTCGCGTCCAACTTCATCGTGCTCGGCGCGACCTTCCTCGCGCTCCTGTTCGCCTTCGACTACCTGGAGCGCGAAGGGCTCGAGGTCGGCGAGTTCTACGCCCTGATCCTGTTCGCGACGGTCGGGATGATGCTCCTGGCCGGCGCCCAGGACCTGGTCCTGGCGTTCGTGAGCCTGGAGATGATGTCGATCTCGGCCTACGTGCTCACGGGCTTCAACCGGGAGGACCCGCGCTCGGCCGAGGCCGCCCTCAAGTACTTCCTGGTGGGTGCGTTCGCGAGCGCCTTCTTCGTATACGGGGTGGCTCTCCTGTACGGGGCCACCGGGAGCACGCGGCTCCTGGAGATCGCGCCGGCTCTGGCCGGCGGGGGCGGCGGCCTCCTCGCGACAGGGGGCATGGGCCTCCTGGTCATCGGGTTCGGGTTCAAGGTCTCGGCCGTCCCGTTCCACACGTGGGCCCCCGACGCGTACCAGGGTGCCCCGACGCCGGTCACGGGCTACATGGCGGCGGGCGTGAAGGCGGCCGCCATGCTCGGGCTCTTCCGCGTGCTGTGGATGAGCCTGGGCGGACTCGGGCCCTCGTGGCAGGGCGTCCTGTGGTGGCTGGCCGTGCTCACCATGATCGTCCCCAACCTCATCGCCCTGGTCCAGGACGACGTGAAGCGCCTCCTGGCCTACAGCTCGGTCGCGCACGCGGGCTACCTCCTGGTCGGGGTGGTCTCGGGCGGCGACCTGGGCCGGGGGGCGGCCATCTTCTACCTCATCGTGTACACGCTGATGACCGTGGGCGCGTTCGCGGTCGTGTACGTGGTGGCGGGAAAGGGCGACCGACACTCCCACCTGGCCGACTTCAAGGGGCTCGGCTGGAGGCGGCCGTGGCTGGCCGGCGCCCTGGCGGTCTTCCTGCTGTCGCTGGCCGGCTTCCCGCCCACGGGCGGCTTCGTCGGCAAGCTCTACCTCCTGCGCTCGGCGCTGCAGGCGGGCCGACCCCTCCTGGCCGTCATCCTGGTCCTGAGCAGTCTGGTGGCCTACTACTACTACCTCCGGGTCATCTGGCAGATGTACTTCGAGGAGGCCCCGGAGGATGCGGCCCGGCCGTCGCCGACCGGGCGGGCGTTCCGGCTGGGCGCCGTGCTGTGCGTGGCCGGGATCCTGTTCACCGGCGTCTTCCCCGGCTGGACGGTGGACGCGGCGTCCAGGGCCACACTCGAGAGCCCGCCCGCCGCGGTGGCCGCCGAAGGCGCGTCGGAGGTCCCCCGCGGGAGCGCTCCCGCGGGGGACGACGCCCCGGCCGCCCCGGCGTCCCCCGCGCGAGGGAGCTGAGCGGGCACGCCCGGGCCGTCGGTCGGCCGTCCTCCCGCCCCCGGTCCGCCGGGGGACCTCAGGTCCTTCGAGAGGTGAGCATGGACGTTCCCGAGCACATCTTCCGCGAATACGACATCCGCGGCGTGGTGGGGGAGGACCTCACCGCGGGCATCGCGCGCTCGGTCGGTCGCGCCCTGGCCACCCGTGTTGGGGAGGGCGCGACGCTGGCCGTGGGCCACGACAACCGGCCCTCCTCGCCGGAGCTCGCCTCGGCCCTGTGCGAGGGGATGGAGGCCGCGGGGGCCGACGTGCGATTCGTGGGCCTCGTCCCGACCCCGGCCCTCTACTACGCCGAGCACGTCCTGGACGTGGACGGAGGGGTGCAGATCACCGGCTCGCACAACCCTCCCGAGTACAACGGCCTCAAGATGGTGGTGGGCGGGCACGCCCTGTACGGGGACGCGATTCGGGAGCTGAGGGAGCGCATCGAGGCGGGCGACCTGGCTTCCGGGGACGGCCGGACCGGTCGGGTGGAGATCCTGGACCGTTACATCGGGGAGATCGCCTCCAGGGCGCCCGTGGATCCGCCGGTCGATCTCACCCTCGACTGCGGGAACGGGACGGGAAGCGTGGCGGCCCCGCAGGCCCTCGAGGCGGCCGGCGCGCGGGTGGACCCCCTCTACTGCGAGTCGGACGGTACCTTCCCGAACCACCACCCCGACCCGACCGTGGACGAGAACGTGCGCGACCTCATCGCCCGCGTGCGGGAGCGGGGGACGGGCTTCGGGGTGGGCCTGGACGGGGACGCGGACCGGATCGGGGTGGTGACCGAGGAGGGGAAGATCGTGCGCGGCGACCACCTGCTCCTCCTGTTCGCCCTCGACGTCCTCGAGCGCGAGCCGGGGGCCGAGATCGTGTTCGACGTGAAGTGCTCGAAGGCCCTTCCCGAGCTCATCACGGCGGCTGGCGGGCGGCCGGTGATGTGGAAGACCGGCCACTCGCTGATCAAGGAGCGGATGCGGCGGACGGCTGCTCCAGTAGCGGGTGAGATGAGTGGTCATATATGCTTCGCAGACAAATACTTCGGATTCGACGACGCGATCTACGCCGCGGCCCGTCTCGCGGCGATGGTGGCGCGCCGCGGGATGCGGCTGGCCGACCTCGCGGCCCGCATTCCGGACTACCCGTCGACGCCGGAGCTCCGGCTCGACTGCCCCGAGGAGCGGAAGTTCGAGGTGGTCGAGCGCGTGGCGGCGACCTACCGGGGCCGGCGGCCGGTCTTCGACCTGGACGGGGCCCGGATCGACTTCGGGGACGGGTGGGCTCTCGTGCGGGCCAGCAATACCCAGCCGGTGGTCGTGGTCCGCTTCGAGGCCGAGAGCGCCGACGCGCTGAGAGCCATCCGGGACGAGGTGGCCGGAGTCCTCGGGGACGAGGGCCTCGACGTCCCCGAGATCGGGGAGGGAACGTGAGCGGTACCGGGAACGCGAGCGCGCCGTGAGATCGGGACGGACGATCCGGCTGGCGGCCGCCGTCGTCGCGGCCCTCCTCGTCCTGGCCGTGGGCGGGTCCGCCGCGGGGTTCTACGCCGACGCGGCCTGGTTCGGTGCGCTCGGCTATTCGGACCGCTTCTGGACTCTCGAGCTCGCCACGGCGGTGGCGTGGGCGGCTCTCTTCCTGGTCACGGCGACCACGCTGTGGATCGTCCTCCGGGGCACGGCGCGGAGGGGCGGGCCGATCCGCATCCACCGCAAGCTCGGGGACCTGGAGATCGCCGAGGCGCTTCCGGAGAGCTGGATCCGGCTGGCCGTTCTGGGCGCCGCGCTGTTCGCGGGCGTTCTCGTGGCCGCGCCGTTCGGCCATCCGCTCGCCCGTCAGGTCCTGTTCGCCGCGCACGCCTCCTCGTGGGGCGGTGCCGATCCGGTCCTCGGCCGCGATCCGAGCTTCTACGTCTTCTACCTGCCGCTCCTGCGGACGCTGTGGTCGGTCCTCGTGGCCGTCGTGATCTGGGTCGGGGTGGGGACGTCCTCGCTCCTCCTCCTGACCGGCCGCATCCGGCCCACCGGCAGCGGGGTGGACGTCGACGACTTCGCCCGCTCGCGGCTCGTGTGGCTGGCGGCGGCCGTTCTCGTCCTGGTAGCCTTCCACTTCGGCCTCTCGACGTTCGAGAAGGTCTCGGCGGGGACGATCGGCTACGCGGACGCCCACGGCGAGATCCCGGCCCGCCGCCTCGTGGCGGTGCTCGCGCTCGTCGGGGCGGGCGCGCTGGTGTGGGCGCACCGCACGGGGGGCTGGAAGGTCGCCGCCTGGGCCGGAGCCGCGCTGGCGGTCGGGTGGGTCGGAGGTCTCGGCATCTACCCCGAGCTCATCCAGCGCCTCAAGGTCGAGCCCAACGAGCTGGAGGTGGAGAGGCCCTTCCTCCGCTACCGGATCGACGCCACCCGCCGCGGCTTCGGCCTGGGCCGCGTGCACCGCGTGGCGTACGGGCTCTCGGGAGAGACTCCGTCGCTCCAGGTGGCCCGACGCTTCGCCGAGAGTCTCCCGCTGTGGGACGAGCGGCCCCTGAAGGCCACCTTCGACCAGCTCCAGGGGCTCCTGGCCTACCACACGTTCCCGGACGTGGATGCGGACCGCTACGGGAGTGGAGACACGCGTCAGCAGGTGGCCGTCGGCGTGCGGGAATTCGACCCTTCCCGACTGGCGACCTCCGCGCGCACGTGGCAGAACCTCCACCTTCGCTACACGCACGGGCAGGGCGTCGTCGTCACGGCGGTCGATCGGGCCTCGAGCGGCGGGGAGCCCGACTACCTGGTGCGCGACCTGCCGCCGGTCCTGACCGCGGGGGCCCCGCCCTCGCTCGCGGTGGACGAGCCCCGCACCTACTTCGGGGAGCTCACCACGCCCTACGTGGTCGTGCCGCCCGACTCGATCCCGTCGGCGGGTCGCCCCGCCGGCGTGCCGCTGGGCGGCATCGGCCGCCGGGCCCTGCTGGCCTGGGCGCTGGGCTCCCGCAACCTCCTCCTCCGGAACCCGGGACCCGAGGGGACGCTCCTCCTGTGGCGGCGTCAGGTCGTGGACCGGGTCCGGCACCTGGTGCCGTTCCTGCTCGTGGACCCGGATCCCCATCCGGTGATCCACGAGGGCAGGGTGATGTGGATCCTGGACGTGTACGCGGCCACCGACCGCTACCCGCTGGCCGAGCGGGCCACGCTGCGCGGCCGAAGCGTGAGCTACGTGCGGCCCGCCGTGAAGGCGGTGGTGGACGGGGTGACGGGCGAGGTGGATCTGTACGTGATGCAGCCCTCGGACCCGCTCGTCTCCACTTACCGCGCCACGTTCCCCGGCCTGTTCGAGCCGCTGGACGACATGCCGGCCGACGTCCGGACCCACATCCGCTACCCGAAGGCCCTGTTCGACGTCCAGGCCCGGGTGCTCCAGGCCTACCACATGACCGACCCCGGGGACTTCTACCGGAAGCAGGACCTGTGGAGCCTGGGCCAGGAGGTCTACGAGGACCGGCCGGCGCCCGTGCAGCCCTACTTCCTCCTCATGCCGTTCCCCGATACGACGGGAACGGCGCCCGGGGACACGGCGGCCGGCGTGGCCGGCTCCGGGGCTCCCGGACGGTCGGCGCCCGGCGGCGGGGCCGGCCCCGGGGAGGCGGGGGCCCGCACGACCGGGGCAGCGCGACGTCCCGAGTTCCTGCTCACCGTGCCGTTCACGCCGCGGAACCGCGACAACCTGAGCGCCTTCCTCCTGGCCCGGAACGACGGCGACCGCTACGGCGAGCTGTGGCTGTTCGACGTCTCGGGCAGCCAGCAGGTGTTCGGACCCCGCCAGATCGAGGTGCAGATCGACCAGGACCCGGTGATCTCCCAGCAGCTCTCGCTGTGGCGCCAGCGGGGCTCGCGGGCGATCCGGGGCCACCTTCTTCTCCTGCCCGTTCGGGGCTCCCTCCTGTACCTCGAGCCCCTGTTTCTCGAGGCCGAGGACCAGGAGGGAGCGGCACCCGGCCTCAAGCGGGTGATCGCCGCGGCGGGAGCTCGCGTGGTCATGGCCACCACGCTGGAGGAAGCCCTGTCGGAACTCCTGGGCGGCATGCCGGAGGGCGGGGGGGAGGGCAGCGCAGCGGCCGAAGGCGCCGGGGCCGCGGCTCCCGTCGGCCCCGGCGCCGCCGCGCCCCGGGGCGGCGCGGCCTTCCCCAGGCTCCGGGCCCTGCTCGACTCCGCCGACCGGGCGCTCCGGGCGGGCGACCTGGTGCGGTTCGGGACCTACTGGGAGCGGATACGCTCCGCGGCCGCGGCGGCGCCGGACACCTCCGGGGGCGGCGCGCCTTGAGCCGCAGCGTCGTGGTCGCGATCGGGGGCAACGCGCTGTCGCCCTCGGGCGAGCCGGCCACCGTGGTCAACCAGTTCCGGCACACCCGGGAGAGCCTGGCCCCGATCGTCGACTTCGTGCTCGAGGGCCGGAACGTGGCCATCGTCCACGGGAACGGTCCCCAGGTGGGAGACGAGCTCCTGCGGGGCGAGGTCGCCCGGGACGCCGTGGCCCCCCTCCCGCTCGGCGTCCTGGTGGCCGCTACCGAGGGCTGGATCGGCTACATGATCCAGCAGTCCCTCCAGAACGCCCTCCGCCGGGCGGGGTCGGACCGGCGCGTCGTGACGCTCGTCACGCAGATCGTGGTGGACCGCGAGGACCCGGCCGCCCGGGAGGCGCGCAAGTTCGTGGGCCGGGAGGTGGACCCCGGGGACGTGGAGCGTCTCCGAAAGGACGGCTTCGCCGTCGAGCGCGACGACCGGGGGCGGCTTCGGCGCCGGGTGGCCAGCCCGCCGCCGACCTCGATCGTCGAGGCCCCCCTCGTGGCCGAGCTCGCGGGGCGGGGCGAGATCGTCATCGCCGCCGGCGGGGGCGGGATCCCGGTCTATCTGGACCCCGACCTCGGGCTCGAGGGGCTCGACGTCGTGGTGGACAAGGACCGGGCGGCCGCGCTCCTGGCCTCGGAGATCGGGGCGGACATCCTCCTCGTCCTCACGGACGTGGACGGGGTCTACCGGGACTTCGGCACGCCGGATGCACGGCGCATCGAGCGTCTCACGGTCGGGGAGGCGAAGGCCCTTCTGGCCTCGGGCGAGCTCGGGGTGGGGAGCATGGCCCCCAAGGTCGAGGCCGCCGTCGCCTTCGTCGAGTCGGGCGGGGAGCGGGCGGTGATCGCCGAGCTCCGGCACGCCCGCGGGGCGCTGGCCGGGAGGGAGGGCACGGAGATCGTGCCCGACCGGACGTAGCCGCGAGCGGGACCGGGGCCGCGCCCCGGAGCCCGGCCGCGGACTGGGAACCGCACACGGACACGGAGCCAGGATGAACATCCACGAATATCAGGCCAAGCAGATCTTCCGCGAGCACGGGCTCCCGGTGCCGCCGGGCGAGGTGGCGACGACCCCCGCGGAGGCGGCCGAGCTGGCCGGGTCCTACGGGGGCCGCGTCGCCGTGAAGGCCCAGGTGCACGCCGGGGGACGCGGGAAGGCCGGCGGCGTCAAGCTCGCGGCAGGGCCGGACGAGGCCGGCGAGTGCGCCGACGCCATCCTCGGCATGGAGATCAAGGGCCTCACGGTCCACAAGGTGCTCGTGACGCCCGCCGTCGAGATCGGCTCCGAGGCGTACGCGGGCATCGTCATGGACCGCTCGACCCAGAGGCCCGTGTTCATGGTCTCGGCGGAGGGCGGGATCGACATCGAGGAGGTGGCCGAGAACAGCCCGGAGGCCATCCACCGCCAGCCCATCGATCCGCGCTACGGCCTCCTGGCCCACCAGGCGGCGCGGCTCGCGTTCCACCTCTACGACGACATCGGGGTGGTGCGGCGGGCCTCCGACGTCCTCCTCCGGCTGTGGGAGGCCTACCGGGACTCGGGGGCGACGCTGGCCGAGGTGAACCCGCTGGTCGTCACGCCCGACGGGGACGTGGTCGCGATCGACGCCAAGATGAACATCGACGACAACGAGCTCTACCGGCAGCCCGAGATCGCCGCGATGCGCGACGAGGAGGCCGAGGCGCCCTCCGAGCGCACGGCCCGCGAGGCGGGCCTCAGCTACATCAAGCTCGAGGGGAACGTGGGCTGCTGCGTGAACGGCGCCGGGCTGGCCATGGCCACCATGGACCTGGTCAAGTACTACGGCGGCGAGCCCGCCAACTTCCTGGACATCGGCGGGTCGTCGAACCCGGACAAAGTGGTCGCCGCGCTGTCGATCATCGGCGACGACCCGAACGTCCGCTCGATCCTGTTCAACATCTTCGGCGGGATCACCCGCTGCGACGACGTGGCCAACGGGATCGTCGAGGCCACCTCGCGGCTGGACCTGGACCTGCCGATCACCATCCGCCTCACCGGGACCAACGAGGAGGAGGCAGTCGAGATCCTCGAGGAGCACGGCTTCGAGGCCATGATCGACATGGACCGCGCGGTGGAGCGCGCCGTGGAGGCGACGACGTGAACCGGGCGCCGGAGAGGGAGATCACCGACACACCGAGGAGCGGGGTAGCCGAATGAGCGTGTTCATAGATGGAGACAGCCGGGTGGTCGTGCAGGGGATCACCGGCCGCGACGGGTCGTTCCACGCCCGGCAGATGATCGAGTACGGCACCCGCGTGGTGGCCGGCGTCACGCCGGGCAAGGGCGGGCAGGTCTTCGACGACGGGGTGCCCGTGTTCGACACGGTCGAGGAGGCCGTCGAGGAGGAGGGGGCGGAGGTCTCCGTCATCTTCGTCCCGGCGCGCTTCGCCGCCGACGCGATCTTCGAGGCGGCCGACAGCGGGATCGGCCTGGTGGTGTGCATCACCGAGGGGATCCCGGTACGAGACATGATGCGCGTGATGCCGTACCTGGAGGAGCGGGACGTCCGCCTCATCGGGCCCAACTGTCCGGGGCTCATCGTCCCCGGGCGGGCCAAAGTGGGAATCCTGCCGGGCCAGATCGTGCGCGAGGGGAGCGTGGGGATCGTGAGCCGCTCCGGCACGCTGACCTACGAGGTCATCCACCAGCTATCGCGGCGGGACATCGGCCAGTCGACCTGCGTCGGCATCGGCGGAGACCCGATCATCGGGACCGACTTCGTGGACTGCCTGCGGGCGTTCGAGGAGGACGACGAGACGGAGGCGGTCGTCCTCATCGGGGAGATCGGCGGGACGGACGAGCAGGTCGCGGCGCGCTGGGCGTCGGAGAACCTGAGCAAGCCCCTCGTCGGCTTCATCGCGGGTCAGACGGCGCCTCCGGGCCGCCGCATGGGCCACGCCGGCGCGATCATCAGCGGCTCCGAGGGGACGGCGGCCGAGAAGATGAGCACCTTCCGGGACTTCGGCATCGAGGTCGCGGAGCGGCCGTCGGAGATCGGCGAGATCGTCCAGGGCTGGATGGAGGAAGCGCGATGAGTCCGCAGAGGACGCTCGCGATCATCAAGCCCGATGCGTTCGGCGGGGGGCTCGCCGGCACGATCCTCTCCGAGCTCGAGGCCGAGGGCTTCCGGGTCCGCGGGGCCCGCGTCCTCCGACTCTCGAGGGCGCAGGCGGAGGCGTTCTACGAAGTCCACCGCGGGAAACCTTTCTTCGCATCGCTGGTAGCATTCATGACTTCGGGGCCCTGCATGCCGCTGGCCCTCGAGGCCGAGGACGCGGTCTCGCGCCTCAGGGAGGTCATCGGGGCCACCGACCCCTCGAAGGCGGACGAAGGCACGATCCGGGCGAAGTACGCCGAGAGCGTGGAGCGAAACGCGATCCACGCCTCCGACTCGCCGGAGAACGCCAGGAAGGAACTGGCGTTCTTCTTCCCGGATGCGGAGCTGCTGGCCGCCGATTGACGCAACGACGCACCGGACGTATCCATGGACGCGCCCGACAGTCTGAAGGTCGACCTCAGAAGCCTCGAGAAAGGCCCCGGGGCCTGGACCGTGCGCATACCGGTCGAGGACGGCCCCTGGTCGGACACCGGGCTCACGTTCGCCGAGCGGCCGGTGGCCGAACTCGTGGCCGCGCTGACCGGGGAGCGGGGAGCTCACGTGCGCGGGAGCCTGACGGCCCCGCTGGTGCTCGAGTGCCGGCGCTGCCTGGAGGCGATACGGAGGACGACGGAGCTGCCCCTCGACCTCCTGTTCGACCGGGAGGTGGATCCTGTCTCGGCGGAGTCGGAGATCTATCCGCTGGAGGGCGAGGCCACGGTGCTGGACCTGGGGCCCGTGCTCCGGGAGCAGCTCCTCCTGGCGGTGCCGGATTACCCGGTGTGCCGGGAGGACTGTGAGGGGCTGTGCCCGAAGTGCGGCACGAACCTGAACGAGGACGAGTGTGACTGCGTCCTCACGGAGCCGGACCCGCGCTGGGACGTCCTGAGGAAGCTGAAGGAGAGCGAGTCGGCCGCGGGCTGAGCCCCGCGCGCGCCGCCCGAGAGACACGGAGATCCGGGAGAGACTGTCATGGCCGTACCGAAGAAGCGCACGTCGAAGCAGCGTAAGCGCAAGCGCCGCACCCACCACGCGGACTCGCCCATGGCCCACCAGGCGTGTCCCCGTTGCGGGGACTTCCGTCGTCCGCACCACGTGTGCGGCACCTGCGGCTACTACGACGGAGAGCCCGTCCTCGAGATCGAGGAGTTCTAGCCCCCGCCCGGGGTGCGCCCCGCATGAGTCCGGTGCCCGCGGCGACGTGAGGGTCGCGCTCGATGCGATGGGGGGCGACGGGGCGCCCGGGGTCCCCCTCCAGGCCGCGCTCGCGGCGCTCCGGGCGGACGGTGGGGAGCTCTCGGTGGCGCTCGTCGGCGACCCGACCCGTCTCGGGGACCGATGGCGGCCCGAGGACCTCCCGGAAGACCGCCTCAGCCTCGTTCCGGCCTCCCAGACGATCGGCATGGACGAGCCGCCCGTACAGGCGGTGCGGCGGAAGACGGACAGCTCGATCGTGGTCGGGCTCGAGCTCGTGCGCGACGGAGAGGCCGACGCGTTCGTCTCGGCCGGGTCCACGGGGGCGGTGCTCGCGGCCTCGCTCTTCGTGCTCGGGCGGCTCCCCGGGGTCGAGCGGCCCACCGTCGGCGCCACGTTCCCGACCGCGGGGGATCCGGTCCTCGTCCTCGACGCCGGCGCCAACATCGGCTGCCGGCCCGCGCACCTCCACCAGTTCGCCCACCTCGGCTCCATCTACGTGCGGGACGTGCGCGGCACGGCGGAGCCGCGCGTGGGCCTCCTCAACGTGGGCGAGGAGGAGGAGAAGGGCGACGAGCTGGCCACGGGCGCGTACAGGCTTCTCGCCGCCGACCCCGATCTGCGCTTCGTGGGCAACGTGGAGGGGAACCGGATCATCGGCGGGGCGTGCGACGTGCTCGTGACCGACGGTTTCGCCGGCAACGTCCTGCTGAAGTTCTACGAGTCCATGGCCGGGTTCATCACGGATCTCCTTCGGGGGAGCCGCGGGACGGCCCGGGCGGGAGACGAGCGCATGGAGGAGGTCCTTCGCATGCTGGACTACACGGAGTACGGGGGCGCGCCGCTCCTGGGCGTGGACGGGGTGGTGGTGCTGTGCCACGGCAGCTCGCCGCCGCGGGCGATCGAGAACGCGATCCGGGTGGCCTCGGGGTCGGTGGCCGCCGGGATGGTGGCGCACCTGCGCCGCGACCTGCGGGCCCTGGCCGGGAGGAGCGCGTGACCGCGCTGGCCCTCCTCCTGCCGGGGCAGGGGAGCCAGGCCGTCGGCATGGGCCGGGACCTGGCGGCGGCCTTCCCCGAGGCCGGCGAGATCTACGAGCGGGCCGAGGAGGTCCTGGGGATCCCGCTCCGCGAGCTGAGCTTCGAGGGGCCGGCGGAGGAGCTGACGCGCACCGAGAACGCGCAGCCGGCCATCCTCTGCCACAGCTACGCGGCGTGGAGCCTCCTCCCGGAGGCGGTGAAGGACTCGGTGGTCGTGGCGGCCGGGCATTCGCTGGGCGAGTTCACGGCCTACACGTGCGCCGGATCCCTGTCCTTCGAGGACGCGCTCCACCTGGTGCGCGAGCGCGGCGAGCTCATGGCCCGCGCCCGGAACGGGACGATGGCCGCCGTCCTCGGCCTGGAGGACGAGAAGGTGCGGGAGGTGTGCTCCGCGGTCGATGGCATCGTCGTGGCGGCCAACTTCAACGCGCCGGGACAGGTGGTGATCAGCGGGGAGGAGGCCGCCGTGGCCGAGGCCTCCGGGCGCGCCGGCGAGGCCGGAGCCCGGCGCGTGGTCCCGCTGGACGTGAGCGGGGCCTTCCACTCGCCCCTCATGGAAGTGGCGAGGGAGGGACTGGCGGAGGCCCTGGAACGGACCGAGTTCGAGGACCCGTCCTTTCCGGTCGTGGCCAACGCGGAGGCCCGTCCGGTCACCACGGGGCGGGAGGCCCGGGAGCTTCTCGTCGAGCAGCTGACCTCTCCGGTGCGGTGGGTCGGGAGCGTCGAGGCCATGCGCGAGAAGGGGCCGGAGCGGTGGATCGAGGTCGGCCCCGGCCGGGTGCTCACGGGGCTCCTGCGGAGGATCGATCGCTCGCTGGTGGGCGAGGCCGTCGGGTCGGCGGCCGAGGTGCGAGCCATGAGGGAGAGGGACGATGGGTGATCTGGACGGGCAGGTGGCCGTGGTGACCGGCGGCTCCCGCGGGATCGGCTTCGCGGTGGCCGAGGAGCTGGCGGCCGCGGGTGCGCGGGTGGCGGTGACGGCCCGCGCCGCGGAGCGTGCCGAAGGCGCGGCCGAGGCGCTGGGCGGCCCCGGGGGACGGGGCTACGCGTGCGACGTGCAGGAAGGGCAGGCGTGCGCCGAGCTGGTCGACCGGGTGGAGGAGGATCTCGGTCCCGTCGACATCCTGGTCAACAACGCCGGGATCACGCGGGACAACATCCTCGTCCGCCTCAAGGACGAGGATTGGGACGCGGTCCTGGACACGAATCTGCGGGGCGCGTTCTACATGATGCGCGCCGTGGCACGGGGCATGATGAAGCGTAGGCGGGGCCGCATCGTGAACGTCGCCAGCGTCGTGGGGTTGACGGGAAACCGCGGGCAGGCCAACTATGCGGCGTCCAAGGCGGGACTCGTCGGGCTGACGAAGTCGGTGGCGCAGGAGCTGGCCAGCCGCGACGTGCTGGTCAACGCCGTGGCGCCCGGGTTCGTGGAGACCGAGATGACGGCGGAGTTGCCGGAGGCGGCCCGAGAGGGTCTCCTGGCGAGGATCCCGCTCGGGCGTTTGGGTCAGCCGTCCGACGTGGCCGGAGCCGTGCGGTTCCTGGTCGGGCCGGCGGCTTCTTACATCACGGGACAGGTCGTGGTCGTGGACGGTGGCATGGTCATGTGAGACGACCGGCCCCGTCCGGAACGCTCGTTCACCATCGCAGGAAGGAAACCCGATATGTCGGATACTGCTGCGCGCGTGAAAGAGATCATCGCCAGCGAGCTCGGCGTCGAGATCGAGAAGGTGACCGACGACGCTCACTTCGTGGACGACCTCGGAGCGGACTCGCTCGACACGGTCGAGCTGGTCATGGCCTTCGAGGAGGAGTTCGGGATCGAGATCCCCGACGAGGACGCGGAGGGGATGCAGACGGTCGGTGATGCGATCTCCTACCTCTCCTCCAAGCAGGAGGACTGAGCGCTCGCCCGGGCCGATCACGGAAGTCCCGAGAGACCCATGAGCCGAAGGGTCGTCATTACGGGTACGGGCCTCGTCACGTCCGTGGGGAACGACGTGCGTGGCACCTGGGAGTCCCTCCTGGACGGACGGAGCGGAGCGGCGCCGATCACGCTGTTCGACGCCTCCGAGCACGATGTGCGCTTCGCCTGCGAGGTCAAGGACTTCGATCCGTCGAAGTACCTCGACGCCAAGGAGGTCAAGCGGACCGACCGCTTCCTGCAGTTTGCGCTGGCCACGGCCCAGCAGGCCGTGGACGAGGCCGGGATCGAGGAGACGTTCGCCGAGGACCCTCCCTCCCGCACGGGCGTCATCGTGGGGAGCGGGATCGGAGGGCTGGCCACGCTCGAGGAGCAGCACACCCGCATGCTCGAGCGGGGGCCTGGGCGCGTCTCCCCGTTCTTCATCCCGATGTTCATAGCGGACATGGCCGCCGGGCTGATCTCCATGCGCTGGGGGCTGCGCGGGCCCAACTACTGCACCGTGTCGGCGTGCTCCTCGAGCGCCCACGCCGTGGGGCTGGCCTACCGGTCCATCCGCACGGGGGAGGCCGACGTCATGGTGGCGGGCGGGACCGAGGCCACCGTGACGCCGCTGTGCATGGCGGGCTTCGCGTCCATGAAGGCCCTCAGCACGCGGAACGACGACCCGGAGGCGGCCTCGCGGCCCTTCGACGCGGGACGGGACGGCTTCGTGCTGGGCGAGGGCTCCGGCATGGTCGTGCTCGAGAGCCTCGAACACGCCCGCGAGCGCGGCGCCGTCATCCTGGGCGAGCTGAAGGGCTTCGGACAGAGCGCGGACGCGTACCACATGACGGCGCCGGCGCCCGAGGGGGCGGGCGCGCAGCTGGCCATGCGCGAGGCGCTCGACGACGCGGAGCTCGAGCCCGGGGACATCGACTACGTCAACGCCCACGGCACCTCGACCCCGGCCAACGACGCCACCGAGACGGCCGCCATCAAGGCGGTGTTCGGCGACCGCGCCTACGAGATGGCGGTGGGGTCCACCAAGTCCATGACGGGGCACACGCTGGGGGCGGCCGGGGCCGTGGAGACCGTGATCTCCACGCTCGTATGCAGGGAGGGGACGATCCCTCCCACGATCAACCTCGAGGAGCCCGACCCCGAGTGCGACCTGGACTACGTCGCGGACGGCCCGAGGGAGGGCCCCGTGCGGGCGGCCATCTCGAACTCGTTCGGCTTCGGCGGACACAACGTCGCGCTGGTCGTCACCCGCTGGGACGAGTAGGCCGCCCGGGCTCCGGAGCGGGGCCCGCGCGCGGCGCGGATCGCGGGACGGGGTGCCGACCGGCCCCGGACGGAGGCCGGGCCCGGTTCCGGGGCGGCCTCCCCGACCCTGAGCACGAGGCGCCATGCGGGTAGGTCTGGGCTACGACTCCCACCGGTTCGATGAGTCCAGGCCCCTGCGGCTCGGAGGGGTGGTCGTCCCCGACCATCCGGGCCTGGGGGGGCACTCCGACGGGGACGCCGTCACCCATGCGGTCATCGACGCCCTGCTGGGCGCGGCGGGCCTGGGCAGCATCGGAGACCTCTTCCCGGACACCGATCCCGACCTGGAGGACGCCGACTCTGTCGAGATGCTCCGCGGCGCGGTCCGCGAGGTCGAGGCGGTGAACTACCAGGTCGTCAACGTGGACGTGACGGTCGTGGCCGAGACGCCGAGGATCGCGCCGCACGCGGCCGCCATGGCGGCGCGCCTTTCGGAGGTCCTGCACGTGCCCCCGTCGGCCGTGGCGGTGCGGGGCAAGTCGAACGAGGGCATGGGCTGGGTGGGCGGAGGAGAAGGCCTCGCCGTCCTGGCGGTGGCCCTCCTGGACGCGATCCGCGACCTGGACACCCTGCACGCCACCATACGCTCGGGCGGGTGATCGCCGGGACCTCCGTTCCGGACACGCTCGAGCGGATCCTCTCCGCACTGGCTTCGCTCCCGGTCGCGACCGCGTACCTGGTGATCGCGGCCGGCGCCGCCGCCGAGAACGTGTTTCCCCCGGTCCCGTCCGACACCTTCGTCATCGTGGGAGGGGTCCTGGCCGATCGCGGCGTGCTGGACGGGACGCTGGTCCTGGTCGTGGCCTGGGCCGCCAACGTCCTCCTGGCCGGGCTCGTCTACCTGGCCGCGCGCCGCTACGGGCGGGCGGTGTTCGACACACGGTGGGGCCGCTGGCTCCTGCGCCCGCACCAGCTCGAGCGCCTGGGCGGCTTCTACGAGCGCTGGGGCACGCCCACGATCTTCGTGAGCCGGTTCGTCCCCGTCTTCCGGGTCCTCGTCCCGGTGTTCGCGGGGATCAGCGGGCTCGGCTTCTGGCGCACGCTCCTGCCCCTCGGAGCCGCCTCCGCCACCTGGTACGCCGTCATGCTCGGCCTCGGCGTGTTCGCCTCCCGAAACGTCCCGCGCCTGGTGGAGTGGGTCGAGGGGCTGAACCGGGGCCTCGTGGCGGTCGCCATCGTGGCCGTGGCCGCGGCGGCGGCCTGGTGGTGGAGGACCCGGCACCACGCCCACGAGCGCCGGGAGGACGAGAGCTGAGCGTGCCCGGGGATGGACGGACCGCGGCCCGGGAAGAGGAGCCCGAGCGGGCCTTCCTGCTCGAGCCCTTCGCGGACTATCTCCGGTTCGAGCGCGGCCTCTCGGACCGGACGGTGGAGGCCTACGTCAGGGACGTCCGGCAGCTGGCCGCCTTCGTCCGGGACCGGGGGACGGGCCGTCCGGAGGACGTGGACTACCGTCTCCTGCGCGACTTCGTGGTCGACCTGGTCGAGCGGGGTCTGGCGTCCTCGACCGTGGCGCGCAAGCTGTCCTCGCTCCGCGGCTATTTCGGCTACCTGGTGGCCGAGGGGCATCGCGGCTCGGACCCCACCGAGCGGCTCGAGTCGCCGAGCTCGGGCCGTCCGCTCCCGGACGTCCTCACGTACGAGGAGGTGTGCCGGATCCTGGAGGCCGTCCCGCTCGAGCATCGGCTCGCGTTCCGCGACCGGGCCATGCTCGAGACGCTCTACGGCGCCGGCCTCCGGGTCTCGGAGCTGGTCGAGCTCGAGCTTCACGACCTCATGCCGGAGGAGGAGCTCCTGCGCGTGCGAGGCAAGGGCTCGAAGGTGCGCCTCGTCCCCCTCGGATCCCGTGCGATCGACGCAGTCCTCCGCTACCTTCGGGAGACGCGGCCCCGCCTGGACAGGGGAGCGGGCGAGGGCGTGGTGTTCCTCAACCACCACGGCCGTCCGCTCACCCGGGTGGGGGCGTGGAAGATCGTGCGCCGGCACGTACGGGGCGCGGGCCTCCGCCGTGAGGTGAGCCCCCACACGTTCCGGCATTCCTTCGCCACGCACCTCCTCGAGGGCGGGGCGGATCTGGCCGCGGTGCAGGAGATGCTGGGGCACGCCGACATCAGCACGACGCAGATCTACACG
>Ga0102944_1000833_pt1 | contig 22151 bp, 19 predicted proteins | sample SalPonD_shore_MG_FD_78172 | JGI IMG/M metagenome (GOLD analysis project Ga0102944, IMG submission 78172) | Salt pond soil microbial communities from South San Francisco under conditions of wetland restoration - Salt Pond MetaG... | ecosystem: Environmental > Aquatic > Marine > Intertidal zone >...
AGGCGCCGGCGCAGGCGTTGTTTCAAATCTGACGACATTGTGAATGTCATGCATCCCCGCCTAGAAAATGATGAAATGCCCCCGTCCCGGCAGTTACGGGTCCTCCCGGACGCCGGGCACCGACCGCCCGTTCTCCTCCCGGGGGCAGTATAACCGATGAAAGCCTTCTCCCGGCAGCGATACCGCAGCTCCGTTTCCGGACGGTGTGCAGACACGGAGGATGCCGCCGCATGCTGAACGACATGAAGCGAATCCCGGGCTGGTTCAATGAAAACCTGGGCCTCGTGCTGCTGGTGGTGTCGTTCTATCTCTTCACCAGCAAGTCCCTTTATAACATCTCGTTTGCGGTGATGGCAGTGCTGGGCATGTACCGGTTGTGGCATGACCATGATTTCATGTTCAAACGGCGCGAGACACGGCTGTTCGGAATGCTGTTTCTCGGGCTGTGGCTGCCCATGCTGATATCCCTGACCGATGCCTTCGTTACGTTTCGCAGCGCCCAGAATGTTATCCCCTACCTGCGTTTCTATTTCGCCGGCGTTTACGTGCTGTACGAAATGCTGCGGGGCAGGCGCATCCTGGAACTCACCGAGAAGGCGTTTTTCATCATCATGCTGTTCTGGTCACTGGACGGCACGCTGCAGTTTCTCACCGGCAGGGACATCTTCGGTTACCCCTATGCCGGCGGGAAATTCCTGACCGGTCCGTTTTATCCAGACACCACCATCAGCCACGTGCTCGCGGGATTTTCCGGGATGTTCTTCGAATCCCTGCGCCGCCGCAGCGCCGGGCGTCCCTGGATATGGCTGTTCGTCCTGCCCCTGTATATCGTCATATTCGCCGCCGGCCGCCGCTCGGTGTGGTTCATGCTGGCGCTGAACACCCTGGGTTTTGCCGCCTACCATATCGTGATGGCAGCGCGCAGGCGCCGTATCGTGGCATACCTGCTGTCCGGCACCGTCCTCATTGCCGTGGTCTTCGGCGCCATGTTTGCCACCCAGAAAACCGTGCAGCAGCGGGTGTACAAAACCCTGGGGCTGTTCAGCACCAATACCACAGAAATCGACAGGGCCCTGTCTCACCGCCTGGATATATGGGTGGTCGCCTGGCATATGTACGAGGATCACTGGATCAACGGCATCGGCCCGCGCGGTTTTCGATTTGCCTACCAGGATTACGCCGGGAAGAATAATTACTTTTATAAAACCGGCCAGACCCATCCACACATGATGATGCTGGAAATCCTGGCTGAAAGCGGAACGATCGGTTTTGCCGGTTACGCCTTCTTCCAGTTGCTACTGTGGCGCAACATGAAGCGATATATCCATGACAAAACCTGTTTTGCCTGTTTCCTGACGTTGATAACCGCAAGCTTTCCGATCAATTCCCATGTGGCGTTTTACGGCGCCTATTGGTCATCGATACTCTGGTGGATGATCCTGTTCATGATAATGAACGTCATGAATCACGACGGGTCAAACAAAAAAGACGCAAGGGCTGATACCGCTGTGTGAAGCGGTTCACCAGCCTGACCCATGTTAAGGCAATGTTCAATATTGTATGATATAAACACATGCAAATAGTACGTAAATACAGAGCGAATCATTTTATGCTATTGAATAAAAAGAAATTCTTGTTCAATTCCAGGAGACTGACAAATGCCATTGATGAGTGAATCCTCCTACAGTAGTGGAAGCACATGGCGTCATGTTCTAATCACCGCGGTGATCACGATCTATCCGGCGCTGGCGGCCTGCAGTGACAATTCCGGCAGCGGCAAGCAGGCTGCCGAATCCAGCCAGCCGGCGCAGACACAGGAGCAGTCCGGCAGCACTTCGAGTTCCTCCGGGATGTCCTCTTCCGGCATGTCTTCGTCAGGGTCGGGAATGATGCATTCCGGTAACGGCAAGCACATGCAGATGGCAGAGGCGGATACCAGTTCCTCCTCTTCCGGAAGCTCTTCCGGAAGCTCTTCCGGCAGTTCCGACAACAGCCAGCACAAGCGCCAGCCCATGGACGGCCAGACGGTGTTTTCCCGTTTCTGTTCCATGTGCCACAAAACCGGCATGAACGGTGCGCCGAAGTTCGGCAACGCGGACGCCTGGGCCCCGCACATCGCCAAGGGCAAGCAAACCCTGTACAAGCATGCCCTGCATGGTTTCCGCGGCATGCCCCCCAAGGGCGGTATTTCCGGACTCTATGACAGCGAGGTCAAGGCCGCAGTTAACTACATGGTCAGCCATTCCGGCGGCTGGAAGCAGAGCAGCAACTAACGGCGGCACAAGCACTGAGCCAACAAAGGCGCCCTGGCGATGGCCAGAGCGCCTTTTTTATTGCACGCCCCGTATCTGTAAAGATAGTAAGTAGTTAGTAGGGTGGGTTAGCCCCGCCATGCGGGGCGTAACCCACCGTTTCGAAATCTTCCTTACCCTGTTGCAGCCACCCGCCAGATGCAACAATCGAAGGAAGAATCATAAACGGCGGGTTACGCGGCTGCGCCGCTAACCCGCCCTACGATTGCTATTGGCGTTCTCACCACGGCATTTCCCGTCCCTTGTAGTCATAAAAGTGACCGTTATCCGCGGCGGTGAGGCCGTCAATGACCTTGATCATGCCGCTGATGCTCTGCTGCGGCGACAGCGGCGCGTTTTCTCCGCCCATGTCCGTCCGCACCCAGCCCGGATGCAGGGCGATGCAGATGAAGCCGTGGGGACCGAGCTCCGCAGCCAGGGTGCGGGTGAACATATTCAGGGCCGCCTTGGTCATGCGGTAGCCGTACAGCCCGCCGCGCTTGTTCAGTTCGAGACTGCCCAGGTTGCTGGTGATATTGACGATCTTTTTCATCCGGCCGTGCTTCAGGTTGTTCAGCAGCGCCCGGGTGACCCGCATGGGGCCCAGGCTGTTCACCTGCCAGGTTCGATCCAGGGCATCGACATCCAGCGACGCCAGCGATCCGGCGTGTGGACCGATGATACCGGCATTGTTGACAAGAATATCAATGGGAACGCTCTTGAGGTGCGCCGCCAGGGCCCTGACGCTGGCGGGTTTGGTAACATCGAGCTGCTCGATGCGTACACCCAGGGCGCGCAGCTTGTCCGCCCTGCCGGGATGCCGGGCCGTGCCGATGACCGTGTAACCGTCCGCGCTGAACTGGCGCGCGAATTCATAGCCCAGTCCGCGGTCGGCCCCGGTGATCAGCACCGTCCCCGCAGATTCAGCCGCGACTGCGGGCGAGAGAATGACGCCCAGCATGCAGACGGCGGCGGCAATCACTGTGGCGAATTTGTTCATGAGGAATCTCCCGGTTACAGCCTTACTGGAAGCATAGGCAAATCCAGCGCCGGGGCCAAGGGGGGACTGCAGTGAATAGTGAATGGTGAATAGTAAGTAGTGAGAAAAACGTCATACCGGAAACGCTGCAAGCGTTATCCGGTATCCAGCTGCCCTGTAACGAAGGCTGGATTCCGGATAACGGCTCCGCCGTTTCCGGAATGACGGACTGTTGTTACTATTTACCATTCACTATTCACTTGTTTTTACCACCCACATTGCCTACCTTTAATGCAAAAGCATCCGTGGGGGGGCAATACCATGTGGCGTCTCTATTCCTTTATTGTGTTCCTGGGCATGATGGCCGTTCCCGCGTCATTTGTCCTGGGCTGGCGTTATGATCCTTCCGCGCCGGCGTTTAATTATCTATTCAATATACTGGCCTTCGCCGCTTTCATGGCCGTGCATATCATCATGCTGCTGCCCGGGTTCAAGAAACTTGTGTACGGCCGGCCGCACAGTACTTCCACGGAGCGCCGTGTTTATGTCCTGGTGTCGGTAGTAACCTGGATCCTGCTTTATGCCGTACACCGGCCGATGCCCGGTCCGGCCTTTGAGGAAGTTCTCTGGATCCAGTTCCTGGGCGTCTGCCTCGTCTTTCTGGGTTTCCTCATGTTTTTCGAGGGCGTCACCTTCGAGTTCCTGCACATGTTCCTGGGAACGCCGGGAACCGATCTGTCCCATTCCTCCGATGCGGTCACGCCGCTCATGACCGAGGGCAGTTACGCCCGCGTGCGCCACCCCATGTACCAGGGTGCCGTCACCTATACCTTCGCTTCGCTGCTGATCCATCCAAACGCGGGTCAGCTCCTGTTTGCCGTACTGGTGGCCCTGGGATTTATTCTTTTTATTCCCTTCGAGGAAAAGGCGCTGATCCGGTCGCGGGGGGAAGAGTACGTTTCCTACATGGAGGTGGTGAGGTACCGGATATTTCCGGGGATATGGTGATTTGCTGCAGTAAATAGTGAATAGTAAGTAGTAAATAGAAAAAAGTCATGCCGGATAACTGCTCCGCAGTTTCCGGGATGACAAAATTGTTTTTCTATTTACTATTCACCATTCACTATTCACTGAAAAACACAGCCCGCACGAAGGCGGGCTGTATTTTTCCGTAATAAACGGCACTTCCCTGTGCTCGACTCATCCTGTGAGACGGTTACGCTTTACGCGTTGTTCGGAACGAAGGAATCGTGTTTCTTTTCGCCCAGATTGACCTTGCCGACGGTGATCTTGCTGTAGTTGTTCTTGAAGAAACTACGGTTGATGCCTTTGACATACAACAGACCATAGGGGGCAACGTAGGGTCCATTCTTCTCGCGCTGGCTGACAATCCTGTCGGCCAGTGTCTGATTGACGCCCTTGAGCTGCGTCATCAGTGTGTGCGCGTTAGCCTTGTTGATATTGACCTTGCCGTTGCTGGCAAAGGCCGGGAGCGCAAACAGGGAAACGAGAACGACGGTCAACACTTTCTTCATGATATTCATGACTACCCTCCTGTATGTTTCATGAGGATTTGTGTTTCACGGTACGGTACTGCAAGACTTCCGTCCCCGTAGCTGCACCTGAGGGGTGTGCGAAGTGCCGGCAGTGAAAGGCCGGGATGATGCGAACCGGTGCAAATAGCTGCCCGCGCTATGCGGTCACGTACCGGTTGTTGTTACTCTGTTTTGTAAGACTGTAGTGGTACGGGAGAGTTTCAAGGTCGGGAATTTTTCACATCGGGATGTGCAGCCCGGGAAGAGAACCGGGTTGAACGGGAGAATAACGAACCTGACTACCGCCATGGCTGTGTAGAGAACGGTATTAAAACTGTCCTGTGTGAAACGAAACCATCATCCGTGAAACATGAACACCCGTTCGTGCAGAACCCGGTTATCCGTTGAGCTGTTTCATGTGCTGTTCGGGATAACGCGTGCCGGCAACGGCCTGCGCCGGAACCGCGGCTTCCAGTTCTGCCCAGTCCGCGGCGGGAATGTCGAACTCCAGAGCCCGTATCGCTTCCTCCAGGTGCGCGCGGCGGCGCGTGCCCACCAGCGGGATGATATCGTCGCCCCGGGACAGCACCCAGGCCAGTGCGGCCTGGACCGGCGTCATGCCCCGTGCTTCCGCAAACTCCTTCAGCTTCCCTACCAGTGCCAGGTTGTCGGCGAGATTGTCCTCCCGGAAGCGCGGCATGTGCGGCCGCAGGTCGCCGCTGCCGAAAGAATCCGGCCCGGATATGGCGCCGGTGAGCAGGCCGCGGGAGAAAACCCCGTAGGCGACGCAGGCAATACCCAGCTCGCGCAGGGTCGGCAGCACTTCCGCCTCGATGTCCCGACTGAACAGGGAATATTCGATCTGCAGGGCGGCGACGGGATGCAGGGCATGGGCAGCCCGGATACTCGCAGCCGAGGCCTCGGACAGGCCCGGGTAGCGGATCTTCCCTTCATCGACCAGGTCGGCCAGGGTGCCGATGACATCCTCCATGGGCACGTCGGGATCGACCCGCGAGGGAAAATACAGATCGATGTAGTCTGTCTTCAGGCGGCGCAGGCTGTAACTGAGAAAATTCCGGATCGAGGAAGGCCGGGCGTCGAAATCGATGATCCGGCCGTCGTGGTTGCGCAGGGCGCCGAACTTGACTGACAGGAATGCTTCCTCCCTGCGGCCCTTTAACGCCTCGCCGATGAGCATCTCGTTGTGCCCGCAGCCGTAAAAATCCCCCGTATCGATAAAGTTGATGCCGCTGTCCAGGGCGGTGTGGATGGTGGCGATACTTTCGGCATCGTCAGACTTGCCGTAGAAGTCGGACATGCCCATGCAGCCCAGGCCGATGGCGGATACCTGCAGGCCCTGGCTGCCCGGCTGTCGTTGCGGCACTTTCATTGCAGGTGAGGAGTGAGGTGTGAGGGGTGAAGCGTTATAACATTATTCATACTGTAAACCTTTAAGATCCGCTATCCGCTTTAATGGCATTGTTTCTCATGGTCTGGATGCCGGATAAATGCTTCGCATTTTCCGGCATGACGTATTCTTTTCTACTTACTACTAACTACTGACTACTCACTTTTGCGTAGACTTCAGCGGTCCGATACGGAACAGTGATTCGGCGGCGTGGCCGGCCAGGACCTTGCGGGAGAAATACTCTTCCTCCTCGGTGATGTCCGCCTTTTCTTTCTCGGCCAGCCGGGCGAACAGGGCGCGGGAGGTCTGGTTGCTGCGCGTGATGGTGGTATTCAGCTCGCGCACGCCGCTGCACACCGGCCGCGCCAGAATTGCCTGTATCATCCTGGTGGCCAGGCCGTGGCCGCGCCCTTCCCTGCTGACGGCCACCTGCCAGAGAAAATAGATGTGGGGTTCCGCCGGTTTGATATAGCCGGAGACAAATCCAATCAATGCACCCTCCCGCTCGGCAACGATGCAGGTATCGGAAAAATGGGTGCATTGCAGGACGTTGCAATAGACCGAATTCATATCCAGGGGCGGGTTGATACGTACCAGCGTATTCAGCGCCGCCCCGTCCTCTTTCACCGGCGTGCGCAGGGTAATGCCGTCGAATTCTGCATCAATCATTATTGCGATCTCCCTCAAAGATTATCCGGGATCCGCTTATCCGGAGGAAAGGCGCTCCCAGACCACGGTGATAATCCATTCACTGCCGTCGCGCATGACCGGCGCCGTCTGCAGCGTCAGGCGATCCCCGTCCAGGCGGTAATAGCGTACCTGGTCGGTGTCTATCCAGTTGGGAAATTTAGCCTGTTTGACATGATGGGTCACGGTTTTTTGTTCCGGATCCAGGGTCCAGGTTCCGCTGTAGGCCTCGAATTCCCGGTAGGCTGCCGCCATTTCCTCCTCGGAGCCGCCGGTGGCGTCCATCGAGGGAAACGGCGTACGTTCCGTTCGCATCAGCGTCACGGCCATGCTGCCGCCGGCATCGTAAATCAGCACGCCCGCGGGATGTTCACCGAAGGGCCGGTAGACGTCGCCGTCCGCACTGCGACCCTCGACACTCAGCAGGCGCCAGGCACCGGCCAGGGGTACTTGTGCCATCGTATTCAACGCCTCCCCGGCCGCGGGGTCATGAGCGGCCGGGTGCCGCCGCTACCGGCAGGCGGAAAATCGGGGGCCGGCCCTGACCGGATGACGCGGGAGGCGCCGGATGCCCGGTATGACAGGCCCGTGAACCGGTCGCCGCCTCCTCCGCTGCCGATCATTACAGAATCGAAACCTTGTTTACGGCGGACAGGGCATCCTGACGGCGCTGATCGGCCGCATCGCCCTTGACGGTGGCCGCGGAGATTTTGTTCTTCAGGCTGCTGATGGTGTCCCGGGCCATGGATTTGACCTGTTTATAATCGTCGCTGCCGGAAGCATCGCTTGTTGCGTTATGCATCCGGGATACCAGCGACTTCAGCGTACCGGCATGGTTTTTCAGCCGCCGGCTCTGCTGCCGCCATTCCTTGAGGACCTTGTCGCCGGCACTGTCCGGCGGCGCCTGCCGGCTCAGGGCTGCCAGGCTGTTCTGTGCTTCCCTGACGTCCTTGATATTTTTCTGCATCAGCATCTGGTCGCGATTCGAGGATGCACCGCCTCCGGCAGGCACATCCATCTTCATCGACGGCGCATTCATCTTGATCTGCGGCGCCTTCAGGCCGCCTGCCGCGGCTGCGGCAAAGGTGAATACCATGTTGATAATCAGGCAGATACAAATACGACGCATGTTGTGACTCCCTCTTCAAATTCCGTTTTTACCATATCAGAAGCGTGATCCCGTCAACAAGTCTGCATATCATCTGCCGGTATCCATAGCCGTATCCCTGTTCCCGGGCTACAGTTACCGGCATACAGGGTCCTTCCCCGCCGACTGCGGGATCGCCACTGGCGCCAGCCAGTCGCCGGCCTCCACCAAGGAGAACAGACATGACATTCCAGGAATTGATCACCCCCGTCAACCTGAGCTGGCCTCCCGTCGCCTATACGATCCTTGTTGTCGGCTATATCGCCCTGTCCCGGAAGTATCGTGGCCTCGACCTGCAACTCCATCCCGGTCACGTGCTCCGCATCTTCATACAGGGCGTCATCCTGGAAGCCGTCTTCCTGGTCGTGGTATTTGTCGATCCCGCCCTGATCGCCTCCTGATACCCGCGCCGTTCATCCAAACCGACATGCCGTCCCCGGGCGCCGGCATCCCGGGACCGGACAGGTTGCGGGATAATGTGTATCACCTTATTCTGTGCACCTCACACCCTGGACTTTACCTCTCACCCACAGCATGGCGGAATCAACAGTCGAGGATACGGCACAGCCGCTGAATGACGAGTACTCCACCGGCTACCGCGCCTGGCTGCTGTTTATTCTGCTGCTGGTCAATGCGCTGAACCTCGCCGATCGCCAGGGCATGGCCATTACGGCACCGGCCATCAAGCATGATCTGTCCCTGAGCGACACGCAGCTCGGACTGCTGATGGGCCTGGGTTTTGCCATTTTCTTCACATTGCTGGCCCTGCCGATTGCGCGCCTTGCCGAGCACTGGAGCCGCACGCGCATTATCGCCGTCTCGGTTTCCGTCGCCGGCGCCATGCTTTGCCTGTGCGGCGCCGCGCGGAATTTCTGGCAGTTGCTGCTGTTTCGCATCGGCGTGGGCGCCAGCGACGCCGGCTTCGGGCCACCGGTGGCATCGCTGCTGGGCGATCATTATCCGGCCGGCCGGCGCGCCTCGGTCAATACCATTATCTGGCTGGGCGCCCCCGTGGGTGCCATTACCGGATCCGTCGCCGGCGGCTGGATCGCACAGGAATTCGGGTGGCGGATCTGGTTCTTCGCCCTGGGCGCTCCCGCCCTGCTGCTCGCGGCTCTGGCCTTCTTCACCCTGCGCGAACCCCGGCGCGGCATGTCCGATCCCATCGCGCCCACCGGTGCGCCGCCCAGAATGATGGAAGTATTGCGGTTCCTGTGGGCCAAGAAGTCCTTCCGCCAGATCCTCATCGGCGCGGGACTCGCCGCGATATCACTGAATGCACTGGGACAATTCTTCGCGCGCTTCCTGGTTTCCTCCTACCACATCAGCTACACGCGGGCGGGCGGCATACTCGGCATGATGGCAGGCACGGCCATGACCTCGGGACTGCTGATAGGCGGCTTCGGCCTGGACCGGGCCGGCAAACGCGACCGGCGCTGGTATGTGTGGGGGCCGGCCGTCACCCTGTGGCTGAGCGCGCCCCTGTTCATCGCCGGCGTCATGCAGCCGCTGCTCAATCCGGCCGTTATTCTGTTGTTGATTGGCCATATCTCCCTGTTCGTATTCTGGTCGCCCACGCTGGCCCTATCCATGAACATGGTGGGCGCGAACATGCGCGCGTCCTCCGTCTTCGTGATCAACGTCGTCCTGGGCCTGGTCGGTATCGGACTGGGACCGACCCTGGCCGGCATCTTCAGCGACCAGTTCGCCAACCGGGCCTTTGCGGCGGGTGACTTCGGCCTGCAGTGCCCGGGAGGCGCGGCCCCGGCGAACGCCGGTGCGAATCTCGCGCAGGCCTGCAATCACGCCTCCGCCGTCGGCGTGCGCAACGCCATTATCGTGATGTCGTTACTGTTTCTCTGGGCGGGAGTGCATTATTTCCTGGCCGCCCGGCACCTGGAGCGGGATCTGGATACGCATTACGACAGGTGAAGACTTTGCCTCGTGGTTCGTGGATCGATTATAAAACTTCCCGTCATGCCGGAAACTGCACTGCAGTTATCCGGCATCCAGGCCTTCGTTAAACAAAACCTGGATCCCGGATAAGCAGACAACGCTTTCCGGGATGACGACTGTTTGACTTGTAGCTTGTGGCTTTCTGTCGGGCTGGACAGCCGAGATTTTCTTGTGCGGCTCTATCAGCGACGCTTGTCGCCGCCCTGATTGCCGGCACCGGTGATGCCGCGACCATACCAGCACATATCACACACACTGTCCTCCCGGGACAGCGTGTGTTCACGGCTGTAATGTCCGGTCTCGCCGTCTCCGGCGATGATGTCCGCACCCGGCCAGTCGTACAGGCACCACGACTCCCGGAATGCCTGCAGTTCGCCGCGATCCCCGTTACTTTCCACGAGATTCCGGACGAAGGTGTGAGGCGGGCAATGGGTCCAGTGTGTATAGGTGTCGTCACCTTCGGTCCATACCTCTACTTCGTAACCGGGGCGGCCCGGGGCGCTGAACGGAAAGATCATCAGGATCCGCAGTATCCGTTCCATGCGTCTGCCCGGATCACGCACAAACAGGCGGAACGGCAGGGACACGGTACGCAGCATGAGGCTGTAGATCTTCCAGCCGATATCGGCGAACAGTATCCGGGCATAGTCCTGCGCGATACCGCGATCCAGCAGGGACTGGTAGGCGGCCGTGGTGACTACCGCCAGGAAAACATTGTGGCGGTTACCGAAGGTGGGCAGCGCATCCAGTTCCGCCATCGGCAACAGGGCATCGACCTGTTTCCAGGTCCCCTCGAGAAACAATCTCACATCCGGCTCCAGCCAGCGCCCCCTGCCCGGCTCGCGCACGTCCAGCAGCCGTCCCTGCAGGATCTGGCGTGCCGCCCGACGCAGCAAGGGTTTATAGAATGCTTTCCAGAAACCGACGGCGAAGCGGTTAATGCCGCCCGGGTTTTGTGGTTTTGTTGCCGCCATGGGAACCCGCCATGCCACTGTTACCGGCACAGATTACCATACCCGCCGCCCTGGTTTTGTATCATTGGGCAGGGATGTGTCCATGGCATACAGCAAAACGGCGATGGAGATAACGGGCCGTCAATTCAGGACCTGCCACGAACACGCTCTCCACCGGCCTGATCCCGGAGACCTGATCCCCGGAACCGCCGTTTTTACACGGAGAGTTTCACGATGCGCGCTTGCAGACGATCCGGGCTCACCTCCAGCCGCGCCAGCGCCACCGGCAGGCGAAAGCGCCGCGGTCCGGCGCTGCCGGGATTGAGGTAAAGGACGCCGTCTTTTCGAAACTGGCCGGGCTGGTGGGAATGGCCGGCAATGACGGCATCGTAACCGGCTGCGGCGGGATCGAAATCCAGCTCCTTGAGGTTATGCAGTATGTAGATGCGGCGGCCCCCGAACTCGACGGTCTGCGTATCCGGCAGGCTATCGGCCCAGGTATCCACGTTACCGCGGATCGCCGTCAGGGGGGCAGTCTCGCGGAGCGTATCCAGCACCTCCGGCCTGCCGATGTCGCCGGCATGGATGATGGCGTCACACCCGGCCAGGGTCCGTCTTGCCTCCGGACGCAGCAGTCCGTGGGTGTCGGAGATTACGCCGATCTGCATCATTGTTCCGTCCGCAGGACCTGAGCTGGTAAGTTGTGTGCGTTGGACATTAACTGGAACCTGTCTCAAAATTCGGCAAAGTGTCAGTTTATTATCCCGAATCCTGAAGCAAACGAACGAAGGATCTCGCAGAGACGCCAAGGTGCCAAGGAAAACAGTGCGAATGTATTTCTTTGCGTCTTGGCGCCTTGGCGAGAACCGATTTTTCACCAATTTTCAGAAAGCTTCTACTATACCCTTCATGAGGTGTAACAAGCGATGACCGCGCAACCGTCCAGCATCGAATTCAGCCTGCCCGGCTGGATCGCCGAATATGCCGGTGATCGTCCCGTTATCGCCGGCATGGAAGAGCGTATGGACTTCGTCGTTGAGGCTTCCAGGCTGAACGTTGAAAAGGAAACCGGCGGGCCGTTCGCCGCCGCGGTCTTCGAACGTGACAGCGGCAGGCTCGTGTCCCTGGGCGTAAACCTGGTTATCCCGCTGGGCGCCTCGATCCTGCACGCGGAAATTATCGCCATCACACTGGCGCAGCGACAGGCCGGCACCTATGACCTGGGCGCCAGCGGCCTCCCCCGCCACGAACTGATCGCCAGTACTGAGCCGTGCGCCATGTGTATCGGCGCGCTCTGCTGGTCGGGTATCATGCGCCTGGTCTCCGGCGCCACGGACTCCGACGCCCGGGCAATCGGATTCGACGAGGGACCCAAGTCCGACATCTGGCGCGGAGCCCTCGAAGAACGTAACATCGATGTCGTAAGCGAAGTTCACCGCACAAAAGCGGCGGAGGTACTGTCGGAATACCTGCGCCGCGGGGGACGGATTTATAATTCCCGCGGGACCTGACGGCGTCCGGCTGTCACAGTGGCCTGCCGTTCCCGCACATCGCCATTGCCGCGGCGGATGGATTCAAAAACGGAGCGCCTTCCCTTATCATTCCCCTTTCGAGACGAGCGGAGAGAAAGTCATGCGGTTTTATCCACCATCTCACTACGACGACAAGGCCAACGGTTATACGGAAATCAGCACGGTGCCCCTGGCCACCGCCATAGGCGCGGAAATACGCGGCGTCGACCTTGCCGACGTCAGTGACCGGCAGTTCGAGGAAATCCGATCCGCCCTGTTCCGCTACAAGATGATCTATTTCCGCAACCAGGACATTACTATCGAGGATCAGGAAAACCTGACCCTGCGTTTCGGTCCCTTCGGCACCGATGCCTACACCGGCGGCATGGAAGGCCACCCCAACGTACAGCGCGTGGTCAAGGAAGCAGACACCGTTGTGCCGCGTGTCTTCGGGGAAACCTGGCACACCGATTCACCCTTCCTGCCCACTCCGCCGGCCATCAGCCTGCTCTATGCCGTGGAGGTCCCGCCCTACGGCGGGGATACCTGGTGGGGCAACACCGAACTGGCTTATGAGTTCCTCAGCGAGACCATGCAGGCGCTGCTGGCGGACCTGCGCGTGCACATGTCCGCCCGGGACGTGCTCCTGAGCCGGGAGGAATCCGCCCGGGAGAGCGACCGGCAGGTGGGGGATATCAAGCTGACCGTGGACCAGAAGCGCAATATCGAGGGCTCGTACCATCCCCTCGTCCGCACTCACCCCGATACCGGTAAACAGAGCCTGTACGTGGATACCGCCTACAGCCTGGGCATCCAGGGCCTGACCGGCGAGGAGGCCGCTCCGCTGCTGGATTTCCTGCGCAGGCACGTCACCCAGGAAATCTTCACCTGCCGCCTGCGCTGGGAGAACGGCACCTTCGTCATCTGGGACAATCGCAGCTGCCTCCATTACGCCTTTAACGATTACGACGGTTACCGCCGCGAAATGCGGCGCACCATCGTGGATGGCGAAGTCCCCGCCTGAATTCCGCCCGGGTCGAACACCAGGTCTCCACCCCGCAAACCTGATCTCCACCGCTTAAAAACAGGAACCCAATATGGCAGACCCCAAGGTTCTCACCGACAGGCGTTCGGTCTCGCGGCAGCAGCTCGTGGTCATCGGGCTTTGCCTGCTCATGAACATGCTCGACGGCATGGACGTGCTGGTTATTTCGTACGCCGCGCCCGTCCTGGCGAACCAGTGGGGGATTGCACCGGAGGCGCTCGGTGTCGTCTTCAGCGCGGCACTGTTCGGCATGTCCGCCGGGGCGCTGTTCCTGTCCCCCGTTGCCGACAGGATCGGCCGGCGCAGGATGATCCTGCTGTGCATCGTGATCATGACTGTCGGCATACTGTTGACGGCGATGAGCCAGACCATCTGGCAACTCGGCGTGCTGCGTTTCCTGTCGGGACTCGGCATCGGCGGCATGCTGGCCAGCACGGCTACGCTCGCGGCCGAGTATGCCCCCGAACGCCGCAAGAACTTTTTCATCAGCATCGCCATGTCGGGTTATCCCATCGGGGCAACCCTGTTCGGCGTGGTGGCTGCGCATGTGATTCCGGCCTGGGGCTGGCGCGCCCTGTTCGTCGTGGCCGGCCTGACAAGCCTGGTCACGTTCCCGCTGGTCTACGCTTACATGACCGAGTCCATGGACTGGCTGATGAAGAAGCAGCCCGAGGGCGCCCTGCAGAAACTCAACGCTATCCTGCGCAAGATGCAGCTTCCGGAAATCGATACGCTGCCCGAACCCGGGGCGGAAGCTCGCAGGAATCCCCTCAAGGCGCTGTTCGAAGACGGCCGCAGTCCCCTTACGGTGCAGCTCTGGGTGGCGTTCTTCCTCACGTTCGCGACGCTGTATTTCCTCACGGCCTGGATACCCAACCTGGCCAGCGCCATGGGGCTGTCCATGGATCTCGCCATCTACGCGGGCACCGTGTTCAACCTGGGCGCCGCCATCGGCATCTGGCTGCAGGGTTTTCTTTCCCTCTACATCGGCCTCAAACGCGCGATTATTGTATTTTTGCTTGCCACCGCCGTGCTCATGGGCGCATTCGGGTTTCTCGAGACCGGTCCCGTGATCCTCACCTCTCTCGGCCTCATCGGCTTCGGCATGCAGGGCGGCTTCATCGGCATGTACGCCGTGGCCGCGCAGGTCTATCCCACCGAGATCCGCAACACCGGCGTCGGCGGCGCCATCGGCGCAGGCCGCACGGGCGCCATCGTCTCCCCGGTCCTGGCCGGTGTCCTGGTGGGCATGGGCCTTACCCCGGCCGAGAATTTCATCGCCTTCGGCGTGCCGCTGCTGATCGTGTGCGTATTGATCTGGAAGCTCCGCTCCCGGGCCATCTGATAAAAAGGGGACGCAACCCTTTTTGTGAATACAACCGCCGGCGTTACCAGATGGTTTTTCGCCGCAGTTCCAGGGGGATCTCGCGTACCGAGCCGTCCGGCGCCGTGTACTTGATGGAATCCGGCGAAAGCTTCTCCCTGATACGGGCGTTGCGGTATTTCTCCAGATCGGACTGCTTGTCGAAAATAATCATGATCGAACAGCTGGTGCCTTGATCCTTGATAACCACCGAGGCGTTGCCGACCACACCCGGCGGACTCGGTGCCCACTCCATGCAGGGGCGGAGATACGCCGGGATGGGCTCCTGTTCATTGCCCCCTCCACCGGCCTCCTGCGCCATTCCGGCAGCAGAGTAAAACTGCAGCCAGAAGGCAAGACATACCACGGAGATGATAGAACTGGTTCGCATCAGAGAATCCGTCAATCATTTGCAATACTGATAATTGCGCTTCATTCATGTACTCGTATTGATCCGGATCAACTTGTAAAAAAAGGGGGCGCAACCCTTTTTGCAAGGAGAGGTCAGATTCGTAGTTCACGGAGGTGCAATCGTATTCTCTTCTCTATCTCTACAATAGCAAAGAGCACGATGCCTACACCGACGATGATGATGCCATCCAGGAACGACACAGCGGCAGTCGCGAATGGCATCTGTAAAATCGGCAGATAGGTAATGGCGAATTGTGCGATTGTCACGCTCACTACCGTTATCCAGACAACGTTTGTACCTTTGATGGCATCCCATTTCAGTGATGTGCCGTAAATGTTTCTGATGAAGAAGAGATGAAATATCTCCATCACCACCAGAGTATTAAGCGCAATGGTTCGAGCCAGGTCGACTGAATATCCCCGATCTATAGCGTATGCATACATTCCAAATACACCAAGCAGGAACAATACTGAAACAAGAATGATATGCCAAGCCAGCTCGCCTGTCAGCAGTGGTTCATTTCCGGGGCGTGGTGGTCGTCGCATAGTATCCATCTCTGTCGGTTCGAACGCCAATGCGATCCCCAGCGTGACAGCAGTAATGAGGTTAACCCAGAGTATCTGAATTGGCGTAATCGGCAACGTCATCCCAAAGAGCAGCGCCACAATAACAGTCATGGCTTCACCGGCGTTAGTCGGCAAAGTCCAGCTAATGACTTTCTTGATATTATCATAGACGGTTCGGCCTTCCCTGACAGCGGCGACTATAGAGACAAAGTTATCATCTGCGAGAACAAATTCTGCAGCTTCCTTAGCTGCTTCACTGCCTTTAAGCCCCATGGCAATTCCTGCATCAGCACGTTTGAGTGCAGGCGCATCGTTTACTCCGTCACCTGTCATGGCAACAGTTAATCCCTGGGACTGCAAAGCCATGACGAGACGCAGTTTATGTTCCGGACTGGTGCGTGCAAATATGTCCGTATCGAGCACTGTCGCCGCCAAAGCGGCATCATCCATCACATCCAGATCCGCGCCAGTCAGGACCTTGTCTGGATTCTGCAGCCCTATCTGTTTTCCGATAGCTGCTGCTGTGCCCTTGTGATCTCCGGTGATCATCTTGACGCGTATGCCTGCTTCATGACATTCAGCGATGGCTTCCATGGCTTCTGGACGCGGCGGATCGATCAGGCCCACCAAACCGACCAGTATCAGTCCTTGCTCGACATCGGAAAATTCCAGGACCGTGTGTTCCGGGATCTCCGGTTTTACAGCAATCGCCAGCACACGCTGCCCCTGTTCGGCGATCTTCGCGGCCATTTCATGCCAGTACACTTCGTCAAATTCTTCGTTACTGTTGATCGACCGTTGTCGGTCACACATCTTGAATATCTGCTCTGGCGCTCCTTTCACAAATATAAACGCGCGCTCTTCATGATCGTGATTAAGAGTAGCCATGAAACGATGTTTGGCATCGAAGGGTATGACATCGGTCCGGGTCCATCCAGCCAGCTCCTTGCGAAGATCAAGGCCCATTTTGCCTGACAGCGTCAGGAGAGCCCCTTCCATTGGATCACCTTCAACCAGCCAGACGCCGTCGCTTTCATGCAGCGAAGCGTCGTTGCATAGAATAGCAGCTCGCCCGAGCTCGTCCAGGATAGCATGTTCCTTCGCGCTCACGGCTTTATCGTTAAGCCTGATCTCTCCCCTGGGTTCATATCCAATGCCTTCAATTGAGAAAATATGTGTGTCTGTCACCACGGACGCCACCATCATCTGATTTCGAGTCAGGGTGCCGGTCTTGTCAGTGCAAATGACCGAAACAGACCCAAGGGTCTCAATTGCGGGCAAGCGCCTGACGATGGCATTACGACGTGCCATCGCCTGTACACCCACTGCAAGCGTGATGGTCAGAACGGCAGGCAGCCCTTCAGGGATGGCTGCGACCGAGAGTCCGACAACAGCCATGAACATCTCGGAGAATTCGAAATGCTCGACAAAGTAGCCAAACACCAGAAGCACGGCTGCTATGAGCAGAATCAGGACGGTCAGCCATCTGGCAAATACATTCATTTGCCGTATCAGCGGGGTTGCAAGTGCCTCAACATTGGATAGCATTCCGCTGATACGACCGATTTCCGTATCGGCACCTGTGGCGACAACAACACCCCGCCCCAGACCACTGGTCACGAGTGTGCCACTGAACGCCATACTCACCCTGTCACCGAGAGGCGCATTTGCTGCTACTGACACCGTATCCTTGTCGACAGGAATGGATTCGCCAGTGAGTATCGCTTCCTGAATCTGAAGGCCGTTTACGCGAAGAAGTCTCAGGTCGGCCGGCACCTTCTCCCCGGGTTCAAGCAGGACCACATCGCCGGGCACGAGCACTTCGCCTTCAATCGAACGTCTCATTCCATCACGCAACACCGACGCTTTCAGAGCAAGCATGTGACGAATTGCATCCATCGCTCTTTCTGCCTTGCCTTCCTGCAAAAATCCGATGATGGCATTGGCAGCAACTACAGCCATAATCACGAACGTGTCGGTTATGTGCCCCAGTGCTGCCGTGATTGCGGCCGAGCCCAGCAGCACATAAATAAGGATATTATGAAAATGCATGAGAAAACGTATAAACGGATTTCTCTTCGCGGCTTCAGGCAAACGGTTAGGCCCGTAAATTTCCAGGCGCTTTGCCGCTTCTTCGGAAGTCAGTCCGTCCTCATTCGTATTCAGAGCATCAAGAACATCCCCGGGCGCCACTTGATGCCATATTGAAGTTGTCTGGCTTACTGTCTTTTCCATAATGACATTTCCGGGCTGATTGACCCATAAGCAACCATGTCCAGGAAGTTGATGTGGGGCAAGGCAAATAAGTAATTGAAGAACCCCCTTCTTTTCTATCTAAAATGTGACAGGCGTGACAAAGTCAGGTGGTTTGATGGCAATCACGGAGCAGTTAATTTGCTCGAGTATCGTCTCCGCAGTATTACCAATGATAACACCGCGTATGCCAGTACGTGCCACCGTTCCCATGACAATACAGTCGACATCCAGCTGCCTGGCAAGTTCTGGTATCTCTTTACGCGCCAATCCCTTCGGCATATGCAACTGAGGTTTGATATATTCGATCGCATCCTTGCCCAACCTGGCGCCCATCTCCGTCATCAATCTCTCAAGCAACTTGGCATGATGTCCGCGCACTTGCTCAACATATGTATTGACTGCGTTCTCGGGCTGCTGCATAAATACGCTGTAATGCAGGGCACTCTCGGCAACCGCCACCCACGCATGTACGACGTGCAGCTGTGCGAATTCCGATATGGCCAAAGATCCAGCCAGTTCCATGACCATTCTGTTCAATGCCTCACGCGTTTTCAGTTCCCCGGGAGGATAGCTATCATCTACATCAACTGCGGCAAGAATGCTCCTGTAATTTTCCCGGGACTGCGGCTTTACCATCCAGACAGGGCATGGACACTTGCGCAGCAGGTGCTTATCATCACCGGAAAAGAAGCGATTCAGCCAGTCCGGCGCTTCAGGACATTTGATCACCAGGTCATGTGCATTGCGTAATACTTCCCGAATTATCTCCAGGAATGGTGTACCACTCAGGACCCTGGCCGTGATTTCCATATGTGCCTTATAGGGTTCAATCAAGGTGTCCAGGTACTTTGTCTGGGCGTCAATTAACATCTCTTGCAGTGCATGAGGGCTAAGCAATTCTTGTGACACGCCGATCGCAGCACGAACTGGTTCGATGACCATAATCACAGTTACCCTGGCCTGATTTTCTTCTGCCAGAGCGACTGCCCTAGAAAGAGAATGCTGTTCGGCAACTTGCTTATCGATAACGCAGAGAATATTTTTGAATTGTTTCAATTCGCTTGCCCTCTGTTCATACCCGGTTATTCTGATTAGCCGGTATGGCAGTTATTCAGTTTCGGCCGCTTGATGGTCACTCGCACCGCCACCTCCGATCTGCTTCATTATTTCGGCACTGCAACAAGGCTACAGCCAGGAGATAAAACATATCTGAGGGGTGAGAGGCGTTGTTCGCATTGCAGAATCCAGCTGTCTGTGTCAATGCCAATTTACATTCTTTATTCGGATGCTGATGTTGACCTGGGTCAACTATAAATAAAGAACCCAGATTTGCCTGTTGATGATACCCGGTTGCTTCCACGGTCCGTGACGGTAAACACGCGGGAATCGAAGACTAAAGTGGAATTTCGAAATATTACATTCTCAAGAATGCAAGAATGTGCCTTAATTCAAGAACTTGATGGCCGAACTCGGATACTCTGGGTTCAGGGACAGGATTAGCAAGTGAAGCCACAGAAGCTTGTCCATCCTGATTTGACTCAGCCTGTCACTCTAAAATGTAATGAATGATGTCGGTGATTGTCACCGAGCCCGTTCTCAATTCTCCAGCCGCAAAAAAGGTTGCATCCCTTTTTCAGGCCGTCCCAGAAAAGTACGTAACAACCAATAAAAGGATTGCGTCCCCTTTTTATTTTAAAATAAATGGGTTGCGTCCCCTTTTTACGTCCCCTTTTTAAGGGGTCGATACGGTCAGCCGGTCCAGCCCAGGCCGGCGCTGATGCAGTTTATCGACAACAATAACGGCACCAGGTCTTCCTTGTCCTTGCCCTTGCGGTACTGCCGCAGCAGTTCCACCTGGGCCAGGCCGGCCTGGCGCAGTACATCGCCGCGGCGGGACAGTTTGCGACTGAATTTCCGGAAGCGTTCGGCGATATTCTTCTCGCCGGTGATCAGCAGGACCGTTTCCATGGTCAGGCGGTATTCCTCCTCGATCATGGTGTAGATGGTCTGGCGCGCCTTGCGTTTCTTCACCAGGGTCGAGTAGGCCTGCATGACCTCCGGGCTGACAAAGGCCAGGGATTTCTCGGCCTCGTCGATGATCAGGCGGAATACGCGGGATTCCTCGAACATGGTGCGCAGCAGTGTCTCCCCTTCTTCGCCGCGCACGCGCAGGAATTCCTTCACTGCGGTGCCGAGGCCGTACCAGGCGGGGACGTGGTGACGGTTCTGGGTCCAGGCGAAGACCCAGGGAATGGCGCGCAGGTCGTCCAGGGTTTTGGCGCCGGTACGGCGCGCCGGGCGCGAGCCGATATTCATGCGGGCCAGTTCGTTCACCGGGCTGGCGGCGTTGTAATAGTCCACCAGTCCCGGCGCCTCGGCCAGTTTACGGTAATGAGTATAAGACAGCGTGGACAGGGCCTCCAGGGCTTCGTGGAACTCGGGCCGCGGCTTCAGTGCCGCCTCCTCCATGGACTGCAGGCTGTGGAACAACACGCTGGAGGCCAGCATTTCCATCTGGTATTCGGCGGTACCCTGGTTGGCGTACTTGGACGAGACCACTTCGCCCTGTTCGGTGATGCGCATGCGACCCTGCACCGAGCCGGCGGGCTGGGCGGCGATGGCGCGGCCGGTGGGGGCGCCGCCGCGGCTGACCGAACCGCCGCGGCCGTGGAAGAAGGTGATGCGCACCCTCGCCTTCTCCCCCACCCGCATCAGTGCGGCCTGGGCCTTGCTCAGTTCCCAGTTGGAGGTGAAGAAGCCGCCGTCCTTGTTGGAATCGGAATAGCCGATCATGATTTCCTGGAAACCGCCCTGGTGGCGCACGGAACGGCGCACCACGGGTATTTCCAGCAGGGTCTTCATGATGTCCGGGGCGGCGCGCAGGTCGTCGATGGTTTCGAACAGGGGCGCGATGGACAGCAGGCAGTGTTCCGTTCCGGCCTTGTCGATGAAGTTGCCGGTGTATTTCGCCAGCAGGTAGAGGCCGAGGATATCCGCCACGGAGCGGCTCATGCTGAGGATGAAGGAGCCGAAGGCATCGCGGCCGTACTGGTCGGACATTTCCGCGACCAGTCTGAACAGGCCCAGGGTGGAGGCGGCCTGGCGGTCCAGGCTGGTAAAGTCCGGCAATGCTTCCAGGGGCCGGGCCAGTTCCTCGCGCAGCCAGGCCTCCCATTCGGGCGAGTCCACCGCGGGCGGTTCGCCGCCGCCGCGGAGTTCGCGCCAGATGGATTGCAGAGTATGGGTGGTGACGCCGCTGTTCTCGCGCAGGTCCAGCCGGGTGGTGCGAAAGCGATAGGCCTCGGCTTCCCGCAGCAGCGGCGTGACCAGTTCCGTGGCCAGCTCGGGACAGCCTGAATCAATCAGGCCCCGCTCCAGCCCCCGCAGTTCTTGCAGGAATGCGTCGGCGGAGCCGTACAGCGCGCGGTCGCCGGACTGGCGCCGCCGGGTACCCGTCAGAGTGGCATCCAGCTTGAGCTGCATGCAGGCGACATATTGTCGAAACACCTCGTTGGGATTGCGGCGGGTAATGGATTTCGCCCGTCCCGACTGCCGCAGCAGCTCGTCCAGCTTGTCCGCGAAGGTTGCCGGCAGGCTGACCGCATGATTGGCCACACTGATCTGCTGCACCAGGTCCTCGAGTCTGTTCCGGTAATGCTCCAGGATGGAGGTACGGTTCGCCCGCAGGGCGCGGCGGGTCACGGCATTGGTGACGTGGGGGTTGCCGTCGCGGTCGCCGCCGATCCAGCTCCCGAACTGAAAAAACGGCGGGATGGTAAAGCCGGACTCCGGATAATGCCGCTGCAACGCCCACTGCAGCCGCGCCAGGGTTTCCGGGATGCGCTCGTACAGGGACTGCTCGAAGAAATGCAGGCCCCAGGCGACTTCCTGGGCCACGCTGGGTTTTTCCAGACGCAGTTCACCGGTGAGCCAGAGCAGGTCGATCTCGTTGCGCAGGTGGGTGATAAAGGTGTCCCGCTCGCGCTGCGTCCAGCGATCGCTTTCCAGGCGGTAGAGCAGCACGTAGATGCGCCGGTGGATC
>Ga0102944_1000834_pt1 | contig 22150 bp, 18 predicted proteins | sample SalPonD_shore_MG_FD_78172 | JGI IMG/M metagenome (GOLD analysis project Ga0102944, IMG submission 78172) | Salt pond soil microbial communities from South San Francisco under conditions of wetland restoration - Salt Pond MetaG... | ecosystem: Environmental > Aquatic > Marine > Intertidal zone >...
TAAATATTTTATTTAGTAATGGATTTTACTTTCCTTATTTAATTCTTTTTTCTCATAATATTTATAAGAGTAGAGAATTTCAAAAACATTTAATACTTCTATTTTTATTTAAATTTTTAGAAACATTTAAATTAAAAAAATCCCCGTATTCTATTATTAGAAAAACAATTCCATATGACTTAAAACGAATAATAGAATTCTGCTATATATTATCAATTGATTTTAAAAATCCTAAATCTAAAAATTTAGAATTCCCTAGCTTCAATCTATATAATTTTTGGAATGATGAGCGGATTAATGAAAATGAAATAGTGGAAATAAATAATATATTAGAAGAAATTTGGAGCTATATGAGAAGTTACTTCTTTTTTGGGAGTTTGGATACATTTGATAAGCAAATAATTTATGATAAAGTACATGAAATTGATGATTATTTCAATCAGTATGAGTTTTCCTCTATTATAAAAAAAAATATAGAAGTAATTAAAAGTTTATTTCTCAATCAACAAGAAAATTATATCTTAAAGCTTTTTAGACCCCTTTTTGAATCAGAGAATTTTTTCTCATTAAAATTAATATTAAATTCTTTCTCCACAAATTGCTTAATTGAATGACATTTGGTGGCTATTTCTGGCATTTTATTAGGCTTTTGACTTGCTTTTAAAGGGAAATATTTACATACTGCAGGTCTATAAGGATAAATCTTACACTTTTTATTTTCTATATCGTAATAAAAACAATATTTTTTTTCTTTTATACCTAATTGATATTCATATATGAATCCAATAGGAAAATCTTTCATAAAAAAAGCTTCCATAGGATAAATTTTGAATTCAAGATTAGATGAATTCTTAAGGTATTTCTCTATTTTATGTTTCTCTTGATAGTTTACTATTAAAGAGGTTGCAGGGTTAAATTTAAATCTACCATTATAATTATATGATGGGTTTGGTATTTGCTTTTTAACCAATATATTTTTACAACAATTTCCACATTTCATACATGTGAATTTGAAATTTTTTAGAGAAATTCTTTTCATAAATGCTCTTCATTAAGTAATATCTATATAATAATTATTTCAACATATTCAGATTTTTTATTTTCTATAATATAAGAATTCAGAAAAAGATAAATAATATTACACTTTTTAATGTATTAGAATTCCTTTAAATCATCTTAATTTTTTACAAAATATTGTTATTAAATTGAGATTTATTATATAAATTCTGCAAAAATAATTCACTTAAACAATTAATTTATGATTCTCGTTTATTCTTTATTATTCTTAGTATATTATCATCAACATTTCTAAAGATATTAGTTAAAGAATAAATTTGCATATCTACATTACGATTTAAATCAAAAGAAAATTTATCCCTAAAAATATTTCTTATAGGAATTTTACACTCATCATTTAAAATATTTATGATCTTGGCGAGACTTTTATATCTTCTAATCCATTCTTCATCAAATCTATTAGTTTTTAATACAAAATGTGTAATTTTTTGAGCCAAAACACATAATTGGGTTTTTAATTGTTCTAAATTCTCCTTTTTTTTAAATAAATATCTTAATCGGCTACTAAAAAATCTACTTATATTATGAAGATTATTCTCTAATATTCTTTGATTTCTTTCTAACAATTGAGTTAATAATTTATATAATTGAATATAAGATTCAGGATGGTGTTGTTCAATATAATCTAAAGATTTAAAGAAGAATTTAAAGATAATTTTTATAACATTAAGATCATCTAAATTATCAAATAATATTTTAGAGTAATCCTTTTTAAAGACCATATTAAATTCTATTTCTTCTAATACTTCCAAAGCTTCAGAAAATTTACTTTTTGAAATCAATTGGTAAAATTGAGTTTGTTTTTCTTCTTGTAATCTTATTTTCTCTCTTCTTTCTTGTTCTATTATTGGTCTTTGCTCATCTAATATTCTCTGTTGTTCTTCTAATTCCACTTCTGAAGGATCATAAATATCTGGAGGGAGAGAATTTTCAATTTGTTCTATATATAATTCTTTAGGGCATTTTCGATATTTACCAAATATTTTCTTACCATCCCTAACAAGATTTACATCGCATTCATTTTTAAAATAACATTCTCTACATTCCCTTTTTCTATCTTTATAATATGGATTAAAATAAATATTAAAATCGATTTTTTTTCCATAATTACCTAAATATATATTTTTATCAGGAAACAGTTCTCTAAAGCTCTCTTTTAAACTGTTTCTTAGATCTTTCAGAGGCGCAATAGTATGGGCTTCCAAATCAACCATTTCTGTTAATAAAATGACAAAAGGTAAGATCTGCAAATCAGGAATTTTTATATCTTTTTTTATAAAGCTCGAATTAATAAAATGAAAACCTAAATTGCGTTCAATAATACCACTTGAAATCCCATTATAACCTTTGAATCAGTTAAGAAAATCAAATGTTGTATTTGGTTTTACTAAAAAAACCTTTCAAAATGAATATAGGATTTTTTCAAAAACGAGAGCACAATGGGATATACAAAATTTGTATTTTTGGAATATGTTTAATGATTTACTTATACCTTTTAAAGAATTATCCCCTAGAGTTATCAAAAGCTATAAATTAAAAGATTTCGGTGAATTTTTGAATTGGGCAAATAAAAATTTAACCAATTCAAGAGATTTAAATCTTATCAAAGAATTTAAAAATAATTATAATAAAATTGCGAAAAAGATATAAAATAAGTAAGCATAAAATTCTATTAATGCTCTTTTTAGATTTGTACTTTAATATGGGAGATTTATAAAAACTTTAGATTCCTACAGTATATATTAAATATTTATAAATTTAAAGAGATAGTATAAAATTATTGATTAATAAAATCATAAAAAATTTGAGAATTTATAAGAAAAATCCATATAAGATCATTTATAAGAATTTTTTAAAATAAGATATAGTATGAGTTTTTTATGCTTAAAATATTCAGGTCTTAAATTTAATTTTATTTTTGAAACCAATGAATTTATTTTTATACCTGAAAAAGACTTTAATAATACTGAGGAAGATTTTATTTCTTTAGAAGACTTTTTTGCTCTAGAATATGAAAAGAACTCGAACTTCTATGTGCTTAGCAAAATTCCTAATCATTTTAATCTTTCTCTCCTAAAATTTTCTGAGGAGGTTCTCTATAGATTTAAATTTCTTGAAGCCATTATAGCATTACTCTTCTCAAATTTTCCTAGAAGAAAATTAATTTTTATTCTAAATAAGGGAGAAATGGAATATAAGATCAAAAAAGTTTTCAAGAAAGTCCCAGATAAAACACAATATTATTCTAAAAGCTTAATCTGGAAAAATAAGATTATTGTTAATCCTTTAATAATAATTATTGAAGATGCATTTAAAAAGCTTGAAGAAATAGATAAAATACACCCTGATGATCCTGAGAAAAAAAAAGATTTTGCATTACGTTATTATTTTTGTATAGATATGTATCTAAGGGGTAAATTTGGAGAAAACTTATTACGCACAATTTCAGACTTATGGATAAGTTTAGAAGTCTTATCCACTATAACAATATCTCGGATTTTACATCCACATGAATTCTTTAAAGTTAAAGGTTTTTACAGTAAATTAAAGAAAGTTGTTAAAGCATTTTCATCACTCATATCAGAAGACAAAATCGATTGTTGGAATAAATTAAAAGGAGATTTTCCTGAACACATGGTGAATAAAATTAATAATTATCTTCCAATTAATCAAAAAATACCTACTTTATCAAAAAATTATCTTTCTGATGATGATATTAAAGTGAAATTACCCCAAAAGGAAAATTTTCAAGAAGATACCAAATATCAAGAATATCTTGAAGCAAGTAAAGAATTCAGAAAATATCAAGAGAAAATTACAGTTGAAAAAATTATTAAGTTTTTCTATAATTTGCGTAATAAATTATTTCATAGTGGTAAATTGAATAAAAATTGGTCTATTGAGTTTGATAGATATGAGTCTAATTTCATTAAGATTTTAGAACAATTATTTATTAAAATCTTGGATATAAAAAATGTAATTTTTTATCAATTCGGATATCCAAGTCAAAAGATTTTGATAAATTTGGAGAATAAAAAATCAATTAAAGATTTTTCTAAATATTATCACTCTCAGATAATGTTTATTCGAAATCATTATATTTTACCTTTAGAGGGAATTAGTGGAATTAATTATCCGAAAATAAAAAGGCATTATATTGATAGGAGAAAAGATTTATTCTCATTGAGAATCCAATTGAATAATAGATCTGAAGAGATAAATGTATTTATCAAAGGAACCCATATTGTAGAAATTAAATATAAAGATAATAAATTCCATTGTAGCTTGAATCTCCAAGATATTAAAAGTAAAAGATTTCTATTTTTCCTTGCCAAAGAATGTAATGATTTTAATGGAATTTATAATCTTATGCAAAATTTTAGGGATGTAATTATAAAAATTAAAGCTAAGGAAAAAATTAAGGTCAAATTTCAAGGAATCTTCAATGATCTTCCAGATTTTGTTAGAGGAGGTGTTAATTCTCCTTTATTTATGAATCCAGATTATATCAGCTTTAAATTATTTTAATTCATATTAATTAATTCGACAATAATTAGGTTAAGAGGAGATTAAGAGTCTCTATTTAAAAGAAAATCAAATCTTAAACGAAAATTATTTAAAAGCGGGCAATTATCATTAAGAAAATAAATAAGGTAATTTTTATTCTTAAAAATTTAGTTTTAATTTTTTAAATTCCTTTTTTAAGTAAGATTTTAATTCATTCTCATTTATCTCTATATTTCTTATTTGATTAGCTATTTTCTCAATATCTTGGTCATTCATTTCTGATTGAATACTATTTTTTAATAACTCTTTAATTGATTTTTGATTTATTATTGTAGAAAATAATATTATTTCATAATTTTGTATCTTTTCTATTAACTCGAAAAATAAAGACACAATCTCTCCAATATCAAAGGAAATAGCATTTCCATCCAATTCCCAAAATAATATTTTCCTCTTTTTATAGTCAATATCATAGTCAATTATAAAACTAGTGTGAAAGATTGCATTTCTATATCTTGCTAAAATTTTTTTCTCATTTAAATAATTCAATAAATTTCCCATTAAATAGAGTCTTCGCGTTTTGTATATTTTTAGATAATTATATCCTTCAAGGATACATTTTAATCTAACTTTTAAGAGAAGTATATCTTTGATTTTTCCTTCAATTATATATCCCAATTTTAAAATCCAATCGAGAAAATATATTTTAAATTGTTGTTCTTGATTTTCTAAAAGAAATTCTGTAAAAATATCACTAATTTTTTTTTCTAGATTTTTTATTGAAACATTTAGCGCGGCATTAAAAATATCTGGTCCTATTTTTCTATAAATAAGAGTAGATAATTGAATTTCATCGGTTGATAATCTTATATCTTGTTTTTTGAAGTAATCCGAAATAATATCTAGCGAAAATTTTGAGTTTTTTTTAATAGCAGCAGAAAGAATTTCATAAAATTTGTTATATTCCTTATCTCTTAATATCTGCTTTGATATTTGATTAAATAATAGAGAATAAAAATCTGGAAGATTCTCAAAGTAATATTTTATCTTATCTATAGAATTAAGATTCTTAAATAATTGTAAAGAAAATGAGCTTAATATATCTATAAATGATTTTTCTTCCATCCTCTCAGCAATTTCTTTGAAATTAAATATTTCTATAAATTCTTTTAATTTTTCCTCATTATCTTCGAATTCTAAGGGCATATTTATTTCTATGAATTTTTAAATATTTTATCTTGCTTAATATTTTAAAATAAAAAGACAAATTTAGGATTTTTCAATATAAAATATTAGTAATTTAATAATTATTAATATATTCTGGAATGATGATAATTTAATTTAGAAAATAATTAATTAAGTAAAACTTAATTGGAAATTAAAATATTAAATGAGAAATCAATAACATTGAGATTGAAATTTTCTTTTAATAATAAAACAACGATATCAGTTGTTGTTTATTTTATAATTTTAATTATAATATGGATAATTACAAACTATCTAAATTTAAGTCCTACAATCTATTTCATGATTACTTTTCCAATTTTATTGATTTCTTTGTTTTTCATATCCAAGCCTCTCATATTCCAGAGAATAAAAGATAATTTCTTTCTCAAAGAATTTGGAAATTCCCATATTATACCCATATCAGGTATATATAAAAATTTAAAAATTAATAATAGCAGAGTAAGTTGGACTTATTTACAAGATTCATATAGATCTGCTCCCTTTTTTTTAAAATATTTTGTAAATTTGGATAATTACTCAATTTCTATGTGGACTAAAAACTATTACTTTAAAAATAATCGATATCATCGTGTTCCTAAATATTATTCGTTAAAGTTTAAAGCTTCAAAATTCAAATATTCTTTAATTTCTTTCGATTTTCAACATAAAAAAATAAATATTATTAAGTTCAAAATCTTGATAGTTAATATTGAAGATTTAAGTATTATGTATTTTGTTTGTGGAAAAGATTTAAGTATAGATTTTTTAACTAAAAATTATGTCAATTTACCTAGATATTATTCCACAAAATTTCCTGTGTTTTTTGACTATAATAATGACCATTATACTAATTTAGTTTTTGATTATATGGGTTATTGTCCCTTTGCTTTTTTTAACCTAAATTTGTTAAATAATGAGAGTTTAAGAAATTATGAAGATAGATATTCTAGTTTCCTTTTTTTCAATAGTACTTCTTCTTATACTAATAGAGAGAATTGGTATTATATAACTGAATTAAGTTTGTTTTTACCAAAGATAAGAGGAGAGAAAACCTTTTTCGAAGGAGTTATTAATGAGTTTTTAATGTGGCAAAATTATCCTTTTCTGCATCCAATTGAATGGATGGGGGAACAAAATATTTTAAAATTTATTGAATTTTTTCAATTGTATAAGAATTCAATAAGAAATCGTCTTAGTCCAGAAGGATTTACTAATTTAGAATATTATCTTAAAAAAGGTTTATATTCTTTGGGGGAATCTATTAAGCTTTATGAAAAACTCAATTCAATTTTAAAACTCAATAAAAGAAGATTTTTTTCTTTTTTCAATATTATAAATGGAATGCGTTTAGTTAGAATAGAATTTTTGGATTTTCTTGAAAAAATGGATAGGGGAATAGTTCGACCTTCTGTTAGAAAAGTTGAAAGATCTTACCTTATTCAATATATTAATAATATATTTTTTAATCAAAAGAGAAAGATTTCAGAATCAATTTTATTTGACAAAAAAGGAATTAACCATAACACATTAATTGAACATATCCAAAAAAAAATTAAAAAAGATTTTCTAACAGAAACTCATAATTTAAGAACAGAACCATGTGGAGATTTGATATTATTTGATGAAAAAAAAAGAAGAAAAATAGGCATAGCGGTTGAAGTAAGAACAAATCTTGAAGGTGAAGGCTCTTATTTCAAGGGAATCTTAGCGAAAATCATGAACTCAAGAACTTGTTCAAATATTGATTTATTTTTGATACTTTTTTGTATAAATAAGAATGATAGAAGTTTATATACTAAATTAAATAATGCAATAAATGAATTAGAGCAATTGGAAGATATCCAAGATTATTATTATTATATCTCACCTGAGAATTTGGTCAGTTTTTTTGAAGATATAGAATAATAAAAAATGAAAAGATTTATTATAATTATCTTATCTTATTTCGTTTTATTTAAAATAGTTTAATAATAGTAAATATAGACATTATTAAAAGAAATATTTGTTAAGATAATCGTTTAAACGAAGAATATCTTTTAGAATAAGTTTAAATATTTAAAATTGGAATAAGTTTTAGATGTTGCTGAATATATTCCTCCAAAGATTATTCTTCGATAACTCCACTTTTACTACTCTAGTTCCGGATATCATTGGGGGCTTAGAGGATTTCTGCCTTTCTATAAATGAATTTTTCCTCACCTTTTTCGGGTATATGAAGTATCTTTTTGCCATTATCTTGATGATACTTGGCGTCCTGACTCTCTTAAGATATCGAGGGATTTATCTGCATCAGAGATTCCGGAACAAAACGTATAAAAATGAAGAATTAAAGGAGAAACTGAAAAAGTCTCATGTATTTGTAGGGATACTATACTTCTTTATGGGATTTGGAATGCTCTTCAATTATTTAATATATATCTTGATTTGGGTTTTGGATCCCCTTCCAGACAGATTTTTTTTCGATTTTATTAATGTTGGAAACATAATTAAGCCCTACGATATGCTCAGAATTTCGAATATAGAACTTGCCCTAGCTCCTCATGAAGCAACCATATTTCTCAGTGTTGCTTTCATTTCATTCCTTTCATTGCTCCAGATTTCGGTTTGCATATGGTTTATCTGTAAAGGATCTTTATTACATCCTAATTATGTATATACAATTTTGATAGCAGGTGTGATGGAGGGGATTCTGGCGGGATTTACAACATGCTTACCTTTTTTAATATAAATTTTAAATAATATTAATTTATTTGCTATTTTTATTCTGTAAAAAAAAATATTTGTAGAAGTTAAAATGAGAATAATCAGACTTAAATTATCAAACATATAAAAAAAATTTTTTCAAATCTTAGAAAAAATCATTATATATTTCTTTATATTAAATAGAAAAAAATAATTTAATAAATCTTTAGAATTTTTCAAGTTTTATAATATTTAGAAGTCTGTAGGGCACAGTCCTTTTAATTCCTTAAGCAATTCATGCTGAAGAATTTCAGAAATCTCTTTTCCATTTTTGTAATCTGATGGAATATTAATATCTAGTAGATTGATAAAATATTGATCAATTTTTCTTCTTATATCATTTTTGTTAGTTAATTGATTTACTAAACTTGGCATTTCTTTTTCAGAAACCTCCCCAAATAAATTATTTAATTCTTCCATTTGATAATTATTAAAATTATCTGGATCTGGGATAAAAATTCTGTCAAGCATATATTTGTGTACTTTCATCCAATTTCCTTCAATTGCAACACCAACTATTAAAAGTTGAATAATAGCTAAGGTTGAATTTAACCAAAGTGTTAATATTTTTGCTATCTTTTTATCCATATTATAAAATCCCCATGTATCAATTCCGACTATAGGTTCTTCTGAATAAAAAGCAACATATGAAGTTCCAGGTGAAGCTAAATATAATCTACGATTTAGGATAAGATGACTTTTTCGTTTATTATAATTATCAGAGATAATTGAAAACTCCTTTTCATCAAAATCTTTGATTTTCTTCCTATCTAACTGATATCTAAGAAAATCATCTTTATAATTTTTAAATGAATCTAATAATACAAAATCTGAAATACTCTCAACATTAATTTTTTGCAAATTTGAAGTTGTTCTTAAACCTCTTCCGATTTTATTTAGGGGGATCTTGAATCTTGCTTCATTTATTGCGATATGACTCACTTGAATATTATCTCCTTTGACCTCCCCAATCCAATCCTCTTTTAATTGATTACTTTCCTTTATATACTTGTTTTGAATAAAACAATTTAGATTTGATTTAGTTCTTAAGTGTTCTAAATCACATCGTATACAATCAAATCTCTCACCAATAGAAATTGTAAAATCCTTTTCTTGAATTAAGTTATAAATGTGATGAAAAAGGTCACTAACAATTGTTATTGAAGACCAATCATACCACTTATTCATTTTACATAAATCTTGTTGATTTATTTCAATAATTTGAAATTTTGGAGATTTTTCTTTCTTTTTAATAGATTTAGAAAGCGAAATAGCTTCGGGGACATTTTCTGGGTAATCGGTTAACCTACATATTTTTACAAATGAATTTGTGGGTTTTTCTTTCTTTAATATTAATAATATTTCCCTCCAGAGAGTGCTTTCCGAAAAATTTAATCTTGAAGTATTATAAACAATCATCTTTATTTTGAATTGTCTGCTTAAATACTTTCTCATCTCCGAAAATGATTCTCTAGCTAATATAGAAGCAGGAAGGACCAAACCTATTTTGCCTCCTTTCTTAATAAACGAATTTGCAATTAAAATGAAAACTCCATGAAGACCCATTTTTTCATCATAGATTTCCCCAAATTGATTGAATCTTTTTTTTAATTTATCCTTATAATCTTTCGGAAGACGTTCTTGTCTTGTAAAGGGGGGATTCATCAAAATTACGTCAGATTTCTTAAGTTTAATTTCTTTCTTTTTTTCTGAATCTGTAGATAATTCACTAATTCTTCTTATTTTTTCTTCTACAAGCCACGCATCTAAGGTTTTTGTTCTAAAAAGGTATTTTAAGTTTGTAAATTCAGGAATTACATCTCCTGGTTCAAGATCTGTGGAATCCCATAATGCAATATTCACTTGATTTGTAACATAATGGGGAGATTGAAGAGCTAGATTGCAAGAAGCAATATTTACTGAGAAGGGCATTATATCAATGCCATATAGCTGCTCTGAAATAAATTTTTTATGATCATCCTCTGTAAATACTGAATTTTCCTGAATTATTCGCTTTTTACGATGATAAGCTGCAACTAAAAGCCCTCCACTTCCACAAGCCAAATCTAATACAGAATCATCAGAATTTTCTATTGTTAATTCTGCAAGTATTTGAGTTGCTAATATATTTGTATAATATGCTGCAACTCTTTTTCTTAAATCAAATGGGATTAAATCATGAAAAATCGTACCTAATAAATCGCCTCTGATATTTTCTGGTCTTAAACTTTTAAGAGTTAAAATGATGGTATTTATATGTTCTACTGCTTTTTCTGGTAAATGGGATACAATATCAATCCCAAAAATAACCTCATAATTTACATCTAAAACTTTTTTGAAATATTTCTTATTTAATTGGTCTATATTTTCTATTTCATCTAAAGGCTCTAAAGTATCTGGTCTATTTTTAGCAACAACATAATAAAAAAGAAGTTGAGTCAATATAAAAAAGGAGATCGCTACTCTAATAGAATTATTTTCCTTTTTTACATTTATATCCAAAATATCTTTAAATAGTTTTAATCCCCCTAATTTTTCAATTAATATATTCAGCTCTATGTTTTGTAAAGTTGATTCTAGATATTTTGTAGTATCCCTTAATATATCTATTGCTGTCTGAAGGTCTAACTCTTCTTTTATCCGTTCATAATATATAGTTTCTTTAATAATTGGTACTAAATTACTAATTGTATCATAGAGAATTTCAAATTGCCTTGAATCATCTTGCGGAAACATTAAAATTAAGCGAAATTTCAATCTCTTAAATTTTTTCTTTAATTTTTCAGTACTTACATCTAGTTTTAACCTTGAAGGATTGGGATGTTTAATAATAAAGCCACCTCCCAATTCTAGTTCTTTCGAAAATTTTAAATAATCATTTTGAATCTTCACTATATCTTTAATTAAATCTTTTTCTTTAAGCTTTGCCTCTACAGGGTAAAATTTTGAATTGTGGATTAATAAATCCGGTTTTCTAATACCTTTAGGAGTTCTCCAAACGGGAAATGCTTCCGCTTTAATCCCTCCATCTATTAAAAAATCTCTAAAAACTGTTGTAAGAGTATCTTCAGATGGTTTTGCCATAAATGTATCTCATATTAATTATTTTTTACTAATAATTTTATTATAATATTTTTCTGTATAAAAAATTTTTTTGATAATTGGTAATTTTAATTTAAGTATTCTATTTTATTATTATTTTGCTAATATTTTATCTTTATAGTATTTAAAACTTGTCTAATATATTTATTTTCAACAATTATAAATTTTGGTTCTGTTCTTGCATTATTTACTATATCCATTATTTTTAAATATCTATTGGATGAGTATAAAATATGATAATTTTATGAATTGCGATAATTCTCTTACATCAGATATATTAAGGTTATACTTAATTCTAATCTCCTCTCTCCGCATTTACTAATCTTGGACTTAAATAGATGATTTTGGTGTGGTTTAAATATTAATTTTTAATAATCTTCTCTTTTATCTCAAGATCCAATTTTTAAAAGTTGCAATTAATTATTAAACTTTTTCTACTCTGTTAAAATTAATTTTATAATTTTTTAAATCCATACTTTGAATTCTTACTCTTATAAATCTCTTGATTTTTTCTAAGAATCCTTTAGGTATATTATGATATAGAAAGTTGAAGTGAATAATATTCCAAGATTTTGTTTTTATAATATCGATTTGAACCGTTCTCTTTAATCTAAACCTATTATCCTCAAAACGGGTTGGATGGAGGATCATACATATATATAGATTTAAATCTTTCTGATAAACTTTTAAAAATCTTGAAGATGAATTATTTATAGCAATTTCATCATAATCTAATAAATGAAAATTATTTTGAAAATTAAATAAATTCTCTTTTATATAAGCTTGTTCGGTATTTGATGTCGGAATTACTACATTTATAATGTCATCATAATTTGGATTAACTTCGGAAACGGTGCCAATTAAATTCATTTCAAATTTATATTCTTCTTGTTGATGCTGAACGGAATAAATAATTTCTTCAAGATAAGTAATTAATTCTATAATTTTTTTACATTTTTCCTCCAAATTATCTGTGTATTGTATAACTCTCCCATCGTGGACAATTTGGTTTCTCTTTATTAATACTTGAATTGCATCATTTATATTGTTCATATAAGATTTATCATCAATAAAATGTGGTAATTGATTTTCCACAAAATACCTTAATCCCTTTTCTTTGAATAGAATATTAAGTTCCCATGTCTTCATTCCTCTTTTGAAATTTAAATACTTTATAGATATTTGTTCTAAGTATATTAAGGTGTTAATGATTAGAGAATTCATATCTCTATGAATAATAGCATAATTTATAGAGGTTCTAAGTCTCTCTCTTAGTTTTTGTTTAAAACGATTAGAACAAAATATTTTTTTTCTAAAATATTTAATCGTATCTCTGCTAGCTAAAAAATTAGGGAGATTATATTCTTGTTTCAAATTAAGTCGCAGTAATCCAACATGAAATAAGGATAGTATCTGATTTTCAACGGTACTGAGATATATAAATGTATTATTTATATTATAATAACTCTCACTAAGCATTCTTACTCCATGGAATCTATGATTTGACTGAGTTTTAAAATAAATATAATTGGAGAGAAAAAAGCGTATTAGATTTTTAATAATTTCCCAAATATTAGTATCTCTAAGAAAATTATTAACTTCAGATTTATTATCAAATAGGATTTTATTTAGCGATATAGATAATACACTCTTCATTTTCTCTGGATAATACTGTATGTCTCCTTTTAATTCTTTTTGAAAAATATCGGTTTGGATATATCCAGAATAATCCAATTTAGGTCGCATATAATCGGGATCTATAACTTCCGATTCATTTAAGAGAAAAAAACCCTCATCTAATTTGCTTATATATTTTATTTTCCAAATCTCTTGTAAAATTGTTATTTCAAAATGCTTTCCTCCATAATTTTTATAAAATTTTTCTCTCTTTGGAAATTCTAACCAAAATGGAAGGATAATAAGAAATTCTATATAATACTTGGAATCTGATAAATTTTTTATACTATTATTATCGTCTGATGAATTCATATTAATACTTAATTTACATAGCTATATAATACTTTTTTTGATTTTTTTTAACAAAAAAAAATTAACAAAAATTTGGCATATAATCGACTAATATTAATAATATTTTAATATATTAATTAAGGATGACCGATAAATAAAAGGTATTATAATATGGAATTTAATGCGATTATAAAGATATTAAAAGGCTCAAATCCGAAAGATTGGTGAAAATGACTTTTCACTATATTGGTAGGAAACGTTATTCTATAAATTCCTAATTTTCATCAAAAGATTTGATATATACTTTATAGAAAGATATAATAAGGCTCTGAAACTTTCGAAACCGTCTAAATAAGGATTCGAATTCATCTAAATCCATTTTTACATTTTTTTTCCATTTTACTTCATCTTTATATTTGCGTTTTAGTTTAAATATTATGGTTATCTTTTTTTTCTCGTAACTTGCTTTAACATCAAAATCTTGATTATGTTTAATTGCATTTCGATAATCTAAAAAATCTCCCTCCTTAGAATGCTTAATATGTAATATATTCATATAATGCCCGAGACTATATTTAAATTTGTTAAGTTCTGGTTTTTCTTCACTTGTTGCAGATTATAAATTGACCCCAATATTGCTATTAGATATGGTTCTAAAGCCCTACCAAATCTGCTTACAAAATCTCTTACACAATCTATAAGTTTTCTTTCAGGGAGATCAAATAATTTATCCTTCTTAGTAAAAAATTGATCAAAAATGCTCATAAAAAGGCTCTGCATTGTATCGGTTTCAATCTTTTCAGTGTCCATACCGAGTTCATGATACCGCGATAGGAGATATAAGTCATCTGGGGTTGGGAGATGCTTTAAATATTTAAATATCTCTCCAAATGATTTCTTAACTCTATGCTTATTTACTATTTCTGCTTTTTCAAATTCTTCAAGAAATTTTCTTATTAAAGAAGTTTCAAACCTATCTCCACGATATATGGATAATCTAATCTTACAATACTCGACTGTTTGAGAATATTCTAAAAAATTTTCCATATGATGTTGTAATTGAGGATTATCTTCCATTACTTTAGATAAATTTTTCACCAATTTCTCGATATATTCTTGAGGAGGATCATCAAGAGGAATTTTGTTCATGCTATTCAATTCTTTTATGATTATTGAATTCATTCCTAAGAAACGTAATATTATTTTTTCATAATCATTTAAATTCTTAATATCTAGATTTTTAGAATTACCCAAAATTTCATTAATTTCCTTAAGAACTTTAAGCCCTTCTTTTTCCCATTTACCATTCATAGTATGCAAGCTATAATGTAATAAATTATACCAAAAAGATTTTAATAATTATAAATTTGTCTTCTTTTCTATGATAAGACGACTATATTTTATAAGCTAATATTCATAAAAAAGTATTTCGACTCGTTTCAAAACCATTAATGTATATGTTTCAAAACTCTTAAAATGTAAGAAAAAAGAAAATAAAAATCTATTTATTACTTTTTTCATCAATAATTATTTTTTCGATTAATTTTTTGAATTCATTAAAATTTTCTTGGTTAGAATTAATAGATTTACTTTTCGGGACCTTAATTTTTTCTTTCTCTTTAAAATCTGCATTCTCAGGCATATCTTGTTTATTTTTATGTAATCTCTTTTGTGGTTTTTTTATATTTTTTTTATCTAGATTTGGTTGTATATCTTTATCGGTTTCGGAATCTATTTGATTAAAACGTCCTGGAATTTTTATTTGAATCGTATTTCTTTTGATTTTATCATATATGAGAGATTTTTTCATGCTTAAGGATGGTTTTGACATAGTTCTTTCTCTAAAAGGCACCCATAAAAGGAATGGTCGTTTCACAGAATCTGTTCTTATGATACATTGTCCTTTCTCGATAATCGATAAATAATATTCATATTGCTCATTTAGGTTCAGCAATTTACATTGAAGTAATTTTTCCATGTGATTTTTGAAAACGACTAATATCCCGCAATTTGCTAAGATCTCCTCGCTAACTTGTGGACGTGTGGCTATGGAGATTAAACATTCTCCTCTCCCTCTCTGTAAAAGAGCAATATCTTCTAAATAAGTGGAAATTTTACTTTGCTTAGTTAAATCTTTAGGAGCAAAGTATTGAGCGTCTTCTACAATCGTAATATGGTTGATTCCGTCATAACTATTGGTATTTTTCGTTAAATTAGCATCCCAGAGATATTTTAAAATCATATTTAAGAAAAACAGAGCATCCTCTTTTTCGCCACCTAATCGGATAATTGAACTCAAATCAATGAGAATATTTTTCTTAAAAAGTTGCTTTATATCAAATTCATAATTAGAAGAAAATATAACTTTTAGAGGCCCAACCGAAAATCTGCGAATGCGATTTTTAATGCTAATTAATGTTTGAGAAAGCATTGGAATATCGGCTTTCTGTCGTTCTAAATAATGATCGCACACTTTAAAAAAACCTTTCCAATTCTGAAATTTCTCATGTTTACAAACCGCTGCTAAAATTTCTACCAGAACTTTTTGCATCTGTGGGGAATATTCCGCACTTTCTTCCAGAAATTGACCACTCTTCAGAATATCAAAGATTCTTTCTGCGTGAATTTCCGGATTTGATCCTTCAGGGTTAAAAATATTGATAGAGAAATTTTCCCCAGGTCTTAGTATTAATAAATCTTTGATATAGTGCTTTAAAAAACAATACTCTCCTTTAAACTCTACCAATAGGAAAGGGATTTGATAATGTTTTTTAAAATTTATTAAAAAATTCTGAACAAAATTGCTTTTTCCTGTGCCTGTAGAACCGCATACAAACATATGTTTTTCTAAATCGTCTATTGAAAGAAAAAACCTATGCTTTTTGAAATTATTATCTATTACTCTTCCAATTTCAATATCTCCCTTTCGAGATTTTAGAAAGGAAGGTGTGTTTAAATCAATGATATCTTCATGTTTATAAATGATTGTTAAGATGAAAAGAGCAATGCTAAAAAATAATATAATCTGACTAAATATGATAAATATCGTCTTATCCCCTAATTCAGGTACTTTAGAGGGAAGATACGTCTGAAAATTTAATATAAAACATATTATCAAAAAACTGATGAATATTGGAATGACATATTTTAAGAAATAAAGATTAACCTCTTTCACTCTGGAAATATAAAACACGTTATTTAGAATTAGTAGAATAATAGTTAAACTAAAATAAAATCCACTCGAAATCATTTATATTTATTTCAAGATAATAATATTAAATTCCACTAAATTTTATCAATTATTATTATTAATTATAATTATTTAATGAAGCTAAGAAAATAACCCACTTTTGCAGAAATAAAAAGATACTTAAAAATTTCCATATTTAGCGTTTTAAATACGATACTTTTAGAAGGACCCTTAATCTTTTTTGATATAATTTATAATAAATAAAAATAAGAAATTTTAAATTATTACTCATTAGCAACTTTTCTACATGTTTCAGCAATCTTTCCCCTTTTTCTATATTGAAACTTTTTTATTCTTTGCCATCTATATCTGTCATTTTTCTTTAACCATCTAAACCAGGTTAAAAGTGTTTTATCTCCTTTAGACTGATTACAATTTTGGCAAGCATTTATAGTTGTAACTCCTCCCCTACTTTTAGGTTTGATATGTTCATTTTCTATTTTCCAAGAACTTCCACAGTATTGGCATATTGATTTTGTCATTTCTGATTCTCCTCCTGATTTATTTGAATTTAATCCTTATTCCTATCTTTAGTCAATAAATATATAATTCCTGCAATACCAAGTCCTATCAGAGTACCAAGTGCTAAACTTCCCCCTAAACCTAGTTCAAATTTAGGAAATTTAAATTTACAATTTGTACAATAATGAAAACCCGCTTTAACCTCAATACTTTCCATCTCTGAACCACATTTAGGACAATATTTTGGTGTATAGTTAATAAGCTCATCGGAAACGGAATTTAATCCTTGTTGAATTATAACATTCTTTAAATCTTTAAGAGATTCATATGTATCTCTTGGCACTTTAATCGCTTGATATTCTTTATTTTTATTCTTCATATATCATATAATGAGTGGAAATATTTAAGCCTTTTCCACATAGGTAGAATAAGGTGGAATTGCACCTTATATTTCTAAGCAAAAGAAATGATAATTTATTTTTCTTAAGGATAAATTTTATTGTTTTTGTTATATTTCTTCCACTAAATAGATTTTTTTAATAATGCATAAAGATATTGTCATAAAGGGGGCTCGTGAACATAATCTTAAGAATTTAAATGTAAAAATTCCAAGAAATAAGTTTATTGTTGTTACAGGAATTAGCGGGAGTGGAAAGAGTTCTTTAGTTATCAACACTTTATATGCTGAAGGACAGAGAAGATTTTTAGAATCCTTATCAAGTTATGCAAGACAATTTCTAGGTGAAATGGATAAACCCGAGGTAGATTCAATTGAAGGATTATCCCCTGCTATAGCAATTGAACAAAAACCACTATCAAAGAACCCAAGAAGCACCGTGGGAACAGTCACGGAAATCTATGATTATTATAGGTTATTGTATGCAAATGTAGGAATACCTCATTGTCCTAAGTGTGGAAAAGAAATCAAACCTCAAACTCCTCAACAAATTATAGATCAAGTTTATAATACGTTAAGTGAGGGAGAAAAATTTCTTCTTAAGGCACCAGTAATTCGGGACAGAAAAGGTGAATATAAGGATCTTCTGCAAGATTTAAAAAAACAAGGATATTATAGGGTTGAGATTGATGGAATTCAATATACATTGGATGAAGAGATTGATCTTGACAAAAATATCAAACATAATATTAATGTAATAGTTGATAGACTAGTTATGAAAAAGGGGATTAAAACCCGTTTAGCAGACTCTATTGAAACAGCACTTAATTTATCTGATGGTATTTTAATTCTGAATATAAGTAATAAAGGGGAACAAAGATATTCAGAACATTATGCATGCTTAGATTGCGGGATTTCTATCCCTCCCTTAAATCATAAAATGTTTTCCTTTAATATTCCTCACGGAAGTTGTAAGTATTGTAATGGACTTGGAACTGTAATGGAATTTGATTATAGATTAATCCTTGGGGAAGATTTAAACGTTCCTCTAACTAAAAGTAATATAAGGAATATACCAGGATTTGGTACATTAAAGGGATATTCTTGGCAAATGATAAATCAAGTTGCAAAATATTATGAATTTGATACAGATAAAACCCCTATAAAAAATATTGATCCCAAAAAAATTAGCAAATTACTATATGGATCCGGAGATGAAGCTATTCACTTTAATTTTAAAAAAGATGAATTCAATAGTAAATTCAATAAAAATGATACTCGTTCATCATATAAATTTGTAAAACCTTTTGAAGGAATTATTCCCATGCTCCATAGGAGATATATGGAAACAAATTCTACGAGTGCTCGAGAAATATATGAGCAATTTATGAACAGAATTAATTGTCCACAATGTAATGGGCAAAAACTAAAACCAGAGAGCAGAGCAGTGACTATTCAAGATCTAAATATTTCTGAATTAACAGAATTACCAGTCAAGGATGAACTTGAATTTTTTGAAAAATTAGAATTAGAAGAGACTCAAAAGAAAATTGCTAAAGAAATCTTAAAGGAAATAAAAGAACGGTTATCTTTTTTAGTAAATGTCGGACTTGATTACATAACACTAAACAGAAGGTCAGATACCTTATCTGTGGGGGAGGCTGAAAGAATAAGGCTTGCAACACAATTAGGATCAAGTTTAGTGGGGGTACTCTATGTCTTAGATGAACCTAGCGTGGGTCTACATCAACGTGATATTCATCGTTTAATTAATATGCTCAAAAAATTAAGAGATTTAGGAAATACCATTATAGTTGTAGAACATGATGAAGAAATTATCAGCAGTGCTGATCATATTATTGATTTAGGGCCCTTAGCAGGAGAAAAGGGAGGTAAAATCGTGGCTGAAGGAGATTTAGAATCAATTATAAATGATAAAAATTCTCTTACGGGAAAATACCTTTCTAGAGAAAAATCAATCAAAATTCCTAAAAATCGCCGAAAAATTAAAGATTTCATAGAAATTAAAGGTGTAAGAGAACATAATTTAAAAAATATTTCTGTAAAAATCCCATTAGGTATATTTACCTGTGTGACTGGAGTCTCTGGGGCAGGAAAAACAAGCCTTATTGTAGAATGCTTATATAGGGGTTTGAAAAATTTAGTAAATAAAAGAAGTTCTAAGGTATTGGCCGGAGATTTTGATGAAATCAGAGAATATGAAAAGATCGATAAAATTATCAATATTGACCAGAGTCCAATCGGAAAAACACCTCGCTCAGTTCCCGCAACCTATTCAAAAGCTTTCAATTATATTAGAAGAATTTTCGCTTCATTACCTGAAGCTAAGAGGAGAGGATATAAAAAAGGGCGATTTTCATTCAATACTAGCGAAGGACAATGTAAAAAATGTAATGGACGAGGATATATACAAAAAGAAATGTATTTTCTTCCTGATGTATATATTAAATGTGATTTATGTAATGGACGAAGATATGATGCGGAAACTCTCGATATTAAATATAAAGGAAAAAATATAGCAGATGTATTGGATATGACCTTCAGTCAAGCATTAGAATTTTTTGATAGCTTTCCAAATCTTAAGCGAACTATAAAAACAGTAGTGGATGTTGGTTTAGGATACTTAGAATTAGGTCAACCATCCACCACATTAAGTGGAGGAGAATCCCAAAGATTAAAAATTGCTAGACAGCTTAGAAAAAAAAGCACAGGTAATACTCTTTATATCCTCGATGAACCTACGACAGGGCTTCATTATCATGATATAAATTATCTATTAAAAGTTCTCCAGAGACTTGTAGATAAAGGAAATACTGTAGTGATTATTGAGCATAATATGGAGATTATTAAATCTGTGGATTATATAATTGATTTGGGTCCAGAAGGGGGGGAAGAAGGGGGAAAAGTGGTTGTAGAAGGACCTCCTGAGGAAATTATCAATAACAAAGATTCATATACTGCTCAATATCTCAAAAAATATTTAAAATAAAAAGGAATAATCTTGTGAAATTAAAATCCTTTCCAGAATTTTTTAACAGAATCTTCAAAAATTTCCTTAATTTCTTCTTCAAAAGACTCAAATATAGTGATATCATTATCCCATTCCTTTTTCTTGACTAATTCAGGATATTTTTCAAAAAATCTATTAGTAATTCTCTCTAATTGTTTGCTAATTATTTCTTTTTTTATTTTCTTATTGGCACTGCTTATAAACAGTATATCATGTTTTTTTAATAAAATAAATTGTCGATTGCTTAATTCGAAATTAGATAGTCCACCATCTGATACTTCTTCAGCGAAGGTATTTATAGCCGAGAGTAGGGCTCCGAAAAGTTGAGTCTCTACTTTTTCGTTGTAAACATGGGTAAATAATACTATTCCATCTTGGGTGATTATCCATAACTCATCCATAATCGTTACCATCTTTATCAACCCTACTTAATAGAATTCTATTTTATATAATCAATAATTTTATAATAATTCGAACCCAGCAATTATAGCAATGAACACGCAAATAAGACCAATGATGCCTTGTAATATCTGGAAATTTGAAAATGTCATTATAGGTTCCCAAATTATTATTTTTAATGTTTATAATTATAATAACTATCTTTATTATTATTAATAAATCTGTATTAATCCTTTGTTGTTAATTTACTTTTCAAAAAAATTCTAAACTTTTTTATGAAATAATAAAATTAACTAATTTTGTTTCCTTCTTCTAAATGAGGATTACAGCAGATTAATAAATCATAAAAATAAAATAAGAGCGTGATAAAGGATGTCAGATAACCAAAAGAAACCAATAAGAGCCCCTATAGCTTGTATTCTTGGCCATATTGATCATGGAAAAACGAGTTTACTTGATTATATTAGAGGTACAGTAGTACAACAGAGAGAAGCAGCTGGGATTACTCAACATATTGGGGCTTCATTCTTTCCAATTGAAGATATTAAAAACTTTTTAAAAAAATCAAAAGAAGAATTTGCAGAAAAGCAAATAAAGTTACCAGGATTATTAGTAGTGGATACTCCGGGACATGCAGCATTTTTAAATCTAAGGAAACGAGGTGGAGCCGTTGCAGATATTGCCATCCTTGTAATAGATGTAATTTCAGGCTCTCAACCAATAACCTGGGAAAGTGTTAGGATTTTAAGAGAAAGAGGCACTCCATTTGTGATAGCAGCAAATAAAATAGATAGAATACCTGGTTGGAAGCCTATTAAGGATGCTGACTTTTTAGACACTTACAAACAACAAAAAGATCATGTTCAAGAATATCTTGATAAAAGCATATACAGAATGATTGGAGACTTTTTAGAAGAGGGCTTCAAAGGTATTGATAGATATGATAAAATTAAAGATTTTACCGAGAAAATTGCAATCGTACCCACGA